>JADMIO011460587.1_pt1 | contig 88604 bp, 62 predicted proteins | sample 8958161 | NCBI WGS metagenome assembly JADMIO01 (sample SAMN16585339, study PRJNA669376) | soil metagenome | isolation source: Crop rotation soil | place: USA: Cullars Rotation, Alabama | collected 2011
GCCGCGACTTCAAGTCACGTGAATTCCAAGCTTCGGATCCCACTGTGCTGGAAAGCCCGCAAAGACCACGTCCACACCACCACGCTCCTCTCCGCCAAAGTGGAAAAGATCCCGGCGGACATCTTCAAGCGCCCCACCCAGTACCGAAAGGATCGCCCATGAAAGAACCCGGCTTGGCTGTATTTCCGCGAGCGCAGCGTTTCGCCCGCTCCGTGCTCAAGTATCCCGCGCACAAGCCCCTCGCTCGTTTTTGGTCCCCACGCCTTCCGGGCCAGACGCCGCCATTGTCCCGGGAGCAAACGGCTCAGACAACCCCACGGTCACTGACCCGGTTTCATCCTTTCGGACGACCCCTCGGGCATCCTTCCCGCTTTCAACTTCACACACCCATGAATACCGAAGAACAAAACAAAAACACGCCCGCGCAAGAGAACGACAACGACGGCCCCAATTGGAAATGGTGGCACTTCGTCCTCGCCGGACTCCTCATCGCCGCCTGGAGCGTCTGGCGCTTCTGGGAAACCAAAGCCATCAAACACCTCGGCGGCCTCATCCTCGCCGCCCTCTGCCTCCTCCTCGGCTTCGGGATGCGGAAGGAGAAAGCGTAGTTATTCCAGGTTTTCGCAGCGCGTCAGAAAGGCGGGACGCGATCTTGGTGCGGTGGCAAGCTTGCGCGACACCGCCTTGCCAATGGACCTGCGGCCCACGGGGATAAGACATTACGCATGGTCACGCGCGCGGCCATAACCCTTCACTCCGCGCCGCCCTGCCGGCCGCCTTGGCGATTTGGCCGAAGCAGAATGAACAGATGGCGGGGCTATCTTCGATTCGCTTGGCTCGGTTGCCACCGCACATGCTCTATGGATCGCGCGCGCGCCTAACCACTTATCCCGTGAAATCACTCCTCATTTTCCTACTCGTGCTCACCCTCGACGCCTCCGCCGACAGCCCTTCGCGCTACGACACCAAAATCCCCTACCGCGAAAACCAAGCCGTCGTCTTCCCCGATTTCACCCTCACTTATACCGGCTCCCGCGAAGTCAAAGGCCCCGGCAAGCTCTCCTGGAAAGCCCACGAGTTCACCGTGTCGACCGGCGGCAAGGAGCAAAAAGTCTCCTGGTCCTCCGGCACCGGCGACATTGGCCCCACGCAGTTTACCGCCGCCGGCAAAATCTTTTTCCTCGAACTTTCCATCTCCGACACCCTCGGCCGTCTCAAGCCCGGCGAACTGGTCATTCGCCCCAAAAACCGATAATCTTTCTGGAATTCCAGGCGTCCGTCCCCGTACCCCACCCGATACCGCAGGTAAAACCGCGCACGAATCACCCAGACATCCCGGTTGACGACTGCGTTTCGCCATCTAACCTTCACCAACACACATGGCGCAGAATAATCCTCGTCCCAATCGCGATCGGGACCCAAGAGACAACCAAGGTAACGGGGCTCCGGAGCCCAACTTCAACTGGAGGGGCCTCATCCTTTTTGCTGCCGCCATCGCCCTCATCGGGGGCGCGCTTTGGTACAAAAACCCGCTCACCAACGCGAAGCCCATCACCTACCGCGAGTTCCGCGCCGCGCTCGAAACCGGCCGGATTATGGAGGACAAGCTCGTTCTCCTCTCCGAATCGGGCAGCACCATCGACACCCTGCGCGGCCAGATGCTCCCCGCCAAGGGCGCCCTGCTCACCGAGGCCATCCTCTTCAAGACGGCCATCAACCCGCACTACGACAAGGATCTCCTCACGGAGATGCGCAAGGAGTTCAAGCTCGTCCCCGAGATCAGCGAAGGCTCCAATAATATCGTCCTCGGCGCACTCCTCAATTTCCTGCCCATCGCGTTCATCCTGCTGCTGTTGTACTTCTTCTTCCGCTCGCAGATCCGCATGGCCGGCAAGGGCGCGCTGAATTTCGGCAAGAGCAAGGCCCGCATGCTCGCCCGCGACAAAAACAAGGTGACTTTCAAGGACGTCGCTGGTGTTGAGGAGGCCAAGGAAGAGGTGCAGGAAATCGTCGAGTTCCTCAAGGACCCGAAGAAATTCCAGAAGCTCGGTGGTCGCATCCCGAAAGGCGTCCTCATGGTCGGCCCGCCAGGAACCGGCAAGACCCTGCTCGCCCGCGCCATCGCCGGTGAAGCCGACGTCCCGTTCTTCTCTATCAGCGGCTCCGATTTCGTGGAAATGTTCGTCGGCGTCGGCGCGAGCCGCGTGCGCGACATGTTCGAGCAAGGCAAGAAGAGCGCGCCCTGCCTCATCTTTATCGACGAAATTGACGCCGTCGGCCGCCATCGCGGTCACGGTCTCGGCGGCGGACACGACGAACGCGAGCAGACGCTCAACGCGCTGCTCGTTGAGATGGACGGCTTCGACACGCAGGACGGCGTGATCATCATCGCCGCCACCAACCGGCCCGATGTGCTCGACCCTGCGCTCCTGCGCCCGGGCCGTTTCGACCGCCAGGTCACCGTGAATTTGCCCGACGTGAAGGGCCGCGAGGAAATCCTGCGCGTCCACTCCAAGCGCGTGAAGATGGGCGACGACGTGGATCTCGCCGTCATCGCCCGCGGCACGCCCGGCTATAGCGGCGCGGAACTCGCCAACGTCATCAACGAAGCCGCCCTCATGGCCGCCCGCAAGGGTCTCAAGTTCATCACCCGCGCCGAGCTCGAGGAAGCCCGCGACAAGGTCCGCTGGGGCAAGGAGCGCCGCTCCCTCGCCATGAGCGACAAGGAAAAGGAAAACACCGCCTACCACGAAGCCGGCCACGCCATTCTGGGCTGCCTGCTCGAACACACCGACCCGCTCCACAAGGTCACGATCATCCCGCGCGGACCGTCGCTCGGCAGCACCATGTATCTCCCGACGGAGGACAAATACACGCACCGCAAAAACGAATTGCTCGACCGCCTCGTGATGATCATGGGCGGCCGCGTAGCCGAGGAGATTTTCTTCGGCGACGTCACCAATGGCGCCCGTGGCGACATCGGCCAGGCCACCGCCATCTCCCGCAAGATGGTCTGCGAATGGGGCATGAGCCAGAATCTCGGCATGGTCGACTACAGCGAAGGCGAAGAGCATGTCTTCCTCGCCCGCGACATCAGCCGCGCCCGGCACTTCAGCGAAGTCACCGCGCAGGAAATCGACCGCGAAGTGAAGAAACTGTGCGACGACGCCTACGCGCGCGCCAAGCACCTCATCTCCACCCATCGCTCCAAGGTCGAAGCCATCGCCAAGGCCCTGCTCGAATTCGAGACGCTCGACGGCGATCAGGTCAAGGACATCGCCAATACCGGCACCATGCGCAACCCGCCCAGTGCCCCCAAGGTCAAGAGCAACTCGATGTCCTCGCCGCCCGAGACCCCGCAAACCGTGGAGCCTCCACCCTTCGGCGTCGGCGGCCTCAGCGGAGCGCCAGCGTAAGGAGTCAGACGGAAAGCGCAAAACGGAACCCATCTCGCAAGCCGCGCCCAGCCTGCGCCCGGGCTCGCCGAGCACTCTCGCGCAGCGAGCCCAGTATTGCGTTTCGGGGAACCCATCTCGCGACCCGCCCCCAGTTTGCGCCTGGGGAGCGCGCGCTTCCAGCGTGCCGTGTTCCGCATCCTGCGGGACACATGTATGGATGCAGCCGAAGGTCTGCCCCTCGCGCAGCGAGCCCGTCTTGCGTTTTTGGGAACCCATCTCGCAAGCCGCGCCAGGGCCCGCAAGTTTTCGCGCTCGCGCTGATGCTCGCCGTAACCATCCTCTCGCCAAATCCGTGGAATCCTGTCACCCGCGGTCAATTTCTCCGCCGGGTTGAATGTTCGACGTTTGCCGCAAGCTCCTGAGTTTGCCGAAGACCCGCCTCGTTCCCTTGTCTTCCTATTCTTCCCGCGGATCCGCCCTTTTTTCTTTCCCACGCAAACCGTTTCTTTCCCTGCCGCTCATCATCCTCTGCCGAGCAACTTTGGTTGCGCCCCCGCCTCCTTGCGCCATACTTTAAGATTAACCCCTATGGTTTAGCCATTGGACGGGTTTCCTATATAGTAGAAATGATTCCCACACGCGTTTTCCTCGCTTCCATCCTGGCGGCTTCCGCCTCCGCGCCGCATCTCGCCGATGCCGCCGAGGCCAAGCTCGCGTTCAACCGCGACATCCGCCCCATCCTTTCCGACAACTGTTTTGCGTGCCACGGGCTCGATGCCAAGCATCGCAAAGCCGACCTGCGGCTCGACACGGCGGAAGGCGCTTTTGGCAAAACGGAAAGCGGCGGCGTGGCGATCAAGCCCGGAGATCTCAAGGCCAGCGAAGCCTGGCAGCGCATCAACTCCACCGACGACGAGGAGATGATGCCGCCCAAGAAGTCGCACAAAACCCTCACCCCGCAGCAAAAGGACACGCTGCGCCAATGGATCGAGCAAGGCGCGCCGTACCAAAAGCACTGGGCCTTCGAGCCGCCCGTGAAAGCGCCCGTGCCCGCGGCCCCGACCGGCGTGAAGGTGCGCAACGTGCTCGATGCTTTTCTCTTCGATCGCCTCAAGCAGGAAGGCCTCGCCCCGCTGCCGGAGGCCGACAAGGAAACGCTCATCCGCCGCGCGACCTTCGCCCTCACTGGACTGCCGCCCACGCCGGCCGAAGTCGACGCTTTCCTCGCCGACCCATCGCCCGACGCTTACGAGAAGGTCGTCGACCGCTTGCTCGCCTCGCCGCGATTCGGAGAAGAGATGGCGCGGCACTGGCTCGACGTGGCGCGCTACGGAGACACGCACGGACTGCACCTCGACAACGAGCGCTCCATGTGGCTCTACCGCGATTGGGTGGTCGGCGCGTTCAATCGCAACCAGCCGTTCAGCCAATTTACGATCGAGCAGCTCGCGGGCGATCTGTTGCCGAATGCGACGCCCGAGCAACTCGTGGCCACGGGCTTCAATCGCTGCAACGCCACCACCGGCGAAGGCGGCTCCATCAACGCGGAATGGATTTTCCGCTACGCCGTCGAGCGCACGTCGACCACGGCGCAAACGTGGATGGGCCTCACCGCCGGCTGCGCGGTGTGCCACGACCACAAGTTCGACCCCATCTCGCACAAGGAATTCTATTCGCTCTACGCGTTTTTCCACAGCGCGGCCGATCCCGCGATGGACGGTAATGCCTTGCTCACCGCGCCGACCGTGAAGGTGGTCACGCCAGACCAAACCAAGAAACTCGCCGAACTCGAGGCCCAGCGCACCGGCATTGAGAAGCGCCTGCAATCCGAGGTCGCCAAGGTGATCTATAAGGACCCCGCAACCATGGTGCCGCTGGCGCCAGTCAAGGACCAGGAAACCGTGGTGGTGGAGGATGACTTCGCGCCCGGCGCGACGTTCACGAGCCAGCCGGCGGGCCGCCCGCTCACGTGGGTGACGAAAGCCGAGCACCCCGTGGCCAGCGGCAATCGCGCCGTGAAAATCAGCAGCCCGGGGCTCGCGCAGGATGTGCTCGAGGGCGCGAAATCGCCGATCGAAGTGCTGCCCGGGGCACGGTTCACGCTGAGCGTTTTCATCGATCCCAAGCAGCCGCCGAAGGCTGTGATGCTTCAATTTAACACCGGCGCGTGGAGCCATCGCGCGATGTGGGGCAGCGATCAGGCCATCCCGGGCTGGGGCAAGGCGAATACCGGCGAGCGCTTCGTCGCCGGGCCGCTGCCGAAGGCCGGCGAATGGGTGAAACTCGAGGTGCCCGCGGAGAAAATCGGCCTCAAGGCCGGCGACCAAATCACCGGGCTCGCCTTCACGCTCGAGGCCGGCACTGCGCTGTTCGACAAGCTGGCGATGATCGCTCGCACGGACGACGCCAGCAACCCGGCCAAGTCGCTGGTGGCCTGGATCAAATCGCGCGAAGGCAAGGACACCAAGGACATGCCCGGCGAGGTGAACAAAATCCTCAAGAGCGTGCCCGCCGACAAGCGCACCCCCGAGCAGCTCAAGCAATTGCGCGACTACTATCTCGCCAACGTGTGCTCCGCCACGAAGCCCGCGATGGCGCCGATGCAGGCCGAAATCGCCAAGCTCAAGAAGCAGCGCGACGACCTCGACAAGGCCGTGCCCGCGAGCTTCGCCATGGGGGACCTCGACAAGCCGCGCGACAGTTTCGTGATGCTGCGCGGCGCCTACGACAAGCCCGGCGACAAGGTGACCCGCGACGTTCCCGCCGCCCTCCCGCCGCTGCCCAACAAACAAAACCCCAACCGCCTTGACCTCGCCAAATGGCTCGTGGCCGACAATCACCCGCTCACCGCGCGCGTGACGGTGAACCGTTTCTGGCAGCAATTCTTCGGCGTCGGGCTCGTGAAAACGTCCGCCGATTTCGGCTCCCAAGGCGAGCCGCCGAGCCATCCCGAGTTACTCGACTGGATGGCCGTGTCCTTCCGCGAGAGCGGCTGGGACGTGAAGAAACTTGTCCGCTTTTTCGTCACCAGCGCTGCGTTCCGGCAATCCGCCGTCGCGCCCGCCGCGTTGTGGAAACGCGACCCGGAAAATCGTCTCCTCGCCCGCGGCCCGCGCCTCCGCCTCGATGCCGAGGCCGTGCGCGACAACGTGCTCTTTGTCTCCGGCCTCATGGATCACACCATGGGCGGCAAAGGCGTGCGGCCCTATCAGCCGCCAAACATCTGGGAGCCCGTCGGCTTCGTCGGCAGCAACACCGCCAACTACACGCAGGACCACGGGAGCGCCCTCTACCGCCGCAGCATCTACACCTTCCTGAAGCGCACCGCGCCCCCGCCGTTCATGGTCAACTTCGACGGCCCCTCACGGGAGCAAGCCTGCACCGCCCGCGAACGCAGCAACACGCCCATGCAAGCGCTGCAACTCATGAACGACGTGCAGCATGTCGAAGCCGCGCGGGCGTTTGCCCAACGGATCATGACCGAAGGCGGCGCCAGTCCCGAAGAGCGAATCACCTTCGCCTACCGTACCGTCCTCTCGCGCAAACCCGCGGCGGACGAAATCGCCATCGTGAAAAGCGCATATGAACAACATCTGGCTTCATACAAACAGACGCCCGAGGCAGCGACGAAACTGATCAAACAAGGCGAGTCGAAACCCAAAGCCGGGCTGGCCGAGCCGGAGCTAGCGGCGTGGACAATGGTCGCGAACCTTGTCCTCAACCTCGACGAAACCATCACCCGGAACTGAGCCATGGATCCTATTTTCGAACAACAATTGCTCCAAACCCGCCGCCAATTCTTCGGCCACGCCGGCCTCAGACTGGGCGGGATTGCGCTCGCTGGGATGCTCGGCAAAGACCTCTTCGCCAACGCCACATCCACCTCGGAAGCGCTCACCAATCGCGTCCACCCTCCCCTTCCCGGATTCCCGCACTTCGCGCCGAAAGCGAAGTCGCTGATCTATCTGCACATGAACGGCGGCCCGTCGCAGATCGACCTCTGGGACTACAAGCCTGAGCTGCAAAAGCACTTCAATCAGGAAATCCCCAAGGAAGTCCGCGGCGATCAGCGCATCACCACGATGACCAGCGGGCAGAGCAAATTTCCCGTCGCGCCGTCGATGTTCAACTTCGCGCAGCACGGCAAGTGCGGGCGCTGGGTGAGCGAACTCCTTCCGCACACCGCCAAAGTCGTCGACGAGATCGCCCTCATCAAGAGCGTCCACACGAACGCGATCAACCACGACCCCGCCTGCACGTTCGTGATGACTGGCTCCGAGATCCCCGGGCGCGCGAGCATCGGCTCGTGGCTCGCTTACGGACTCGGCAGTGAGAACAACGACCTGCCCGCCTTCATCTGCCTCACGCCGCGTTTCCCGTCCGGCAGTAATGGCCAGGCCTTGTTCTCGCGCATGTGGGGCAGCGGCTTTTTGCCCACTCGCCACACCGGCGTCGTCCTGCGCGGCGCGGGTGATCCGGTATTGTATCTCAAGAACCCCGACGGCCTTTCCGGCACCGAGCGCCGCACGATGCTCGACGCCCTCAGCAAGCTCAATCAGCGCAACTTCGAGAAGTACGGCGACCCGGAAATCCAGACACGCATCGCGCAATACGAAATGGCGTTCCGCATGCAAACCAGCGTGCCGGACCTCGTCGATCTCGCGAAGGAACCGCAATCCGTCCTCGATCTCTATGGCCCCGAAGTGAAGAACTCCGGCAGCTTCGCCCACAGCGCGCTCATGGCCCGCAAGCTCGTCGAGCGCGGCGTGCGCGCCGTGCAGGTCATGCACCGCGGCTGGGACCAGCACGGCAGCCTGCCGGCGCAGATTCGCAACCAGTGCAAGGACACCGACCAGGGCGTCGGCGCGCTCATCGCCGACCTCAAGCAACGCGGCCTGCTCGACAGCACGCTCGTCGTCTGGGGCGGCGAATTCGGCCGCACCGTCTACTCGCAAGGCAACCTCACCAAAACCGACTACGGCCGCGACCATCATCCGCGCAACTTCTGCATGTGGATGGCCGGCGGCGGCATCAAAGGCGGCATCAGCCTCGGCGAGACCGACGATTTTTCCTACAACATCGTCGAGTCCCCCGTGCACCTCAACGAACTCAACGCCACGCTGCTGCACTGCCTCGGCATCGACCACTCCCGCTTCACCTACAAGTTCCAGGGCCTCGACATGCGCCTCACCGGCGTGGAGCCCGCGCGCGTGGTGAAGGAGTTGCTGGCGTAAGGAGTCGAAGCGCGATCCTGGAATGCGGTGGGAAGCGATAGCGCCACACCGCCTTGGCATTCTGCGCTCGGAGCGATGGGTTATGGCATTTCGCTTGCCCAAGCGAGTCGCTCATCCTCTTGCTCTGCGGATCGAATGGCAAGGCGGTGTCGCCGTTACACTCTGCCACCGCACTCCAAGATCGCGCCTCGCCTGTTCGCGATCACCGCCAGATCATTTGCCCGCCGTAAGCTCCGGCCACGCTGGGTGCTTCACGATGCGCTTCAGCGCCTTGGCCAGTAGCGATTTCCCGGGCTCCATGCGATGCCAGGTGCTGGCGCCGCTGGGGTGCGGGAGCGGGATGAGGTCGAAGGTGTGCCCGTGTTTCGTCACCCGGAATTGCCCGCCGATGACTTCGGTGAGTTTCTCGAACGGCACGAATTGCGCGATGGCGAGTTTGCCGATGGGCAGCACGAGGTCGGGCTGGAGGATGGCGATTTCTTCCGAGAGCCAGCGCGAGCATGCGGCCACCTCGGTTTCATCGGGCACGCGATCACCGCCGGTACCGGCCTTGCCGGGAAAACAGCGCGCCACGGCGGCCATGTAGACGCGGGACCGAAAATCGTCCTCGCTCCAGCCACAGGCGTCCGCAAACCAGCGGAACAGCGTCTTCCCAGCCGTCCACGCAAATGGCCGCCCCATGATGGGCTCTTTCACACCGGGTGCCTGCCCCACGCTCATCACGCGCGAGACCACCGCCCCGCCACTCACGGCGGGCCGATGCATCTTCGGGCACAGCGTGCAGGCACGCAGCGCGGTCACATGCAGTTCCAGTTTCTTGCGAATCGCTTCCGACATCCCGCCACCGTTGGCGCGAAAGCGGCCAAACGTAAAATGGAAACCGCGCGGAAGCAGACACCCCTTGGTGGCTTGACGCTCCGCGTCGAGCGCATTCGAAACTACGCTCGACGCAGAGCGTCAAGCCACCAAGCCGCCCAGTTTCATCCCGGGGGCGAGCTTGGCGCCGTGAAGGAATTCCTGGGCGTTCATCCGGCGTTTGCCTTCGAGTTGCACGTCCGTCAGCAACACACTCCCGTCGCCAGTGCCAATGAGCAGGCCTTCGGCCACGTCCACCACCACTGCCGGCTCGCCGCTCCGCTCCAGTCGCGGCACACACCCAAAAATTTTCAGCCGCTTACCGTCCAGCGTCGTGGCGGCGGCGGGCCACGGGTTCATCGCGCGCACCTTGCGCTCCACGGCCACATGGCCGGCGGCGAAATCAATGGTACCGTGCTCCCGCGTGAGTTTTCCGGCATACGTCACGCCCTCGGCGGGCTGCGGCACGCGCGGGGCCTGGCCGGTCTCCAGCAGCGCCAGCGCGAGCGCCACGGAACCTACGGCCTCACCAGCCAGGCGGTTGTGCAGGATGCCACCTGTGTCCGTGGGGTAGATGGCCACTTCGCGCATCAGCAGCATGTCGCCAGTGTCGAGGCCTTCGTCCATGTACATCACGGTGACACCGGTTTTCTCGTCGCCAGCTTCGATCGCGGCCTGGATGGGCGCCGCGCCGCGCCAGCGCGGGAGCAAGCTGGCGTGCAGGTTGAGGCACGCCACGCTGGCGGCTTCGAGGACGCTCTTGGGCAATATCTGCCCGTAGGCCATCACCACGATCACCTCCGCGCCGAAGCGGCGCACTTGCTCCACCGCTTCCGGCGCGCGCATCCGCGGCGGCTGGAAAACGGTGAGGCCGCGGGCGAGCGCGTCCATCTTGATGCGCGGTGGCGTGAGTTCCAGCTTGCGGCCCACCGGCTTGTCGGGCTGCGTCACCAGGCCCACCACTTCATGGTTGTCGGCCAGCCAGTGAAAACTGGGCAGTGCGATGTCGCCGGTGCCGATGAAAAGAATGCGCACTCGTTATTGGTCTTCCACGATGGCCGACACGATTTCCTTCACGACGATCACGGGGCGTTGGGTCCCGTCGATGGCCTTCACCCGCTTGGCACCGTAAAAAGTCAGCAGCGGCTTGCTTTCGTCGTCGTAGGTTTGCAGACGGCGGCGAATCGTTTCCTCGTTGGCATCGTCGAACCGATTTTCCTTCAGCGCCCGTTTGCGAATGCGCACCACGAGTTGCTCGCGATCCGGGCACGACAAGTGAAACACCTTCCGCACGTCGATCATGTCCTTCATGATTTTCGCCTGGCCCACGTTGCGCGGCACGCCGTCGAGCACGAGGGAATCGATGTCCGGCTTGAACGTGTGCAAGCCTACGAGATGGCCGATATGCGCCCGGAGCAATTCCATCGTCACCTCGTCCGGCACGAGCTGCCCCTTGCTGGAAAATTCGATGAACTTTCTCCCAATCGGCGTGCGCGTATCCAGGGCGCGAAACACGTCGCCCATGGACAAATGGAAAAAGCGCGGAATGGCGCCGAGGATTTTACCCTGGGTGCCTTTGCCGCTGCCCGGCGCGCCGAGCAGGAGATAGGTGCGATACTTCATAGCGGAAAAACCGCGCATCATTGCCGGGACGGCATTTCCCGCAAGGGCGAAGTGTGGCCGGCTTCCCGGCTGTAAAATTCTCTTTTGCCTATTCGCCGGGCTGTTTATGCACTCTTTTTCGCCCTGCAGGCTCCAACCCAAGAGGAGCCACTTGCGCCGGGCGTGCTAATTACGACCGATGCCCATCACCTATCTTGAAGCCATCCGCGCCGCGCAGCACCACGTGCTGGCGGAAGACCCGCGCGTGTTTATCTACGGCCAGGACGTGGCGAATTTTGGCGGCGCTTTCAAATCGACGAAGGGCTTGGCGAAAGATTTTCCGGGCCGCGTGGTGGACTCACCCATCTCGGAGGACGCCCAGGTCGGCATGGCCATCGGCGCCGCGCTCGAGGGGATGCGGCCAATCGTGGAGATGCAGTTCGCGGATTTTTCCACCTGCGGCTACACGCAAATCGTGCAGCACGCGGCCACCATGTATTGGCGCACCAATGTCCCCTGCCCCATCGTGGTCCGGCTGCCCAGCGGTGGTTCGCCGGGCACGGGGCCGTTCCATTCGCAAAGCATGGAGGCCATTTACGCGCATTATCCCGGCCTCGTGGTGATGACGCCGGCCACAGTGGAAGACGCGTACTCGATGCTGATCGAGGCCGTCGCGATCGATGACCCGGTGCTCTTCTGTGAGCACAAGTTCCTCTATTTCACCATGAAGGCCTTTCACGATCTGGACTTGCCGGATAGTGAATCGGATCAGGCCGCCGCACATGGTTCCGGCCCGCGGGACAAGGCCCGGGAAAATGAAAACAAGGACGCCAAGGAAAAGGCGCGCGACGAGGCGATTCGCGTTTTCCTATCGAGCCAGCTCGCCACGGCCCAGCCCACGGGCAAAGCCCGCGTGGCGCGGCCGGGCCGCGACGCGACCATCGTCGCCTACAGCGCGATGGTGCACGAAGCCCTCGACTGCGCCTCCAAACTCGCCACGGAAGGCTGGGAAATTGAAGTGATCGATTTGCGCACGGTGAAGCCACTCGACACGGATACCGTGCTCGCCAGCGTGTCGCGCACCGGCCGCCTGCTGGCGGTCGGCGAGGCATTCCCGTGGGGCGGCGTGACCGCCGAGGTGATCGCCCGCGTGTCTACCGAAGGCTTTGGCCTGCTCGACGCACCGCCGATGCGTCTCAATGCCAAGGACACGCCCGTGCCCTATCATCCCAATCTCTGGGGCACGCACCGGCCCACCTCGGAGGCCATCGCCGTTTCCATGCGCCAACTATTGAGAGCCTGATGGCCTGAAGGCCTGCACCGCGCTTAACCAAACTATTTTCCCAACATGCCACGCGTCCCAATCATCATGCCGCAACTCGGCGAGAGCATCGCCGAGGCGACCATCGTGCATCTGCCGTTCAATGTCGGCGACGAAATCGAAGCCGATCAGGACGTGATCGAAGTCGAAACGGAAAAGGCCACGCTCGGAGTGACCGCGCTGTGCCGCGGTCGCATCGTGGAGATCTGTGTGGAGCGCGGGCAAAGCTACCCCGTGGGCGCCGTGCTGGGCTACATGGAGGCCACCGAGGAAGAGGCGCGGCGCGCGGGCTTCAACGAGCAATCGTCTCCCGAAACCCCCCAGAAACCCGCGGGCACGAAGACCGAGCCGGCCCGGATTACCCCCACCGTGCATGGGCTGCCGGTGCCGGCGCATGCGGGCGGCATGGCCTATCTCTCCCCGCGGATGAAGGCGCGAATGAATGAACTCGGGTTGCACGCAGCGGATCTATCCGGCATCGCGGGCAGCGGCGCCAGTGGCCGCGTGACCATCGAAGACCTGGAGGACTTTTTGCTCCGGCTCGACGAACATAAGCTCAGCAAGGCCTCGTCGATGCGCGTGGCCGTGGCTGACGCCATGCGCCGCTCCTGGACGCGCCCACTCGCAACCGTGGGCCTGCCCGTGCCGATCGACGCCCTGCTGGCGCACCGCAAGCAGCAGAGCAGCAGCAAGGCGGGTCCGGCGCTCTATGCGTCGCGCGCGCTGGCCATCGCGCTCGGCGAAAACAGTGCGCCCGCCGGCCGGCTCGTGGGCGGGAAAATCGTGCATCCCAAGTCCATAGACATCGGCTTCGCGGTGGAAGCCGAGGACGGCGTGCTCGTGCCCGTGCTGCGCAACGCGGACAAAAAGCCGCTCGCCCAACTGGTCCCGCTGTACGACGAACTCGTGGAACTGGCCCGCCAGCGCCGCCTGCCGGCCAGCGCCACGGGCGGCAGCATTGCCACCGTGACCAATTTCGGCACCTTCGGGCTCACGTGGGCCACGCCCATTCCGCTGCCCGAGCAGACCCTGCTGCTGGGCTTGGGTGCGGGGCGGTCCGTGCCCTCATGGGACAAAGCCAAAAACCAATTCGTGCCCGTGGTGGAATCGGGGCTGACACTCAGCTTCGATCACCGGGTGCTTGACGGAGGAGCGGCCGGCCGCCTGCTGCAACGCATCGTGGCGCTGCTGCAGTCCCCCGGAGACCTGTAGAGCCGCGGCCCGGCGCAGCCGCGAAACTCTCCCTGATGAAATCCGAACAGCTCCAGACCGCCGGGATCGTGATTGCCGCCATGCTGCTCGGCAGCGGGCTCACGTACTTCATGGTGCGCGACCGGGCCGTGCCGCCAGCCCCGCGCGCAGCCGACGTACCACGCGAGGCGACGACGAGCATCACGCCCCCGCCGGGCCGCATCGAATCGCAGTTGCGCCTGCAGAATGAGGCCATCGACGACGCCATGTTTGACGCCGCCGTTTCGCGCGCCCGGGACGCGCGCAAGGCCGGAACCCTCAAGCCGCTCGCCACCACCACCGACGAATTTGCCACGGCCCTTGGCGCGCTGAACTATCGCATTCACGACTACTCCGTCCGCTACACGCCCGCGCCGGTCGACGGCTCGCCGCAAGCGGCCGCCGCGGAGCGCGAGATGCAAAAGCTGGTGGAGGATCTGGCCAATCTTTTCAGCGACGACACGCTGCTCGCGAAGGTCGACGACAGCAATCCCGCCGACCTCGCGCGGGCGCAATCGCATCTCGCGGAAGGTGCGCTCGGGCTGGATGCCGCGACGACCGCGAAAGTCGGGGCGATCATCGCCAAGTGCTACGCGGAGGCGCTGCCGGCGGAACTCGCGGGCAAACAACTGACGCCCGAGCAGGAGGCGGAATTTGATCGCAAGCTGGAGGCGACGAATGAGCAGATGATCGCGCAGATCCTCGAATTGCTCACGCCGGAGCAGAAAATCCGCTTCGAGGCGCTGGGCGCGGATCAGGTGTTGTTTGGGCTGCGGGGAGAGGAGTAGGCAACCCGCGCTCGCCTTTACGGCGTCGTGAGGATCTGGGCCTGGCCGGCTTGCGTGGGGCCAAGGAAGAATCCCGCGCCGCGGGATTCGTGGCGGAGGATGACACCCTGAAGGAGAGTTTTTTTGCCGGTGCCGGGGTTGGTGAAGCTGCCGGTCCATTCGCCGGTGGGCTTTAGTTTCACGGCGACCTTGGCGGTGTTGGGGAGAGTGAGGGTGACTTTGTTTTTAAGTCCGATGGTGAAGGCTTGGGAGAGGCCAGGGTTCGCGAGGCCGGCGCCGGTGAGGTCGAGCGTGGCATTGCCCATGGGCAGGAGAGTGGGCTCGGTCGCCAGGTTGCGCGAGGAGCCGGTGAAGCCGAGGCCGATGCCGTCAGACCAGCCTTGGGGATAATACGGAGCGGGCTTGGGCACGAGCTGGATGGGACGGAACCACGTGAGGCCGGTGGCCTCGAGGACGGTCGTCGGCGCCGTGTTAAAATCGATCGTGCCGGCGACGGCGCCGGTGAGTTTGTAGAGCGGGACGTAGAGCGGGAAGGCGTTGGAAGCGTTGAGGCCGGAGGCGTAGGTGAACCGGGTGCCGTCGGCCAACTGTCCGCGCATGGTGAGTGTGCCGCCCTTGGTGACCTTGAGCACGGACCAGCCGTCGCCCTGCGGATACTGGTCGGCCGTGCGGCCGGCATTGGGGGCGGGCAGAGCAGGGAAAGCGGCGGTGTAGCTGCCCTTGTCGGTGGTGGGATTGAGCAGCGAAATCGGAACGAGGTTGGTCTTCGTATTGTAGACGTCGCGGCGGGCGAGAATGGAGGCCACGGGCGAGGCGCCTTCGAGAATCTGGCCGGTGATGCGGCGCTCGGGATTGAGGAGGTCGAGATTGAGCGAAAGCGTGAGCGGCGGGAGTCCTTTGCGCACGAGCGGAAGTGCGATGCCCTTCTTGCCAAACTTCGCGACGCCGCTGCCATCGAACGCTCCGGCGACAGCGTAGGTGCGTCCGCCGAGTTTGACCTTGCCGGTAAATTTGCCCGCGGCGGTGAGGGCAAATTCGGCGAGGCCGCTGTTGGCGTGCGTGGGTGCGCCGGGCGGTTGCAGGAGGGCGCGATATTTGCCGGCGGCCGTAGCGAGTGAGATCAGTTCCACGGTGAACTGCACCGGCGGGCTGGTGTCGACGCCGCCATTGGCGGTGCCGGCATTGTCTTTCAACTGCACGGTGAGCGTGGCGGTGCCGCCGATTTTTCCGGAGGTGAAAGAGAGCACACCGGTGGGAGAAATCGCCGGCTGGACCTTGAACCATTCAGGGTGGTTCGTGGTGACGACGAAGTTGACGCCCTGGCCGGCTTCATCGGGCGAGACGCCTGGGCTGATCTGGGTGGCCCAAGCCTGCGAAAAAGCGAGCCCGCAAGGCACGGTGAGATTCGGGCCGGCCGTAAAGGCGGGCACGTCGTTGACCAATTTCACCTCGATGCTGAACGTGCGCTGCGCGGTGCTGACGCCGCCATTGGTCGTGCCGCCGTCGTCGGACAGATTGATGGTAACGTTGGTGGTGCCGCTGCGATTGGGCGAGGGGGTGAAGGTCAGCGTGCCGTCTACCGCGATCGACGGCTGGGCGGAGAAGAGCGCGGGGTTGGAAGCGACGACGGTGAGTCCGGCTGTCTGGGTGGCTTCATTGGTCGGGCCGGGACCGATGTTAGTGGCCCATGGGATGGACTGTGCGCCAGCGTTTTGCAGGACGGTGACATTGGGGCCGACGGTCAGGACCGGCGCATCGTTCACCGGCTGGATGGTAATCGAGAAGGTCTGTGCCGGGCTGGTGTCGACGCCGCCGTTGGCGGTGCCGCCATTGTCCTTGGCCACGACGGACACCACCGCCGTCCCGTAGGCATTGGCGGCGGGCGTAAACGTGAGCGCACCGCTTCCATTAATCGCAGGTTGCACCGCGAACAGCGCGGGCTCATCAGCGTTCAAGAGGAAGGAGACGGTCTGGCCGGCCTCGGCGACGACGCCCTGCCGGATGCCGGTGGCCCAGGATGGGACGAGGCGCGGCCCGGAATCCTCGTTCACGGTTTGGTTCGCGCCTTTCACGAAGACGGGCGGTGTATTGCCGCTCGGCGCGGCGACGGAGAACATGGCCGAGCGCACCACGGCGGGCTCGCCGGAGACGTCAGCCTGCAATTCGGCAAGGGCGGCGGACTCGAGCACCGTGAACGATGGTGCGCTCCACTGGCCGTTGACGAGATTCACCGGGCCGGAATGAGAGGACGTGAGCGGGGCGAAGATGGGAGCGAGCGGGGCGTTGAGCCCGGCGTTTTGCGTGCCGCGCGGGCTGGGGGTGGCACCGGTGGACCAATCGGCGGCGTTGTTGTGGTCGTCGGTGCTGGTGCGGAAAAACGATTGGTTGGCCGCGAGGACGTCGATGCCGTTGCCGACCCACTGGCTGCCGACGGACAAAGGAAATCCTTTGCGGGTTACGCTGATGGTCGCGAGTTGCGTGGAGTTGTAGCCCCAGGCGACGAAGTCGCGGATCGTGCCCGTGTTGTCCACGAGCATGATCCAGCCGTTCGGTCCTTGGCCGGGCCAATCGATGTCGACGCCGTAGTAGGTCTCGGTGGCCGCGAGGTTGGCGGCGTTGTCGCTGGCGCCGCAGATTTGGCCGGAGGTGAGGCTGGCGGGCAGATCCCACGTGGTGGTGTTGGCGGCATTCACGCCGGTGCTGCGGCTGGTGACGATGAACCAGCCGGTCGTGTCGGCCGGGCCGCTGCCGACGTTTTGGATTTCGAAATAGTCCGGCGAATTGGTGCTGACTTCGGTAAACAGCACCTTTGGCGTCAAGGTAACGCTGTACGCGGAGATTTGCGCCGTGGTGTTGTAGGTGGGCACGGTGCGGCCCTGGGCATCCTTGGCGCGCAAAGTCGCGGTGAAAGCGGTCCCGGCGGTTTGGGACGCGCCGATGGGGTCCCAGGCGATCGTGGCGACGGGGCCGGTCTCTGCGACCACGATGATGAGTGAATCGCTGTCCGAGCCGCTGGGATTCGCCGCGCCGATGGTGACGAGGAAATTTCCGGTCTCGGTGGGAGCGCCGCTGATGAGGCCGGTGGATGGATTCACGCTGAGCCCGCCGGGCAACCCCGTGGCGGTGAACGTGAGCGGAAAACGGGTGGCGGAGATCTGGTAGCTGAAGGGGTCGGTGAGGATGCCGCTGGCGGTCAAGGTCCCACCGATGATGGGAGCGAGACCGGCGCCGGGATCGCCATAGAGCTTCGGGGACGGGAGCCACGTTTCCTTTTCATTCCAATCGCGAGCGAGAGCGACCTGCGGATCGGGAACCATAAGCGCGCGATCATTGTTGGCCGCGTCATACCAATCGATCTCGTAGCGGAAGCGGAGAATATTGACGTCCCACGGCGGGGGCGGCTGGAGCGCGATGGTCTCGCCGGAGTTGTCGAGCGCGCCGGTAAAGACGCCGGGCGCAAGCGGACGATTCGTGCCGAACTGGCCCTCGAAGGCGGTTTGATCTTTGCAGACGACGATGTAGGCCGACGGCGCGAGCGTGGTGCCCGGCAGAAACGTGTAGTCGATGCCCTCGGTGAAACGGACGCCGGACAGGTCGAGCGGCGTGGAGCCGATGTTTTGCAGTTCCACGTATTCGAGTTCGTTGGGCTTATAGAGCATCTCGGTGATGCGCAGTTGATTCATCAACGCGAGGATGCCGGCGGGCGGCGCCACGTTTGGTGCACCGGGCGTGGGCAACATCGTGGGCGGCGTGAAATAGGCGATGGTCGCGGCGCCGTCGGGCGAACGGCCGCGCGAACCGTCGGCGGAGAAGGGCGCCGTGTCGAATTGATCGAAGAGCGCGCCGTTTGCCCCCACGATGGCCACGACCCCGGTGTAGGCGGAGAAATTGAACGGTAGCTCCGTGGGATTGCCCGTGGAGGCCGAGCCGCCTTTGGCACGGAAGAGGATGAAGCTCTGCCGCCCGATGAAGCTCAATGGTGGCAGGACGTGCCGGATGGGATAATTGATCGGATCATCGGTGATGGTCACGCCGCCGAGGGCGACAGGATCCGCGCCGGGATTGTAGAGCTCGGCGAAATCGTCGGCGAAAATGTAGTCGGGATTGGTGAAGACTTCGTTGATGCGAACGCCGGCAAGCGAGCCGAGGGCCACGGGGACGCCGTTGACGGCGCCGAGCGTCGGAGCCGTGAGGGCCCAATCGGTCAACGTGGGGCCGGTGCGCGAGATCGAGAGATCGGCGGCCTGCGGGCCGAACGCAACGGAGTCGAGCAATACGCCGCCGCTGTCGTAAAGGCGGACTTCGTCACCATCCTGATCGAGCGCGAAGCCAGTGTGCAACCCGGGCGGGTAAATGGTGGTATCGGCGAAGATGAGCAGGTAGCCGCCGGCGGCGATGGTGCCGGAAGGGATTGTGTATTTAGCGGGAAGCGCGGGGTCGTCGCTCAGGCTCACCCCGGAAAGATCCACAGCCGAGGCGCCGCTGTTGTAGAGCTCAATGACATCCGGGAACGTGCCTCCATTGGCGTGGGCCGCGACGTTGCGCGCGAGCACCTCGCTAATCATGAGCGAGCCGTGCGGGCTGTTGAGGACGGAAGACGAAGTCGGAGCCGTGGGCGCGATCGGGCCGCTACCGATGAGCCCGAGCAGATGGGTCTGGCGAGCAGTGGCGAAGGTCTTGATGGCGGTGCGGGTCGCGGCGGGCGCCCAGCCGCTGAGTTCATTGTCGATGAAGGCGTAGAACGGCGGATTGGGATTGCCCGTGGTGTCGGCGTTGAAGGCACCACCGTACAGCTCGCGGAGGGCGGTGTGATACTTGGTGCGGAACTCGGCGTTGCCCGGCTTGGTGGCCGTGCCCAGGAGCGGGAGGAGCGGGCGAAAAATATTGGTGTCGTCGGTGGCGTCGTAAAGGCCGCGGCCATTGGCCGCGACCGGCGTGTCACCGAGCCCGAAGATGGTATCGAGATCGTGGGCGATGAGATTGAGGCGGCGGGTCCCGCCGGGGCCCGGGGCGAAGTAGATATTGTAGTCGTCGTCCTGGCCGTTGGAGATGTTGGTTTCGATGTCCTGGAGGATGGTCATCACGGCAAACCAGCGCGCCCATTGATCGAGATCGGCGACCGTGCTGACAGAGGCGATTTCGGCGGGAGTGAAAACGGAGTCGTCCCATTTGCCGACGGTAGTCTCGGCCATGCCGGTGGTCTCCGAGACGTTGTTGGCGGCGGAATTCGGGAAATGCGGGGCGGCGGCAGCCTGCCACGTTTGGAAGAAGGTGCGGAGATCGCTCCAATCGTTGGCCGAACTGTTGTTTTGCTTGGTCCAGCCGTCGATGGTGCCATCAGGGGTCGCGGGTGCTGCCTGCGTCGCGCGCCAGAAGCCATCCGTCGAGCCGCCACGACCTTTCTTGTAAATGTTCCCTCCCTTGGCCTCCGGCCAGTGATGGTCGGTCATGTCGCCATTCACTTCCTCGACGCGCACCCAGCGCCCAAAGTCAGGCGTGCCGCCGGAGTTAGTCGTGGAATTGACGCCGTTCCGCCGGAGAAACACTGAGGTAGCGTCGTGGCCGCGAACGCCGGCGAGTTGAAAACAACGGAAGCCAATAAACTGCAAATGGGTGGCCTTGGGGTTGAGATTGAAATCGGAGATGCCTTCCCACGTGTCGTCGAGCGGGAGGGAAATGCGCAACGGCTTGAATTGATAGCTGCGGCTGCTGTTCCCGCGGATGCGCATCGAGGTGCGATAGCGGATCGTTTGTTCGCCACCACGCAGGGCGATGAAGGTGGTGTTGAACTGCCGATCGCTGTTGGGGTTCGAGGTGGCGAGGCCTTCAAAGGCAGCGTTTTCCGCCGCGGTGAGGAGCAACAAGTAGGTCTCGACGTTGGTGGAAAACACCTCGTTGTTTACCTGGTAGACGCAGTTCGCATTCTGGCCTTCGCTGGTCGGCGCGGGCCAGGTGCGAGTGTTGGTGCCGTCCGTCGCGGAGACGTAAAATTCCACGATGCTCAAATTGGGCAGCGGATCGAGCGTGGTGGAGAATCGGCCGGCACCGTCGCCAGCCATCGGCTTGCTCTGAAACGAGCCCGGCGCGACGGAGGTGGCATTGCGCCAGAACAGCGTAACGCCGAGACTGGCCGGGGCCGACTCGTCCGTGAGTTTGCAGGAAATGGTGACCGCGTCCGTGGACTTCGGCACGGTGGGCGAATGCCGCACGTCGTGGACGATGGGAGCAACGTTGGTCGTGAGGATGGAATTGGGAGCGCCGGGCGTTCCACCGGAGGCGGCGGTACAGGCGCCCCAGTTTTGGCCGTTGTCATTGCTGATGCTGGGATTGCGCAGTTCCAGCGATTTGCCGCCGCCGTTGGTCGGGGTGTCCCACGCCCAGCCGCTAAATTGGGCCTCGCGCACGCGCTGGGCCCAGTTGCCCTCGCTGGCATAGTGGACCTCATCGACCGGATTCATGGTGCCAGGGACGATGCCGGGTTTTGACAGGCGAATGTTTTCGTGGCGATTCGAGAGCGTGGCGCCGGCCGTCCACGGGCCAAAGGCATTCGCCACGCCAAACGCCGCCTGCAAAGCCACGGGGTCCGCCGCGACCACGACGTAGCCGCCAGCCGGGATGGACGCGCCATTCGGAAAGGCGAAGGACACACCGGAGGTAAAGGCCCAGCCGGTCAGGTCGACAGGGGTGGCATCGGTGTTGTGAATTTCGACGAACTCGCGCGCCGTCACCTCGGGAATCGTGGTGCCGGGACGGTACGAGATTTCATTGATCACCACTCCGCCTTGCGCCGCAGGGAGGCAGGCGCAAAGGAGAGCAGCCGGGAGAAGGAGCTTCAACATGCAGGAACCTCCTACTATGAAGCGAAATTCGCTCGGGACAATGGCGGAGTGATGACATCTGAGTGGCGGGGGAAAGACCCATCGAACCGAGGGTGAAAAAGGAAGTTGTGGCGAAGGGAAGGAGACAAAAGTGTTATCTGGAGGTCTAGCGCGGTTGCCAAAAATGATTTCCGGATGCGCCCCAATCCCGAAGGGATTTCATCATCCAGCGAAGGGTTGGCGCGGAGCGCCTACCCTGGAAACCAGTCGCCCTGTCCTCAACCCCGAAGGGGGTTGCATCACCTCCCTTTGGAAATCATTTTCGGCAGACGCTCTAGCAGCGGCGGTCTTTTTTGCAGGTCAGCGCTGGCAGCGATCCCGCGAGATTTCACGGCGACTCCAACCAAATACGCACGCCTCGCCGGCGATCTTAACTGGCGCCCGCAAAGTGCAGAAGTTCCAGGATTTCCCCGCGAAGATGGAGAAACTCTTCGCTGCTGCGCTGGCGGGGGCGCGGGAGAGTAATGGGGATGATGCGGTCGATGCGCCCTGGTCGCGGGCTCATGAGGACGATGCGGTCGCTCATGTAGATGGCTTCGTCAATGTCGTGGGTGACGAAAAGCATTGTGGTGCCGCGGGCCTGCCACAGGCGCAGCACTTCATCCTGCATGCGCATGCGGGTGAAGGCGTCGAGCGCGCCGAGGGGCTCGTCGAGCAGCAGCACCTTGGGGTGATTGATCAGCGCGCGGGCGAGGGCGACGCGCTGCGCCATGCCTCCGGAGAGGTGGTGCGGATACGATTTGGCAAAGCCATCCAGCCCTACGAGATGCATGAAATCGAAGACTTCCCGCCTCTTTCCCTTGATTACTCCTCTCGCGACGAGCCCGGACTCGATGTTGCGCCGCACTGTCAGCCACGGAAAAAGATTCGGATCCTGGAAGACGAGCCCGCGTTCGGCGCTCGGGCCGGAGATAAGTTCGTCGCCCACCCACAATTCGCCACTGGAAGGTGCGTCAAGGCCGGCGATGAGCCGGAGCAACGTGGACTTTCCACAGCCGCTCGGACCGAGGAGAGAGACCATTTCGCCGGCGGCAATTTCCAGCGACGCACCATCTAAAGCCAGCATGCGCTCTTCGCTGCCTTCCTCCTTGGGGAAGCTCTTGCTGACATTCACCACGCGGAGCGGCGAGCCCTCGTGGGTGTCGTTGGTCGCTACCACTTGATGACTCCTTTCTGCCACACGAGGACGCGGTCCCGGATTTTGAAGAGCAGGGTCATGATCGTGGAAAAGAACGCCGCCATGATCACGAGGGCGGCGAAGACTTTGCCGTATTCCGCCCAGCCGCGCGCCCATTCGATGTACCAGCCCAGGCCGGATTTGACGCCCACGGATTCAGCGGCCAGGAGCGTGAGGAAGGAAGCACCCAGGCCCATGAAGAGGCCGATGAAAATATTCGGCATCGCGGCGGGAATCGCGACGCGGAAGATGAGGTAGGCACGCGAGGCGCCGAGGGTGCGCGCGACGTCCAGGTACGACGCCTTGGTATTCGAGATGCCCGAGGCGGTGAGCATGGTGACGGGGAACCACACCGCAATGGCAATGAGCACCATGGCCGAAAACTTGGAAGACAGCACCACCATCGTGAGCGGAATCCACGCCGTAGCCGGAATGGGACCCACGACTTTCAAAACCGGCATCCCCCAATATCGCGCGGCCGGAAACCAGCCGATGCACACGCCGGTAATCACCCCCACGATGCTCCCGATGACGTAGCCCTTGAGCAGCAGCAGCAACGAATGCCACGTGCTTTCCCAGAGTTGTGGCCCGTCGGATATCAACGCATGCAGGACGCCCGCGGGAGACGGGAAATACGGCAGCTTCAGCACTTGCGTCCCGGCGGTCAGGATTTCCCATATGCACAGTAAGTGCACTCCGACCGCCAGAATGGGCCCCATGTTGCAGAGCCAGTGCCGGAGCCCTCGCCAGAACGCCTGGCCCACGACGAGCAGCAATGACACGTAAAACAGATTCCCAAGGAACCGTGTATAGAGCGGCACGTGGTCAATGAGCGCGGCGGTCTCGCCGGTCCGCAACACAAACCAATGGAAGCCGAAGGCATCGCCCAAAAATTGCGCCGCCGCGGCGTCCGCCGACCCCGTCGCCCACCGGTGTATCCCGAGAGCGAACAGGATGGCGAACGGAAACGCCGTGATCGAGATAATGGAGCGGCCGCTCATTTTTTTCCCGCGCTCGATTTCCGGCACAGTGGCGGATGGCGGCGCTGCCTGGCGCGGCGCGTCTTGTAATTGCTGTTCCACGTTTCAGTTCTTGATCACTTTCTTCGCGGGGCCACAGCACGTATCAACCGTGAGCGCGCCTTTCATGGTGGAAATTTCCGCGGCCAGACGGATATCCAAATCCCGCGGCACCTGGCCATCGGCGAGTTTTTGCACCTGCAAGCCTTTGAGCCACTCATCATTCACTCCCTCAAGATCGACAAAGGCTTTCTTGGCGAGTGCGGCCACGTCCGTGGATGGAGACAGCATGCCCGCGATTTTCATTTCCGCGGCGGCGGAATTCACGGCCGCGCGGGCTCCCTCCACGCTGGGGATGTAGCGGAGGTTGGAAATCGCCTTGGTGTTCAACTCGGGATAAGAGGCCAGGTACTTCTTTTCCACGGACAGACGGGCCGCGGCGGCGGGATTGGTCTCCACCCATTTCGCAGCTTTCAGCAGGGCGCGCGTCGCGGCGGCGGCGTTCTTCGAGTTGGCCTTGAGGTAGTCGCCATTCACGATCACCGCACAGCAATACTCGTCCTTGTAGGGCGCGTCCTTGGCCTGGTCGGCGATGTTGCGCACTTTACCTTCCGCCAGCAGCAGCGTGCCGATCGGCTCGGAATCGGCAATCGCGTCCACTTCACCCTTCTCGAGGGCGAGGCCGAGTTCGCCCGCGGGGAACACTTTCCACGACACGTCCTTATTCGCGTCGAGCCCGTTGGCCCCGAGCACGCGGTTGGCGAAAATAAAGGGGGGCGTGCCCATGCCGGGGCAGCCAATCGTTTTGCCTTTGAGATCCTTCACAGTTTGAATCGGCCCTTTGGCCGCAGCCTGCACGCGCAAGCATCCGGTATGAATGCCCGCAGAGATTCTCACATTCAGCCCCTGCTCGATGGGCTTGAGAAAATACATGATCAGGTGGTGCGTGATGTCGAAACTCCCAAGCGCCAGCGAATCCTTGTACTTCGACCACTCGCATTTCACCAATTCCACCTCGAGACCCTCTTCCTTGAAAAAGCCCTGCTCGACCGCCATGAAGATCGGCGCCTCGCAAGTGATGCCAATGTAGCCCACGCGGATCTTGTTGCCGGTGGAGGCTTCCTGTTTGTTGCAACTACCCAGGAACAAGGACGCGGCCAGCGCCAGGAGGGGGGTCAAAAAGAGTTTAAAGGGAGTTTTCATAAATCAAGGTTAGCGGTTCCGCGGGTCATAACGGAAATAAAATCCTGCGATTACAGTCATGCCGAATGGATATCAGTATCAAACTCGCTATTATTACCGCACCGCGGCGGCTGCCGCGAGTTCTTCTTGAGAGATTTCGGCCAGCTTTGGCAAGGGCGGGCCGGGATTGGGCGGGCTTTTCTTCGGGTCGAGCGAGACGCGCGGGCTAAGGGCGATATATTTTTGCAGGAAGACGATGAGGTAGAAAAGCTGCATGCGCCACCAGATGGGAAACGTGTTGCTGAGATTGCCGGCCAGCACAGCGTTCACAGTGGGGGCGAGTTGCAGCTTGTTCACCGGGTTCGTGATGATGTCGGCGAAGTGGGGTTTGTACCAGTTACTCACGAAGCGCAGGTAGAGGTCCATCACGCGGTTGACCTTGCGCTCGTATTTCTTGAAGGCCGGGACGCGGGCGGCCGGATTCTTCAGGGCGGCATCGAGCGCCTCCACGGCTTGCTCGGCGGAACGAATGCCGAGAAAGACGCCCGTGCTGAAGATCGGGTCGATGAAGCCCGCCGCGTCCCCGGCCAGCAGCCAGCGGTCGCCGAAGAGGCTCGTGTTGCGATACGAATAATCGCTCGCGGAGTGCACCTCCGTGACGCGGGTCGCCTGCGGCATGCGGCTCCAGATCTGCGGTTGCTCGCGGATGGCGTCCTCCAGCGTCGCTTCCGGGCTCTTCTTGAGCGCCTTGAAATCCGCCAGGTCCATCACGATGCCGATGCTCATCTTCGTCGCGGTGAGCGGGATCATCCAAAACCAATAGCCCTGACCGCGAATAAGACGGATGAACGTGCCGAGTTTCCCCTCGTCTCGATTCACGTTTTCGTAGTGCGCGAAGACCGAGAATTTCTTGAGGTTCGCGTAGGTTTTCTTGAGCTTGAAATAGCCACCCACCATTGAGCCGCGCCCGCTGCAATCCAGCAAATACCGGCAACGGACGCTCCCCTGCCCTGCCGGAGACTCGATGCTCAGCGTCACTTCTTCCGCGCCGAAATCGATCTTCTCCACGCTGGTTTCCTCCCGCACCTCGGCGCCAGTTTCGGCGGAGTGATCGAGCAGCAATTTGTCGAACTCGGACCGGGTCACCTGGTAGGCGCGCTCGTGCTTCGCGTGCAGGCCGTCCTTGAAGTGAATCTTCGCGCTGTTGGTGCCGCAGGCCGTGGTGATTTCCGCCCCGTACTTGGAGAGGAAACGCGCATCGAGTTTCTCGATCACTCCGAGGCGCGCAAACGCGTCCATGCTGTGCGGCAGCAGCGATTCACCGATATGGAAACGGGGAAATTTTTCCCGCTCGAGGACGACAACCCGGTAGCCTTTGCGCGCGAGGAAAGTAGCAGCCGTGCTGCCGGTGGGTCCGCCGCCGATGATGGCGACGTCGTAAAGTGAATCGGTGGGAGTCATGGGAAGAGAGAGCAGGGTTTAACTTTTTGCCGGGCGCAGCGGCCCAGGCACATCGTCGAGCGCGGGCTGGCGTTCGCGAAACAGGTGCAGCAACGGCCCGGTGAGCGCGGTCGTGGCGAGCGCCATAATCACGAGCATGGTGAAGATGCGCGGTGAGAGAATTCCCAGGTCGTAGCCGATGTTCAAGGCGATCAACTCCATGAGACCGCGCGTATTCATCAGCGCGCCCAGCCGCAGCGATTCGCTCCAACTCATGCCGGTAAACCGCGCCGTGAGTGCGCTGCCGCCGAGTTTCCCGAGCGTGGCGATGCCGATGATGCCGAGGCAGGTGAGCCAGCTCGACCAATCGTTCAGCAAGCCAATCTGTGTGCGCAGGCCGGTGAAAGCAAAGAAGAGCGGGAGCAGCAATACGGAGCTGAAGTTCTCCACGCGAATGCCGAGCTTTTGCCGAAAGCCGTGCGCCTCCGGCATGATCACGCCGGCCAGAAACGCGCCGAACAAGGCGTGGATGCCGATGAGTTCCGTGCACAAGGCGGCCGCGACCACGACGCAGATGACGATGGCGAGCGTGCCTTTCGAGGGGTCCTCCTCGGACAATTGCGTGGCGCCGATCCAGCGGGGCAGCAGGCGCTTCACCACCCAAATCATCAGCGCGATGAACACGACGACGAACAGCAAACTCAACGCCGAATCAGCCACGCTGGCCGAGCGCACGATCGCCACCACGAACGCCAGAATGGTCCAGGCGGTGACATCGTCCACCGCCGCGCACGTGAGGGCGGTGCTGCCCAGGAACGTTTTGGTGAGGCCGCGCTCCTGCAAAATGCGAGCGAGCACGGGAAACGCCGTAATGCTCATGGAGATCCCCATGAACAACGCAAAGGCCGTAAACGACGCGCCGCCGGCCGCGAGGTGGCTGTAGAGAAAATAAGCCAGCGCGACCCCGAGCATGTACGGAAACACAATGCTGGCATGGCTCACCATGACGGCGGTCTGCGCCTTCTTCCGCACGTGGGACACATTCAGTTCCATCCCGACCGTGAACATGAACAGGCAGACGCCGATTTGGCTGAGCAGCTTGAGGACGCCCAACGAACTCGCGGGAAAAACCAAGGCGAAGACGTCCGGCGCGAGCAGCCCAAACAGCGAAGGCCCAAGCAAAATACCCGCCGCCATTTCTCCGACCACAGACGGCTGGCCGACGCGCGAGAACAGCCAGCCCATGAGGCGCGAGGCCGCGATGATCACCAGCAATTGCACGAACAAACGGCTCAGCGGATCGGCCAAATGACTGGCGACGACGCCCGGCATCTGGCTGGTGGATGGCGCCGGCTGGGCTGAACTGAGAGCCGCGTGCGCGGACGCAACAGTATCCGCCGCTGCCACCGGCACAGGCAGCACGGAGCCCATGCGCAGCACCCATCCGATCGTGAGCGCGGCCACGGCAATCGTCAGCAAATAGAAAATCGACGCGTGCTTCATTCGATCGACTCAGGCCATTACCGGGAGCGCGGCCTCGGGCTCGAGGGGTTCGCCGTACGGAAGGTCGTCGGGGAGCGCGACGAATTCGCGGACCCAATCCCAGAGCTGCGTGAAGTCCCGGTTCACGTCGCCCGAGAGACAATCCGTGATGAGTCCACCGGCTTCCGGGTGCGCCTTCATGACTTCGCGGAACGAAAACGCCGGGTCGTAAAACGCATAGACCAGCTTGCGCATGTTTTCCACGCCCTGCCGAATCGCCGCGCCGTATTCCCCGAATCGCCCTGGCGAAAGATCCCCGGCCAGCAGCCCTTCGTGCACCGCCTCGCCCGCGAGATGCCCGCTCTTCAGCGCGAGCATCACGCCGCTGCTGAAAACGGGGTCGAGAAAGGCAAACGCGTCGCCCACCAGCAGCAACCCCGGCGCAGCACAATAGCGCGAGTGCCGGCTGTATTCGCTGGTGATGAAATATTCGCCGGTCGAGTGGCCCTGCGAGAGCCGATCCTTGATCCAGAGATTCTCCTCCACTTCGCGGTGAAAGATTTCCTTCGGGTCCTTCACGCCACCGCGCGTGAGATATTTCGCCTCCGCCACGACGCCGACGCTCGTCATCCCTTCGTGCTGCGGAATGTGCCAGAACCAGCCCTTCTCCGGCACATAAGCCACCGTGGTGTCCCCTTCATCGATGCCCTCTCCACGCTTCGAATCCTTGTAGTAGGTCCACACCGCGATCTTGTTGAGATACGGGTCGCGCATGCGCCAGCCGCGGCTATTGGAAGTGAAAGCTTCCTTGCCTGTGCAATCCAGCGTGATCGGCGCCCGCACCTCATACGTGCGACCAGTCGTGCGGTCCGTCGCTTCCACGCCGACGACTTGGTCGCCGTCCATGAGCAGGCGGTTCACGCTGGTTTCCTCGCGCACCTCGGCGCCCTTTTCTCGGGCGTTGTCGAGCAGCATCTGGTCAAACTCCGAGCGCAGCACCTGCCACGTTTGCGCGATCGTTTCGCGATCGTAGCGGGTGAAGAAATAGAAGGGTTGGGAGCGCCGTCCATCCGGCTGCACAAACGTCACGCTGTACTTCTTCACGAAGTGCGACGCCTTCATCTTGGGAATCATCCCGATGCGCTCCAGCGGCCCAAACGTAAAGGGAATGAGCGACTCCCCGATGTGGTAGCGCGGGAACTTTTCGCGCTCGAGGACCAGCACGCGATGGCCATATTCGCCCAGAATGGCCGAGGAGCAGGAGCCCGCGGGGCCTCCACCAATCACAATCGCGTCGTAGAATTCCTCGTGCATACCGCATCCTTATCGTTCGAAGGCTTGTAACGGAAATAGCTTCTTGGCATGGTTGCCATGCCGAACGGCGATAACTCATGGAACTCCGTCATCTCCGCTATTTTCAAGCCGTAGCCGAGGAACTCAGCTTTTCCAAGGCGGCGCGGCGACTGCACATCGCGCAGCCGGCCTTAAGCCGGGCAGTGAAGGAGCTGGAGCAGCACCTGGGCGCGGAGCTGCTCACGCGCAACCGGCGCGGCGTGGCGATGACGGAGGCCGGGACCGTGATGCTGCACGAAATCGGGCTGCTGCTGCAACGGGTGGACGATGCCGTGCGCCGCGTGCAGCGCACGGCGGCGGGCGAGGAAGGCGAATTGCGCGTGGGTTACATCGGCGCGCCCACGCAGGCTTTTCTCGGACGGATGCTGCGGGAGTATCACCGGCGCTACCCGCGCGTGAATGTGGTGCTCGAGGAGCGCACGCCCGAGCGCGTCTGGGAGATGGTGGCGCGGGGCCGGCTCGCGGTGGGTCTAACGCGCCCCGTGCTGGCCTCGCCGGCGCCGCATCTGCGCACGACGCTGCTGCGGAAAGAGCCACTCACAGCCGTGCTGCCACAAGGGCACCCGCTGGCGGCGCGGCGGTCAATCGCGTGGCGGGAACTGGCGAAACTCCCGCTAATCTTCCTCGCGCGGCGCGAAGGCGTGGGACTGCACGATGCCATTCTCGCAGCGTGCCGGGCCGCCCGCTTCACACCGCAGGTGGTGCAGACACCCAGCATCATCACCACGGTGCTGAGCTATGTGGAGGCAGGCGCCGGAGTGGGGGTGATTCCCGGCAGCGTCTCGCAACTCGGCGCCGGCACATCGCTGGTGTTCCGGCCCATCACACCGGAGCGCACCGTGGAGTTGGTAATGGTCTGGAGCGATGAAGATCCCTCCCCCGCCCTCGCGTCGTTTCGGGGGCTGGTGGCGGAGTGGCTGGGTGCGCGGAAGCTGTGGGGATGAGGCTCGCCGTTGTCTCGCGAAGACGTCGGCAAGCGAGTTCGACCACGCAGCAACATACCGCCGCAAATCAACACTCCAATTTCATAAGTGGTCCGGCAGGCGTGAAACCGCCGAAGTCTCTGCCGCCGCCCTCTCCTAAAAACTGTCATCCCGAGCGAGGAACGAGTCGAGGGACCTCACTCTATCTCTAAAACTCTTCGAATTCTCAGTACCGCTTCCCATCCCTGAAGCGTGAAATGTACGAGCCTAAGCGGGTCGCAGGATCCCACGCGATAATCGCTGAATCACAGGCGCAGGAGAAATTCCCGAAAGAACTCCGCGCCTTTCTCCAAGTCGCTCACCGCAATCCATTCATCCTTCGTGTGAGCTTGCGCGATGGACCCGGGACCGAGGGCGATCGAGGGCACGCCGCGGCGCGCAAAAATGCCCGCGTCGCTGAACCACGGCGAGCCGACACAGCGCGAGCCGCCTTGCTTCAGCAGCCCAATCACCGGGTGACTCTCCTCCGTGAGCATCGGCAGCGAATTGACGTGCTCGATTTCCACCTCGGGACAAGCGGCGCGGAATTTCGCGCTCACCATTTCCAACGGGTCCTCGCCGGGGAGATAGCGAATGTCGATCTCCGCGCGGCAGATGTCGGGGACGATGTTGATCTTGCTACCACCGGTGACAGTGCCGGCGCTGATGGTAGTGCGGCCCAGCAGCGGGTGCTCGCCGCGGGTGAGCGCGGGCACCAGGTCGTCGCGCACGCAGCGCAAAAGATCGGCCATCTTGTAAATGGCGTTTTCGCCGCGCTCGGGCTCAGCGGCATGGACCGCGCGGCCGCGCGTGGTGAGAGTGAGCCAGAGCGCACCCTTGTGTGCGACAACGGCGTCGAGGCAGGTGGGCTCGCCGGCGATAACGAAATCGAACGTTTCTTCACGGGCGAGCGCCAGCGCACCGAATTGCCCGGCCTCTTCGCTGCACAGCCCCGCAAACCACACCTCGTGCCCGAGCGCGGGAAGTTGCTCCCGCGCCGCGCGCAGACCCCACAGCATCGCCGCCATCGGGCCCTTGGTGTCACTCGCGCCGCGGCCCCAAATGCGCCCGTCGCGCAGTTCGCCGCCGAACGGTTTGATGGTCATACCGCCGACGCTGACGGTGTCGGTGTGCGGGGCGAGGAGCAGGCGCGGCTTTTGGCCCGCGGCATCGGAGAATCGGGCGACGACGTTGGGGCGGCCGGGCAGCACTTCGCGCAGTTCGACGCGGGCCTCCGGGAACTCCGCGCGGAGCCAGCCGGCGAGCCACTCGGCAAGGGCTTGCTCGCCGGTGTGCGGCGTGCCGGGATCGCCCGCCGGGTGCACGCTCGGAATGCGCACCAGCGTCTGCAGCAGGTCGACGACGGTGTTGGGTGAAATCATGAGGGCGAGGGAAGTACACGGGTTGGAGCGAGAGGGCACGTTACAATTATCGGAGCGTGCCGGCGTCCTTCCGCAGAACAGCCACCTTCCTCTCCCTTCGCATTTAGGCCGTGAGACGGATGACAATGTCGCCCGCGTCTTCACCGGGCGCGCCAAGGTCGAGATACTGCGCAATCGTAAAGTCCGTGAAGACGCCGGCGGTGAGCTTGATGCTCTTGATGGCGGCGGCCTGAATCGAGGCTTGGTGGGCAGCAAGTGAAGCAGCCCCGAAAACGTAGTCGGCGGTGGTAAAAGTGACAGGGCCGATGACACTCGTCTGCGTGAGCGCCCCGGCCGCGGGAGCGGCGACGTCGTTGGCGTCGCCGAAAACGCCGTTCACAGGATCCACCCCCGCGACGATGAAGCTGGAAGCCATGAAGCCTTTGACCGTCACCGCCGCGATGGCCGCCGCGCGCTGCCAGGATTCATCGCCATCGATCGCGAAATCTCCGCCGAGCCGCGCGCCCGCAAGCAGCAACGACCCCGTGAGAGCCCCGCCAATATTTACCGCGCCAATCGAAGCACCGGCACCGAGCAGGGAATTGGTAAGGTCGCCCGTGACTTTCACGGCGCCGAGGTTCGCCTTCGCCAGCGCCGCTTTCACGAGCGCATCGGTGGCCCCGCTTAAATCGAGCGACTGCCCGGCCAGCACACGACTGTTGTCGAGCGTGCCCATGGCCGTCGTTTTCGCTTTCACGGTGAGCGGGCCGACGCTGGCGCCAGCGAGCACCTCGAGACCGGTGACTTGCGTCATCGTGGCGTCGCCATCGAACAGCAGCGCACCGATGGAGCCGTCGGAAAAATAGTGCGCCGCATTGGCGGCGCGGGCGGTGGCGGCCGGATCTTTGCCGCGCGTCACCACGACCGTCGTGGTCCCAATGCTGTCGCCGAGGAAAGTAACCGCATCGAGGCCGATGCTGGCACCATCCTGGTTTTTCACCGTGACCTTGAAATTGGTGAGCAGGTTCGCGGTCGAGGCGGGGTTGGTCCCGAATTCGTTGGCATTGACCAGGGCGTCGAAAAGCGTGGTGCGGATGCCCGCCGCGTCGGCGCCGTTCGTGCTACCGAGCACCGTGACGTTGACCGCGCCAATGCTGCCGCGGAGCACACCCTTGGTCGCCGTGCCAGTGGTGACAAACTGGCTGTCGCGAATGCCGATGAGATTGACGCCCTCGGACGTTTTCGCGGCGGCGAGGCTCACCGTGATTTTGCCGATCGACGCCGCTTGGATGCTCACGCGATCAAGCCCGACGGTGTCGGCGGAAAGCTTGGCGAGTTTCACGGTGAAGCCGCCGAAGCCGCCGGCGGAGACGAGTTCGTAATCGACGATGGACCCGATCGTCGCGCGAATGAGGCCAACCGGGCCATCCGTGGTGACGATACTGCGGCGGAGCGGATCGCCCTCGAGATCGCCGGTGGTGGCGCCGAAAAAGGAAAACGCGGTGATGGCGCCAATGGTGGGGGCCTTGAGCGAGCCTTTGAAATCGCCTTTCACCTTGATGCTCTTGAGCGGCGCGGCGGCGATGACCGATCCGGTGAAATCGGTGCCCACCGTGAACACATTGGTGCCGCCGGCCACCGGATTCGTGAGGATCAGCGTGCCGTCGAAACTACCACCCGTGATCGTCACCTTCCCAATGGAGCCCGCAGTGATGCTCGCGCCGGCGAGAAACGCATCGGCATTAAACGCGCTGACGTTGCCTTCGATTTCGTTGCCGCCGCTGCCCCACGCGCCGTCCTGCACCGTCATCGTGCCGACATTCGCGGTGGTCTCCTCGCCGAAATGGTTCTTGTCCACTTCGAGGGTGGCCAGGAAATCGCCGTTCAATACAGTCACACTGCCGATACTCTGTGTCGTGCGGATGAAGCCCAGATGGGCCCAACGGCCGATGACCACTTTGCCCAAACCGCCGCCCCCGACGCCGCCAGCCGTGCCGTCGCCGGTCACCTCGATCACCACGTCGTTGTCAACGACCTCATCGATCGTCAGATCCGGGTGATGATTGTACGTGTCGGGAGTTGTCGTGTCGTTCGGGACATTGTACGGCAGGTCCTGGCCGAGTTTGATCAACGTCCCCGTGTTGAGGTCGCCGAGGTGGAGCGAACGCGAGGCGCCTGTGATGAGCAAATCCGGGTCGGAATCGGCGAAGCCGGGGCCGAGCAGGATGTTGTCGGAGAGGAAAATGGAGCCGAGGTGCTGTCGGGTGCCCGCGGCGATTATCTGATCGATCTGCGTCGTGCCACTACCTGTGCCCTGTTGTTGGACGGTGACCGTCAGCGTCGTGGCGAGCGTGGTGTCGAAGAGTTCGATGAACGACGCGTTTTCAAAATCGCCGGCGTGGTTGAAGAGCGCGTAGGAAAGCGAACCGGGGCCCGTGAGCCGGATGGTGACCAAGTCGCCATCGGCATCGTGAAACGAGCGGACGTGCGTGGCATCCACCCGGTCCACGGGGCTGAATTCCGCGAAGACAAGGTCCAGGCCGCCTTTACTGGTGAAGCTGCGCTTCCCGGCGCTCACGTCCGCGTCAAGCGTGCCGACGAACGATCCCGTGAAGTAAACGTGGCCGTCGAAGTCCACCGCGAAGTTGCCGCCGGCAGCTAAATTGAGTCCGGTGCCGCTCTGCTCCCCGGAGTCGAAAGCCTGAATCTGGAAGGCGGAAAGGAACGTGAGCGAAGACTCGAAGCGCGAAATAAACAGATTGCTCTGGGTGGTGCTGGTCAGCTTCGCGAGACCGGCGCCAGGGTCGAAATCCACCGTCCCGGCAAAGACTCCCGCGGCGAAAAGCCTGCGATCCCCGTCGACTCCGAGTTCAACCACGCGGTCGCTGCCGGGGCCACCAAAGCTTACTCCGTCAAACAGCGAGAGGGACGAATCAAACTTCAGCAGGAAGGCATCTCCGCCGCCGCGGCCGCCGGATTCAATCATCGGGGTCAGCGTATCGATCACGAGTTCACCTTCAAAGTCGCCCCCTACGAACACCTCGTCGTAATCATTGATGGCAATCGCATTGGCGCTGGCGCTGAAATTGGAACCCAGCACCGCGGATGAGATTAAGCTTCCGCCCTCCGGATCATACTTCGCCACAAAACCATTCAGGGCGCCGCTGGCGGAAGTGACCACGATCGGACTGTTGCCAAAGTTCAGATCCACCGAGCCCAGGAAGGCCCCGACCACGAACACCTGGCCCGAGGAATTGATCGCCAGATCGTTGAGTTCGGCGAAGCCAAAACCCGACGGCGCAATCTGCGTCACCCAGTCAAATCCGCCGGAGGAGTCAAGCGAAAGGACATAGCCGTCCGCGGAACCGACGGGCGTGCGATTCACAATCGCGGGGCCCGGATGAAAATCCGTGGTGCTGCCAAACGTCCCGGCGATCACCGAAAAGCCGTCGGGCGTCACGGCGAGGGCATCCACAAACTCGTCGCTGCCCGCTCCGCCGGCGGACACGGCCCATTGAAACACTCCGCTGTCGTTGAGTTTCGTCACGAAGACATCGCGAAAACCCGGCGACGCATCCGCGTTGGGCAGAAAGAAGGAATCAATCGTCGCGCTCACTTCAAACTCGCCGGCGAGATAGACATCATCCCCGGACACGGCGACGTGCACGCTCGGGTCGGACGACGGCAGAATGGCGTCGATCTGCCGCGCCCAAAATAAGCTGCCGCTGGGACTATACTTCGCGACGAAGATGTTCCCGCCCGGATCCGAAGCCGTGAGATTGAGGATCGATTTGCCCGGGTCGAAATCCACCGTGCCTTGGAAAAAGCCGGCGAGAATGATGTTGCCCGAATCGTCCGTGGCCACCGCGTTCCCCACTTGAGATCCACCGCCGCCCAGCGCGAAGGCCTGCTCGAGCGCGGGCTGAAAGAGCGATTGTTCGGAGCGCCCGTCGGGGAAGTATCTCGCGACGAAAACATCTGCGCCGCCCTTGCTCTTCAAGTTTTTCACGGACGCGTTGTAGTCGGCGTCGAAAGTCCCGCGGAACGCACCACCCACGACCACGCCGCCGCGGTTGTCGCCGGCCAGCGCGATGCCTCCGCCCTTCACTTGATCCACCAGCAAGCCTTTGCCCGCGGCACTCGAATCCGCCGCGAGCGGGTGGAATTGCTGCAGGGATCCGTCGAGGCCGAGCGTGAGGAGGATGGCGTCGTCCGGCCCCACACTCTTGAAAGTGATCCGACCCTCGGAAAACGGAAAGTCCGTCGCCTTTTCAAAGAGGCTGGCCAGGGTGAGTTGATTTCCATGACGCGCCAAAGCGAGGAATCGATCCTCATTCGCGCCGCCATAACTCCGGACGTCCTGAAAGTCGCCGCCGCTGTCGAGTGTGAGGATGAATAGATCGCGCTCTCCCGCCGAGGTCCGGCTCGCTTGCGATCCGCTCGGGTCAAAATCGGCCGAGCCCGAGTAGTCGCCGGCCACGATGATCTCCCCGGAGTTGCCGACGGCAATGCCCACCGCTTCGCCGAGCCCACCCGCGCTCACGCCGCCACCGGAGATGGAAACGGCCAGACCCCAGGTGCCGATGCCATTGAGTCGGCCGATGAAGATGTCTTCCGCATCGCTCGCCGTGACGGTTTGCCCCGACACACCAATCGTCCCGGAAAAGGTCCCAGCCAGCACCACGCTATTGCCATCCACCGCGAGTTGGAACCGGCCGACATTCGCCAGCCCGCTGGAGGTGGTGTCGCGCGCCCACGCCACGTTGAGCGTAGGGTCGTCGAACATCTTGAAGACGAAGGCATCCGTTTCGCCGGGGTCGGACCCGATGATGTCGGAGCCAATCGATTGCACGCCGGAAAGCGGACCGTTGGTGATGTTGCCGGAAACGAAAATCTCGTTCGTCGAAGTGACCGCGATGTCCGCGCTGTCTAGGCTGGCGGCGCTGCCGCTGAACCCGTGCCGCCACACGAAGTGGCCGGTCGAATCAATCTTCGCGACGTAAATGGAGGCTTCGCTGCCGGTCGGCGAAAGCGTGAGTGTGGGGTCGGCCAGCGTCGACTCGGTAAACAGGATTTCGCCACCAGACTGCCGGTTGAACGGCGCGGTGAAAAAGACTTCGCCGAGATCGGAAATGGCCAGCTCCGGCGCGAAGGCGTGACCGTCCTCGGAAGCCACGAGATTCACCCACGCGAGCGCCCCGGTGCTCGTGTACTTGGCGATGAAAGCCTCCACGTCGCCGGCCGGTGCGGTGCGAATCTGTTTGGCCGGACCGGGATCGAAATCCACTGAACCCACAAAGGTTCCCGCGACGTAAGTGTTCCCGGAGGAATCCGTCGCAACATCGGACACTGTCTGCGTTCCGCCCGCGCCCACACCGAAGGCAAAGGCCAGGCTCGCCGGCGCAATGCGGTGTTCAAGAGGTTCGATCTTCATTCGTGAGTCGCACCAGACATGGCAAGAGTCATGCCGTCAAATGAGAGACGCATTTTCCCGTCACGTTTTGTTTAGATACGCGTAATGTTTCCCGGCGGCTCGGCAGGCGGGAAATCGCTCGAGTGTCGGGGTCGCGGCCTCTCTTAAAATTGTCATCCTATGGCGGAAGGCATCCAGTATGCGCCTGGGGAGCGCGCGCTTCCAGCGTGCCGTGCTCCGCATCCTGCGGAGCACTTGTTTGGATGCGGCCGAAGGTCCGCCCCTCGCGCAGCGAGCCCAGCGTTGCGTTTCGCCGGCCCACTCGCGACCCGCACCCGGCCTGCGAAGCCACTTGTATGGATGCAGGCCGAGTCTGCTCTTCTCAAGAGTTCATTAGCAGCGAGGAACGAGTCGAAGGATCTCACACTATCCCGCATGGGTTTCGGAACCCTTCGAACGCTCGCACCCCTGAAGAATGAAATATGCGGCCTACGCGTTGATCTCCTTCACCACCCCGGTGCTGTCGCCAATCGGCGTGCGCACATCCACCCGTTCCAACAACGACGACCAAAGATTCGTCAGCGGCGTCTCGCTCCCAAAGCGAATATGCTGCCCGGTGCGAATCGTGCCGCCAGCCCGGCCAGCCAGCAGCACCGGCAGGTCATCGTGGTTGTGCGCGTCGCCGTCGGAATTCCCGCTGCCGTACGCGAGCATACAGTGGTCGAGCAGCGTGCCGTCGCCCTCGCGAGCGCCTTTCAATTTCTCGAGCAAGTAGGCGAACTGGCGGACGTGGAATTTGTTGATCTCCCGAATCTTGGCGATTTTGTTTTTGTCGCGGCCGTGGTGCGAGAGCTCGTGGTGCGCTTCCTTCACGCCGATCCACGGGTAGGCCTTGTTGCTCCCTTCGTTGGCGAGGACGAATGTGCACACGCGCGTCGCGTCGGTGCGGAAGGCCAGCACCATCAAGTCGGCCATCAAGCGGATGTGCTCCTCGTAGGTCTCCGGGATGCCTTGCGGGCGCGGAAAATCGGACGGCACGGCGAGCGGCGGGAGCGCCGTGGCGCGCGACATGCGCTGCTCGATGTCGCGCACGCTGGTGAAATATTCGTCGAGCTTTTGCTGGTCGGATTTTCCGAGGCGCGCATTCAGCGTCTTGGAATCCTCGCGGATGAAATCGAGCACGCTCTTGCGCGAAGCGAGGCGGCGCTCCCGTGCTTTCAAGTCCGCGCCGCCGAAGAGGCGCTCGAAGACGAGCTTGGGGTTTACTTCCTTGGGCAGCGGCTGCGTGGGCGAGCGCCACGACATGGTGTTGGAATAAACGCAGGAATAACCGCTGTCGCAGTTGCCGGCCATGTTGCCCTGCTCGCAGCCAATCTCCAGCGAGGCGAGGTGCGTCTGATCTCCGATACGCTGCGCCGCGATTTGATCCACCGAGGTCCCGCAGCGGATGTCCGTGCCGTCCGTCTTGCGCGGCTGCGCGCCGGTGAGAAACGCGGCCATGGCGCGCGCGTGGTCGCCACCGCCGTCGCCGTGCGCCCGGGCCTTGTCGGCGGCGAGGCCGGTGAGCACGTTGAAGTCGGCCTTGTGCGGCGCGAGCGCCTGCAGAATTTCCGGCAGCTCGTAATTCGCGCCGGTGGCCTTCGGCGTCCAGTTCGCCATGTCCTTGCCGTTGGGCACGTAGACAAAAGCGAGCCGATTCGGCGCGGTGCGCTTCACCTCGGCGCCGGCGGCCCAGCCCGTGAGCCCGCCCATGGCTTCGAGCCAGGGCAGCGCGAGCATGGTGCCGAGTCCGCGCAGGACCTTGCGACGAGAGAGGAGTGGGTTCATGTGATAGCGAACATAATCCCGATGGAGAGGAAAGTCGTGGGGGAAATGTACGCGGGAATTCGGACTCGCTTTAGGGCGCGTCGAGGTGCCAGCGAGAGCGGCGGATTTTATCAGGAGCTTTGAAGGCGCTAGGTTTTCCATCGCGAATGAGGGCGAATTGCTCCTTGAGCCACGGCTTGAGTGCTTCCCGCTTTTGCGCGCGCTCCTCGTCCGGTGCCAGCGAGTGAAAATCCCCCTTGTCCTTTCGCCAATCGCTCAACGTGTCCGCGACCACATCCCCGCGCAGCCGCTTTCGCTGCACCTGTTTGCCTTCCCACTCGCCGCTCATCGAACCGAACTCGGATTGATCGCCCAGCTCGGTCAGGAGAAAATCCAGCACCTCCTGCCGTCCGGTCATCAACAGATGGTGCAGGATCTCGCTGCCGTCGAGATTCACACGAAATTGCTTCTTCTTCAAAACTCCACACGCCAACGCCACTGACGCTTCATCTTTGCGAGCGAGGAGCGGTTCGATGGCGCGCGGGTAAATCAGACTGCCATCGTCTTTTTCCAAAAGCTGTTTGAGTTCGGCGAATCCTTCGTTTTTCGCGCGGTTGCCATCGCGCAACATCACCAGCGCACCGTAAAAGCGCACCATCGGATCCTTGTCCTTCAACCAACCCTGCGCCGCTTCGATGGCCACCCGTACCTTTGTCTCGTAAACCATCTCGGCCAGTTCGTCTCGCTGGCCCGGGAAGTCATCCATGCGCTCCATCAGTACGGAGCCAGTGCCCGCGAGCTTTGCCTGCATCGCCTCGCCGGCGGCCCGCGACAACTCCCGCCAATCCTTCGTGGTGGAGATGGTGGCCATAAGCAACTCCGAGCGGGTCTTGCCGGAGTTTTTGCGACACCACTCGAGGATGGCGTCGAGATGGGCCTTGCGTCCGGCCTCGTCGAGACGGTCGAACTTTTTCAACTCGGCGAGGTCGCGCTTGGCCGCGTCATTGACGATGGCCGTGACCAGCCAGTTCACGCGGTGCAAGGTACGGTCCGGGTGAAAGTCGCGCCAGTAGCTGAACGTCGGGAGAAAGTTTTCATCGGCCAGCGCCGGCACCAGCACGGGGAGTTCGCCGATCTCGAGCTTTAGCTTCTGCAACTCCACGTAGGGATTGATGACCGCAGCGCCCTGCTCACGCGGGCCTCCGGCTCCGTCGTGCTGCGGGTCTTCGTAGTTCACGCCGCCGGGCTGGCCCCATTGAATGCAGTTCAGCAAGCGCAGCCGCGCCGCGAGGAATCGCACCTGCTCGTCGCGCGGCATGGTCTTTTTCAAATCGGTCCACTCCTGCAGTGGGGGGAGTTTGAACGTCTTGAAATCGTCCGCGCGCTTGCGGAGTTGGGCGCCGAGTTCCTGCGCGCGCTTTTGGTAGCGAAATTCGGCGAAGATGGGCTGGCTCAAATGATCCGCCAGCGCCAGGGTGCGCGTGTAGTCGCGCCCGGAAAAGGCCTCCAGCATCTCCTGGTGGGCCAGATTGCCGAGCGAGTCGCGCAGCATCCACGTGAGCCATCGATCGTCCTGCATCGCATTCACGCAGGGAAACAGCACCTCGGCGGCGGCGGCCTTTTCCCCGCGCTCCACGCACCACGCGGCGACGAGCCCCGCCGGGACGCTGATGAATCCAGGCTCGAATTGCGCCGTGAGGCCGCCCCGCCGCGACAGCTTTTCGCGGCTGGCCTCGCGATCCTTTTGCAGCTTGGCGATCTCCTGCGCCACGTCGGTGAGCTTGCGCGCAGTGGATTTGGTCTCGGCCTTGGGGAGCGAGAGATGCTCGCCGAACCTCGTGAGCACTTCCAGCTTGCCGTCTTTTTCCTCGAGCAACCAGCCGGAGTGATTCTGCACCCACGGCTTTCCACCGCTGGTCGATCGTGGGTCCGTGTACACGAACTCATACCACTCCGCCTTGGGCGGCACGGCGTCTGGAACCATTTTGCGAATCGCCACCAGTTGCTCCAATAACTGTGGGTTGAAAGCGTCAGCCTCGCGAAATTCCGGGGCGGGTTCGGCGCCAAGCGCCGTGGCGGCCTTGGTTGCGGCCTCCCGCAAATCCTTGCGATAGTGCCCGCGCAAGGCCGCCACGCGGGCGGCAAGCCCGGAGAGTTTACGGCGCGCCGCTTCTTCGATCGCCGCGACGGCCAGCGCGGCGTGCGGGTGCGGTGCGAGCAAATCGCCGAGCAGTTTTTCCACCGCCGGACCTTCAATCCTTTTGAGCGCCTTCGCGGCCGCGGCGGGGCCGTCCGGCAATTTCTCCTGGTCAATCATCCAGCGCACGACTTCGAGCGCAGCTTCGCCTTCCGCCTTGGCGCCGATTTGCTCCTCCAGCTTGCGGCGAAAGTCTCGCGCGGGTGAACTCGCTCCCCCACCCCACGCCGGCGAGCGCTGCCATTCAGCGCGCCCGTTGGATTCATCCGCGAAAGCCTGCCGCAGCAGCGCGACAAGGTATTGGCCGGCGGCCGTGCGCTTGGCCGCGTCATCCTTTTTCAAGTCGGCCAGCGCTTGCTCCGAGGGCGGCGCTTTCTTGGGATCGCCGTAATAAGAACCGAGATCGCGGAAGGCACGCTCGCCTTCGGAACTGGAAGTTTCGGGTTTGAATTCCGCGCGCAGCCAGGACGCGGAGGAAACGATGAGGAGCAGGAGCAGAGTCTGGAGGCTCGTCTTCATGGTGGGCGAGTTAAGGTTCTATTTTGAGCCGTGCACGCCTTTCCCGGACGGGCACGAATTATTCATTTGGGCCGTGGAAGCGGGGAATTGTTCGAGGCGCAGGATTTAAGCGCCAGGCTCAGAATCGCTGCAAGAATGCCGTGCCCCGCGCGTATTCAGCCGGACATGTCTCGCACCACTCGTGTCGCCCTTTGGCTCTGTGTTTCAGCACTGGTCCTCGCCACCGTCGTCTTCGTCGTGTGGCGGCATCTACGACCGAAAATGGAGCAGGTGCGGTTGCCGCCGCGCTCCGCGCAAGCTGTGCCGCGCACGATGCAGGCGGCGACGGTGATGTATCGGCAGCGCGATGCGCGCTGGGCCGAGGACCCGATCGGCCCGACGCGCGAGACGCTGGGCTCCGTGGGATGCACGGTGTGCTGCCTCGCCATGGCGCTGGCGGAATACGGCATCGACATCACGCCGAAGGACCTGAATCGGCGGCTGACCGAGACCGGCGGCTTTACCGAGCAGGGGCTCGTGAAGTGGGACGCCGTGCGTTCGCTCAGCGGCGGGAAGGTGAACGTCGCCGTGCTTTCCGACCCGGCGAATGGCGACATCGACGATGCCCTCGCGGCCGGAAACCCAGTCCTGGTGAAAGTGCTGCTGGGCTCAATGTTTCAGCACTGGGTGCTGCTGGTGGGCCGGGACGGACGCGAATACTTGATGAAAGATCCGCTCGCGGAGAATCCGACCGTGTTGCCGCTTTCGACGCTAAAGAGCGATATCTTCGCCGTGCGGGTAGTGCGGAGGGTGCGGTAGAACTCGAACCGACAAAATGGCCCACCTACCTTACACGGCCGCAGCAAACAGGCGGTCGATCCCATCGAGGCAGAGCTGGCTCCACGTTTCGAGCGCATCGCGGCGGGTGCGGAGCTCGGCGATGGGCACGAACCCAGCCTCCGTGATCACGCTCTCGCGCTTGCGCGCGGCGTCAGTGGCGAGTCGGAAAATGTGGACGACCCCGAGGTGCACTTTGCCGACCTCGTTCGAGTCGTCGTTGAGGAGCGCGACGATGTGATTGGTGTAGGCCGTCTCGACAAACATCTCCTCGTTAACCTCGCGCTGCACGGCTTCGCGATAGGCGCCCTCGTCGAGCGAGAACAAGCCTTCATCGCCATCGTTCATGTGGCCGCCGATGCCGAGGCTGCCTTTGGCGACGAGCCGTTGCTCGCCGGATTTCTTGCCCCGCACGTAATGGAAAATGCGATCGCCGTGCACGAGCAGGACGTAGGGGATGATCTGCTTGAGCGACGGATTGGTCTCCGCGGGCGCGCGCGGGGTGAAGAAATTGTTTTCGCGCGCGAGCAGCGACGGCAGGTAGCGGGCCACGTCGAAGCAGAGGCCCTGAAACATGCCGAGTTGCTCGAGCAATTCGCGCCGCACGACGAGGATGTTTTCGTCTTTCATGCGAGGGGTTTTGCGGGCTCTGCGTGCAAATGCCAAATGGGAAATCGGAAATTCCCAACAGCTCCCAAAAAATCAGCCCGTCGCTGCCGCTTACCGCTACACCAAATCTACCGCGCGTTGCGGTTGGCGTTGTTGCCGTTGTTCCCTTGGTTGCCCAGATTGTTCAGGTCGATCCCGTTCAGGTCGATGCCGTTCAAGTCCACGCCGGGAATATTGATATTCCCGTTGTTCCCATTGTTACCGCCGGGCGTGGTGGGAGTCGTGGGCGTGGTCGGCGTGGTGGGCACGACGGGGGCCAGTACGCCGAGTTTCAATTCCACGGTGCCAGTTTGATTGACGCCGATGAAGACGCCTTTGCCCACTTGCTCCTGCTGCACGATGACGCCCTGGAATTTCGTGCGCTTGCTGTCCAGCGGATGATCAAATTCGCCTTTGAACGTGCCGGCCTTGCGGTCGATTTTCAGCGTCACACCATCGCTCGCGGCATCGAGCAACTCGAGCCGATCGCTCTTGCTGATGTCATACTGGTGGCTGATCGACGTGGTGAGGTTGCCGCTGCTCAGGGTGAGAATCGCCTTATTCTGGCTGCCCGCCTCGGGGCTCAGGGAGCGGCGCCCATCCTCGGGCTTCACATAGTAGCCGCCGGTGGCGCTGGCCTCGGTGTAAAAGCCATTCGGGAAAAACGTGGCGTCGCCATCGGGCGAACGGTACCACGTCATCGCGCTGGTAAGTTTGCTCTGCTTGTCCGCGCTGAAAGCGATGGCGCCGCTGAGCCGCGATTGCTCCGGCGTGAGCCAGTATTGCACCGTGGGCGCCGCATCATCGCCGGAGAGCACGCTACTGCCGCTGAATTTCGTGCCGTCACCCAGCTTGCCCTTGAAAGTCACGCCGCCCCACTCGCTCACGATCATGCGCATGTAGCCGGTGCCGCCCGGCAGCTCGGCGTTGGCGTTGGTGCCGGTGCCCCCACCCGGAGCGGGTATCTGCACCGTATAAATGCCGACCAATTCCGCGCGGCGCTCCTTGCTGAAAACCCCCAGCGGGGCGTCGCCCGTAAACTCCTTGCCATCCGCCATCAGCGTGGCCTTGAGCGAAGTGGTGTCGCCCGTTTGGTCGAACTGCGCCTTCAGATCCAGCGGACCGCCGGTTTTGCGCGGCAGCACCACGTGAAAGCGGCCGTTTTCATCCAGCACACCACCGACGCGGTAGGATTGATTGTAGAAATCCAGCTTGCCCGTGACCGTGCCACCCGCATTGCCCACGAGGCGCAACATGCCCACCACATTGCCGTCGGCGTCCTTGATCTGCACCGCATTTACCCCCTGCGCGGCGAGGCCCGGCATGCGAATGGTCAGCGTGCCCTCGGAACTCCTCGGCGCCGCCTGGAAATTGTCCTTCACGGTATAGGTGAGCACCTCCGCCGCGCTGGAACTCTTACCCGGGAAATATTTCACCTGGTTGCCCACCACTTCGGCCCGGCCCTGCTTCGCACCCGTCACGGAAACCAAGGTCATCGCGTCGCCTTCCGGGTCGCGGTCGTTGGCCAGCACGGAAATGAGCACCGGCTCTTGGGAGCGCAGGACAAAGGCGTCCGGATTGGCAATCGGCGCCTGGTTGGCGGTCGCAAGGAAACTCGCGTCTTCCGTTTCCTTCACGCCATTGGCATTGGTCGCCGTGACCTTGAAATGGTAGGTCACGCCGCGCTCCAGTCCGTCGATGTCGGCAAAGACGTCCACATCCACGCCATCGGCAGGCACCGGAAAAGGCGCGCCGGAAACGACCGTGCCGTAAGTTCCGGCGACCTTTCCGTAGTTAAACACGACCTGGGTATCACTGCCATTGGCCGTGACGCGAGCCGCCAGCGTGGCCTTGCCGCCGGGAGACGTCTTGGTCGGCCGGTTCACTACCGTGGCGCGATACGGGGGCACGACGAAATTGACGATGCCCGTCTCCGCAAAGCCATCGGGATTCGTGGCTTCCACCTTGAAATTGTAGGTCTGCCCCCCGACGAGAAAGTTCAGGTTCGCCGTCACGTCCTGCGTCGTGGCGGAATCGCTTAGCGAGCGGGTCACGACCTTATCGAGGTTCCCTCCGAAGCCATAGCGGAACACCACATTGGTGGTCGCCCCATTGGTCGTGACCTTGGCTGTAAGCGTCGTCGCCCCCTCGGTGATGGGCCCATTGGCTGGGTTGGTCACCGTCGGCGCCGCAGCAAACGCACCGGCACAGGAAAGAAAAAGGGCGAGCAGGAATCTCATGGGCACAGGAAGCATCGTGCGACAAAACCCCAGAAGTGCAAGGGAGTTGTCGAGAATTGACTGGGGGATTTGACAACAAAGCCGCGGAAACGTTGCGGAAAATGACGAATCGCGGCCTGAGGTAAGGCGCCGCCAAAGACGTGAGCGCCGCCGCTGAACCGAGCGGAGGGAGATAGACTGCCGCAGGCAGCCCGCAGGGCGAGCGCGGAGCCGCGCGTCAAAGCCCGATGTCCTCAATCGGCAAACCTCACAGCGCGAAGCGCCTATCCTTGTTGGCGCGTCACTCTGCCATGAACGATTGCACATCACCGCTTACGCGTGTCATTTAGCGCATCGATCTGCCCGTGAAACACTCCACCGCCATCATCGCCAACTTCCTGTTGTTTGCGACCGCCGCGCTCTGCGTGTGGCTGGGAGGCCGCTGGCCCGCGCTCGCGCTACCGGCTATCCTGGCCGCGATCGTCTGGCCTCTGCTCGGCCATTGTCAGTGCTTTCGGACCATCGAGCGCCTGGTGTCGGCCCGGCACCCGGATAAGTGGCGCGAAATCAAAGGCACCTTGGACACCCGCTTTTTTGTCTTCGCGGCGGACGACCTCGGAGATCCCGAAATCGCCGCCCGCAAAGCCGAGTTCCGCCGGTGGAATCGAATCTTCGGCTGCACCTTGGTGGCGTCGCTCATTTTCGTAGCTCTCTGCAGCGCTCGTGGGTGACGGCATGCCGCGGTGCTCCGGCTCCCAGCTACTCCACCACAACCTTTCCCTTCGGCAACGGAGGGAGGACGCGCCCCCAAGGCGAGAGGTGAATCGCCGATTCGTGCATGACCGTCGTCCTGGTGTTTTCCTGACCCACCGTGTGGTTGCGCTCCGTTTCCGTAACGGATGACTCGGAAATGGGATGGGACTCGGTCTGCTGTGAGCCAAAACGGTAAAACCAGTCTTCGCCGCCATCCGAGTGGCGCTCAGTGCGCAAGGGCGATCCAAAAGCAGCCGTCAGTTCCGCCATGGACATGCCGGCATGGACCGGAGTCGAGACCACTCGGGGAGAAGAGGCGGCACAACCGGCGAGCGCCAAGGCGAAGGCCAGCGAGAGGAATTGGCAGACGTTCATGCAAAGGTGAGACGCACGACAAGCCCCGTTATTCAGCGATGGGGGCCATCGGTCGGAGCGCGCCTTGGACTGCGGCAGCCTGCTGCCGCTTTTGGGAGCCAGCCTGCTGGCGCCAGATTCAAAGCCGCCTCGTCCCCACGAAACGGCGCCCCTGATATCCGAACGCACGTTACTCCCCATCCTCCTTCGCAATCTCATCATATCGAAAACTCCAAATCGTCTTCACCCAAGCCTCCGTCGCCTCATTTTCAATTGCACCCGCGCTGCACCATCTCCACTCCGCCGCATCCCGCACCAACCGATGATGCACGGCATTCTGGTGCACGTAGCTAAGTCGCGCGAGGTAACTTCGCTGATATGTCAGGTGCGTGTCTCGAAAATTCTGCCATAGCCGCGTCCGCCCCGGCGTCCCATCGAGACGATTCATTTCCTTCGTCGCCACACTGTGCAATTTCTGCAGCATCGGCCCGAGCGACTTCGCGTCACCATCCGGACTATGCGCGACGATATGATAGTGGTTCGATAGCACGGCCCAAGCCTCGAGTCTCCATCCGCGCTGTTCCGTGATGTCAAAGAGCAAACGCATGAACCAATCGAGCAGCGCTGGCGTGCGAAACAAGTGACGCTTCTCAGACGTCCGTGCGGTCACAAAGTAAACCCCTGCCGCAGCCAAGCGGTGCGGTGGTGCATGCGGCCAATCGCGAGTGCCTTTGGCGCACTCATCATCCGAGGGGAGTGCTTCGCTCATGTCCAAGCGCTAAAGAACCGTCCTCCAAACGCAAGACGCAAAGCCTTGGACCTTGGACTGCGGCAGCCTGCTCTAAGCATTACCCACATCTTTTCGAATTGCCGCGGAGGCGATTTCGAGAGCCCAGGCGAGATCTTGAAGACGCTGGAGACCGCCCCAGATGGTCATGGCACCGGGAGGGCCGTCGCTTTTGCGGGCGAGGAAGCCGCCGAGTTGCGCGATCCAGCGCACGGCTTCGGAGATCGTGGGCGGCTCTTTGGGCTGGGTCATGCGGCGATGATGCTTGCACCACAGCGCCTGCCACTCGGCCTCGGTCAACCACTCGCTGGCCGGACGCTGGCCTGCCACCGGGTCCCGGCTGGCGTCGCGCAGGATCAACACGCGGATGGCCACGATGATGTCTAGCGCCAGCACGCGCTCCAGGCGCGCCAGTTTTTCCAACTGCCGCGCCTCGGCCTTGCAGCCGCTTTTGAGTGTGCGATGGAACTCCTCGATGGTCCACCGCTGGCTGTAGCGCCGGACCATGGCACAGGCCGTGGCGAAGTCCTCCACCGGCGCGGTGGACAGCAAGCGCCAGCAGATCGGCGTCACGCCGTGGGGCGGATGTTCCTCCTCGGCCAGCACGATCCAGAGCCCGATCGGTTCGGTATGTCCGTGATACTTCACCTGATGGGCCGGCGCCGGGAGCAGCGCCCGCGCAAAGCGCACGGTGAGCGTAGCCACGCGCTTGGGTTTCCCGGGCTGGCGCGGCACGGGCACGTTGCGCTGGCCGGCCACGGGCTGCTGGGCCAGATGCGCGAAGAGCCGCGCCTCCGCGTCCGTGCCCAGCACCCGATTATGCTGGCAGCGAAAGAGCAGTTCCACGCGGGCCGCGGCGGCCATCACCGCCGCCCGTTCGGCGGCCGCGGGCGGCAAGGCCTCGGGATCGAGCTGCGCCTGGCCGGTGCGCAGTTGCTGGTGATGCCGGAACGCTGCGTAACTGTCGGCCTCCCGATCGCCGAGATTGAGGATCGTCGTCTCCGGCAAGGCCTGCGCGGCCCGCACGGTGGCCGTGATGCTTTGCAGCCAGCGATAGCTTTCCTTCTCCTCGATCGCTAACCGATTGCGTTCGCCTTTGGGTCCGGCCTGCCGCGCCTTGGGCGGCCGCGCATAGACCTGCGTGTCGATCACTCCCAGCGCGGCCCCATCCTCACGCAGCAACAGCGTGCTGTGCAAAAAGTAGCCCACCACTTCCGGATGGTTGCCAATCGGTCCCAAGCCCTCGGTCTGGGCATGGGTGCTCAAGTTGAGCGCGGTCGTGTCCTGTGGCGCCAGCAACAGCCGCGGCGCGTGCTGGGCGCGCGCCACGGTCGCCGCCGCGTGAGCGGCTTGAATGGCCTCCGCCTCCACCTTCGGATGATCAAAGCAGCGATACGCGCCCTTGGCTCCAGCCCAATCCACTGTGGCTTTGGGCAGCGAAGCGCCAGCGTGGGCGTCGAGTTGGCGGAAGATCTTTTTCAAGCGGCGCGTCAGCCGGGCGTCCCCCAAGTCGAGGCTGCGCAGTTCGGCGTCGACGCAGGTTAGGCTTGCTGGTTCCAAACGCGAGTCGGTCCTTGGATGCGAGTGCATCCACCCCAAAGATACTAAAGATCCCTAAAGTACCAGTACGAAGTTTTGGTCCCCTCGTCGGTCCTGACCCCAAGCGGCTTCCACGAGATGTGGGTAATGCTTAGAGCAGGCTGCCGCTTTGGCAAGCCAGCCTGCTGGCGTCGAGCTCGAGAACGGGGCTCCCTTCGGACGAGGCGCCAGCAGGCTGGCTCCCAAAGGCGGCAGCAGGCTGCCGCAGTCCAAGGCGCTACCCGATCTGCGCCCGATACCCCGCCGCATCCTTGAGCGCTTCGCGCTCCGCATGGTCCGAGAGCTCCAGCTTAAACATCCACCCCGCGCCATAGGGATCGGTGTTCACGAGCGCCGGCGTGATCGAGAGCGAGGTGTTGATCGCGACGACCGTCCCGGAGACGGGCGCGTAGATGTCGTTGGCGGCTTTGACGCTCTCCACGGTGCACGCGACCTCGCCGGCCTTCACTTGCTTGCCGACATCGGGCAGGTCGACGAAGACGACGTCGGTGAGTTCATGCTGGGCGTGGTCGGTGATGCCGACGGTGCCATCGGCGCGAAGCCATTCGTGAGAAGCGGAGTAGCGGAGATCGTCAGGGACGTTCATAAAGTCAGTGAGCGGTAAGCAGTAAGCGCAACGCACTAGCTGGCAGTGCTCGCGCGGTGAAGCGGTTTCTTTTCGATTTGCGCGGGAAAACGCCGTCCGCGGATGTCGATCTCGATGGCCGTGCCCGGTTTGGCGTGCGCAGCCGGGAGGTAGGCGAGGCCGATGCCGCATTTGAGCGTCGGCGAAAGACCGCCGCTGCAGGTTTCGCCGATTTGCTCTCCATCCTTCCACACGGGGTAATGGCTGCGTGGAGGCGGCGTGGCGCCGACCATCTTGAATGCGACCAGGCGCTGCGCGGGTCCGGCGGCTTTCTGTTCCGCGAGGATGGAGCGTCCGGTGAAATCGGGCTTGGTGAGGTCGACGAAAAAGCCGAGGCCGGCCTCGATGGGCGTGCGGTCGGGGGAAAGGTCGTTGCCGTTGAGCGGATAGCACATTTCCAGGCGCAGGGTGTCGCGCGCGCCGAGGCCGCAGGGCTTGAGGCCGAACGGCTCGCCAGTCTTGAGCACGTCGCGGTAAAGCTGCACGGCGTGTTCGGCCGGGCAGAAAAGCTCGAAGCCGTCTTCACCCGTGTAACCGGTGCGGCCCACGAAGACCGGCACCCCGCGCACGTCCATGCGTACGATGGCATTGCGTGGCGGGGCGACGCTGGCGCCGCCGGCCCAAGCTTCGTACCACGCCGCGGCCTTGGGGCCTTGCACCGCGAGGCCGGCCCAGGCTTCGCTTTGATTCTTGAGCGAGAGGCTGGAAGGCACACGGGCGCTGAGCCAAGCGTAGTCTTCGTCGATCTTGGAGGCGTTGACGACGAGAAACCAGTCGATGTCGCCGATGCGGTAGATGATGAGATCATCGATGACGCCCCCGCGCTCATTGAGCAGGAGCGTGTATTGGCCCTGGCCGACGGCGAGTTTGTCGACGTTGTTGGTCAGCATGCCATTGAGCCACGCAACGGAGCCGGGGCCGTGCAGGAAAAATTGGCCCATGTGCGAGATATCGAACACGCCGAGCGCCGAGCGGACGGTTTGGTGCTCGTCCATGATGCTGGTGTACTGGACCGGCATATCCCAGCCGCCGAAGTCGATCATCTTGGCGCCAAGGCGCACGTGCTCCGCGTGGAGCGGAGTCTTTTGCAAAGTGTTTTCTGACATGAGCGCGGAGAGTGGAGGAACGGCGGCAAACATCCAACATCCAACATCGAACTTTCAACATCCAACGCGCCCGCCCAGCGAGCCTGGACGTGGCAAGCGTCGGGCGTCCCCTTGTAGGCGGCTCTTCCCAGAGCCGCTTCCCAAAAAATGCGCGAAGCGCCCATCTTCTTTGGATGTTGAACGTTGGATGTTCGATGTTGGATGTTTCCAACCCCCGCATTATGGCCATAATATCAGGTTAAAACCAACAAATGTCGTATCTTTCAATGTTTTTTCTTTACACCATTCATGGCCCAATTATTATTCTCCGACTTATGAACTCCACCTCTGCCACCGTCACCGACCTCACCGCCTCGTCCTCAGTCACCTCCGCGCCCACCGCCGTTTCTGCCTCCGCCGAAACTCCGGCCCCTGCCTGGACCGAAATCTACTTCGCCGAACTCGACCGCTCCTGCAACACCGCCGCCGCTGCCGCTGCCGCTGGCGTTCCTCTCCCCGCCGTCATCCGCCACCGCCGCGCCCATCCCGTCTTCGCCACCCGCGAAAACGACACCCTCGCCGCCATCCCCGAACTCCTCCTCTGCGAAGCCCTCCGTCGTGCCACGCAGCGTGCTGCTGATGCCGAAGCATCCGCAAAGGATCCTACCACCCCCAAGCGCTCCCAGCCCCGCTTCGGCAGCGACGCCCTCCTCGTTAAACTCCTTCGCCACTTCATCCCTGGCTTCGGCGCCACTCCCAAATCCACACGCGCCACGCGCGCTGCTGCCGCCGACCCCACCACCGCCAGCTCTCCCTCCACCCCAGACTGCGAGCCGGACGCCGTCCTTGACCCTGGCGACCCGCCGGCCACCAACAGTCCGCCCCGCGACCTCGCCCAATTCCTCGCTTTGCGCCAGCGTCTCCTCGACGAACTCCAGCGTCTCCAAAACGCCGGCTGCCCGCCCGATCACCCTTCCATCCAGCAAGTCCGCCACCAACTCACCACCCTCTACGCCCGCGACCAATCCACCCCCGCCCAACGCTGGGCCACCCGGTAGGTCTCCCATTTTCACCGATCGCGCAGCGCCATCCTTCCCATTGAATGTTGGATGTTGGACGTTGCCGCTAGGCCCTGAGCTTGCCGAAGGGGATGTTGGATGTTCGCCGCCCGGCCTGACCTCGTCGAAGTGTTGCACCGGGCTCCACATTGCCCGGTAATCCACCCGCTTCCCTTCTCACGGCGACCCTCCAATGCGAAACTAGCGGCTTTGCGCCTTTGCGTGATCCTTTTTTCCCGACAAGTTTTCAAGAAGCGTCTCGCCAAACCGCAAAGGCGCTAAGAACCGCCTCATCCTTTCCCGTTCGCACCCTAATTTCCCCTCGCCCAAATGCTCTCCACCGGGGACAACCCTTCGCCATGCGCCTCCTCGCATTTCTCCTCACATTCGTTGCCGGTCTCTGCCGCCCAGTGTCCGCCGAGCCTTACTTCAAGCCCAACGACGTCATCGCACTACTCGGCGGAGAAGACATGGTGGCCGCCAACGAACTTGGGTACCTCGAAGCACTGCTGCAAAAGACACACCCCGACCATCATCTCAAGATTCGCTGCCTCGCCTGGGAGGGCGACACGGTTTTCGAGCAAAGGCGGGATTTGAATTATCCGCCGCTGGAAGCGCAACTGGACAAGATGGGCGCGACCGTCGTGATCATGCAATTCGGTCAGGCCGAAAGCCGCGCTGGCAAAGAAAAAGTAGAGGATTTCAGGAAGGCCTATGAACGCTTGGCCAAGCGAGTGTCGGCCAACGGAAAGCGGCGCGTCTCAATCTTGGGACCAACCCCGTTTGGTGAAAAGACATCCCTTCCCGGAACCAAGGAATCCAACGAGATTCTCGAACTGTATGCGGCGCAGGCCTCACAGGTTCCAAGTCCGGATCGCGGCGGGCAATTCATCAACCTTTTCAATTTTCTTAACATGCTCGGAAATCCACCTCCGCGGATCATACCCGAGACAAGAGACGGGATTCACCTGGCCGAAAATGACCAGATAGTCGTGTCACGCCGCGTGACCGAGGAATTGGCCCACCCCGATGAGGACCTGGATGAAAACGACGACCTTCTCCACTTGGGACGAAAAAGTGACCTACGCAAACTCGTGCAGGAAAAGAACAAGCTGTGGTTCCACTACACCCGCCCGCAAAACTGGGCCTTCCTCGCCGGCGACCGCACCAATCAGCCCAGCAGCCGCGATCACCTCGACAAAAACAAGCGCTGGTTCCCCGAGGAGATGGAGCAATTCGTGCCGCTGATCGACGCCAAGGAAAAGGAAATCTGGGCCCTGGCCGCGAAACTGAAAGGAGCTACGAAATGAGCGCCCCCAATCTTCAAAACAACCCGCGGACGAAAGGGACGCGATCTGGAGTGCAGCAGTTCGGTGGCCGGACCGCGTTGGAAAAGGACGCCCAAAGCTACGCCAGTTCTTGGAGTGCGCCAGTCCTCTGGCGCTTTGAATGGCGGGCGCAGGCGGAGGCTAGGATGGCAAGATCGCCCAGCCCGACTGTCGCCGCTTCCTTCCTGCCTGCCACGAACCCGCACCCATCCAAAGCGCCAGAGGACAGGCGCACTCCAAGAACTGGCGTAGGATTGGCGGCCCCCAAGTTGCGCCGTGCGTTGTCTGGCATTCTCTGCCTCGCCCTCGCCTGTTCCGCGAGCGTCGCCTTCGCCCAAGCCCCCGACCCCCACGACCCCGCCACCGAACTCGCCTCCTTCAAAATCGCCCAGGGCTTCGACGTCACCCTTTTCGCCTCCGAGAAAGACGGCGTCATCAAGCCCATCGCCCACCGCTTCGACCGCTTGGGCCGCCTGTGGGTCATCGGCAGCCTCACGTATCCGCAGATCAAGCCCGGTGAGGAGCCGAACGACTACATCAAGGTGCTCGAGGACACCAACGGCGACGGCAAGGCCGACAAGACCACGACGTTTGCGGAAGGGCTGATGATCCCCACCGGCATCGAGATCGATCCCGATGCGCAAGGCTGCTGGGTGAGCGAAGGGACGAAGCTCTGGCACATGCGCGACACGGATGGCGACGGAAAGGCCGACAAAAAGGAAATCGTGCTGCGCGGCTTCGGCACCGGCGACAACCACCAAAACATCAATAGCTTCCGCTGGAGCCCCGGCGGCGAGCTGTTCATGTCGCAAGGCCTGCACGCTTTCTCGCGCGTCGAGACGCCGTTCGGAATCACCAAGCTCGACGAAGCCGGCTATTTCCGTTTCCGCCCGAAGCGCCAGCAGCTCGATTCGTTTTGGGGCGGACCCGCCGACCCGCAAAACCCGTGGGGCTTTGTGTGGGACGACTGGGGCGCGCTCTTCGTGCAGGCGGGCAACAACGGGGGCCTTTTTGATGCACTGCCGTCCGCCTTCGAGGGCGGCGTCATCAAGCGCCCGCCTTCGATCTGGGTCGACGCGCGCGGACGCAAGTGCAGCAACCCCGACATCGTCGGCACCGCGCATTTCCCGCCGGAATGGCAGGGTGCGGTGATTACGCCGGGCTACATCAACAACGCCGTGTGGACGCTCCGCCTCACGCCGGATGGCTCCGGCTGGAGCGCGAAGGATTCGGAGCCGCTGATTACCAGCACCCACGGCAGTTTCCGGCCGATGGACGCGAAATTTGCGCCGGATGGATCCCTCTACATTGCAGACTGGTACAACCCGATCATTGGCCACTACCAGGCGAGCTTCCGCCATCCCGACCGCGACAAGCTCCACGGCCGCATCTGGCGCGTGACGGCGAAAGGCCGCAGCCTTGTGAAGCCGCCGGAATTCTTAAAGCAAGGCTACGCCGCCGCGTTCAAGGATCTCATCGCGGGTCTGGAATCCGACGAACGCTTCGTGCGCCAGCACGCGCGACAACTGCTCGGCACGATCCCTAAGGGCGGAGTCCTGCTGGCGGTGGACGAATGGGCAAAAGCGAAGGGGACCGACCGGGCACTGTTTGACGCCCTCTGTGTGCATCAATGGCAGGACCATGCGCAGATCGATATCGTCCGGGCGGCGATGAGCTCGAAGGAACCACGTTTGCGCGCGTATGCCGCCGATTGCGTGGTCCGCTGGCGCGACGCGGAAGGGGTCGGCCGCACGTCGGACCAGCCCGGCGCCACTGCGGCCTCCGATCTGCTGAGCGGTTTGGTGCAAGACGAGAATCCGCGCGTCCGGCTGGCCGCCATCGTGGCCTCGGTGAATCGCGTAGACTGGATCCCATTCTGGAGAGCGGTCCGGCAGGAACGCGATGCGCGAACCGACTTCGCGGTGCAACAAGGCATCCAACGGCTGAAAGAAAAACGCCCGGAAGAAACAGCCAAACGCCTTGCCGATCCAGAGTGGCGCGCGCTCGTCGAAAACCGCGCCAAGCCCGCCAATCCACCCGCACCCAAAGCCGATCCCAAGCTCGCCGCGATGGTCGCCGAAGCCCTTAAGCAGCCCGCCAACGCCGGCCACCTCCCGCCGGAAGCCGTCGCCGCCATGGCGCTGGAAGTGCGCGAGAAAGGAAACGCAAAAAACGGCGCCGCGATTTTCCACCGCGCCGAATTGGCCTGCGTGGCGTGCCATCGCGTCGGCAACGAAGGCGGCGCCCTCGGCCCGGACCTCACCAACCTCGGCAGCGCGCAGCCGCTCGATTTCATCATCGGCGCCGTGCTCGAGCCGCAGCGCGAAATCAAGGAAGGCTTTGAAACCCGCGAAGTGCGCACGAAGGACGGGCAGGTGCTCATCGGCTTCCGCCGCGCGGCCGACGCCGGCGAAGTCGCGCTGCTCGACTCCGCCACGCAGCGAGAGGTCAAAGTGAAAAAGAGCGAAGTGACCTCCGAAAAAACGCTCGGCTCCATGATGCCCGCCGGCCTGATCGACAAACTGTCGCGCGAGGATCAGCGAGACCTTTTCCGGTTCCTCAGCGAGTTGGGAAAACAGAAGTGAAGCGGGATGCGCCGCACCGCTATCGCACGTCGTCCGGCAGGCTCTTGCCGCGCTTGCCATCAACGGCAGACATTTGGCCGCGCAAGACGTCGATACTCGCTTCGCTGTCGAAATTGATGCGGATCAGACTGTTGGAGTCGACACAGCGAAACTTGCCATTGAGGTGCGCGTAAGAGTGCGCGCCGGTGCGCAGCAGATAGGTGCCACCGTCCAGCGAACCGAGCTTGGGCTTCTGCCAGCGGCTGCCCGGCTTGTTCAGCCGAACCTGGACGTCACCGTGGATCTCGGTGACGTACATGGGATAGCGCCCGCCAGCATTGGCCGGCACGGCGGCGATGAGCGTGGTGGCAACGGCGATTCCGAGTAGAGGTAATTTGGTCTTCATTGGTGGTCCTTGGCGAACGGTTGTGCCACCTGGGATTCCAGGACGGCCACAATGATACGCCCTACTGCGCCGGATCTTTCAACGGCCAACGAAAACGCGGGACGCGCCCTCAGCAAAACTTCGTCGCCTTCACCACCGGCTCCACCATCGGATACGGATTGAACCGCCCAGTGCGGTCGCAGAGGAAGGTGATGCGGTTTTTGCCTTCGCTGTTGTCGGAGTCGGTGAGGAGAACTTCGAGCGAGTGCTCGCCCTTGGCAAGAGTTTCGCCGGGGATGCGGAAAGTCCAAGCGAGCCGGCCGGCGGGCTGGAGGTCCGACCACGCGCCATCGTCGATGCGCGCTTTGGCGGAAGTGATGGGGGAGTGCGACCAGGCACGCACACGGCATTCGGTAGGGCCGGTGACGATGTGCGCGGCCTTCGTCGCCAGGATGAGGTTGCGCGGGTTCGTGATGAGCGCGATGGGGCCTCGGTCCTCGACGCTGCGGTAAGTGATGGCGAGTTCCTCGTCGGCCACGTGCACGATGGCGTAGCCGGCCGCGCCACCCTCGGGGTCGCCGATGGAGCGCGTGGCGATGTAGGGCAGGTGGCAGTCGTTGGCGATTTGGCCGTAGTGCGTATGGCCGGCAAAAAGCGCGGTGATGGGGCGCGTTTGCACGACTTCGCGCCACGCGGCCATGCCTGGCTGATTGAGGAAATCCTCCAGCACCTGGAAGGGGTAATGGTGCTGGAACACGATGACGCGTTCGCCGCGGGAGAGGGCGGCGTCGACCTCGTAGCGAAACCAATGCACCTGCTCGTCTTTCATCCCGAGCGGCTTGAATTGCATCGTGTTGAGGCAAATGAAACGCCAGCCGCGCACCGTGTAGGCCTGATACGTGGCGCCGAGCTGCGCTTGGTAGGCGTGCGCGCCGGGGTCGTGATGCGCGTCGTGGTCGCCTACCAGCGCGTGGAAAGGCGCCTTGAGCTTGGACCACACGGCTTTGAACAGCTCCCATTCATACGGCTGGGCGTGCTGCACATTGTCGCCGGCAAACTGCACGAAGTCGGGCTGGATGAGGTCGTTCACTTCGTCGGCCATCCAATGGGCGACTTTGACGTTCGGGCGATCGGGGAATTCGAGGTGGAGGTCGCCGGGCCACACGAAGGTGATCGGTTGGGTGCTCATGACGGGAGGGCGGTGTAGCAGCGGAGATGGGGGCGTCAAGGTGGGCGGGGTAGTAAGTTCCCCTTTCGCTGTCATGCTGAACGGGCGTCCCGCCCGTGAAGCATCCCGCCAGATTTCACAGTGATCTTCGTCGCGCAGTTGCTGGCTATTAAGATCGCCCTGAAATCTGGCGGGGTCCTTCACCGGCGGGACGCCGGTCCAGGATGACAGCGAGATTGGAAGTTTAGTAGATTCTGAACTCACTTCCGCCCACCGACCCTCCCCGCGGGGCGAATAGAGTTGACCGGGCGGGGCAAAAGGGGTTTCCGATGCGAGCGCTTCAACCGTCCCATTTATGCCCAAGGATGAAACGCCGTCCGGCTCCGGCAAAGCGCCGAAACTCTCGCCGTTCCTCGGCAGCCTCCCCCATCACGAACGCCGTTTTCTCAAGGCGCTCGCGCTCATCATCGAATCGGGTAAGGCCAAGACGACCGATGACCTGATCAAATACTGCCAGCAGGCGCGGGAGACCGGGGCCATTGATTTCATCCGGAATCTCGCCGAGCAGGACCTGCCGGTGGACCTCGTGTTCGATGCGATGTGCGTGCATTTCCGCATCGTGGCGCACAAGCGGAACAATAACCTGTTTGGCAGTTGCGCGGGGAAACAAATCGGGCTGCTGCTGCCCTTGCCGCCGCATATTCTCGACACGTTCCTGCATCTCGAAAAGCTCACGGTGCTGCTGCCGGACGGGCTGCACATCCCACCACACATGGAGCGGTTCCAAAGCCTGATCATTCACGGGACGCGGGCGTGCCGGGCGAAGGCGAGCGACATGGAGGTGATCGTGTTTGAGGCGTTCCGGGAGAAGCACGGGTTTTTCTTTGCGCCCTCCTCGGCGGACATCGTGGACCCGCGCCTGCTCAAGGACGACGTGATGGCGATCGTGCATCTGCGCCCGCATCGAGACCCGGATGACATCCCCGTGCCGCTGGAGGCGGACAGCCTGCAAATCCTGTAGTCGCCATGAATACGACTTTTCTGAGAACCATTCTGGCCGCGCTGGCGGCGTTCATTTTTCTCACGCCGCGAGCCAGCGCCGAAGAGGGCACGATGACGGGCACGGCGGTGACGCTGGGGCCGGGGGAGACGCAGACGATCAAGCATGCGTTTGGGCTGGAATTGCGGCGGCTGCGCGTGGGGGTGATCGAGAACGGGCACGCGTTGAGCGAGCATGAGACGGCGCTCCAGTTTAAGTTCAGCGCGGAGCGCGGGGCGAAGGACGCGTTTTCAGTGAAGAACATCAGCCCGACGACGCGGACGATCACGGTGGCGGCATCGCCGCATGCCTCGGTGGAACCGGCGTCGTTTACGATCTCGATGGTGTTCCTCGTGCTACTGTTTGCGACGTTCTTTGCGATGACGGTCTTTGGAGCGCCGATTCCGCTGGCGATGAGCATCCTGGCGTGTGCGTTCCTGGCGATGAGCTGGAAACAGGCGGACCAGATCGCGCACACGGGGTTCCACAATTTCACAGAGATCGCGATCGTGTTCACGGCGGTGGCGATTCCGGCGCACATGATCGAGCGGTCGCGCGGGTTTGAATGGATGGCGGCGGTGCTGGGGCAGAAGTTTGGGCGGCTGCGGCTCAACAGCCCGCGGCTCGCGCTGCCGCTGCTGGTGACACTGCTGCTGGTCTTCACCTACGTGCTGGCGGGGCTGATGCACAACATCACGTCGATGCTGATCATGACGCCGATCATCATTCGGCTGTGCGACAGCTACGGCGTGCCGTCACGGTGGCTGCTGTGCGCGTCGCTGATTGCGAGCAACCTGGGTGGGTTTTCGACGCGCTGGGGTGACACGCCGAACATCGTGGAGGCGCGCGAGTGGGGACTCGTGGCCGGGGATTTTTGGAAGGAGATTTTGCCGCCAAACTTGATCGTGATGACGGTGTTGATCGTCGTCACAGCCTGGCTGACCAAGCGGGCCGTGGCCCAGGCGGCGAGCGTGCAGGCGAGCGTGGGGCCGTCCGGAATCCGCGCCGGGCAAACCTTGATGACGGCGATGGGAGCGGCGGGCTGGGAGGACGAGAAATCGAACATCACCGTGGACCGGCGGATCTTTCTCGTGGGGATGGTGGTGCTGGTGGGGTTCATCGGCTCGCATGTGATCTGGCACGACTTGAGCATCGCCCTGGGCGGGTTGGCGATCCTGCTGGCGGTGCTGCTGGACCGGCCGCGAGACCGGGAGCACACGCTGAAATCGCTGGGCTTCGACGTGTACATCACGTTTGGGGCGATCTTCATCATCGCGGGTTGCGTGAAGTATTCGTGGATCGGGCAGACGCTGCAGTCGCAAATCGTGGAGCAGAATTTTGCGCCGTGGGTGATTTCGGTGACGGGATATTTTGGCACCATGTTTACCGAGGCGGGCTCGTGGGTGAGCGCGGTGGCGGAGGACATCGCGGCGGGCGATCTGAGCCACAAATCGGCGTGGGCCCTCGGCGCGGGGATTTGCGGAGGGAGCAGTTCGATCCTCACGGCGGCGTCCGCGGGGATCATCCTGTGGGAGCAAAGCGCGCGCTATAAGGAGCACGCGATTACGTTCCGGAAATATCTGCCGTTCGGGCTGGGCTTCTCGCTGTTCATGCTCATTTTTTACAGTCTCTACTTCACCTACATCTTCAAGGGATGAGCGCGCCCACGCCGCCTCCAGCCGGGCCCCGTGGGATCGCGCGGGTGTTTCAAAATATCCGCGAGATGCGCAAAGTGCGCGGTGAAGTGTGGAAGATGGTGTCAGCGCGGCGCCGGCGCGTGCTTGTTTTTGCGGCCATGGTGGTGGCCGTTGCCGGCGTGGCGAATGCGGCGGTGCCGCTGTGGCTAGGCGGACTGGTGGACGCGATGCGAGGAATCGAGCCGCGGGATTTTCTGGCACGATTGCCGCGCGTGCTGGGCGAGAGCTTTGGGCTCGTGGGAAGCTACGAGTGGCAGCGCACCGGCACGCCGGGGGCCTCGGTGGGGGCGATGCTGCCGGGCGCCTTGATTTTCGGGGTCGCCGTGTCGTTTCTCGCGTGCATCGCGGTGGCCTTTGCGGTGCGCGAGGCGCTCAAGGTCTTGCAGCGGTTTCTCGTGTATCGCACGTGCACGGAGATTGAGCGGGAGACGACGGTGGGGCTCATCGATCACTTGATGCGCGTGGATTTGAACCGGCTCTCGAGCCAGCGCATCGGGGCGCTGCACGGGCGCATTCACCGCAGCGTGGAGGGGTTCATCAAGTTTTTGCGGCTCACGTTTCTGGATGCTTTCCCGGCGATTTTCATGGCGGGGTTTGCGCTGGCGATTGCGGTGTCAAAGCAATGGTGGCTCGGGTTGGTGATGGCGGGGGTGATCCCGACGACGATGCTCATCATCTTCAAGCAAATCGCGTCGCAGCAAGGCGTGCGCATGGCGCTGATGCGCAAGAAGGAGGCGCTGGACGGCACGGTAGTGGAGCAACTCGGCGGCATCGAATACATCCGCGCGGCGAACACGCATGAGATCGAGTTGCAACGCGTGACAGGCGTGGCGGCGGACCGCAGCCAGCAGGACCTGAAGCACAAGATGACGATGGCTTGGTACGACTGCGCCAAGGCGATCAACGAGGGGATTTTTCACATCCTGGTGATCACGCTGGCGATCGTGCTGGCGGTGCGGGGCACGATTTCCGTAGGCGATGTGCTGGTCTTTTCCACGTTGTATTTGAGCGTGATGCAGCCGGTGAAAGAGCTGCATCGCATCCTCGACGAAGGGCACGAGAGCAGCCTGCAAGTCGGCGACTTGATGGAGATGCGGGCGCTGCCGACGGATGCGTCGTTCAACCTGCCGACGTTGCGCGAGCCGACGATTCAGGCGGGCAAGCCGGTGATCGTGGTGCAGAACCTCACGGTGCGCTATCAAGCGGCGGACGGCCGAGTGCGGCAGGCGCTGAACAATATCACGATGGAGATCCGGCACGGGGAGACGATTGGCGTGGCGGGGCCGTCGGGCTCTGGGAAATCGACGTGGCTCAAGGTGGTGATGCGGCTGCTGCATCCGACTTCGGGGGAGGTATTCATCGGCGGCGAATCGGTGACCGCGGTGAGCCGGGAGACGATCGGGCGCATCGTGGGGTACGCGAGTCAGACGCCGTTTATTTTCAGCGGGACGATTGCGGAGAATATTGCGTATGGGGCCGCGAGGGCCTCGGAGGCTGATATCCAGAGGGCGGCGGAGCAGGCGTGCGTCCATGAGGAAATCATGCAGATGCCGGGCGGGTATCAGGCGCCGGTGAGTGAGCGCGGGGCAAACCTGTCGGGCGGGCAAAGGCAACGGCTGGCGATCGCGCGGATCTTTTTGAAGAACCCGCCGATTCTCGTGCTGGATGAGGGGACGGCGGCGCTGGACAACATCAGCGAACGCAAGGTGCAGGAGGCGATCGCGGCGGCGCGCGCGGACCGGACGATCATCATCGTGGCCCACCGGCTATCGACGCTGCGGGATGCGGATCGGATTTTCGTGTTTGCGGACGGGCAGATTGTGGAGACTGGGAACTATGAGGAACTCGAGGGGCGGGGCGGGGTGTTTACGGAATTGGTCAGGAGTGCGGAGAAGTGAGCCCCAGAATTTAGCTGTGACCGGGAGGTCACGGGCTGATCTTCTCGACAATCGAATGCGCAAGAAGTTAGCCCGCGACCTCCCGGTCGCAGCTACATTGACGGCGCCGGCGCGTTTTTGAAGTCGGCAGGCTACTTCTTTCCAATCCGCCAGAGGTGTTTTTCGCCGCGGAGGATGAGGGTGCCGTCGAGGATGGCGGGGGAGGCGAAGGTGGGTTCGCCCATTTCGTTTTTGGCGAGTTGCTCGAATTCCTTGCCGGCTTTGAGGACGGTGCAGGTGCCGGTTTCGCTACAGAAGTAAATGCGGCCTTCGGCGGCGGCGGGGGAGGCGGAGTAGTTGCCGGCGAGGCGCTGGGTCCAATGCACTGTGCCGGTCTTGGCGTCGGCGCAGGTGGCGATGCCGGCGTCGGAGACGACGTAGACTTCGTCGCCGACGACGATAGCGGAAGGGGTGTGCGGGGCGCCTTTCTTGAGGGTCCAAGTGATGGCGGTATCGGTGGCATCGCCTTTGGCGTCCTTGGGGTTGATGGCGTAGAAGACCGGCTGGTCGAAGCACGAGCTCACGTAGAGCAGGCCGTGCGCGTAAACCGGGCGCGGGATGACGGAGTAGCCTTCGCCGTACTTGACGCGCCAGAGCTCGCGGCCAGTCGAGGCGTCGTAGCCGCCCACGAGCCCGCTGCCGGGGCTGACGATTTGCGTTTTGCCGTCGAGCTTAACGGCGAGCGGCGTGGAGAAGGAGAAGGGCTTGCGCGCGGTGGTGTCGCGCGGAGTTTTCCAGCGCTGGGTGCCGGTCGCGGCGTCGAGCGCGATGAGGAAGGGATCCTGCGCGGCGTCGCAACTAAAGACGAGCAGGCCATCGGTGAGGATGGGCGAGCCGCCGGCGCCGTGGATGGGTGGGTAGTCGATCTTTTTGGACCACAGGATCTTTCCGCTCAGATCGAGCGCGGCGGTGCCCATGTGGCCGAAGTGCACGTAGACTTTGCCGCCGGCGACGATGGGCGTGGGGCTGGCGAGCGAGTTTTTGCGGTGCATCGCGGAGGCGCTGCCGGCGGACGGTTTGAAGACCTCGGTGTCCCACACGGTGGCACCGGTGGCGGCGTCGAGGCACAGCGCGCGGAGACTCACGGCCGGCGACTGGCCGACGGCACTGGTGAAGTAGATTTTGCCCTGGGAGATGACGGGCGAAGACCAGCCTTTGCCGGGCGGCTCGACTTTCCACGCGACGTTCTCGGTCGCGGACCATTTGACCGGGACGGCTTTGGCGGTGGAGATCCCCTGCCCTTCCGGGCCGCGGAATTGCGGCCACTCGCCGGCGGGGCCGGGGGTGCTGTCGGCGGTTTCGGCGGCGATGGAGATGGCCGGAAAAGCGAGTGTGGCGAGGGCGAAGGTTCGGAAGAACATATGCGGTGGAGAGTTGGGTAGCGGGGAAATGTTAGTGAGGCAAATGCGGGATGGGGGAATTCGCTGCACGATCACAAAATCATGTTCACAAAATCATTGAAGGCGGGAATAGGAGCGCGGGCGTGACACGTGAAACACGAGGCGCAATGCCCACCAATCATTCCCGCCCCGATGGCGCCTGCGGCGGTGTGTTTGGCATCCACCGAAATCTGGACGCTACCTGAGCTTCACGAGCCGAGATGTAGCGGGACAAAGCACTATGGCGGAGGGATGACGCTGTAGCCGAAGAGGGTTTCGCCGCCGATGAAGGATTGGCCTGAGACGGCTTTATCGCGCATGTCTTTGGAGAGATCGACGACCAGGTGGGCGCGGGCACGACGGACCTGGACTTTCTCCTGTCGCGGTGTGGCGGCGATCGCCGGACGCCTGAGCCAGCGCTCCGCGGTTTCGATGGCCCACGAGTGCCAAAGAAAATTAATCGACTCGTTCCCTGGCAGTTCCGCGCCCTCGTGATTTTTGAACTGCGCGATGTATTCGCCAGCGTCGTACTGAGTGTCCTTGCTCCGCTTCCTCATGTCGATCACATGCTGCGGGATTTCGGCCAGTAAATCGGCCGGCAGCACCAGACCCGTCTGTTGTTCGGCCCGGAGCAATTCCGCGTAGATTTGCATCGTGAGTCCCTCGGAGATCATTGAGGCTTGCGAGGTTGATTGTCGCCAACCGCACCACCGCTTGGATTCATCCGCGGTTTTTTCGACGTGGACGTAGCGGGAAATTAGGAACTCAGCCGTTTGCTTGAGCAACTGATCGCGCCGCTCGACGCTGCCTTGCCAAGGTTGATTGGCGCTGTGCGTTTCCAGCAGGGCCAGCAACGCCAGGGCGGAGGTGTAGGAACTGTGCTGATCCAAATTGGCCTGGTTGGGGAAGATGTTCCATCCGCCGGACTGCTCGCGCGGGTAGTAACGCATGACGGCGGCCTGCGCCATTTGCAGTCGGGACTCGGCGAGTTTGCGGGCGTCGCCCTCGAGCACGCCGGGGATGGCCAGCGCGCGGGCGAGCGCGGACACAGTCCACATGCCGGGCTCGGCGAGGGTGTAGGTGGCTTTGGGAAAAACGCGCCAGCCGTAGTCGGGGATGAAATTCTTTGGATCGAAAAGGTAATCGCCGTAAACGGTGATCAGTGAACGCTTGGTTTCCAGGTCCAGATGCGGCGCGGAGAGCAGGCCGGTGATGGCCTGCGACGAACCCCACACGCTCGGAGGCTCGGAACTGGGGTCGTTAACATCGCTGACATTGGTTGCGATGCGGCCGTCGGGCAGCCGGGCGCGCAGAATGGCGTCCGCTACCGCCCGGCGATCCTGATCGGCGATACGGCGCACCTCAGATTCCACGTGCAAGCGGCGGAAGAGCGACATCTCGTACTTATCAAACTGATCCTGAATCCAAACACTGCCGGGAACAGTTTGGGTTTTGTCGAAATCCGCGAGCAAGATGTAAGCGATGGGGACCATCGCGATGGCGGCCCATTTTCCCACGGTAGCAAATAAGCGCTCCCAGGAAAACGGGCGGTCGACCCACACGAGCGTAGTGCCGAGGCCTTTGAGGTTCACTTTCTTTCTCCGGAAGCCTTGCTTCACCATTTCCTCGCGCTTGCCGACCATGCCGAAGACGGTTTGGTCCATGGCGAGGCCCTCGGGGCGGGCCATGTTTTGCAGGCGGGCGGCGAGGTTGACGGCGACGCCGTAGTAGTCGTCGGAGCGGGAGACGTCGCCGACGGCGACGCCGATGCCGACGTGTTTAGGGAGTTCCACGCCGGCGATTTTTTGGCCAGCGACGAAGGCGGGGAAAGCGGCGCGGGCTTTTTTGGCGGCGTCGATCACGAAGCTCACCAATTCCTTTTCCGGGTCGTCGGTGGTTTCCCAAATGAGGAGGTGGCCGTCGCCAAGGTTTTTGACAAACGTCGGGGGGCGGGCGGAGAACAATTGCAGGATGGTGCCGTGGGCGGCGGTGGCGAAGGCGCCGAGTTCGGTGGTGGCGATCTTCTTCGAGGCCGCGGTGAAGCCGCGGATGTCGTAGATGAGAATAACCGCCGAGACTTTGGCCATGGATGCGTTTTCCTCGCGACGCGGGCGGGAAGCAAGCGCGGCGTCTATTTGGCCTTGTCCTTGCCCTTGCCTTTTTCCTTCTCCGGTTGCTTTTCCTCGGTCTTGGATTTCTTCAGCTCGGTCTTTTGGACTTTGCCATCGTCGCTCATGATGATTTCGAAGCGGCGGCCATCGGGAGAGAGGAATTTGGCGCCGTAGACTTTGGGTTCGGACTTGCCTTCGAGCTCCACTTTCTCAAACGCGAACTTCTTGGAATACTCGGCGATGGTGGCTTTCACGGGGGCAGGGCATTCCTCGAGGGTGATGTCCTTATCCTTGGCGAGGGCGAGAGTGCTGAGCGAGAGGAGAGCGAAAAAGACCTTCATGAGATACGGATAAAGGGGGTGGGGACGGGGTGCAACGGCGGAGTTGGAGGCGGAAACCCCGGGGCGAATCGATTCCTGTTCATCATATTGTTGCATTTTTTGCTGAACAAATCGCGAGTTTCCGGGTTCTCTGTAGCACCTCCGCGCCCTGCAATCCGGGCGCGGGGACTTCCAAACAACAAGTAACATCCAGAATATGAAGAAACTCCTCACCATGCTCGCGGCCCTTTTCATGGCCGCCAATGTGTTCGCCGGCGAATTCGAAGACATCACGATTACCGACCTCAAGAAGGCGATTGCCGACAAGAAGGTCACCGTGATCGATGTGAATGGCTCGGCTTCCTACAAGCAAGGGCACGTGCCCTCGGCCATCGACTTCCAAGCGGTGAAGGGCGATCTCGCCAAGCACCTGCCTGCCGACAAGGGCGCGCTCGTCGTCGCCTACTGCGGTGGCCCGACCTGCGGCGCGTACGCCGCTGCCGCCAAGGCCGCGAAAGAACTCGGCTACACGAACGTGAAGCACCTCTCGGCTGGCAAGTCCGGCTGGCAGGATGCGGGTGAAAAGTTTGAGGCCGCCAAGTAAGCGCCCGCTTTTCGAACTCAATTAACAAAGCGCCGTCCGCGAGTGCGGGCGGCGCTTTTGTTTTGAACCGCAGATGGGCGCAGATGGACGCTGATTATCGACGCTGATTTCGGAAGGGGACTCTGCCCGACGAGGAAGAGAAGGAAACCGCGGATCGCGCGGTTCTACGCGGATCAGGCTTCGGGACGTTGTTCGCAAAGTGGGGAAAGCGGCGGGAATTTGCGCGCGTTTTGCAGTCAATTTCAGAACTCACTGCCCAACCCAGCGGAGCCGGGCCCCAGAGAACCGCAGGTGCGCAGATTTTTGGAACCTCTAATCTGCGCTAATCGACGCTAATCAAGAGAACGTCGGCGGCCCGAGAAAAGGGGAAGAAAGGAACCGCGGATTAAGCGGATTTACGCGGATTAGGCTCCGGGACCTTGGCCGCGAAGTTGCGGGTCGCGCGGGAATTTGCGCGCGTCGCCCAAGCAGTTTTTGAACTCACCAACCAATGTGAAAAATGGCGCTTCGCGTGAGCCTTCTCATGGCGGCTGCAAGCCGCCACTCCCAGTAGGCCTCGTGAACTCGACTACTACGTTGCATAGGAGCGGACGTTAGTGAGTATGGCGCTTCGCGCTGTGAGAATTGCCGATTGAGGACATCGGCGCTCCCAGCGGCGGCGCTCCCGAACTGGGCGGGCGCAATCAAACAAAGGCGCGGGTAGTACGGACGTGCTATTCCCTTGGGGGGCTTGTTTGTGCAGGGTGGCGGGGTGCCATTCCCATCCCAACCATGACTGTTGCCCGACGATTACTCATTCACGCTGCCTTAGGGGCTGGGATTGTGATCGCGGTGGTGGCTTGGGTCACGTACCAGCTCGTGTTTGACGCGGCGGAGGAGCGAGCGATCGAGCATCTTAACACCTACGTGAAGGAGCGGACGAAGCGGGAGGAGGCGAACTTTCAGACCATCTACAGCAACCTGGAGGTGGTGCGCGGGCAATTCCTGAAGCGCGACAAGGAGCCGGTGTTTTCGGATGCGCAGGCGCGCTGGGATAAACGCTTTGAATTGTACCCGGACGGGGCGTGGCGCAGCCGGGAGAAGTACTACAGCCCGCGCGTCTACTCGAATCTCTGGCTGCACAAGAATTACCAACTCACGCCGCAATACCAGACGCGCATCCTGCGCGCGCAGGAGATTTGCGAGGACGTGCAGCCGGGATGGATCGACTCGTTTCAAAGTGTCTATTTCATTTTTCCAGGACCGGCGACGATGGGGTTTGACCCGCGCATCCCGCGCTGGAGCTGGCAGACGCCGGGCGACTACGATCTCGACCAGGAAGAGTGGGTGAAGGAAACGAGCCCGGCGCGGAATCCGTCGCGGACCTTTGTGTGGACGGGCGTGTTTGTGGACCCGCCGACGAGCGAGCCCTTTGTGACGGTGCAATTGCCGGTGGACAAGGACGGCGAGCAGATCGCGACGGTGGCGCACGACATGCACATCAACCAGCTCTTCAACGAGATCACGAAGAGCGAATTCACGGGCGCGACGCATCTCATTTTCCGGCCCGATGGGCGGCTGATCGTGCATCCGAAACTGAAGGACAAAATCCTTGCCAGCAACGGAGCACTCACGGCGGAGAGCAGCGGGGATGCAGTGCTGGCGAGCCTCTACAAGGTGTGCGTCGCGAAGGCGGAGCGGCAATTCTCCGGCGTGGAGCCGGTGAGCGGCGGATACTTTTCCGCGTCGCGGCTGCCCTCGGCGGAGTGGTTTTTCGTGACGCTGATGCCGCGCGACGTGGTGCGCGGGCAGGCGGTGCGCTCGGCGAAATGGGTGTGGCTCTCAGGGAGCGCATCGCTGGCGCTCTTGTTTGTGATCCTGGCGGCGATCCTGCGCCGGCAGGTATCGCGTCCGCTGGCGGAATTGACAACCGCCACGCGGCAGATGGCGGCGGAGAGGCAAGGCCCGCGCATCGCGCCGGTGCATGACGACGAATTGGGGGAACTCGTGCGGACCTTCAACGACATGGAGGAAAAGACGCGCGCACGCACCACGGCGCTGCGGGCTTCGGAGCAGCGGTGGCGGGCACTGATCGAGCAATCGCCGCTGAGCGTGCAGATTTTCGAACCCGACGGGAGGACGCTGGTGGTGAATCGCGCCTTTGAAAAGCTGTGGGGCACGACGCTGGAGATGCTGGCGGGGCACAGCGTGTTTCAGGATGCGCGGTTTGAGGCGGCGGGCGTGTTGCCGGCCATTCGGCGCGCATTTGAAGGGCACGTGGTGGAGGTGCCGGCGGCGCGTTACCACGCGGCCGGGCCGCCGGGAGCGGTGGGCGAATCGAGCGAGGAAAAGTGGCTCTCGGCGCTGCTGTATCCGCTGCACGATGACGCTGGGGCGCTGCGGGAAGTGATTTGCATTTACGTGGACATCACCGAGCGGAAGCGCGCGGAGGACCAGGTCCTGGCGCTGAATCAAAGCCTGGAGCAGCGCGTGGCGAAACGGACGGAGGAGCTGTATGCGGCGCTGGCGCGGGAGCGGGAGCTCGGGCAATTGCGCGCGAACTTCGTCTCGCTCGTGTCGCATGAGTTTCGTACGCCGCTGGAAATTATTCTCACGAGTTCGGATATTCTCGAGCGGTATCACGACCGGCTGCAGCCGGAGAAACGCGGCGGCTACTTGCGCACCATTCACGAGTCGGTGAAGCGCATGGGCGGGATGATGGAGGACGTGCTGCTGCTCGGGCGCGTGGAAGCGGGGCAACTTGAATTCAAGCCGGCGGCGCTGGATCTCACGGCGCTGTGCAAGACGATCGTGGAGGAACGGCACAAGACGACGACGCCGGGGACGATTCAGTTGCAGTTTGACGGAGCACTGGAGCAGGCGCGGGGCGATCAGTCGCTGCTGCGGCATCTGCTGGGGAATCTGCTTTCGAATGCGGTGAAGTACTCGGCCGAGGGATCGCCGGTTTCGTTTACCGTAGCACGATCGGGGCATCAGGCGGTCTTTACGATCACGGATCGCGGGCGCGGGATCCCGGCGGCGGATCACGAGCGGATTTTTCAGAGTTTCCGGCGCGGCAGCAATGTGGGGGATACGCCGGGCACGGGGCTCGGACTGCTGATCGTGAAAAAGGCCGTGGAGATGCACGGCGGCGAGATTTCCTTTGCCAGCGAGGAAGGCCGCGGGACGACCTTCACCGTGGTGCTGCCTTTGTTTCCAACCTCAACCGATTCCCTATGAAAAAGATCCTGGTCATCGAAGACGAAAAACATACGCGCGAAAATCTGTGCACGATCCTGGAAATGGAGGGCTACGCGGTGGACTGCGCCAAGGACGGCCAGGCCGGCGTGGCGGCAGCACTGGCGGCCGTGCCGGACCTGGTGCTGTGCGACGTGATGATGCCCAAGCTGGATGGGCATGGCGTGCTGGCGGCGTTGCGCGAGGATGATCGCACGGCGTGCGTGCCGTTCATTTTTCTCACGGCCAAGGGCGACCGGCCCGACGTGCGCACGGGGATGAATCTTGGCGCGGATGATTATCTCGTGAAGCCGGCGAGCGCGGCGGAAGTGGTGGAGGCGATCGAGGCGCGCTTTGAGCGCGCGGCGCAGCACAAATTGCTGGACCCGGATTTTTCCGACTTCAAGCCGCTGGAGGCGGCACTGGGGCTGACGCCGCGCGAGGCGGAGGTGCTGCTGTGGGTGGCGCAGGGGAAGTCGAGCAGCGAGACGGGGATCATTCTTGGGGCGGCGGAGAATACGATCAAGATTCACCTCAGCCGGATCTACGAAAAGCTGGGGGTGAATAATCGGCATGCGGCGTCGCTCAGGGCGCTGGAGGTTTTGAATGGGAAGTGAACCCGGAACCTCAGGAGGGAAGCGGTGAAAAGGAGGATCCACCGAAGGCAGGAAAGGCACGGAAGCAACGCCCAACGCGCAATGATTGGGTGCCGGGAGCGGTGCTATGAAGGATGAGGAGGAGTTTGGGCAGAAGAGTGCGGAGTGTGGAAACATCCAACATCGAACGTCCAACATTCAACATCCAATGAGATAGATGGCGCTTCGCGCTCGGGGAACATCACGCGGAGCGGGATGACTACTTTACTCGCCGAAAGCCGACCGCAGGTATTCGCGGCTTTGGGTGGCGATGGCTTCGGGGCCTTCTTCGAATTTGAAGACTTCGACGGAGACGATGCCGTCGTAGCCGACTTCGCGCAGCGCCGCGCCGATGGGGACGAAGTCGACGTCGCCGAAGCCGGGGCCCTTGAGGTTGACGTCGTTGGCGTGGAAGTAGGCGAATTTCCCAGCGCTCTCGCGGATGATTTGCGGGACGGGCTTGGACTCGGAGGACATGGCTTTCACGTCGAGGATGATGCTCATGGCCTGGCTGTGAAACTGCTCGGCGAAGCGCCGGCCTTCCTCGGCGGTGTTGACGAAATTGGTCTCGGAGGGCGCGAGCGGCTCGAAGCAGAGCACCACGCCGCGGTCCTCGGCCTGGCGCACGGCGTCGCGGAAAACCTCGGCGGCCCAGGCCCACGCTTGTTCGTAGGTCACGCCGTCCATCACGTTGCGCTGCTTGGGCGAGCCGACGATAATGCGCGTGCCGCCGAGGTCGGCGCAGCAATCGACGAGGTCGACGAAGTAGCGTGAAGTGGAGGCGCGCACGGCGGCATCGGGGTGCGTGAGGTATTTGCCCTCGGCTTGCACGAGGACCCAGTGCAGGCCGCTGAGGCCGATGCCGGCGCGCGCGGCGGTGTCGCGGATGCGCGTGCGCTCAGCGGCGGAGATATCGGTGACGGATTTGGCGATGGTGAACGGGGCGATCTCGACAAAATCGTAGCCGACCTTTTTGGCGAAGCGAAAGGTGTCCTCGAGGGACCAGTCCTTGAAGATTTCGTTGCAGATGCCGAATTTCATGAGGGCAGCTTGGCGGGGAGGGAGGCGGGGTGGGAAGGGAGAAAAGAGTGGAAAGAAATTCCAAGGCTTGGATGGCGATGGCTTAGGAGCTAGTCGGAGCTTCGGTTGATGAACGGTGAAGCGAAAGCGGCGTCAAGCCGCCGCAGTCCAAGGGTCGCGGCACAACCGGGCGCGGCTTTTCTATCCGGGCGCTATTCGTGACTGGCGCGCGCTTTTGGGAGCGTGTAGTTTTTGCGCGATGAAAATTACTGCCTTCTTTTTCGCCGCTTTGCTCGGCGTCGCTGTGGCCGAGGATAAGAAACCCACTGAGCTGGCGAAACCGGCAGAGCCAGCGAAACCCGCGGAGCCCGCCAAGCCGGCGGAACCAGCGAAGCCTGCGGAGGGTGCGGAGTTGAAAACGATCGGGGCGGCGGACCTGGTGGCAGTGAAGGCGGCGGTGGGGCAGAAGGTGGTGGTGGAGGGGACAATTTCGGGGCAGGGCGCGACCAAGACAGAGACCGTGCGCTATTTGAATTTTACGAAGGACTTTAAGCAGTCGGTGTCGCTGGTGTTTATGGTCGAAGCGGGGAAGGGCACATTCACGAAGGAAAAGCTGACGACGTATGTGGGGAAAAAGGTGAAAGTCACCGGCGCGATCTCGGAGCGGAATGGGGCGTATCAGATGAAGGTGGAATCGCTGGACCAGATCAAGGTGCAGGAATGAAAGCGCCGACGATTTTGCTCGCAGCCGTGACGGCGCTGGCGCCGACGGCGCAGGCGTGGGATCAGACTGGGCATATGGTCGTGGGCGAGATTGCGTGGCAGAATTGCACGCCGAAGGCACGCGCGGCGGTGCGCGAGCTCGTCGCTTCGCTGGATAATCGTTTCAACGCGGAGCAGACGTATCATTTTGTCACGGCGCCGGCTTGGATGGATGACATGCGGGCGATGCGCGCTGAGTATCAGTGGGGCAAGCTGCATTACGTGGATGGGCCGAAACTGGATGATCCGAATGAATTCAAAATCCCGGAGCCGCCGCACATCATCTCGGCGATTGAGGAGAATTTGAAGACGCTGCGCGATCCGGCGGCGACGCGCGAGGCGCGCGTGCAAGCGGTGGGGATGCTGATGCATTTTGTGGGCGACATTCATCAGCCGCTGCACGCGACGACTTGGGACGACAAGGGCGGCAATGGCTACGGGATCATGGGGGTGCCGTTTGCGGATTTGCTCCCGGGCATGACGGCGAATCTGCACACGTTTTGGGACAAGGCGTATCGGTTTGATGCGGTGGAGGGGAAGATTGTGGAGGTGTGGGCAGCGCAAAAGGTGGACGCGCGGCCCAAGGGGCCGGGGGAGACCATTATCGCGGAGGAGGCGGCGAAAATTGCGAAGGAATTTCCGCGCTCGGCGCTTCCGGAATTAAAAGAAAAAGGGAATGCGGAATCGTGGGCGCGAGAGAGCCATGTGCTGGGGTGCACGAAGGGATATCCGGAGGGGGAACATCCGCGGGATACGGAGGTGCGCAAGCTGGAGCCGGATTTTGTGCATGCGGCGAATGGAATTGCGAAGAAGCGGATTGCGACGGCGGGTTACCGGCTGGCGGATTTGTTGAATGAGCTATTTCCGTAGAGACCTGATATTTGCGAGCAACGAGGAGAGCGGAATATGCTGGGGTAGCCGCTTCAGTGGTTGCCGGTCAATCCACGGCCTTCCGGCCGCAGCCACGAGCGCTCCCGACGGTTACAGTAATCTTGAAGTCGCTTTATTTTGCGCGGAGCCAGGCGAGGAGGTCGGCGACGGCTTGGGGGTCGAGGGCGGCTTCGAGGCCTTCGGGCATGAGCGATTTGCCGAGGGATTTTTGGGAGGCGATGTCGTCGCGCAGGACGGCTTGCTCGGCGCCGCCGGGGAGGCGCAGAGTGACGTTGTTGCCGGTTTCGGCGGAGATGAGGCCGGCGAGTTCGGCGCCGGATTTGAGTTGCAGGGTGACGGCTTGGTAGCGGGCTTCGATGGCAGCGTTGGGGTCGAGCAGCGCGATGAGGAGCCAGTCGTCGGGTTTGTCGGTGACCATGCCGAGGTCGGGGCCGACGTCGTTTCCCTCGCCTTTCAGTCGGTGGCAAAGGGCGCATTGGGTCTTGAAGAATTCGTGGCCGCGGGCGGGATCGCCTTTGAGGCCGGCGACTTTGGCGTAGCTGGCGAGGACCTTGGCGCGGTCGGGGGAGGCGGGTGGGAGGTTGAGCGTTTTCGCTTGAGCCGGAGCGAGTGGAGCGGCGTTGAGTTTGGCGAAGAGGGCGTCGTCGGGCTTGAGTGAGGAGAGGATGGCGATGCGCATCTGCTCGTTGTTGCCTTCGCGGGCGGCGAGGCGTTCGAGGGCGGCCAGGACCATCGCGCTCATCTCGTCGCTCTCGCGCCAGAAGTCGCCGAGAGTGAAGGCCAGTTGGCGGCGGACGATGAAATCGGGGTCGCGTTCGCAGAGCAGGATGGCCTCCAATTCCTCCCGGCGGGAAGCATGCGGCATCGCAAATTCGACCGCGCGGATCGCTCGCGCCCTGACTTGCGGGTGAGGGTCGCGCAAAGCCTTTGCCAACGGCGGACCTCTGAAAAACGGCATGGCCGCGATGGCCTGCACGCGCACCTTGGGGTCTTTCGCTTCAGCCGCGAGTCGGACAAAGTGCCCAATCAGTTTTCGAAATTCCTCATCGGTGTCGGCACCTTTACCCTCGGCGCGGATGAGTCGTTGCACCGTGTCGCGCTGCCAGCCGCTGGGAGAATCCATGGCGGCGGCCAATGCAACGCCCTGGAGTTTTGAGAGGTCAGGGATCTGGCGCGGGCGCTTGTCGGTGGGGAAGACGCGGAAGATGCGGCCTTTGTCTGCGCCGGCGCGCAGGTCGACGCGGCTTTGGGTTTCGGGGGCGATCCACTCGGGGTGCTCGAGGATGAAGCGATGCATGTCGGCGACGTAGAGGGCGCCGTCGGGGCCGGTTTTGAGCATCGTGGGGCGAAACCATTGATCGGTGCTGGCGAGGAATTCGCGGTCCTTTTCGTCGGCGGCGCGGTGGCTGGTGAAGGTCGCGCCGTTGGGCTCCAGCACTTCGCGGTGCACGACGTTGTACATGGGCTCGCTGATGAAGACGCTGGTGGCGAATTCGGGGCCGAAGAGATCGTCGCGATACGGAGTCGGGCTGCAGGCGCTGGTGGTGAAGCCGAGACTTTGCGGCTGATTCATGCGCGTGGGCGAGGCCTCCAGCGGATAGGCGGTGAAGACGCGCTGGCCCTCGGGGCCGTTGGCGAGGGATTGCTTCACGGATTTCACCGCGAGCTTGGGGTTGCGGCGGAGATAGCGATCTTCGACTGTATAATGCCAGAGCCACGTGGAGTTGTTGTTGCCGAACCAGTTGCCCCAGTCGTCGCGACGCCGGCCGAATTGCACCTGACCGCTCTCGGGTTCGAATTTTTCACCGCCGGGAGAAAAACGAAAATCGCGATAGGAAATATTCACGGCTTCACCCTTGCCGTCGCCGCGCGTGATTTTGCCGCCGCTGTCGCCGTTGCCGCCGTAGATCCAGCCGTCGAGTCCCCACTCGAAGCCATTCATGCGGTGTTGCTGGTTGCCGGGCTTGAAGCCAGTGAACACGACATTGCGAAGCTCGGCGCGTCCGTCGCCGTCTTCGTCCGCAAGGAAGAGGATGTCCGGAACCGCTGCGACAATGGCACCGAGGCCGATTGGGAACACGCCTGTGGGAAAAGGTAAATCTTCCGCGAACGTGACGGCTTTGTCGTAACGACCGTCGCCGTTTTCGTCGGTAAGGATTTTGATTCTTCCACCGGGCTTTCCTTTGCCGTCCATGCCGAGCGGGTAGTCGCGCATTTCGACGACCCAGAGGCGGCCGCGCGAGTCCCACTCGTAGGCGACGGGTGATTCAATGAGCGGCTCGGCGGCGACGAGTTCCACGGTGAAGCCGGGGCGCGGAACCATGCATTTGAGCGACTCCTCGGGCGATTTGGGCGGCGGGACGGGGAAGGCGATGAGGTCCTTGAAGTCGCGGATCCACGTGTTGGCCTCGAGTTTCAGCGTGTCTTCGTTTTGCACGGCGAGGCGGGTGCCGTGGAACCACGCGCCGTTGTTTTGGCCGTTGCGGACGAAGGGCGGGATCTCGGAAAGGGGCGCTTCGGGCGTCCAGCCGTCCTTGCCGCGAGTGCCTTTGGCTACTTTGTGCGACCAGCCTTTTTTCCAGCCGAGGTCGTTGCGGATTTTGCCGGCCCAGACATAGATCGAGTAGCCGAACTCGTTGCTGAACAGCACGTCGTCGAAGCCGTCGCCGTTGAGGTCGACGAGGCGCAGGCCGGCGTCGCGGCCTTCGCTGTCCACGATGGTCACGTCTTCGGGCAGCGCGTAGTCGGCGCGTTTCCAGGCTTTGTCGGCGGCGTTCCACTCAAGGATGGCGTTGGCGTCTTTGTTGCTCACGAGCATTTCGCAACGGCCATCGGCATCGAGATCGCGGAGGCGGACGCCGGTGTCCCGGCCGTTCATGCCGGTATTGAAGGGGTCGCCGGAGAGACCGGCCACCAGCGTCTCGTCGGCTTGCCAGGCGTCGCCGGACCACGTCCAGGCGCCGGTCCAGTGCGCCTTCACGAGCATCGTCGCGGCGCCCTCGGGCTTCATGATGCCGAACTTCACGCCGAAATCCAATTTGCCGCCGACCTTGGCGTCGCCAGCGAAAATTGTCGGCGTGGGCGTTTCGTACCAGCGTTGGTCCTTTGGGCGCCACACGCGGGTCTTTTGCTGGCGCAGGGTGCCACTGACCACGTCCATGAATCCGTCGTTGTCTACATCGAGCACGCGCACGCCCTGGTCCTGGCCGCTGGCCGGGTCACGCAGCGGCACGCCGGCGAGTGCGTTTTTTTCCAGCCGCTCCAGCGCTTCGCGGAACGTGAGGAACTTCACTTTTTTGCCGTGGGTCTTTTCCGCGTAGTCGATGAACTCGACCCATTGCTCGGGGCTGCTCCAGCCGTGCGGGTGGAAGACTGTGGTCATCAGGCCTTGCTTTTGCACGATCCAGTCGAGCGCGGCTTTCCAGTCGGCGAGCATGTCGGCGGACTTTGAGCCCATCACGTTGAAGGCCTCCCAGTCGCTCGGCGCAATACACGGGAATTCCCAGCAGAGTTTTCCGATGACGTACGGATAGGGATAGTCGGTGATGGTGCCGACGTAGTCTTTCATCGGCACTTTCGACGGCGGCTTCATCACCGGCGGAAAATATTTGTCGAAGCGCGGGTCGCTGGAGCGGACGAAGACGGAGGAGTCGATCCGCAGGTAGTTGCCCTTGTCGCTCACGCGGTTGAACAGCTCGGCGTAGAAGCGCGGACTGGCGGAATTCATCGAGTCGCAGCAGGGCATGCGGAAGGCGACCGGTTTGTTGCCGGGCACGCTGGCGAGCAGATCGACGCCGCCGTGGTAAGTGCGCTGGGCTTCCTCGAAGGTCGCCTTGCCGAGGCAGGGGCACGGGTGGGTGAGCGTGTGCACTTCGAGCGAGAGGCCCTCCTGGAGCCAGCCTTGGAGGCGCGGGTCGTCGGCGGTGACGGTGTTGGTCATGATGCTCACCGGCGCGCGGCCATCGATCTTTTTGAGACGATCGAGAATTGGGCGGAGAAAGGTTTCGTATTTCGCCGGGTCGCGCATGTCGTCGATGGCCAGCACAACGACGGCCTCGACACCCGGCTCGCCGACCCACTGGGGCGTCGTGAGGCGCGGCGATTTTGCGGACGGCCAGAATGGGGAGCTTTCGTCCAGATAGGCGAGGCGGTTGCCGTCGGCGGCCAAGCCGATCGAAGTGGAGAGCGCGAGGCCGAGGAGAAGGAGGTGCGAGCGCATGGGCGCCGTTATAGGGTGCGGGGGAAAGGGCGCACGTGGGAAATGCGCGCACATGGCACAAGTCACCAGAGCAATCATCGGCGGTGAGGCAGAGAAAGGGTGAGATTCTTCGACTCGTGAAACTCGCTCAGAATGACAATTCTTAATAGTGGACGCCTTCAGAAATCCGAGCGGCTCACGCCTGCCGGACCGCTTCGCAGATTGGAATAGGAGATGTAGCTTAGCGCAGGACGTCACCGAGATTGCGGGCGCCGGGGTGGTTGTGCTGCAGCACACCGCCAATGATTCCGAGCGCGACGGCGAGCGGGAGGGCGATTTTCCAGGTGCGGCGGAAGACACCGGCGGCCCACCATTGGGCATCGTGCGCGCGCAATCGCCCGCCGAGGAAGCCGGCGACGGCGACATCGAGGAGCGCCTCGGCCAAGAGTGCCGGTGCGCCCGCGACGAGCGTGAAGACGCCGATCAATACGCCAAACAAGAGGACGACGGCGATCGCGACCACTACGCCGACGAAACAACCTTCCTCGGCATCCACTGCGTCGACACCATGCTCCACGATTCTCCCGACCGACTCGAGGCTGACTTCGCTCTCGGAGTCGGGTTCGTGGCCGATGGGCAAATTCGTGAAATCGTCAGGCGAGCGAAAACTGCTGCACTCGTATTGCACCCACAGCCGCACCAGCACGATGAGGATGCCCCAGGCGGCGAGCGTGGAACACACGTAGCGCCAGCCCATGGAGTCGAAGCCCAGATGGAGAAAAAGGCGCGAGCACCAAAAACCCGCGGTGGCGGTGAAGGCCACGATGACGAAGAGAATCAGGCGGGGCATGCGCTCGCGGGACAAGTAGGCGCGGAGGTTGCGCAGCATGCGTTCCCGCGCAGGGATGCAGGGCTCATAGGTGCCGGGCCGTTGTTTACCCGCGGGCGAGGGTTCGCGCGGTGGAGTCATGGGTGGGGAATTAGCATGGGGGATGGGAATGGCATCTGTGGTTTTTTGAAACGGGGGCAGAACATTCGGACGCACAAGTGATCAGCCCGCAGCCTCCCGGCTGCAGCTACATTGTGGCGCCCCCCCGACTCAGCGGCGCTCTCCAAGCGGGCAAAGCAAAGCTGGCGAAGTGCGGTCGTGGGCGCTACGGACCTGATATGCGCCTGCTTTTCCTCTTTCTGTTGTGCTGTGCGACGCTGCATGCGGCCGACAATCCGAACATCATTCTGATCCTCGCGGATGATTTGGGGATCAACGATCTCGGCTGCTATGGTCGCAAGGAGCACTCCACGCCCAATCTCGATCGGCTGGCCACGGAGGGGATGCGGTTTACTTGCGCGCTCACGGCGCAGCCGATTTGCTCGCCCTCGCGCGCGGCGCTGATGACGGGCAAATGCCCGGCGCGGCTGCATCTCACGAATTTCCTAAATGGGCGCGCGGATTCGCCGGCGCAGAAACTCAAGCAGCCGCGCATGGAAGGGCAGCTCGCGCTCGAGCAGGTGACCATCGCGGAATTGCTGCGCGGCGCCGGCTATGCCACGGGACTCTTTGGCAAATGGCATCTCGGCGGCAACGGCTTTGGCCCCAAGGAGCAAGGCTTTGACACGGTGCTCATGACCCCGGCGAACACGCCGCCCAGCGAAACAGAAGGCGGCAAGGGCGAATACGCCATCACCGCGGCGGCGGAGGCGTTCATCGAGGCGAACAAGGACAAGCCGTTCTTTTGCTACGTCCCGCACAATTGTCCGCACATTCCGCTCGGGGCACGCGAGGAACTCATCAAGAAAAATGCGGCGGCGTTTCACCCCACGTACGCGGCGATGATTGAGACGCTCGATGACTCCGTGGGGCGGCTGCTGCGCAAAGTGGAAGCGCTGGGTCTCACGCAGAAAACGATCGTCATTTTCACGAGCGACAATGGTGGACTGCATGTGCTGGAGTCGCCGGGGACGCCAGCCACGCACAATACGCCGTTTCGCGCCGGGAAGGGCTTTCTTTACGAGGGCGGATTGCGCGAGCCGCTCATCGTTCGCTGGCCTGGCACCGTGAAACCGGGCAGCACCTGTGACACGCCCATGGTGCTCACGGACCTGATGCCCACGCTCATGGAGGCCGCGGGGCTCGAGCCCGGTAAGACGACCGGCCCGCTGGACGGCACGAGCATCGCACCGCTGCTGCGTGGCGGCACGATGCCGGCACGCACGTTTTACTGGCACTTTCCGCACTACACCAATCAAGGCAGCCGGCCGGCCGGCGCGGTGCGCGAAGGCAATTGGAAACTCATCGAGCACTTTGAAGACGGCAGCGTGGAGCTCTTCGACCTGGCGAAGGATGAACGCGAAGAAAAGAGCGTGGCGGCCGACAACGCACCGGTGGTGGAAGCGCTGACGAAAAAATTGCACGCCTGGCAAAAGAGCGTGGGAGCGCAGATGCCTGAGCCGAATTCGGAATTCGATGCTGCGCGCCACAAGGCGCTGTATCTCGACAAAGACCCATCCACGCTGCGGCCCGAGACGACCGCCACGAAAACCGAGCCCCTATGGAAGGCCTGGCGCACCGCGATGAACGCGGCGATTGCCGGGAGGAAGCCCGCGGTGACGCCCGCGACGGGCATGGTCATTCTGCCGGCCAGCACGGCCACGGTGCACGGCGAGAAGCTGCGCTACGAGCCGCCGACGTTCAAAAACACGCTGGGCTTTTGGGTCAATCCCAGCGACTGGGCCGAGTGGACTTTCGACGTACCTACGGCGGGTACCTATGAACTCGATGTGCTGCAAGGCTGTGGCAAAGGGAGCGGCGGAGCGGTGGTGGATTTCGCGGTGGGCGACAAGACCTTCACGATGACGGTCCAGGAAACGGGGCACTTTCAACATTTCATCCGGCGGTCGCTGGGGACGGTGCAGTTGCCCGCGGGGAAAGCAACGCTCACGGTGAAGCCGAAAACCAAGGGCGCAGCGGCGGTGATGGATCTGCGCGAGGCGCGGTTGGTGCCGCAGTAGGCCGCTTAAGACCGCGCGCGCTTAACCGGCTCGTGGGCGACAATGACGTCCACTGCCTCCGCGAGGGACTTAACGACGAAATCCGGTGGAGTCCGCAGCCGCTCTTTGTAGCCGCAATCGACAAGGATAGTGTGGCAGCGCGCGGCTTTGCCGCAATCAATGTCCCGCCAGCGGTCGCCGACCATCCAACTCGCCTGCAAGGTCACCTTCATTTCGTGCGCCGCTTTCAGAAGCATGCCGGGAGACGGCTTGCGGAAGTCGCTTGGTTGCTTGTGCGACGAGCCTCCCGCGTAACAGACCTCAATGCGGTCCAGTGGCAGCAGGGTACGCAGTTTTTCGTGCATGGCTTCCACCACTTCCTTCGCCAGCAGGCCGCGACCGACATCGGGTTGATTGGTCGCGACGACGAGAAAATACCCGAGTTCCTTGAGTTTGGCGCAGGCCTCCACCACGCCCGGAAGCAATTCGATGTCTTCCACCCGACGCGGCGGAAATGGACGTCCTTCGATGACCACAGCGCGATTCAGCACTCCATCTCGATCGAGAAAAACGGCGCGATTCATTTCGTGCTCTCCCATTTGGTGGCGTTCACTTTGAGCTTGGGATGTGACACGAGCAAGTGCCACACGACGGCCTGCATGGCTTCCGAATGTGGCGTGATGGTCTCGGGGTTGACCGTCGGCACGATGCAGCAGGCGTCGGCCACGCGCGCGGTGTGCCCGCCGTCCTTGCCGACGATGCCGAATATCGAGGCGCCACGTTCGCGGGCGAGTTCCAGGGCGGCGACGAGGTTGGGGCTGACGTTCTTCTCCACGCTACCACCGCCGACACTAAGCACCAGGAGGGCATCCTCCGCGCGCAACCGGCTCGTGCGCAGCCATTCCGCAAAGACGGTGCTCCAGCCCTCGTCATTCGTGCGGGCGGTGAGTTCGCTCACGTTGTCGGTCGGGGCGTAGGCTTCGAAGTCGCAAAGCTTCCGGAAGTCATTCACCGCGTGCGAGGCATTCGCCGCGCTGCCACCGACGCCGAGAAAGAACAAGCGGCCGCCGCGGTCACGCACGGACGCGAGCATTTCGGCCATGCGGTCCAGCGCCGCAGGATCGAGAAGGCCGAGGATAGCGATCGATTCAGCGAGGTGGGTTTTGGCGTAGCTCATGATTGGCGCAAATATTGGTCAAGTTCCGCGAGGCCCGCGGGTGAACCGATTTCGTAAAACCTTTGCGCGACCTCATGTCCAGCCAGCCTTCCACTCGCGGCGAGTTCGCGCTGGACGTCCGCGAGGTCGAACGGCTCCGCAGCCGGCCGTTCCTCGAGCACCGCAGCGGTGAAGATCGAGAATCCGTAGTCGATGTGGCGCATGGCCGGGGTGCGCTCGCGCTTGTCGTAGCGGGCGATGCGGCCGGCTGCCAATTCCACGTTGCTCGTGTCCCACGCGCCGTCGTTTTGATAGACAGTCATCAGGGCTGGCTGGCCGCTGTCACGCCAGGCCCCCGCGACCGCCTGGTAGTCGATGGGCAAATAGGAATCGCCGTAGAGCACGTAGAAGGCGTCACCGAGCAGGGGCAACGCCTGGCGCAGGGCCCCTCCCGTGCCAAGTAGACGCGGGCCGTCGTGGCAATAGGACAACGCGACGCCATGTGCCGCGCCATCGCCAAACTGACGCTCGATCATGTCACCGAGGTGACCCACGCACAGAACGACGCGCGTAATCCCCTGCCCTTTCAGCAAATTGAGCTGGTGAGCAAGGAAAGGCTGGCCGGCGACTTCCACGAGCGCTTTGGGGATGCGCTCGGTAATGGGTCGTAGACGCGTCGCGAGGCCGCCGGCGAGAATGGCCACGGGAAGGCTCATTGCGGGCTAGTCTCCATTTTTCAGACGATAGAAGTGAGAGCGGACATGGTGACTTGGGCAGTGCAAGGAAAGTGTGAGATCCTTCGACTCGTTAAACTCGCTCAGGATGACAATTTTCAAGAAAGGGCGATGGCCAAAATCTGTGCGGGTATAGGCCTGCCGGACCGTCAGAGCAATTGAGTATGAGATATGCGGCCTAGTCCTGCGCAACGACTTTCGTGCCTTCATAGTCGAAGCGGAATCGCACCTCCCGCAGCCCGGCGGCGGTCATCGCCTTTCGCAACCGCGCCTTGTCGTCCGCGTAGAACATCAGGAAGCCGCCGCCACCTGCGCCGATGAGCTTTCCGCCGAGGGCACCGCTCCGCAGGGCCACGTCGTACCATTCATTGATCTGCTCGTTGCTCATGCCTTGCGAACGCTGCTTCTTTCGCTGCCAGTGCACATCCATCAGCCGCGCAAATTCCTCCACGGCGCCGTTCTCCAGCGCCGCGAGGCTTTGGTGGCCAAGGTCCTTGGTGAAATGGAGGTTTTCCAGCATCGCGGCGTCGCTCTGCTCGCTGCGTGATTTTTGATCACTCAAGATCGCCGACGCGCTGCGGCTGTAACCGGTGAAGAACAGTAGGAGATTTTCCTCGAGCGCCACGCGCGTGTCCTCGCTCAACCGGACCGGGCGGAACTCGACTTTGCCGTCGCGATGAAACTCGAACGCCGTGATTCCGCCGATGGCGGCGATGTATTGGTCCTGCTTGCCGATGGGCTCACGCAGCTTCTCCATCTCGATGGTGCACGCTTCCTCCGCAAGCTCCGCCGGTGAGATCCATTGGCGCTGGTGCGCGTGCAAGGCGCGCAGGAGGGCCGTGGTGAAACTGCCCGACGAACCGAGCCCCGTGCCGGCCGGGATGTCGGCCATGCTGGCGATTTCCAGGTTGGTCGCCCGTTCGCCCACGAGACGCAGAGCCTCGCGAATGATCGGGTGCCGAATGTCGTCGATGCTGCGCGCCTCCTCGAGTTGGCTGTATTTCAGTAGGTAGCCGTCGGTGAACCGGTCGTGCACATTGATGTACACATGCTTGTCGATGGCCGCCGCGATCAGGAATCCGCCGTGCTCGCGGTAGTAGCTCGGCAGGTCGGTGCCACCGCCTCCCAGCGAAATGCGCAACGGTGATCGCGTGATAATCATGCCGTCGTCTTGCGCGCGACCGCGGCGATCTGCCAGCCGAAAGGTGAGTCGGTGAGATTGAAATGGAAGAGCAAGCGAAACACCGACATCGCCAAGGACGCCGTGAATGACGTCGGGCCTTCCACATCCCCGGCGAGTTTGTCGCCGCGCGCGATGACCACGCCGCGATAGAGATTGAAGAATGGGAAGCCGGCGCGCAGCACGCGCTCCACGCGAAAACCGCCTTCCTTGAGGACACGAGCGATCGAACGTTTCGTGAAGTGCTGCCGATGGCCGATGTGTTGATCGAAGGCGGACATTGGGCCGCCGGGCACTGTCACGATCAGTCGCGCGCCGGCGGCGAGGTATTGGGCCGCCGCGCGCAGGAAGGCCGAGGGATCGTCGACGTGCTCAAGCACCTCGCTGCACAGGGCATCCGTGGCCCAACCAGCGTAACGCGCCATTTCGGCGGGTGGAGAAAAGAGATCGGCAGCGACGAAGGAGGTACGCGGCACCTTTTTCCGGCTGATCTTCACGCCGCTCTCGCTGAGTTCCACGCCGGCCATCTCCGCGCTCGCGAAGAGTGGGCGCAAGCGCGCCAGGAGGTCGCCTTGACCGCTGCCGATATCGAGAAGGCGCATTTTCTCAGGGGCGCTGCGGCGCAGCAGGCGCGCGACCAAGTCGTGGCGCATGCGTTGCGCGGGGTTTTTGCTCGCGGAATCCGCGTAGCGATCCCAGTGCGCCTCCCAGTCGTCGTGGTCGCCGGCGCTCATGGTTGGGCCGCGGCCTTCTTCGCGGCGGCGAAGAGGTTGAGTCCGAACTTGTGGTACTTCGTTTGGATCGCGCTCGGCGCGAAGCCGGCGCGGACGAGCAATGGCCACAGGTCGCGCTTGTCGTAATACATTTTGTGATCGTCCATCTCGGTCTTCGGGCTCCATCCGAGCCGGAAGGCTGAAAATTCCAGGAACCATTTTCCCCGCCACGTCGGGACGTTTACGAGCAACACGCCGCCTTCTCGCAACAAATGTTGCGCGACCTTGAGGGCTTCGAGCGGCTCCCACAAATGTTCCAGCACCGAAATGATCAGCACGGCGTCGAAGGCGCCGCGCTCAAGTTTGGGCAGAGCCTCCTCGATGGTGCTTTCGATGAATTTCAGTTTTGGGTGTTCCTTCAATTCCGGGGCGATGGAGAGATCCACACCGACGCCGTTCTTCAGTCGATCGGATAGGGCGACCAGTTGGGTGGCCCGGTAGCCGCAGCCCAATTCGAGCACAGACAGTTCGCCGGTGCGCGGCAGCCAGCGGCGGATGGCGCGTTGCGACAGCCAGACGCCGAAGCGATCGACCCAAGTGACGCCACGCTGGCCGTAGCTTTCTTGGGGGCGGCTCATGCGGGGAGCGAGACGAGAGATTCAGGCATCACGCATGACGGGAGGAATTGCTTCGAACTGATTGCGCAATGGCAAGGCGGTGTCGCCGTTACACTCTGCCACCGCACAAGATCGCCGATCGCTTCGCCAACGCCCTTCGAAAACTCCCACCTTTTTCTGCGGGCTGTTCGATGATGCGGCTTCACTTTTCCTCCTTCCGCGCGACCCGCTGCGCCATTTCCAGCAGGAGCGTGAAGCAGAATGTTTGGAAGCCGAGGATAATCAACAGCAACCCGAAGATCGCCGGGTGCGACAGGCTTTGGAGGCGCAGGCCGTGGCGCACGTAGCTCCAGACCAGGGTCGCGGCGAGCACCACGCCGGCGGCGACGCAGATTCCGGCGATAATCATGCCGCGATTGTAGGTTAGGAAGCGCTGCACCTTTTCCGCAAAGCCCAACCGCAAGCGGTGCATGATCCGCGCGGCGACTCCAATTTGGATGCAACTGTAACCCAGCGTCGCGCAGGTGAGCCCGAGCAGCATCCAGTATAGATTGAAGCCAATGCCGCCGAGCATCAACGGGCCCGCGGCGAGGCCGCACGACAGCACCAGGCCCAACGCCAGCAACAGAAAGCCGGGCTTCATCAAAAACGAATCGGGCGTGTAAACGAGCATCACCTTGAGGTTGAGCCAGCCGGCGATCCACGGCGAGAGCCAGCCCATGCGGCGATGATGGCTGAGACGGCCTTCGCGGTCTTTGTAGAATTTTACCGGGACCTCGGCGATGAGCAGGCCGAGGCGGGCGGCCTTCAGCACCATCTCGCTCGCGTATTCCCACGACTGTGAGCGCAAATCGATTTTGGCCAGGGCCTCGCGCGTGAGGCCGCGCATGCCGCAATGGATGTCCGAATAGCGCGAGCCGTAGATGCGGTTGAGGATCCACGTGGTGAGCGGCGTGCCGAAGTAGCGGTGCAGGCCGGGCATCGCGCCTTCCTCGATGCTGCCGCGGAAGCGGCTGCCCATCACGAACTCGGCGCCTTTTTGAAACTCGGCGACGAATGGCGCCAACTCGCGGAAGTCGTAGGTGAGATCGGCGTCGCCCATCACGATCCACTTTCCGCGAATGTAGGGAATGGCGTCGATGTAGGCGCGGCCGAGACCACGCTTCGGCACGCGCAACACTTCGGCGCCGTGCTCCAGCGCGATCTTCGGGGTGTCGTCTGTCGAACTGTCCACGATGAGGATTTGGCCGGGCACGCCAGCCTGGCGCAGGCCCTCTTTGCACCATTCGATAAACTCGCCCACGGTGATGCGCTCGTTGAGCGCGGGCACGACGATGCTCAGATCCACGGGCCCCGGGCTCGCGCCTGCTGGCAGCAGATGCTCGATGCTGGCTGGCGCTTCACCCACGCTGCACCTCCTGCCTCATCGCGGCCATGGAGTCCCGCACGGCTTGCGCGCTGGTGCGACGGCAACGCCAGCCGAGCGACTCGATCTTTGCGCAATCAAAACGCACTACCGGCACGTCGCCCTTCCATCCACGATCGCCGCCGGTGAACTCATATTGCGCTTCCAGCGTTTCGCAAACTTCGCGCGCCAAATCCGCGATCTCCTTCACGGTGATGTAGTCGCCGGTCGCGACGTTGAACACGTCATAGCGAAGCGGGCATTGCTCGTCGGCGAGAAAGACCGCCTCTAAAATGTCCTCCACGTGAATGTAGCTCTTGCTTTGCGAGCCATCGCCCAAGATGCGCAGGCGCGACGGATCGGCGATCAATCGACGCACGAAATCATAGCCCACGCCATGGGTCTGGCGCGGTCCCACGACGTTCGCAAAACGAAAGGCGCGGGCGGTGAGGCCGAACATGTGCACGTAGGCGGCAACGAGCGCCTCACAGGCGAGTTTGCTCGCACCGTAGGTCGAGATGGGGACACACGGTCCATAGCTTTCGCGAAATTCCTCGTTCGCGTTTTCGCCATAGACGCCGCTGCCTGACGTGTAGAGCAGCCGCTTCGTGCCCGTGACGCGCATCGCTTCGAGGACGTTTTGCGCGAGGTAAGTTCCCTCCCAAAAATCGATGTCGGGCTGCGTGACGGCTTTGGCGATATCCGGATTGGCCGCGAGATGAAATACCACCTGGCATCCTTCCATCGCAGACGTCACAGCGGCTTTGTCTTTCAAATCGCCTCGCACCACCTCCAACCGCGGATCGTCTTTTATGGCGGCCAAGTGCGCGTCGCTGCCGCTGCTGAAATTGTCGAAAATCACCAGCCGACGCAGCGATTCCCGGCGCAGCAGGCGCGCGGCGAGATGGCTCCCGATAAAGCCGGCGCCGCCCGAGATGAAGACGGCCGGAGCGTTAGATGCAGTGACAGTCACAGAGTCCGCCATGGTGTCACGCCTCGTAGGCCACGAGGTTCGACCGGAACATCCCGAAACCGATGCCGGTGTAGGCGATTTTCGGCACGCGCCCTTCCGGAAACCACGCGCGCAGTTGCCGCGCGGAGGCGTGGTTCAAATTTTCCTCCCGCCCGTAAAACGAAAAGCGAGTCTTGCGCAGCAGCGCGCGAAACCACGGCTTGGGCAGCCAGTGCAGCAGCGGCAGGCAAGTGTGATGCTCCACGGGAAACAGGCGGTTGGGCACCGCGAGGTAGACGCGGCGCGAGACGCGGCACAGCTCGCGCACAAAGGCCCGCTGCGCGTCCGCGTGGCCCACGTGTTCCAGCACGGCGTTGCTGAAGCCGATGGCAAATTGAGCGTCGGCAAATGGTAGTGACCCCGCCTTGATTTGCACGTGCCGCACGCCGGGATACGCCGCGAGGATCGCTGTGCCTTCTCCCAGACTCGCACACGTGATGCGCGCCCGGTGCGGATGCATCTGCTGCAGCATGTTGGCCTCGCTCGTGATTTCGTCACACGTGCCGAAGTCGAGGATTTCGGTCTCCGCGGTGGGCTGCATCTTCTCGGCGAAATGGCGGTAGTTCCGCACGCGCGCAGCGTGGGAGAGCCGGCGGTTGATGCCGAGTTTCGCAGCGTTGTCGTAGTAGCGCGAGTCGTGTGAAGGCGCGGTGGTCATCGAATGGGCGGCTCGCCAAAGCACAAACGCGCGAGCAACGGGGTAAGCAGTACGAGGAAACCCCCCGCTCCGCCAAGCCAAAGCGCCGTGGTGAAGATGCGCGGCCAATACTCGAAGCTGAGCGTGTGCTCTCCGGCCGTGCTGATTTTCACCCCGAGATACGCGTGGTTTACGCGAAAGTAGTCGACGGGCCGGCCATCGAGCGTCACGCGCCAATTGTCGGGCTCGTGGGTTTCCGTGAGCACAGCCACGCCCGGCGCTGCGGCCTGGACGGAGAAAGTCGTCGAGTTGGAAGTGAGGCGGTAGTCGCGGGCGGGATAGTGGCTCGTCTTTTTCAGATCGTCGGGCTTGGCCGGAGCGCGCGTCGGGTCCTTCGCCATCGGCGTCACCGCTGCAAACGGTCCCTCGCTCTCGGAAAGGAGTTCCGTAAAATTCTCGAGGGAACTGCACTCGAGCAGTTGCTCGGTGAAGAACGCGCGCGGCCAGCCAAACGGGCTCTTGATAAAGGTAAGTTCACCACTCGCCGCCATGTCTGGCGCGTCCGACGGGATCGCCAGCAACCAGCGAATGTTCCAAAGGTCACACAATTTCTGAGTGAAGCGTGGCAACCGGTCGTCGGCGGCGCCGATCTGCCAGCGCCAGCCCCAGAGCGGCTCGGAGCGAATCTGTGCGCACAATTCCCGCTGCCGGCGGCCCACGAGCGCGTCCGTCCCCACAAAGTTTTCGAAACCCCACATGGCGTTGTAGCCGGGCGCGAGCGCCATCCGAAATGCTGCCACGCGGGCCGGCTCCCCACTCTCCTCGATGCCTGCCTTCACGGCCTGCAGAGAGGTCAGACGCGGCGCGAGCTCCGCCTGCCCTTTGGGATTCATCACGTAGTAGTCGAATTTGGTCTCCGTCCACATGCCCTGTCGGAAATGGACGAGGAACAGCAACAGAGCACCGGTGAGCACCGCGCCAAAGCTGGGCGCCTTTCGCAGGGACTGCACCACCCACGGCAGCGCGCCCACGCACAACGCCAGGGCGGCGGCGTAGGCGGTGAAGAACAGGCCGCGATTCATTTGAACGGACGGGCCCGGGATTTCGCGCGGGATGGCCTGAGCCGAGCCGAAGTAGAGCGCAAACAGCGCCCCGATCACTGCGAGCGCCAGGACTCGTTCCGCTGCGGACTCGGGCTCCTTGGCACTGTCCCACAGCGCCCGCAGGCCGTAGCCCGCGAGCACGATCAGGTGCACGATCAGTACCACGGAGAACGTGTTGTCGATGTGCTCCACGTTGCCGAGGAATGGCACCCGCGTGATCAGCGAGGCCGGTATCACGCCGAAGGCCAGTGCCGCGGAGGGCAGTGCGCCGAGCGCGAGCGCGACAAACATGCGGTCCGCCAGCAGCGCACGCACATTCACCAACGCCCAGGCGCAGCCGAGCAGGATGAGGAAATTCGCCGAGGGATTGTAGTGATTCTCCCACGCTGTGAACTGCCGGTAGAACAGATCGTCGAAGAGCCCCAGCGCCAGCGCCGGCTGGATTTGAAATGCCTTCGGCGTATCGTAGGGCGTCCACGAATTCTTCAGCGCGTCGAGGAACACGAGCCAGAGCGGCGCGGCCAGCAGCACAAAGATGCCGCAACCCCAGAGCATAGTTCCCACCCGGCGCCAACGGCCCGCCGGCTCGCTTTCCAGCACATTGGGATCCTAAGCTTAGAATTCCACGTGGACAAGTTGTCGCG
>JADMIO010819912.1_pt1 | contig 88591 bp, 79 predicted proteins | sample 8958161 | NCBI WGS metagenome assembly JADMIO01 (sample SAMN16585339, study PRJNA669376) | soil metagenome | isolation source: Crop rotation soil | place: USA: Cullars Rotation, Alabama | collected 2011
AGGGTTAAGGGTTAAGGGTTAAGGGTTAAGGGTTAAGGGTTAAGGGTTAAGGGTTGCTACTGCCGACACGGCAGCTTCGGATCCATCAACGGCTTATCGACTACCGGCCGATGGTCGAGGTTGCCGACGGCCAATGCGAATTCTCTCATGAAGTTCGCGCGACGAGCCATTCCGACGTAATCGATGTACTGCGGCTCGTCGCTCACCATGTGATAGTCGGCCTGCACGCCCGTCCTCATATACGCGATTGGAATCCCGTAACGCGCGTAGTTGAAGTGATCGCTGCGGCAGTACGAGTTCATTGGATGGTTGGGAACATCGTAGCTGTAGTCGAACACGAAGCCGAATCGCTGCTGCGTATTCACGCGCTCGGCGATGTCTCCAAGTTCTGTAGACAACCGGCGAGAGCCGATCATTCGCAGATAGGTCGGGCCGCCACCGTCGTGGTCCGTCGCCCGGCCGCGGCCGATCATATCGGTGTTGAGTTGCGCCACGATCGAGTCACGGGGCACGGTCGGGTGATCCGTGAAGTACCGCGAGCCGAGTAACCCGTCTTCCTCGGAGGCGTGCCAGACGAACAGCACTGAACGTTTCGGTCGGGAGCCCCGCGCCATCGCCTCGGCAATCTCCAGCAGGACTACCGAGCCCGAGCCGTCGTCGTCCGCGCCGTTGTTGATCGAGTCTCGGCGGGCGGGGTGCAGCCTTCGTAGGCTGTCGAGAATCGCGGCGATCTGCGTCTGTTGCTCCGTCGTTGGCGCGGTCACGGGGTCGTTCGCGCCCCGCGGGCGCATGACGCGATTGAATGCACGCACCGAATCATGATCGATTGGACGTGACGTAAATCCGACGTGATCGAGATGCGCGCCCAGCGCCACATACTGCCCGCGCAATCGGCCGTCGCCGCCCGGAACAACGGCCACCACATTTCGCACCGGGAAGCGCGTCTCGGCGAACGAAATGTCGAGGCGCGCCGCTTTGCCGCGCGTCCCGGGAAGGGCGGTCGACGGATCGGCCGCGAGCAGTCGCGCTCCGACGGCGCGGGTGACATTGATCCGCAGCGGCCCGCCGGCGGCGCCATCGGCGTCGTTAGGTAAAATGCCGCGAGCCGGAGGAGCGGCGGGCAATGAGTCACCTTGAATAACGATCATCGCATTGGCCGACGCTAACATCTCGGCCATTCGCGGCGAGAGTGCGCTCGCTGCACCTCGGCCACCTCCTCGGCCACCGCCCCGGCCGGCCGCTGGCGGCGACGTGAAGAGCACGAACTTGCCGCTCGCCTGTGACGCCGTGATGCGCGGGAGGGAGTCGAACGGGCCCGCAAAGATGATTTGCGATTCGTCGCGCAGCGGACGCGCGCCGACGCGGGCGACGGGCGAGAAATCGCGCCCGAGGGCGAGCGGCTGGCCATCGATAGTGAAGGTCGAGCGTGCGTCGGCGAGCACCGATCGGTAGCCGATGTCCTGGAAGAACGTGCCGTTGTCGCCTGCCGGAGTGAGGCCGAGCCGCCGCAATTCTCGTTCGATGTAGACCGTTGCTTTCGTGGCACCGACCGACCCGCCGTCGTCGCGCCCCATCATCGAGTCGTCCGCAAAGACGTAGAGCCGCGACATCAGATCCATTGGCGTGATATCCGCCACTGTAGGGCGCGCCACGAACTTCAACGGACCTTCGACGGTGAATGCAGCGGGATTGCTGCCACTGGGTGCCGCGGAGGAAACGGGTGCGTTGCCGCTCGACGCGCACGCTGCCGCGGCCACAGCCACTGCGATGATGATTGACGCTTTCATTGGCCCTGGAATCGATGTTCCAGGAAAGCTACCGCGAATCAAGCCTGCGCCAACCAAGGCTCCGATAGGAACGAAGTGGCTCACGTTGAGCCACGGAGAGCACTGAAGGTACCGCTTTGCACGGATCATGGGTTGGCGGGAGACACGCAAATCGCGCCTCACAATGATCCGTGTAAAGTCGTGCAGTTCGTCAGTGCTTTCCGTGGCCCAAGGTCGTTTCCGTCGTTCCGTTCGTCAGTGGCGGATCACGCGAAGGTAGCTACTCCACGGGCCTACTTCCTCTCGATACTGAGTGGCTAACACCCGCACGATCTGCGCGGTATGGGAGAGATCGTGCACCACCCACGTCGCGAGCAAATTATCGAGGCGAACAACGCCGAAATCCGGATGCACTGTCCGTTGCTCGAGTTGTTTCGTCGTCAATTGCAGCGTGCTCAAGACCTGGAGGCTATCGCGGCGTAGGAACGTGAATTCGTCGAGCAAGAAGTTCATCGACTTGTGGCCCGAGACTCGAATTTCAGCGGTGCGATCCACAGGGTTGAAGGGGCGGCCTTCGCCGAACTCGAGCAGATGGCGAATGCGAGGCACCCAGGCGGCACGCTCCATTCCAACGAGGTGCGCGACCACGTCGCGCGGATTCCATGTGTCCATCCCTTCATTTGGCAACAGCCACGCATCCGACAGCCCCTGCAACATCGCACGGATGACGTTCGGCGTGCGTTCGAGAATCTGTTTGGCTTCCGCAAGTTGATACTTCATGCTCTACACGTGAGTTGGTCAACTGCGCATGGCGAGGGACGGAGGAATCGCCAGCGCGCGTCGAGCGGGGACGAAGGCAGCCAACGCGGTTGCGAGGATCAGTATCACGACCACGCCAGCAAATAGCGGCGCATCGGATGCAGTGATCCCTTCTTTGAGCGCGTTTTGCATAATCCTGACAGCGGGAACCGAGAGCGCAGAACCAAGAACCACGCCCACCGACACGGGGCGCAGACTCTGCCACATCGTTGTCTCCAGAAGCGCCGTCGGACTGGCGCCGAGCGCCGCGCGGACGCCAAGCTCGCGCGTGCGCCGAATCACGGAGTACACCGTCGTCGCGTAAATGCCCGCCAGCACGAGCAGCAGTCCCGACGACGCGAACAGCGTTGCGACGAGCGCGGCGAACCGCGGCTGGGCCGCCGATCGCAAAAACAATTCGTTCAGCCCGCTGATCGACTGGATCGCCTGATTCGCATCGACACTCCAGATCGCACGACGCAGCGCGGGATAAATGGTTTCGCTGCCGGCGCGCGTACGCGCGACGAGCGTGACGCGTGCGAGCGGCGTGTTCTGTTGGAGATAGTTCACGTAGAACGTCGGACCGAGCTCGACACCGATACCAGCGTCGCTCGCGTCCTCGACGACGCCGATGACTTCCATCCACTGCGGCGCACTCTTGGACTGCCGTCTCATACGCTTGCCGACCGGGTTGTCCATGCCCCAGTACCGCCTCGCGAATGAGAGATTCACCATGGCGGTTTTCGGGGCGTCGGCTCGGTCTCGCGCATCGAAGCCTCTTCCATACAGCAGCTTCATGCCAAGTGTACGGACGATGTCTGGCGTAACGTGCCGAATGTTTCCGAATTGTTGGACGCCGGGCTCGATTGGGTGGCCCTCGACCTCGTGGAGACTCTGCATAGTCTCATTGAGAACGAAGCGCGTTTGAATCGTCGACGCGGCGTCGATGCCCGGCAACGCGCGGACGGCATCGAGCAGTTGCTGCACGTACGTCGCGCGCTGCTCGACGGTTGTGTACTTGCTCTGCGACAATGTCATTTCGACGACAGCGACACCGCTTGCCTGAAATCCGGTCGGCCGGTTCAACAAATGCCGAACGTTCCGTGCGAGCAGCGACGCGCCGATCAAGAGCACAACAGCGAGTGCGACCTGCGCCGTCAGCAAGGCGTCGCGGGTGCGACGCTCCGCCACACCGCCGATGCCCTTCGTCGATGCGCCGGCCAGAGCGGCGATCTCGACCCGTGCCTCGCTTCTCGCGGCGGGAATCCCGGCGATCGCACCAGCGATGAACGCGGCCGCCATCGCTGCGAACGCAACGATCGGATCGATCGAGATCATGCCAATTCCTTGAAACGCATCAGGCGACGCCGACTGAAGGACCGCAAGGACCATTCGTCCCACACCGAGACCGAGTAGTCCCCCAAGGGAGGAGATAGTCGCGGTCTCGCTGATTCGAAGGCGTATGACGTCTGCACGACTGGCGCCAAGGGCGAGTCGCGTCATCGTCGCGAACCGACGGGCGAGCGCATCGGCGTATGTAAGGCTCAAGACATTGACCGCGGCGACCGCAAGCAGCAGCGCCACCGACGCCAGCAGCACGAACAAGCTGGGACGCCGCGGACCAAACAAAGACTCGCGAAGATCGACGACTTTCGTGCCCGTGTACTGATAGTCCTGCGGGAGCTCGCGCGCGATGGCCGACGTAATGGATTGCAGATCGGCCCTCGCCTGCGCGGTCGTAACGCCTGGACGCAGACGGCCGATGCCGGCAATCGTTCGCGAGCGTCCAGCGACCTGCTCCGGGCCGAGGAGCAGCGGCACCCAGACATCAGCCGGTTGAAAGACGACGGTGAAATTCTCCGGCATGATGCCGATGATCGCGCGAGGCTCGTCATCGATGTTCAGAACTCGTCCGACGATGCGAGGGTCACCGCCGAAGCGTCGCCGCCAGAGACCATGGCTGATCATCGCCACGCCGTTGCCGGGCATCTCGTCTCGACGACTGAAGCTTCGTCCGACTTCCGGCTTCCACCCCAGCAGGTCGAATAGCCCGGACGAAACGACGGCGCCGTTGAGCGACTCTGGCGCGCCGGTTCCGCTGAGCTTCATCGTTTGCGGCGTGTAGCCTTCGATGGCGACGAAGGTGCGCGATTCGGCGCGCCAGCGAACGAGCTGCCGGGCGGAAAGCACCATGTCCTGTGCCGAGTCGCGGTTCACCGGCTCTGTACCCGAGACCGAGAACAGCCGCGCCGGGTCGCGGTAGGGCAGCGACCGAAGGAGTGTGGCGTTCACGACGGCAACAATGGCGGTCACGGCGCCGACACTCAGGGCGGTGAGCAGGATCGAGAGGCTCGTGTACGCGGGCCGGCGGACGAGCGAGCGGATCGTGACGGCGAATGCGCGGAGCGGCTCGAGCGAGATGCGCATGACGACTCTCCGGGGCGGGTGGCTGCGATTGCGGGCGGGCCGAGCGGCCGGCCGTCGTCAATGTCGAGCAACGTTCGCCAGAATTCCAACGCATTGTCGGCCACAAAAACATGAAATTCGGTCATACACGGAAACGCGCCTCCGATGTAGTTTCCTCTCATGCGCCTCGAGATCCGGGATCTGCGCCTCGTCTCCGCCATCGCGGAGCAGGGCAACCTCACGCGCGCCGGCCAGCAGCTCTTTCTCACCCAGTCGGCGCTGAGCCATCAACTCGCCGATCTGGAGCGACGGATCGGCAGTCCGCTCTTCGAGCGGTCGGGCCGCCGAATGATTCCGACGCGGCTCGGCGAACATCTGTGCTCGCGCGCGAAGGCCGCGCTGGCGCAGATCAGCGACATGGAGCGCGACCTCGTCGACATGGCGAACGGCCGTGAAGCGGTTCTCCGTCTGGCCACCGAGTGTTATACCGGCTACCACTGGCTGCCGCCGGTGCTCGAGTCGTTCCGTCGGCGACATGCCGGGGTCGACGTGCGGATCGTGCCGGAGGCGACCTCGAATCCCATCGCCGCGCTGCTGGCCGGGAACATTGACCTGTGCGTCCTGACGAGCCGCGTGAAGGACCGGCGGGTGAGCATCACGCCGCTGTTCAACGACGAGTTGGTGCTCGTCGTCGGCGAGCATCACCGACTGGCGACTCGCCGGCTCGTCGAGCCGGCGGATTTACGCGAAGAGCGTTTTCTAACGTACTCGCCGCCGCAGACGAGCCAGGCGTTTCAAATGATTCTTGCGCCGGCAGGTGTCAGTCCGTCGCAGGTCTCCGCGCTGCAGTTGACGGAAGCGATTCTCGAGCTCGTGAAAGCCGGCATGGGCGTGAGCGTGTTGGCACGCTGGGCCGTCGAGCCGTATCTCGAGGCCGCCGCGGGCTCCCTGCGCCTCGTGCCGATCAACCATCCTGCGGTCGGCCGGCGGTGGCAGGTGGCGACGCGCGCGACGCGGCCCACGCCGGAGTTCATCGACGACTTTATAGACTTCTTACGACATACAATTGCCACGCCGCCCCGGGGACAGCCGCGTTTCTCCGTGATTCGATCGGCGGCCCGGCTGGACGCGAAGGCGTCGAACGCGCAACGCGTAACGCGTAACGCGTAACGCAACCCGACAGCACACGGCGCGCCTCGCAACACATCATCGCGAGCGTGAGCGAGAGAGCTGCTGGACGCCATTGTGAAAAGCAGGTCCCGCGCCGGCGGCTCGGGATGACGGGAATAGGATCGCCGACGTCCCTGTTCTTGCGTTACGCGTTGCGCGTGGCGCGCGGCGCGTTAACGTTTGTGCGGCTTCCACCCCACTCCTCTGCATTCGCGCATCCGCACCATTATCACCGCCGCGCTGAGCCTTCTCGCGGTCGGCGCCTACTCGCCCCGCCACCAGGGCGACTTTTCGCGATTTGTCGACCGATACCTGGACGACTTCGCGCGGCGCCATCCGTCGATCGCCGCCGGCAACGGCATCCATGATCATGACGATCTCCTCGATGATTTTTCGGCGGCCGGCATTCGAAACGAAATCGCCGCGCTGAAGCGCGACCGCGCCCGCCTGGCCGCCTTCGACAGCGCGTCGCTCACACCGGACGAACGCGCCGACCGCCGCATTCTCGATGGCATCATCGACGGCTGGCTGCTCGAGCAGGAAACGCTCGAGAATTGGCGCCGGAACCCCATGCTATATGCGTCGGCATTGACCGACGGCGTGCACAACCTGATGACGATGGAGAGCGATCCCGCGCCCGTCCGGATGCGGCGCGTGATCGGTAAACTCTCACACGTGCCCACGCTGCTCGAGGCGTCGCGGTCGAATGTCGTCAATCCGCCCAAACTTTTCGCGCAGCGTGGAGCAGCGATGATGCGCGGCGCGCGCGAGATGCTCGCCAAAGACCTCGACCTGGCCTTCGCCTCGGATCCGAATCGTGCGCTTCGCGATTCCGTGCGCCGCGCCGCGGACGCGGCCATTCCAGCGATCGACGCGTACATCACCTACCTCGAGCAAGCCGTCATTCCAAGGGCAAACGGTGATTTTGCCATTGGCGCGGCCAACTTGTCGCGTCGCTATCGCGCGGAGGAACTGATCGATACGCCGCTCGACCAGATGGTGGCGATCGGCAACCGCGAGCTCGCGCGACTGCAAGCGGAGTTTCGTGCCGCGGCACAGCACGTCGCGCCGGGAAAAGATCCGCAAGACGCGTGGCGCGCGGTGCGCCGCGATCATCCGAAAACAGGTGACGTCGTCGCTACGACGCAGCGTATCGTCGATTCGCTGACGCAGTTCGTGGTGTCTCGTCGCATCGCGACCGTTCCGGCGAATGAACGCGTTGTCGTGGCGCATGCGCTGCCGTTCGACCTCGGCTTCGCCTCGATGCACGCGTCGCCGCCGCTCGAGAAGCGGCCCGTCAAGAGTGTGTTTTACATCTCCGATACACAGCCGGGGGCCACGCCGGCGGAACAAGAGGCGTGGCTCGAGCGATTCAACTATGCGTCACTGGCGAACACGGCGGCGCATGAGGCCATGCCGGGGCATTGGCTGCACTCGACGTACATGCGCCGCACGCCCGGCAAGATTCGACGAATCTGGATTGGATTGAACCCGTTCCCACAGCCGTCGTCTGGCCAGGACGGATGGGCCCATTACGCGGAACAAATGGTTCTCGACGAGGGGTTCGGCGGCGCCGACTCCCGCCAACGCTTGGCGCAGTTGAGCGACGCGCTGACGCGGGTCTGCCGTCTTCTCTCGGGGATTCAGTTGCACACGAAGCGGTGGACGCTCGACGACGCGCAACGCTGCTTCGAGCAACAGGCGTATGTCGCGGCCCCGGCCGCGCGGCGTGAAGCGGAGCGCGGGACATACGACCCTACCTATGGCGGCTATTTTCTTGGCAAGCTCGCCATCCAAAAATTGCGCGCCGATTACGCGGCCCGGCTCGGCGCACGCTTCAATCTCCGTGAATTTCACGAAAGACTCATGACCAATGGCATTGCTCCGATTCGCGCCCACCGTCAGCTGATGCTGCCCGGCGACACCGGCGAGCTTCTCAGGTGACAGTCCGCGTCGGCGTCCTCGGCGCGGGCGCATGGGCGGAGTTCGCGCATCTGCCCGCGTATAAGCGCGACCGCCGGTGCGAGCTCGTGGCGATTGCCGATCCGGTTCGCGAACGTGCGGAGCAGTTCGCGCGGCAGTTCGGAATTCCCCATGTGTATTCGACGCATCAGGAGTTGCTCGCGCGATCCGACGTCGACCTGGTCGACGTGTGCACGCCCAGCGCGACGCACTTCGAGCTCGCGATGGCCGCCCTTCAGGCGGGAAAACATGTGCTCTGCGAAAAGCCCGTCGCTTACGATTACCGCGACACGTTGCGGGCGGCTGCGCTGGCGAAACAGCGTGGACTCAAGACGAAGCTCGGCTTCACGTTCCGGTATAGCCCGGCGATGCGGTACATGAAAACGCTCATCGAGGACGGATTCGTCGGCACACCGTTCATCTTCAACGGCTACGAGCAGAACTCGCAGTGGCTCGACCCCCAGACACCGTTGCGGCAGGTCGACCACGAGGCGGACCAATCGGTCATTCAGGTGTCGTCGCTCGAGGGCTATGGCGCGCCGATCATGGATCTGGGACATCTCTTCATGGGGAGCCACTTCAAACAGGTCGTCGGCACGATGAAGAACTTCATTCCCGAGCGCATGGTGCGCGCGACCGGGACGATGATGCGCATGAACATCGACGACGCCGACGTGTTCATCGGCGAGTTCGAGAGCGGCGCGATTGGCTCTATCCAGACGAGCTTCGTCACCGTCGGCAATTATCCGGGCCTCGAGGCGCGTGTTTACGGGAGCAAAGGAGCACTCATCTGTCGCCTCGTGGAGGAAGCCGGCGTCTGCGAGTCGCTCAAAGCGGCGACGAGCCACGAAGTTGAGTTCCGCGAGATCGAGATACCCCAGCAGTTCTATCCACCAGGCGGGACGAAACGGGAGTCGTGGCGGTCGTTGTTTTACGCAAACCTCGTGAGCTCTTTCATCACTGAGATCGAGAGCGACAGCCCGGTGAACGAAGGAAACTTCGAGGACGGCGCGCACGTGCAGGAATTGATCAATGCGGTCGAGCTGTCGTTTCGCGAACGGCGCTGGGTCGAGCTTCCGCTGACTCGGTGAGCGGCACTCTCGATCGTTTCTTCGGCCACTACTACGGCCGTCGACCGGTGAACGCGACGTTTACGGGCGTTCACACACACGACGAGCAATTGCCGGACTGGTCGCCCACCGCGCTCGAGCGGTTGGATGACGAGATGCATTCGCTGGCTCGAGAGCTGTCGGCGGAGCATCCGGCCCCGTCGTCCCTGAGTGCATTCCGCGACGACCCCGAGCTGCTGGACGCCGAATTGGCTCGCGCATTTCTCGAGGTGCAGCTCGTGGAAAATGCAAGTAAGCACGGGGTCTCCGGCAACCCGTCGTTGTGGGCGGGCGAGGCGATTTTTTCCGTCGTGTCGCTCATGATCCGCGACTTTGCGCCGCTCAATGAGCGGATCGCATCGGCGACGGCGCGCCTGAACGCCATTCCGGCGTTTCTCGACGAAGCACCCAAAGTCGTCGGCGATAGTCCGCTTCCCGCTCCCTGGGTTCAGAAGGCGATCCGTGAATGCGACGGTGGAACCGCACTTCTCGAGCGCGGCATCGAGACCTGGCTGGCGAGCGGCGATCATTCGACGACGCGCGCCGATCGTCTGCGAGTCGCGGTGGACAACGCGAAGCGCGGCTTTGCGCACTTCTGCGGATGGCTCCGCAGTCACGCGCCCTCGCCACACAGCTCGATGGCGTGCGGACCGGCGATGTTCGATGTGTTACTCTCGCGCGGACATCACGCGGTGCGCTCCCGTAGCGAGTTGTTGTTCGAGGCGCGCTCGCGATTCGTCGAGGCGAAACGCCGACTCGATTCATTGGCGAAGGAGGTCGCCGGCTCGTGGCCGGCCGCGCAGGCGCAGCTGGCGGCGGATCATCCGAGTCCATCGAACTACCTCGCCACCTTCGCCGAGGTGTGGGGCGAGTGCCACGATCGCGCGACGTCGCAGGACATCGTCACGTGGCCGGAATGGCCAATTCGGTACTCGCTGATCCCCGAGGCGACGCGCGAGGCGGCGCCCTTTCTCTACTATTTGTATTACCGATCGCCGGCGCCGTTCGACCCGTACGACGTATACGACTATCGCGTGCCACCGGTGCCCGACGATCCAGCGGCGGCGGAAAAGCACTTGCGCGACTGGAACGCGGCGACGATCAAGTTGAATCACGTCGTGCACCACGGTGCCATCGGTCATCACGTGCAGAACTGGCATGCGTATCATCGCAGCCGCTCTCGGATCGGCAAGATCGCCGCGGTGGACTGCGCAAACCGCATCGGTATGTTCTGTGGCGGGTCGATGGCCGAGGGCTGGGCGTGTTATGCGACAACTTTAATGGACGAGATGGGATTTCTCACGCCGCTCGAGCGCGTGTCGGAAGCGCACTCACAGGTTCGCTTTCTCGGGCGTGCCATTGTCGATGTGGAGCTCCATCAGGGCACCATGTCGTTCGACGAGGCTGTGTCGTTCTATGTGGGCCAGGTTGGAATGGCCCGCGAGGTCGCACATGCCGAGGCCGTCAAGAATTCGATGTTCCCGTGCACGGGGATCATGTATTGGCTCGGCCTGCAGCGGATTCAGGATTTGAGAGCGCAGATGGAGACGAAACGCGGAAGTGCGTTCTCGCTGAAGAGCTTTCACGATGAGTTGCTGTCGTACGGATCGATTCCGGTACCGCTGGTCGGGCGGTTGATGCTCGGTGAATAGAATTCTTGCGTCATCCCGAGCGCAGCGAGGGATCTGCGTTTCGCGCGGTGTGAAGAGCAGATCCCTCGGACGCTTTGTGCCTGTCGTGACGACCATGTTGCTGCTCGCCTGCGCGAAGCAGGCGACCGGACCGTCGAACGACCTGCTCATCGTCGGCTACGATCGCGAACCGGATACCATGAACCGATACGCGACGCACATTCTCGAGGACATCGAGTCGTGTATCGTCGAAGGGCTCGTGACGAACGACGAAAAGATGAACGTCGTGCCGGTCCTTGCCGCGGACATCCCGACGCTCGCGAATGGCGGCGTGAAGCTGCGGCCGGATGGTGGGATGGACGTGACGTGGAAACTGCGCCCCGGTGTGACATGGCACGACGGGCATCCGCACACGTCGGCGGACGTGAAATTCACGGTCGACGCCATCAACAAAGGTGACTGGAAGCCCGAGAGCACCGACGGCTTCGATCGCATTGCGTCGGTCGACACACCGGATTCGCTGACCGCGGTGGTGCACTACAAGGAGGTGTACGCGCCGTATCAGATGCAGTTCTTTCGCGGCACGCTGCCCAAACATGTGCTCGAGGGACGCGACATCGACAAAGCCGGCGACTACAACCGCAACCCGTTGGGCACGGGACCGTATCGGCTCGTCGAGTGGAAAACCGGCGAGTACATCTTGCTGGAGCGAATTCCGAACTATTGGCGCGGCCCGGAGTTCCCGAAGATCAAGCGAATCCTGTTTCGGTTCGTGACCAACACGACGACGCGAATCAACCAATTGAAAGCGGGCGAACTGCACGTCGTCGCCCTCGTGCCGTGGGACAAGGTGCGCGAGCTATCCAACGCGCCGTCGCTTCGGTTGAACCGAGTTCTGGGCAATGGCTATGAGCATGTGACGTTGAACGAGAAGCACTTTCCCCCGTTCGCGGATGTTCGAGTTCGGAAAGCGCTCGCGTACGCGGTCGATCGCGAGTTGATCGTCAAAACCATTCTTGACGGTCTCGTGACGCCGGTCGACGGACCCATTCAACCGCTGTCCTGGGCCTATGAGCCCAACGTCGTGAAGTACGGGCATGACCCAGCGCGCGCCAAGGCGCTCCTGGACGAGGCAGGCTGGAAGGTTGCTGCGCGCGCCGACGGGATTCGCGTGAAGGATAGACAGGTTTTGTCGTTCACGCTCATCACACAGGCGGGATTTGCGATCCGCGAGAACGTTGCGCAGGCGATTCAGAAGCAGCTCAAGGACGTCGGCGTCGACGCCAAGGTGAAGTTGATCGACGGCACGTCGATCAGCGGCGTGTGGTTCAGCGGCGATTTCGACGCGATGCTGCACTGGTGGCAGTCGGGCGCCGATCCGGAGATCACGCTCTTTTTCGCCGCCGACCGGTCGCCGCCAGCCGGACGCAACATCAACTATTTGAAAGACAGCTCGCTGACGGTGCTGCTCTACGCGTCGGACCGCGAGATCGATCAGGCCAAGCGTCGTGAATTGCTGCGCCGAGCACAGATTCGCGTCGCGGAGTTGGCGCCTGAGATTCCGCTCTACAACACGTCGAAGATCGACGCGGTCCCCGCGCGACTACAGAACTTTAAAGGGAATCCCACGAACGCGGGACCGTTCTGGAATGTCCATGAGTGGGAGGTAGTGAAGTAGCACACGGTGTTGAAAATGGCATACAGACACCCTGAACAGAGGTAGGTGAGTGATTCTAGACGAGCACGGATGCGCAATACTCCCCTGCCCGCTGCCGTAGCGGTCTAGGAACGGGATCTCATGGTGCTTCGTTTCCTCGCCCGCCGCTTCGTGCAGAGTGTTCCGCTGCTGCTCCTGGTGTCGCTGGTCATCTTCACGCTGATCCACGCAGCGCCCGGCGGGCCGCTCACGATGTACCTCGAGAATCCAAACGTCCGCCCGCAGGACATCGAGCGACTGCGTCGAGCCATGGGGCTCGACCGACCATTGCCGGTCCAGTACGTCGCGTGGCTGTCGGCATTCGTCAGAGGTGACTGGGGATTCAGCTATGCCGACGGGCGCCCGGTCGCCGAGCGGCTCGTCGAGCGCATACCGGCAACGCTGCAGCTCGTCGGAACGTCGACCGTCGCCGCGGTGATCGTCGCACTGATCGTTGGTGTCGTCGCGTCGGTGCGGCGAGGCTTTGACCGGGTGACGACGGTCGTGGCGGTCGCCGGCATTTCGCTGCCGGTGTTTTGGTTTGGTCTCGTTCTGCAGCTGGTCTTCGCCAGTGCGCTCGGGTGGTTTCCGTCGGCAGGACGGTCGTCGTTCGGCGGCGGCGGTGTTGGAGATACGTTGGCGCACCTCGTGTTGCCCGCGACGGTCCTCGCGGCAGCACATGCCGCGGGTTGGTCACGCTACCTTCGTGGATCGATGCAGGAAGCGTTGTCGATGCCATTCACGCGTGGCGCTCGCTCCCGCGGCGTGAGCGAGCGTCGAATCGTGTTGAGCCACGCGCTGCGAAACGCGTTGCTGCCGTTCGCCACGGTCGTGCTGCTCGATGCGTCCATCATGGCGTCGGGCGCCGTGGTGACCGAAAGCGTGTTCGCGTGGCCTGGAATCGGCAGCCTGTTCACCGAGGCGTTAGCAAAGCGTGATTATACCGTCCTGATGGCCTTTTTGATGAGCGCCTCGGTCGCCGTCGTTGCGCTCAATATTGTGGCCGATCTGGCGGTGTTCGCGCTCGACCCGCGAACGCGGGAGCGGGCGTGACCTTGTCCAGCGGCCGCGTTCCGCGCGTTCCCGTCGGCGTGGCCGTTTGTGGGGCGCTGCTCGTGCTCATGGTCGCCCTCGCGGCGCTGGCGCCGGTGGTCGCGCCATACGGAATGGACACGCTGGATCTCGCGCGGCGCCGCGGCGCCCCGTCGGCGACACACTGGTTTGGCACCGACGAGCTCGGACGCGATCTTTTCACGCGCGTGCTCTTCGGAGCGCGCGTGTCGCTGGCCGTCGGACTCGTCTCAGCGGCCGTGAGCGCCGCCATCGGCGTCGCGATTGGGGCCGCCGCGGGTTACGCGGGTCGATGGATCGACGACGTGCTGATGCGAGTGACCGACGCCATGCTCGCGATCCCTCGCCTGCCGCTCCTCATGATCTGCGCGGCCATTTTGACGCCCGGTGTGCCGCTGCTCATTCTCCTCGTCGGCGCCGCCGGATGGATGGAGACGGCGCGCGTCGTTCGCGCGGATGTGCAGTCCATCAAAACGACCGACTTTGTGGCGGCCGCCCGGGCAATCGGTGCTCGGCCGTCGAGAGTAATCCTGCGCCATGTGTTGCCGGGCGCCGCGTCGACCGCGGTCGTCGCAACGACCCTCGCCGTCGGGCGTGGCATCCTGCTCGAGAGTGCACTGAGCTTTTTCGGCGTTGGGGTTCAACCGCCGACCGCGAGTTGGGGAAACATGTTGTATCAGGCGCAGACAACGATGACCAGCGAGCCATGGCTCGGCATCTTTCCCGGCGCGTTCATTTTTCTGACGGTGCTGTCCTGCAACGTGATAGGCGACGCTGTTGCCGATCGCCGTCCTCCGACACCATGACACCATCGTGACGTCGCCATCGACGCGCCCCATTGATCTTCCTTCATTTGTCCTCCATCGTCAGCGCATGAAATTTTCCCCTCCCCTCCGTCTTGCGTCCATACTCATCGCGGCGGTCGCGGCAATCGTTCACGGTCAGGCCAGACCTGCACCGGTGACCGCGGAGCGCGTGAAGTTCGTGCTCTCGACGCTCGCGCACGATTCGATGGAAGGACGCGGCACTGGGACTCGTGGCTCAATGCGCGCCGCTCGTTTCATTGCCAATCAGTTCCGTCTCGCCGGCCTTACGCCGGCGGGTGACAGTGGATTCTTTCAGCACGTGCCTATGGTGAGTCGGTGGCTCGATCCGAAGTCGACCCTCACCGCAGACGGTACAGTGCTCAAAGCAGGCGTCGACTTCGCCGTTGCACCGGGGCGCGCCGACCCACGCTCGCTCGACGACGTTCAAGTCGTGTTTGGGGGCGTGCGCGGAGACACGGCGAATGCGCTGACGGCGGAACAGGTTCGTGGAAAACTCGTGATCTTCGCCGCGGCGCCGGCACCGGTCGACGGCTCGCGCGGCGGCGGTCGCGCCGCGGCGGACGGCGGCAGCCGTCAGCGACCGCCGGCACCGCCGAGTTGCCGCGACGCCACCGCGACAGACGGAGTTTCTTCATCCAGTCGCGGCGGCGGAGGTGGTGGCAACCGTGGACGCGGTCGGGGCGGTGCGGACGGCACGGTGCTCGCCGAAGCCGCGGGAGTAGCGACGATCGAGGGCGATCATCTGTCGCCGCGGACGTTGTGGACGGCGACGCACCCGGGTGGCGCGTTTTTAAAGGATCCTAATGCGGCGCAAGCTCCATCAGCGCCGGGTCCGGCGACGGTTTCGCTGACGGCACACGCCGCCGAGGCGCTGCTCGGCGGATCGCTGACGAACGCGCGGCGCGGCATGGCCGGCAAGATCGTGCGAAGCTCGGTCGAATTCGTCGAAGAGCCTGCGCTCGGCGGTAACGTCGTCGGATTGATCGAGGGGTCCGACCCGGTGATGAAAAATGAAGTGGTGCTCGTCGACGCACACTACGATCACCTGGGCATCGGAATGCCGGCGCCCGGATCGAAGGACTCGGTGTACAACGGCGCCGACGACGACGCATCGGGCACGACCGCGGTGATCGAGATCGCCCGCGCGATCAAGGCAGGCCCACGGCCGAAGCGCACGCTGGTTTTCATCGCGACGACGGGCGAAGAGAGTGGATTGATCGGCACGAACTGGTACATCAAACATCCCGTACGGCCGCTATCGACGATGGTCGCCAATCTCGAGATCGAGATGATCGATCGTCCGGATTCTCTGGCGGGCGGATCGGGCAAAGCATGGCTCACGGGTTTCGAGCGGTCGACGATGGGCGACACACTCGCGGCGCGCGGCATTCCGATCGTGAAAGATCCGCGGCCCGAGGAAAGCTTCTTTCAACGCAGCGACAACATCGCGTTCGCACGAATGGGCATACCTGCACACACGATGTCGTCGTTTGATCTGCACACCGACTATCACCGCGCGAACGACGAGGTCGGCCTTGCGGATTTCAAGCACATGGCCGGCGTCATCAACGCGGGCGTGAACGCCGTGCAGCTTCTGGCGTCGGGGTTCAGGCCGCAGTGGTATCCGGGTTGCCAACCGCCCGGTTCGCAGAGCTCGACGGTGCCGTGAACGATCCGCGTATCACTCCGGCGCTCACACGCGCCGAGTGGATGGGTGTGCTCGCGAACCGCCAGCAGTTGGCGGACATCCGCGAGCAGTTGCTCGACACTCCGTTTTCGCCGCACGCGGTGGCGGCTCTGCTCCTGTACGAGGAGCCATTTGGCTTCACGGCGCAGGACGTGGAGGATGAGACGGAAGTCGCCGCGTATTGTGCCGCGATGGCGCGCGAGCAAGAGGCGGGTGGCAACGCGGCCACTGCAAACACATTTCGTTTGCTTGGCGAGCGACACACTGTGCGGGCCGCGAAGATCGCTGCCTTATTGCCACCGTCGCACACGTGAAGCCACGCGAGGAATTCAAAAACCAGAGATCAACAGCTAGCCGCGGAAGCCACCGACGACAGCTCGAAGCTACACGGATAGCTGTCTGTGTAAGTTCGAGCGGTCGTCCGTGGCTTCCGTGGCTTGATTTTGATCTTTGGTTTCAATGTTGTTTGGAGTATGTGCGGCTCTGTGGCAGTTACGCCGCGGCACGCGAATCAGCGGCTGGGATTGTAAAATAGAAGTGGCTTCCTTTCCCGAGTTCGCTCTCGACCCAGATGCGGCCGCCGTGCGCTTCGACGATTCCCTTCGTGATTGGCAGACCCAACCCGACGCCGCGGTGGTCCGTTCGGTTGGCCTGCCAGAACCGATCGAACAGGTGCGCGAGATTCTCCGGCGCGACGCCCGGTCCGGTATCAGCAATCTCGAATAACACGGCGGCGCCGTCGCGTCGCGCGCGAACCGTGATCGTTCCTCCCTCCGGCGTGAACTTGATCGCGTTGCCGAGCAGGTTGCCGAAGACCTGAGCGAGCCGGCCGCGGTCGCCGCGCACACGGAGGCCGGCATCGCACGGCTCGATCGTAATCGCGATGCGGCGCGCCGCGGCGAGATGTCTCACGCCCTCTTCCGCTTGTGCCATCGTGCTCGATGCCGAAACGGTCTCCGTCTCGAGCGACAGCCGTCCCGACTCCATGCGTATCACGTCGAGCAAATCACCGATCAGACGATTCATCTGTCGAACCGCGCGCGTCCCGGACGCAAGGAGCTTGTCCTTGGCCGCTCCAGTGACGTCGGCCTCAGCCAACATCTGTAAGACCGACCCCGCGACGCCAAGCGGGTTGCGCAGATCGTGCGCAACGACGCCGAGCACTTCCTCACGAGCTCGCGCCATGGTCTCGGCATCGCGACGGCCGTCGCGCTCGCTCTCGAGCGTGCGTGCACGCGCGAGCGCATTGCCAACCGATTGCGCAAGCAGCAACGCATACGTTCGATCGGTCGCGCCGAGCGCGGACGCGTCTTCAAAGCCGAAGACCAGGCCGCCGATCAAATCCTCACCGTGAAAGAGCGGAAGCGCGACGAACGCATTGGAAGTGTTTTCCGCCGGGATGCGGCCAAATGCCGCTGGAAAAAGAGTGCGAAACTCCTCGCGCGACTCGATCCACACCGGCTCTCGGCGACGCAGCGACGCCGTCAACGGCGTTCGATCCTCGAGCGAAATCGTGCGCGAGCGCTGCGGACCGTTGCCCGCGGCGCGGCGGTCCAGAATGCGAAGCTCGTTGCCATCGAGCGTGGCCACGATGCCGGTGGACGCCTCGAGAACGTCGAGCCCTTTTTCGATCACCACACGCGCGACGTCTCGCGGAAGCGGCGCTTCGGCGAGCGCGGTCGTCACCTGGAGCAGCCGTGATGACCGCTGGGCAAGTTGCTGTGCAGCGTCGCGAGCTTCGGCAAGCTCGTCACGAGCGCGCCGGAGAGAGTGTGTCGTTCCGTTGATGACGAGTGACACCACGAGAAAAACGCCGACGTACGCGAGCTCCTCGGGATGTGTGAACTCGAGTTGGCCGAGCGGCGGGAGCATCGTGAGATCGATGAAGACCACCGACAGCGCGCTCGCGAACAAACTTGCTCCAAAGCCGAAGTATCGCGCGCTGAGCGCGACCGTCGCGGCGAACACGAGACCATCAGGAACACCGCGAACGCGCTCGAACAACAACGCAACCGCGAGACCCGCGAGTGAAAGGACAGCAGCGCCGGCATATCGACCGGCACGAACTCGGAATTGGCTCACACCCCTGATACGCCGCCGAGGCCGTTGTTGTTGCGCGCGCGAATTGAGAATTCTTAGCGCCGCGCTATCAAATCACGCGTGCAACGTGAACGATGAACTGCGCGGCGGGGATGAGTAGTATCTGAGCGAGCACTGTGCCCGCGAGCCGACTGCTGAGCAGCCATACAATCGTGCGCCGAAAATGACCTTCCGACACGCGCCCCTCGGCGACGTCATCCGTCAGCATCGACAGGTGTGGATCGACCACGACGAAGAGAAGAATCGTCGCGAGGCCGTTGATCACACCCGAAAGATTGCTCGACGTCGCGCGAAGACTCGGCTCGAGATAGCCGGCATAGATCGCGGCGAATACGCCAACGGTCCACACAGCGGTCGCAGCAGTGTTGACGGCAAAGACGCTGACCGACAGCCCCGACCCACGGGACAATGTGCTCACATTGCGCGATGCCGGCAGCGCGATGGATGCGCCGATGTTGCGTGCGCCTGACTCGGAGATCGTCGCGAGCAGCAGCCGGGGCACCGACCGATAGCTCGCGAAGGCACCGACCGCGCCGGTGAACAGCCGCTGAAACGTTGGCGTCAACACTGCGCCGACAATCGTCGCGAGCGACGCCGCGGCGACGAGCCAACGAAAGTCCATCAATGCGGCAGGCGTCGCCCCGGCGTGCAGATTATGCTCGACGCGCTTGGCCAGCATCGGCGCCTGAAACGAATTGGCCGTCCGCGAAACGAGCACGAGGATATTGAACAGCGAGAACGACAGCGCGATGCGGCGCGTCCGAACTCCGGCGATCCGCACCGAATAAGCGAGACTGCCGATGAGGTTGATGAGAAAAGTCAAACAGATGATGATCGCAAGCTGAGCGTCGAGCATCGTCACCTCGTGGCAGGACCTGCCTCGGTTCAGCTTGTGGGCTTCGCTTGCCGAACGGGCTCCTGATAGATGCCGACGACGTTGCCGCCGGGATCGCGGAAGCGCGCGGTGATCTCCGGCGCGTCGCCGCCGATCGGCTGCACGATCTCTCCGCCGTTCGACTGAATGGCTTTGACGGCCTTTTCAGCGTCGTCCACCATGATGTAGAAGAGCAGTCCCGGAGCCGTCGACGGTGGCCGACCGGTCACCCACGTGCCACTGACTTCTCCGATCGTATCGTCGAAGGACGTCGCGCCATCGCCGCGCTTTCTGATGTTCCAGCCGAACGTCTTCGCATAAAAGTCCGCGGAGCGTTGAACGTTGGTTGTCGGCATCTCGATGTAACAGACTTTTCCGTGTGTGCTCGTTGGCGGCATTGTGACTCCATGGCTCGATTGAGGAACGGCCGGCTACGGAATCAATTCCGCGCCAGCCGGCATTGTCAATCGACCGAGCAGGTTTTTGGCGCACACGGCGGCGGACAATCGGCTACTGTTCGTCTGGCTCGATCAACAGTTCGACGAATCGTTCTATCGCCTTCCGGTTCCGGCCGCTTGTTTGGCCGGCACCACTCGCCGCGGCGGAAAAACGATGTCGTCGATGACGAAACGCTTACAGATCGCCCTCGCGATCGCGACGTTGACGTCCAGTCGTCTCGCGGCACAGCAACAGCCACCACTATTGGAGCTGCGGCGCCTGAGCGGCCCGGTCGCGATCGACGGCGTGCCTGATGAAGCCGCGTGGAAGGCCATCGACCCGCTGCCGCTGACCATGTATACGCCGGTGTTCCGCGGCACGCCGACGCAGCGAACGGAGATCCGCGTTGCGTACGACGATGAGTACTTCTATGCGGCGGGCTGGTTCTACGACCGGGACGCGTCGTCGATTCGCGTCAACTCGTTGTATCGCGACCGTTGGAACGGCGACGATGCCTTCGCGATCTACATCGATGCATTCAATGACAAGCGAAACTCGAAGTGGTTCGGCACGACACCCGGCGGTATTCGCTTCGATCAACTCGTGTCGGACGACGGCGCAACGTTGAACGGAAGTTGGGACACCTTCTGGTCCGCGGCGACCACCCTCACGAACGAGGGATGGTTCGCCGAAGTCCGTATCCCATTCTCGAGCCTGGGGTTTCGCGCCGACGCCGAGGGCAAAGCGGTCATGGGACTGACCGTGACACGACTCGTCTCGCGCATCGAGGAGCGCGTCACGTTTCCCGAGATCGATCCTCGTTGGGAATTCAGACGTCCATCCGTGGCACGCGAGGTCGTGCTGCGCAACGTGCGGCCGAAGACGCCGCTCTACGTCACGCCGTACGCGCTCACCGGCCGCGCTCAAAATGCGGTGTCCGTCGCCGGAACGCCGGCGGCGTTTCACAATATTGGAAAGACGTCGCGCGAGGTGGGGCTCGATGTTCGCTACCCGCTGTCCGGCAATCTCACCCTCGACCTCACCGCGAACACGGACTTCGCCCAGGTCGAAGCCGACGATCAGCAGGTGAATCTCGACCGTTTTCCACTCTTCTATCCCGAACGCCGGCGTTTCTTCCAGGAAAACAGCGGGCTATTCGACTTCACGACGAGCTTCGGCGGCCTTCGCCTGTTCAACTCACGACGCATCGGGCTCACCCCGGCGCTGACGCCTATTCCGGTCACCGGTGGCGCACGCTTGGTCGGACGCATTGGAGCGTGGGACGTCGGACTGCTCGAGATGCAGACGCGCGCCGACGATGGTTTTCCGACGGAGAACTTTGGCGTCCTCCGCATGCGGCGCCCCATCTTCGATCCGCTGTCGACGGCAGGCGTGCTCGCCACGTCGTTTATCGACGGCAACGGGCGCCGCAACGTCGCCGCGGGCGTCGACGGATCATTTCACGTACACGGCGACCATTACCTCGTTCTCAAAGCGGCCGGGATCGCCGATCGCGGCGACACGATCGGCGCCAGTCTGTCGGATCGCAGTCTGATCGACGCGCGATGGGAGCGGCGCACGGGTCGCGGTTTGCAGTACAACATGAACTTCACACGAGCCGGGAAGGACTACGCGCCGGAGCTTGGTTTCACGCCGCGCCGCGACTTCACCTCCGCCAACGTCGTCGGCAACTGGTTCCTCTTCACCGACAGCAGCCGATTCTTCCGGCGGGTATATCCGGGCGCGCTCGCCTTTCAGACATTTCGCAACTCCGACCACGCGCTCGAGTCGGCGCAGTGGGCTGTCTGGGTCGAGTGGGACGCGAAGAACGGCGGCGGCGGTTGGATCGAGCCGAAAGCATTTCACGAAAACGTTCTCGTGCCCTTCACCATCGGCGGTTCGGCGCAGATTCCAGCCGGCGCATATGATTTTGCCGATCTTCAACTCGTTTATAGCATGCCGGCCGGTGCGGTCATGCGAACGAACGTCGATTTCCGGGCGGGATCGTACTTCGACGGAACGCGGGTCCAGGTGATCGCGACCCCAACGTGGAATCCGACGCCGCATCTCGAACTTGGGACGGATTACCAGTACAGCCGCCTGCGCTTTCCGACGCGACGACAGTCGGCGGACATTCAGGTGGCGCGACTGCGCATTCGCGGCGCGCTCGACGCCACGAAGTCCGGGAATGCGTTCATCCAATACAACTCGACAACGCACTCGCTCGACTTCAACATTCGACTGCGGTATGCCTTTGCCGAAGGAACGGATCTTTGGTTGGTCTACAACGAAGGGCTCGATACCCAACTCACACCTGACGCGCTCGGGGCCATGCCGCCTCGTTCGCTCTCTCGGGCCATGATCATCAAATACACGCATACCTTTGGCTTCTGACCGTTCGATGTGGCGCGTAATCGTCGGCGTGTGTCTCGTGTGGACACTCGCCGGAGTCGTGCTCGCTGGGCAGAGCGCACTCGACGTCGCGATGCGAGGCGGGCGGCCAACGCCACTCTCCGCCGCGTTCATTCAGACGTTGCCGTGGATTCCAGTCACACTCGCCGCGATCTGGTTGGCGATTCGATTTCCTATCCGCCGCGAGCGCTGGGCACCGACTCTGGCGATCCACCTCATCGCTACCGTATTGCTCGCGTTCGTGGCGAATATGATCGTCGTCGCCGCGTACATGTTCACGTCAGGTCAAGTTCCCTCCATCGGCGTTCTCGTTCGTCAGGGAGCACTGTGGGGAACGCTGCGCGTTCACGTCGTGCTCGTGATTTATGCGGCATCCGTTGCCGTCACGCAGGTTGTCCTGTACTACCGAGAGACGCGCGCCCGTGAACTGAACGTCGCCAGGCTCGAGGGACAGCTCGCCCGGGCTCGTTTACAAATGCTGAACGCGCAGATTCGGCCTCATTTTCTTTTCAATACGCTGCACACCATCGGGCAACTCTGGCGATCCGGCCGAAGCGACGACGCCGACGCGGTGCTCGATCACCTCGGCAGCCTATTTCACAAGGTGCAGAGCTCGACGGCGCGATTCGAGGTCTCGCTCGCCGAGGAGTTGGAGATGGTGCGCGAGTATCTCGCGATCGAAGAGACGCGGTTTCGCGACAGACTTCGGACGAGCGTTCGCGCCAGCGATCGAGCGCTCGGCTGCCATGTGCCGCCACTCATTCTTCAACCGCTCGTCGAGAACGCGATCCGACACGGAATCTCGACTGTTTCGTCGGCGCGGCGCGTCGACGTGAGCGCCGACGTCATCGACGAGCGCCTGCAACTGACGGTGCGCGATGACGGTCCCGGCATGCAAGCGGCGTCGCCGTCGCGTGGCAGCGGAACAGGTCTGCGCAACACGCGCGAGCGGCTTACGCAGCTGTACGGCGACGACGCGCGCCTCGTGCTCGATCGCGGCCCCAACGGTGGTGTCGTCGTCTGTGTCGACCTCCCGCTCTGCCGACAACCGACGCTTGTCGATGGCTGAGCGGAAAACCATTCGCGCCGTCGTGGTCGACGACGAGCCGGCAGCCCGCGAGTCGGTCGTGACGCTCCTCGCCGAATATCCGGCGGTCGAAGTCATCGGGCAGGCGACGAATGGCGTCGAGGCCGTCGACGTCGTTCGACGCACCCGGCCCGATCTGTTGTTCCTCGACATCCAGATGCCCGATCAGGACGGCTTTAGCGTTCTCGAAATGCTCGGCGACGACGTTCCACGCGGCATCGTTTTCGTCACGGCGCACGACGAACACGCGATCCGCGCGTTCGATGTGCACGCCCTGGACTATGTGCTCAAGCCGTTTGGGCGTCCACGCTTCGGAGCGGCGGTGAATCGAGCGCTCGACCGACTCAGCGCGCTCGACGCTCTCACGCTGCAGCGAACGTTGGCGAGTATGGCGGAGGACCGCCGCGACGGCGTGTCGCCGAGTGAGCTGGCGATCGACAAAAGTTCTCGAGACGCGCCACTGCGTCGCATTGGCGTTCGCACTGGGACAAAGACCATCGTTATCGATGTCGACGCGATCGATTGGGTCGAAGCAGTCGGTGACTATGCGCGAATTCACGCCGGAAAACATGCCCATCTCATCTCGCAGCGCATGCATACACTCGAACGGTTGCTCGAAGCCGGCGAGTTCATTCGCATTCATCGATCATTGATCGTCAACCTGCGGCGGGTTCGAGAGCTACACCGCGAAGCGGATGGCAGCGGCGCGATCGTATTACACGACGGTGTACGCCTCCGCGTCGCGCGCGGGCGATGGGAGGCGCTGCAGAGCGCATTGGAGATGGAGGAGTTTTAGGCGCTCAGCAGCGCGGCATGTCGGAACGCGTGGGCTGTTTGCCCGCCGGCATGACGACGGTTCCGGTGACCAACTTGTGCAGGTAGATCTGTCGAACCACATGGTCGCCAATCTTCGCGGGATCGAATCGAAGCGTGGGCACGGACCCGACCACGACGTTTGCGAAGTTTCTGTCGGTCGTTCGTATGATCTGCTCCGAGCCGGCCTCCGGGTGGCCTTGCGCATCGATGACGAACTGGAGTTCCACCGACGAGCAGGTGTTAGCCGGTCGCGTCGTTGGCTGGTAGTCGAGGCGCGGCGGATTGCCCAGCATGTGAGCCTTTACGTCGACGGCACAGTCGCGATACACCGGGCCGCGATCGAGGTAGACGGAGTCCCTGTCCTGTAGTGGACAGTTCGCCTTGCTGCCGTCGGCGAGCCGTGGCGTGGCACTCGCGCATGCCGCCGTGATGACACTCGCGCTCAGAAGCGCCGCCAGCATGAATGTCGAGCTCATGTCCCCGAACTCATTAGAGATGGATAATGATCCTAATGAGTTGTCCATCGGTTCGCGACCTCGGAGTCGAGGGCCGAGGGTGGAGACTTATCAGAACTCGAGTTTGCTCAAATACTCGCGATTCTGGCGAGCGCTGGCGAGCGGGTCTGCAGGACCCTCCTGCTCGACGTAGATCGGCTTCCGCCGAATGTCAGAAATCGCCGCGAGAATGGCTCGAATATCGACCGTTCCTTTCCCAAGCTCAGTGTCGCTGCTGCGATCGGATACAATATCCTTGATGTGGAAGCTCCAATATCGATCGCGATGCTGCCGCAGGTACCGCTGCGGATCTCCACCCCCCATCACCATGTTGCCAACGTCGAGCTGTAACCGCACGACGGACGGATCCGTTCGCTGAACGAACACATCGTAGGGAATTGCCCCCCCGACCGGCTTCATATGGTCGGGCTCGTTGTGAAATGCCAACCACACACCGGCCTTGCGCGCCGTGGCGCCGGCAGCGTTGAACCGATCCGCCCACTCGCGCCATCGGTCGAGCGAACGACTCGTATCCGATGGCAGGCTCGGCACGATGAGATACTCATGTCCGAGCAGCTTGGCATCGTCCAAACTCTTCGGCCACTCGGCCGCGCCGACAATCTCCGGAGCGATGTGCGCCGACGGCGCACGCAAGCCCTCGTTGTCGAGCGAAGCACGAACCTGCCGCGGCGTCCGATTGAAGTTCCCGAAAGACCACAACAACTCGACGTCGGTGTAGCCCATCGCTCGCACGGCGGCGAGCGTCGCCTCCGGATCGCGTCGCATGGCGTCCCGGACCGAATACAGCTCGAGACCAATACGGGCGAGCCGCGTCGCGGCGAGGCTTCGCGGAAGGCACCAGCCTGCGGCAGTCATGGCGGAGAGCGAACCGACAAATCGCCGGCGATCCATGCGAATCTCCTGAGTTGAGAATCCGTTGTGCGCAGGGATCATAGCGCTAACACCCACTGCCGAGAAGATGACGATTGCCGCCTTGCCCGGCGGGAAGTAAAGTCCGAGTGTGACGACAGCGCCGCCGCTTAGCTTCGCCGAGCTCGCACGTCTCGTGGAGCTTACCGAGGCCGACGCATATATGGACCTCGCACGTGTTGCACCTGCGGAGCTTGGCGTGCGCGCGGACGAAAGGAGTGGTGTTACAACACTCGTAACTCCCGCGCTCGACGTCCCGCTGTTCAATCGCGTCATCGGCCTCGGCTTGAACGAGCCGGTCTCCGAAGATATGCTCGACCGGGGTATTGAGACTTTTCGCAATGCCGGTGTCGAGAACTTCGCGATCCAACTCAGCCGCGCCGCCGAGCCGCGAGACACCGCCGTCTGGCTCGACGATCGGCACCTCGCCGTCCGCGACAACTGGTCGAAGATGTACCGATCGCGCGAACCATGTCCGCCGTTTCCCACCGAGCTACGAATCGAACGCGCGACGCCGGACGATGCCGCCGCGGTGGCTGACGTGGTGGTTCAGGGTTTTGGAATGCCCGCGCGACTTGGTCCGTGGATCGCGAGTGCGGTCGGCCAGCCCGGCTGGCATCATTACCTCGCGTGGAATCGCAGCTCACCCGTCGCCGCGGCCACGCTGCGCATCAACGACGGCGTCGGCTGGCTGGGGATGGCAACGACCTTACCGTCGCATCGGCGTCGTGGCGCACAGGAGGCTCTCCTCGCAAACCGCATCAATGACGGCCGTCGGATGGGTTGTCTGTGGTTCGTGAGCGAAACGACGGAGGACACGCCACAGCGGCCGAATCCGTCGTTCCACAACATGATCCGCGCCGGCTTCAGGTTGGCGTATCAGCGGCCGAACTACATGCGGCTCCGATGAATCGGCGAGGGTTCATTTCGACGGCTGCGCACACGATCACGGCCGGATCATTCGCGGCGGCCTGCGCGCGCCGACGCCAAATGGATTCGAGTCCGGGTCGGCCGCGTCCGTCGCGATCGCAGTTGGAGTGGCAGCGCGATGAGGTCGCGCTGTTTTTGCATTTTGGCGTGAACACATTTACAGATCGTGAATGGGGTGATGGTCGCGAGAGTCCGGCGATTTTTGCGCCGACCAACCTCGACGCTCGCCAGTGGACACGCGCCGCGCGCGCCGGCGGTGCCAGGGCGGTGATTCTCACGGCGAAACATCACGATGGTTTCTGTTTATGGCCGACGAGCACGACGCAGCATTCCGTCGCGCGGAGCCCGTGGAGATCGGGGCAGGGTGACGTCGTGCGCGAGTTCGTCGACGCGTGTCGCGCCGACGGATTGAAGGTCGGGCTCTATCTGTCGCCGTGGGATCGCAATCATCCATCGTACGGCGACTCGCCGCGATACAACGACCTGTATGCGCAACAGCTGACCGAGCTGCTCACCCGCTACGGACCAATCGCCGAAGTGTGGTTCGACGGTGCGAACGGCGAGGGTCCGAACGGGAAGAAGCAGATGTATGACTGGCCGCGGGTATTCGGTCTGGTTCGACGGCTGCAGCCACGTGCGGTGATGTTTTCCGACGCCGGGCCGGATGTGCGCTGGTGTGGCAACGAGCGCGGAGTGGCGGGCGATCCGAACTGGTCGACCGTCGATCCGAATATCGTGACGCATCCAGGAGCTGACGGACCGGGAATCATCGACTCGCTTCAGCACGGAAGCCCATCGGGAACCGTGTGGCGTCCCGCGGAAGTCGATGTCTCGATCCGGCCAGGGTGGTTTCATCACCCGGCGGAAGACGATCGAGTTCGTTCTGTTGAGAATCTCGTCAATCTCTATTTTTCATCGGTCGGGCGGAACGGGAAGCTACTGTTGAACGTTCCACCGACGCGTTCGGGCCTGTTGCACGCCACGGATGTCGAGCGACTGGCCGCGTTTCGCGCTCGGCTCTCGTCGACGTTCGAGCACGAGCGTGCGGCCGGAGCGGGAGGGCCTCTGGAGATCGATTTTGGCCGCGAGGTAAAGGTCGGCGTGGTGCGGCTCGAGGAGGATATTGCGCACGGGCAATCGGTGGCGCGGTACACCGTGCACGCAGACGATGGCAGTGGCTGGCGAGTGCTGTCGTCCGGGACCACCGTTGGCTACGCAAAGTTGGATCGAGTTCCGCCGACCGCCCTGCGGCGCATCAGGGCGACGATCGATGAATCGGTTGACGCCGTTGGCCCGATGACACTGCGAGTTTATACGTGATTTAGGTATTCCTAATCAGCGAGGTCAGGGCATTCATGGCCGGCAAGCAACCAGTACGAAAAGCCACGCACCCCCCCGCGAAAGGCACTGCCACGACCGCGAAATCCTCAACGGGTTTTACGGAGGATGAACGAGCGGCGATGCGCGAGCGCGCCAAAGAGCTAAAAGCGGCACGCAGCCGGCCGCGCGCCGAAACGGAGAGCGAGGCAGGCGCGGTGCTCGAGAAGCTCGCGTCGATGACGGCCGCGGATCGCGCCATGGGCGAGCGGCTCCATGCCATCATCACCGCCAGCGCACCGACACTCTCGCCGAAACTCTGGTACGGAATGCCCGCGTATGCCAAGGACGGGAGCGTCGTCTGCTTCTTCCAGAGCGCGCAGAAGTTCAAGACGAGGTACGCAACGCTTGGCTTCAGCGACAAAGCTGCGCTCGACGACGGCGAAATGTGGCCGACCTCCTTCGCGCTGAAGGACTTGACCGCCGCCGACGAGGCGAAAATTGGCGCGCTGGTAAAGAAGGCGGTGCGCTAAGGGCCGCCGATGGCGCGCGACTCCGCCTTGGCGTCGAGCAAATCTTGTCGTGCCGCGCGCCTGGCCAACGCAAGCGAACCAGCAGCGGACGCCGCACCAGCCAGTCCGAGCACAGGTGCCAACACGAGCAGTTCTCCCCACAAGCTCTCGCCGCCGAGGGCCACCGCGGAAACAAAAAGACCCGAGAGCACCAGTCCGCCTGCGGCACCCCATGCGGAAAAGCGCGCAAGCGACATTTGCTCGAACCGACGACGACCCTCGACAAGGCCGAGGATACCGGAGAACGCTGCTCCGGCAATGAAGCCGAGGAGAGCAAACAGCAGGGGGAACGGGACGTCGGCGTCAAAACCCGTCGCGAACATGAGAATGATTCCCGCGGCGAACCACGCCGCTGCCCACGTGAAGCCAATACCGACCGCGGCGCGGATGCGTCGCCCCCACGTCTTCATCCGTTCCTCCTGCCTGTTTGGCGACAGAGAACAAGTACTTTGTTGTGTAAAGTACGCCGTCGAGAGCGAAGGTCAAGAGCCGGCGTTGCTCGCATCGCAACATGTCCGTAGCGTGATGTTGGCTTGGAAACCCGCGTTTGACGGCCACGTACGACATCCTGGATCGTCGACATCGGCTATATCGGGAGGTCTCGTGTCCGACATTTTCGCCTTGCAGGCCGTCCTTCTGGTGTGCGGCACAACCGCCTTTGTTGCGTCGCTGCGTTTCCTTCGGCGTTATCTCGAGTTGAGGCACGAGCGGGCACTTCGGCTTCCGCCAGCCGACCTGTCCGAGCGGCTCGAGCGTATCGAGCAGACGGTGGAGTCCACGGCGGTCGAGGTCGAGCGGGTCGCGGAGGCGAATCGCTTTGTCGCCAAGTTACTCGCCGAGCGCGGCACGCCGATCGGCTCGTTGGTCAAGCCGCCCGAGCGCGTGATTACTCCGCACTGACCGTCGCGTGCGACGATCGAATTGCTAAAGCCTGTGCGCCGTCGTCAGGTGCTCTTCGTCCAGGGCGGAGGCGCCGCGGTTCACGACGAGTGGGACAACAAACTCGTCGAGAGTCTGCAGCGGGCGCTCGGGCAAAACTACGAGATTCATTATCCCCGCATGCCTGACGAAGCCGATCCGAACTTCGACGCGTGGGCGGCCGCGCTGCGAAGAGAGTTCAGGAATTTGAGCGACGGCGCAATCGCTGTCGGTCACTCGATTGGCGGAACGATACTGATCAACGTTCTTGCGGAGGAGCCGCCGAATCTCGCGTTTGGCGCGATCTTCCTGATTGCGGCCCCGTTCGTCGGCGAGGGCGGATGGCCCAGTGCTGGTTGGCAGCCCGAGCGCGAGATCGGCAAGAAGCTGCCGAAGGGGATGTCCATTGATCTCTACTACGGCCTCGCGGACACGACGGTACCGCGTTCGCATGCGGAGTTGTATCTGCGGGCGATTCCGCACGCTCGACTCTTTCGCTTGCCGGGCCGCGATCATCAACTCAACGATGATCTCCGAGAGATTGCTGCGGCCATTAACGAGTTAGCCACTGCCGTCTGAACGGTGAGTGTGATTCTCATTGGGCCGATCGGCGCGGGCAAGTCAACCGCCGGAAAGCTCGTCGCCGCGGCGCTCGGGCTTCCGCAGGTGTCTTTGGACGACATTCGGTTCACATACTATCGTGAAATCGGATATGACGACGCCGTTGCCGACAAACGATACGACGCCGATGGCTTCTGGGGATTGTACACGTACTGGAAACCATTCGAGGCTCATGCCGTCGAACGCGTCCTGACCGAACACCCGAACTGTGTCATCGATTTTGGCGCGGGCCACTCCGTCTACGAGGATGAGGGCTTATTCGCGCGAGTGCAGCAGGCGCTGGCCAGATCTCCGAACATCGTTCTGCTCCTGCCGTCCGCGGACCTGACTACCTCGCTCGATGTACTGCGGCACCGCCGGCCGTTTCTTCGAGATATCGTGCCCGACATCAATGAGCATTTTATGACGCATCGATCCAACGGCGAGCTGGCAACGATGACCGTCTACACGGATGGTCGCACCCCCGACGAGACTTGTGCGGAGATCCTGCGTCGCATGGGCGCCGCCACCGCGACCCGCACGACTACTTGTCTGCTTTGATCGCGAGGTTCGCGAAATACCCTTCGGTGCCCGGACCGATCCACAAGAGGACAGCACCCGTCGAGTCGCCGAGCTTGAGATCGTTGACGACCAACACCGGCTGCGTCGCTCCATGCACGAAGAGGCGCGCCTTGGTGCCCTCGACCACGATGCGATAGTGTGTCCAGACGCCAGGCTCGAGGTCGACGTAGCTCTCGTACTTCTCCGGCGCGTCTTTCCGGCTGGCCGCAAAATCGAAGATCGGATGCGCACTGTACTGCGTCGAGTGATTGCGCCGGACCTGGTCGTCGGCACGGCCGTTCGTCGGCCGCAGATAGATGTACTCGAATTGATCGTTCTTCAAACGGAAGCCCACGCCGATGAAGCCTCGCGCACTGCCGCCGGAGGCGTCGGCAGTCGGCTTACCGGCCAGATCGACTTCGATCGTCCCGTTATGGAAGGTCGCGTCTTTAACGACCGCGTACGCCTCGCCGTTCGGGACCTCGCCGTCTTCGGTGATCTTGACCGCGCGTTTGCCATTATACGCCACGCTCTGGAGAAGGACCTTGTGCGGCGCGAGCCGGGCGACTGTTTGGCCATCTGCAGACGGTGAGGCGACGATGAGCACCGCGACCACATGACGAAGAATTCGTGAAGCGTGCACGGTTCACCATTCGCAGACGAAGATTGGAACACTCAAACGTCGGGATTGTTTGTCAAACGACACGTGATCGACGGGACGAACACGCGTGCAACGCGGCCCATGTCGATCGAGGCCGTTGCCGTCCGTCGTCTAACGATCCTCCAGCATGCTTTCGAGCGCCGCGATGAACGCATTCGCATGCGTAACGAGCGCGAAGTGGCCGGCCCCCTGTAGAACAACCATCCGCTTTCGCGGAGCCACGACCCGGTCGAAATAGGCCCGAGCCGGGGCCGTCGGCACGAACCAGTCGTCCTGTCCTTGAATGACGAAATACGGAAGCTCGAACCGCAACGCATCACTCGACAATCGCTCGCGCAGCTGCGTCGGCAGCAACGTCCGGCCGGAAAAGCGCATCCCTCCATCCAGCGCGGTGAGCTCGTCGTTTGTCATTCCCGAGGAATCCTTCAACAGCCGGAGTATGCGCGACAACCACGCCTTGTCCGAGTCGGGCAAGAAGTTTCGCAGCGAGCGCGTCGCAGCGAAATACTGAGTGGCATTCGTCGGATCCAAACGGCCGATCGAGTCGAGTTGCGCGACGAGCGGAGCATTGCCCGTCTCTCGCGCCCTGGATTTCAAGAACTCGAATTGAGCCTCGGCACTCTCCGCCCAGCTCGCGACCTGGCCGGTCCCGACGTAGGCGGCGAACAACTCTGGCCGCGCGCGAACCATGACGGTGCCAATCACCGACCCCCACGAATGACCGAGCAGGAAGATTCGGTTTGCGGGGAAGCGCCGATGCAAGTATTCGGCGAGCTCGATTCCGTCGTTGGCCACGCGCTCGAGTGTCAGTTCCGGCGTGTGCTCACCATACTTGGCGAAGGTTTTCCCCGCTCCCCGCTGATCCCATTGGACGAGCACGAAGTGGCGCTCGTAGGGAGCATAGACCGAGGCATACGGCGATTGAACGTCGCCCGGGCCGCCATGGAGTAGAAGTAAAATCGGACGATGTGCGTCGTCGCCCCGGATCGTGATCCACTGGTCGATGCCGCCCAGCGAAACGAATCGCGCGTCCTCGATCCTCGTCGGCACCGAGGGCCCGGCACTGCTGCGAGCCGCCACACATCCGGCGAAGAGAGTTGCAACAATGACGTAGGCGAACGTACGCCTTGCCACGCAGTGTCCTCCGAATCGTTTCGCCACGGCAATGCTCTAGGTCGTCGCTGTGTTGAATTTTCAACACAGTCTGGCGTCGTGTCAACGTGGGGCATTTGCCGGCGCAAAGTCGCGCCCGCTAGCTGAGTTCAGTACTTCCTGAAACTCTCGTCTGCACTAGCGCGTCTAGTGGAAGGCCGCTCGCCGAGTGGCCTCGGTTACGAATGAGCCCGCCATCTTCCGCCAATCCACCATCGCATGAACTTCCTCCGACGAGCGACGCTTCGCCTGCGCGCCATCTTCGGCCGCCGCACGCTCGAGAGCGATATGCAAGCCGAGATGCGAGAACATCTTGCGCGAGCCACCGACCGTCTCGTCGGGCGCGGAATGTCGCCGAACGACGCACGCCTGGCGGCGAGACGCGAGTTCGGCAACGTCACCGTGCTTCAGGAGCAGGGGCGCGATGCCCGCGGCGCGCGCTGGATCGATGAGTTGAGCGGCGACCTCCGTTTCGCGTTCCGCTATTTCTCTCGGCATAAAGCCACGGTCGCCATCACCGTCGTTGTCCTCGCGCTTGGAACAGGCGGGAATACGATGATTTTCTCGACCTTCCAGTCGCAATTCTTCCGGCCGGCACCCGCTGTTCCAAACGACCGCGCGCACACGCGCATCTGGGCGCTCGAGCGTGCAAAACAAACGGCTCGATGGGAATCACGCAATTTCACTCGGCCCGAGCTGGCCGCGCTCGCCGAGCACCGCGAGATATTCAGCGCCGTCGCAGCGTGGACGTCGGACGACATCGTGCTCGACGGAGGCGACAGCACTGGCGCACGTGGCGTCGGAGCACAGTTCGTCACGCCGAATTATTTCGCGACCCTCGGCGTGCCGCTCGCGGGAGGCCAAGGCTTCGCGCCCGACGTCGGCGCGAACGGCGCGCCCGACATGACGGCCGTCATGTCCTACAACGTCGCGGCGCTGCTGTACGGTGATGCCGTGAATGCCATCGGCCGACGCATCTTGGTCAACGAGCTTCCGTTGCGCGTCGTCGGCGTCGCGCCGCCGAAGTTCCAGGGTGCACTCCATAACATGGGCGACCCCGCGCTCTGGATTCCGCTGAGCGCGCGCGCCGATCTCGCTCGCATTTCACCGAAGTGGCTCGACGACCAGGCGTCGCTTTCCCTTTTCGCGCGGCTCGCTCCCGGCGCTTCACGCGATCGGGCGACTGCGCTGGCACGGCAAGTCGTCGTCGCCTCGCTGCCCGATTCCGCGTCGCGGGTCGGGATGGCGCGCACGGCACAGGTGCTCGCGTTGCGCGAGCCGCCCCCAGGCGATGAGGGGCACGACATGGTGGTCGCGTTCACCGTCATGATGGTGATTGGCGTTCTCATTCTGCTCGTCGCGTGGACGAATGTCAGTTCTCTGATGGTGGCCGCCGCCGTGGGTCGCCGACACGAGATTGCAGTGCGGCTTTCACTGGGCGCGTCGCGCACGCGGCTGCTACGGCAGCTCATCACGGAATCAACGGTGCTCGGCCTCGTCGGAAGTCTCGCCGGCTTGTTGCTGGCCTGGTTGTTCCTGACGTGGCAAGCGAAGACCGCAATCGACGGCTTCGACATCACACCCGACGTGGGCACCTTCGTGTTTGTGCTGATCATGGCACTCGCGACAGGCATCCTTTTTGGTCTGTCGCCGGCACTACACGCAACGCGCAACGGAGTCGCGAATGCATTGCGCGAGTCGGGCACTGCCGTCGCGGGACGCTCGCGCCTTCAGCGCACGTTCGTCGCGCTGCAGATCGTGCTCTCGCAGCCCCTGCTCGTGATGCTTGGAACGCTGCTGTCGCTCGTGCTCGCCGAATATCGACCATTGGCTCACGAGACGAGCCAGCGCGTCATCAGTGTTGGACTGCGGCCGCTGTCGAAGACCGGAGCCCCGAGTCAGCGCGCCGAGGCCGTCGATGGGCTCATCCCGCGCATCGCTGGGCGGCCGGAGGTCGTGAGCGCAGTGCCCGCGGCGGCAGCGTTTGCCGTACGTGGCGTCGTTCGACCGCCGTCGGAAGCGAGGAACGCGCAGTCGGACAGCGTACCCACGATCGTGCACGTCGAGGGAGTTGCACCCGGTTGGTTCAGCGTGATCGACGTGCCGATCATCCTCGGCCGCGATGTGTCGTTGGGCGATACCGCGACAACGGATCATCGCATCGTGGTCGGCAGCGACCTGGCTCGCAAGCTTTGGGGCGGAGCGAATCCTGTCGGACGCACCCTCGCGTCGCCGCCGGTGCCGGGGTTGGGTCCTCAAGATTCGATCACGATGACCGTCGTCGGTGTGTACGACGCAACGCGGCGTTTGCCCGGAATGACATGGGGCGGATACACCGCGCGCGGCAGCGAGCCGTCGCGCGTCTACACGGCTCGCGGAAAGCAGTGGCGGCACGACGCCATCCTTGTGCGCACACGTGGTCCCTCCGAGCCGTTCGTGCCGGAGCTTCATCGATTCGTTCGCGCGGCGGCGCCGTCGATTCCAGTGACCTCGATGATGACACTGGCACAGGTCGACGCGGAGCAGTATCGCCAGACACTCCGGGGCTCGCTGCTCACCGGCGCGGGCGGAGCCCTCGCGCTCCTCCTCGCGTCGCTCGGCCTGTATGGCGTCGTGTCGCTCTCGGTGCAGCAACGAACGCGAGAGATCGGGATTCGTATCGCCGTTGGGGCGGAGCCGGCACGAGTCGCCCGCATGTTCCTCGCGTCGGGCGTGCGCGTCAGCGTGACGGCATTGTTCGTGGGGCTGCCGCTGAGTGTGGCTGCCCTGCGTTTAGGAATGTCTCAAGGGGTCATTCTCGCGCCGGAGGCGAATCCGTATCTGATCGGTGGCGTGATCGCTGTTTTGCTGGTCAGCGTCGCGTCCGCCGCTACCTGGATACCGGCCCGTCGGGCCGCGCGGGTCGACCCGGCCGCGACGCTCCGAGTCGAGTAGCTCGCCCCGGATACCTGGGCGACGCCGAGTTATGGCATGACGGTCAGCTCGCCGCGCAGCCGAATGTCCTTGGACGATCCGCCGATCATGACGCGGAACGTCCCCGGCTCGACGACCCAGCGCATATCGCGATCGAGCATCTGCAACTGGTCGCGCCCGATCGTGAAGCCCAGTTCTTTTTCCTCGCCTGGCGCCAGGGAGACGCGCTGGAAACCAGCCAACTGCATCACCGGCCGCGCAACGCTCGCGAGAATATCGCGAATGTAGAGTTGCACGACCTCGTCGCCCGCGCGGGCTCCCGAGTTCCGAACGCGGCATCGAACCGTCGCCGCGCCGGTCGTCGGAATCTGCGCCGGTTCGAGACGCAAATTAGAGTACTCGAACGTCGTGTAGCTCAGCCCGAAGCCGAACGGAAATAGTGGCTGGCCGGAGAGATCGAGATAGTCGTCGCCGCGGCCGGTGGGTTTGTGGTTGTACGACAGCGGCAACTGTCCTTCCGACAGCGGAAACGTGATCGGCAAGCGGCCCGCGGGGCTGTAGTCGCCGAAGAGCACGTCGGCCACCGCGTGTCCGCCCTCTTCGCCCGGATACCATACGTCCACCACCGCATCGACACGCTCGAGCCAGCGCGACATCGTAATGGCGCTGCCGCCGACGAGCACGACAATCGTCGGCTTACCCGTCGACGCTACGCGCTCGATGAGCTCTTCTTGATGGCCGGGAAGACGCAGGAAGGCGCGATCGCGAAATTCCCCTTCTTCGATACCCGCGACGACGACGGCGATCTCGGATTGGCGCGCCACCGCGACAGCGCTGTCGATTTTCAGTCGCCAATCGTCCGCGACACCTGCGTCCCACACGAGCTTCACGCGAGCATTGCCCGTGCTCTCGAAGTACTCGACGCGAATGTCATGTACGCTGCCGGGACGCCATGTGACATTTGTGAACCGTGTGCCATAGGACTGCTTTCGCCAGTTGTCGATCGCGAGGCGTCCGTCGATGTACAGACGATAGCCATCATTGCCTTCGACGCCGACACGACGCAATCTGCCGGGCGGCGCGGTGATGCGCCCCGTCCATCGTACCGAGTACCAATCGAAGGGGATACCGCGGCCGGGCGAATTGAGCGTCCAGCCGAAATCGACGCGCTGGTCGGTCCGCACGATTCTCGGCGTCCCATCGAGCCGGTTGTTGTCGAAGTACTCACCGCGGAGGCCGCGTACGCTGCGGCCCGCACTGTCGGCCGACGATAGATGCTCCGCGGCGACAACGGCGTACTCGGGCGTCAGTCGCCCAGGGCCCGGGGCATAACGAATGGTCGTCCGACCGCCCAGCCGCTCGCGGAAGGCATCCAGAATCGACACGCGATGAATACCCGAGCCGCTGTACCCGCCGAGTCGCGCCTCGGCGGCGTCCGTTCCGATGAGGGCGATCGAACGCACGGACGACGCCAGCGGTAGACGGCGATTGTCGTTTTTGAGGAGAACGATCGACGCGCGCGCAGCCTCGCGAGCGAGCGCGCGATGGTCGGCGTGGCCGTTCCAGTGCGCGGCGGTATCCGGATTTACATAAGGATTCTCAAATAAGCCGAGTTGGAACTTGGCACGCAGCACGCGGGCAACGGCTGCGTTGATCACGGAATCGGCGATCAGACCGCGGCGGAATGCGTCGAGATACGGCCGATGCTGCGGCCACGACGACTGGAAGATCACATCGAGGCCGGCGTCGAGGGCGTCCTTCGTTGCGCTCGCGGTCGACGCCTCGGTGTGGTGCAGAACGGTTGCGCCTCCGGTTGCAGCGGCGTCGGAGATCACGAAACCGCCGAACCGCCAATCGCGCTTCAGGCGGTCCGTGAGAAGCATTCGATTCTGGGTCGCGGGCGATCCGTCGACCGAGTTATATGCGCTCATGACCGAGCGAGCGCCGGCGGCAATGGCTGCCCTGAACGGCGGGTAATACAACTCCTCTAACAAGCGATTGCTGAAGTCGATGGGATAGCTGTCGCGGCCGCCTTCACCGACGTTCGCGATGAAGTGCTTCGGCGTCGCAATCACGCCGGCCGTCTCGAACGCGCGCACGAACGCCACGCCCATCGCCGAAGACAGCAACGGATCTTCACCGTAGGTCTCTTCGACGCGGCCCCAGCGCACGTCGTTGGCGATGTTGATCACCGGCGACAGCGCCTGACGAATGCCACGGGAAACAGTCTCCTTCGCCGCGCCGCGCGCGACGCGGCCGGCAAGAGCCGTGTCCCACGTGGCCGCAAGCGCGATCGCTTGTGGAAACACCGTGGCGCCGTCGCTCTTCAGGCCGTGAAGTGCCTCCTCGAACGGGATGATCGGAATACCAAGCCGCGTGCGCTCGACGAAGTAGTGTTGAATCGCGTTGATCCGCTCGGCGTGTGCGCGCGCGATGTTGCCGCTCGTCGGCTTCGCCGAGATCTGGAGGCCGAACGCACCGCTCGAGTAGTCGTGCGAGGGGTCGTCGAGGTCCCCGGGGATCATGAAGAGCTGCCAGAACTTCTCGTCGAGCGTCATGCGGCCGAGCAAATCACGGACGCGTTCGTCGATCGGCCGCGCGCGGTCCCGATACCTCGGCGCCTGAGCACGCGCGCCAGTCGCCAGCAACACAGCCGCGAACAGCGAGCACGCGACCCGGGGGCGCACTAGCGTGGCTTCAGTGCTGCTTCGGCTTCACGCACGCCGGCGAGCAATCGATCGGCATCCTCGCCCAGCGCTCGCGCCGCCGCGAGATCCTGCGTGATGCTTTCGGGCGTTCCCGCGCCGGCGTGCAGGCGCAGCAAGTCGAGCCGCACGTTCTCCAGGGCGGTCACGACGTCGGCGAGGCGCATCTCTGCTTTCGCGCGCGCGGAGCGCAGGTCCGTGACGAGCGCTTCCTGCCGTTGATCCGACGCTGCGCCACGAGGAGTGTGTTGGGCCTGAGCAAGCGCCGCATCGAGCTCCTCGATTCGCGCGCGGGCCCCTTGGGCATGCGCTTCGAGCGAGCGGAGCACTGCCGGGACGTCGCCCAGCGATTCGCGAATGGGCTTCGGGAAGGACGAGAACAGCGCTTCGGCCGACATCGCAATGGCCAGCTCGGTCGCGCGACCCTCGGGTACCGCCCGCTGCTTGAGGTTTGTGCCCGCCGCGCGCCCCAACATGCGACCGACCTTACTCTGCCAGAACGACGACCATGCTGGAGCCGACTCCCGCCGCAACCGGCGCCAGCGTGCGCTGAAGGCGGTGCCAATGATGCCGATGTAACCCGACAGCGCCGCGACGGGCGCGAGGGCGTCGTTGAAAGCGCCGAAAGCCATCGCGCCGATCGACGCCGCGCAGACCCCCAATCCCGCAAAGCCGACTACACGAAATACTCTTTCGCGAATGCTCGGCTTGGCGCCAAACGAGTACTGAAACTCCTCGCGATGGCGCTCGAACCGCATTCGCAACGCGGTGGCGATGTCGTCGGGGCCATAGCCGTGACGCAGCAAGTTGCGAAGTCGCGTCAGCAAGATTGCTAACGGAATACCGACCATCCCGACGCCGAGGAGCGCGAACAGCATAACCGCGGTGGCGGTGGATCCAACCGTCACCAGTCGAGTAACGAGCGGAATTCCGAGCCCGACGATCATCGCGGGCGGCGCAATGAGAGCACCCATGCGGCGGCGATCGATGAAAACGCGGACGGGCACCGGAATCTCGACGCGTGTGTCGCGCTGCGGCGCGAGCTCGTCGGCGAGCGCCTCACCGGTTGCGAAGCGACGCTCCGGCTCTTTCGCGAGACATCGATCGATCACACGCGCAACGGATGGCGGCACTCCCCGAGCAACGCTCGACAGGGCGGGCGCGGGCTTGGTGATCTGTTGCGCGAGAATGGCTTGTGTCGTGGGCGCGTTGAACGGCGGTGCGCCTGTCAATGCAAAGAAACCGACTGCACCAAGCGAGTACAGATCGCTACGTCCGTCGAGCGCTTCGCCGGCCGCTTGCTCGGGGCTCATGTACTCCGGAGTTCCGAGCAACTCGCCCACGGCGGTCAGGCCGCCGGCGTATGATCTGGCGATGCCGAAGTCCGTGACCATGGCGCGCTCGGTGCCGCGCTCGAGAAGAATGTTCGCCGGCTTTACGTCGCGGTGGACGATGCCTTGCGCGTGTGCGTATGCGAGCGCCCACGCGACCTCGCGGAGGACTCTCGCGGCTTCGCCGGCCGGCAAGGGACCCCGCGCTGCGACGCGCTGCGCGAGCGTCTCGCCGTCGACATACGCCATGACGTAAAAGACGAATTGGCCGATTTCGTCGACCGAATGAATCGGCACGATGTACGGATGCGACAGCCGCGCGGCCGTGCGTGCTTCGGTCAAAAAGCGGTCACGCAACTTCTCCTGCGACGCGAGCTCGGGCGGCAGCAGCTTGATCGCGACGGATCGATCGAGTCGCACTTCGCGCGCGAGATACACGACGCCCATTCCGCCGCGTCCGAGCTCTCGCTCGAGCGAGTAGCGCCCGGCGAGAGCGGATTGGAACGCGAGAAACAGCTCGTCGATTGCGGCAGGCTTCACGCATTACAATGTACGCGCAAACAGGTGGGCGGTGAACAGTCGGTGCGCCTCGGACGCATCACAGGGCGCGACGCGCGTGGTGTCCCGAAATCCGTGCAGTCATCCGCCGTTTTCCGTGCTCGTCTCTTTCGAAGAGAACAACCACTGTCGCGTTCGAGGAGTTGAAGGCTGCCAGTACCTAGCCGATGGACAACACACCAGTTCCCGCATCGTACGAGTTTGCATATGAGATCAGGTTGCTGGCGCTTTGACCGCCGATCCACTGCCCCGTCGCGTTGTATCTCGCGCCATGGTTTGGGCAGAGAAAACCAGAACCGTTGATGTTGACGATCCCACCTTGATGCTGGCAGATCCGTGACAGGACCACGAAACTCGTATCCGCGGTGCGCACCACGGCCAGCCGCGCTCCCGAAATCGTCACCAGCGCTATCCCGCCGACGCTCGCCAGTGCCGGATAATCGCTCACCTTGATGGTCGTACCTGCTGGAAGCGTCGGCGCGCTCAGATCCGTCGTCGCGCACGCAGCGAGAGCAACCGCTGCGGCAGCAAGTGCTCCGTGATAGAGAAACGCTCTGCGACCAATGCAACTGGCGCATTGCTTCATGTCTTCGTTGTTCGACATCAAACAGCCTGAATGAGTGGTCGCCCGCGATGCATGTGCTACGCCAATTTCGGCGAGTCGCGCCTTGCGTTCGTCTCTTGTTGGCGCGCCTATTCAAGACACCCAAAGGGTGGGGTACCCCACCCTCCCACCTCACGTCGCTCGTCGTTGTCCTATGGGCGCATGTGACCTTCGGAGTATTCCATCATGACGACTCGTCGCCACACCGCGGTCGTACTCGTGCTCTCGCTGCTGACCGTCGCCTCGCTCAGGGCGCAGACACACATCACGACGCCCAAGGAAGAGTTCGGCGCCAACTTCGGCGATGACTACTTCCTCGCGAATTACAAACAGATCGCGGCATACTGGCACAAGCTCGACCGCGAGTCCGATCGCATGATCGTGACCGATATTGGAAAGACCGCCGAGGGGCGGCCGCAACTCATGGCGATCGTGACGTCGCCGGAGAATCACAAGAAGCTCGCGCGCTACAAGGACATCTCCGCCCGATTGGCGCACGCCGAAGGACTGACGGACGCGCAGGCTCGAGCGCTCGCGAAGGAGGGAAAAGCGGTCGTGTGGATCGACGGCGGACTCCACGCGACCGAAACGGTCGGGGCGCAGCAACTCGGCCAGATCGTTTACGAGATGGTGAGCCGCAACGACGACGAAACGCTGCGCTTTCTGAACGACGTGATTACGCTCTTCGTGCACGTCAATCCGGACGGCAACGATCTCGTGGCCGACTGGTACATGCGGATGAGCGATCCGAAGGCTCGCTCGCTGAACGCTCTGCCGAAACTCTACCAGAAGTACATCGGCCACGACGACAATCGCGACTTCTTCATGTCGACGCAGGCCGAGACCGAGAACGAGAACCGCGTACTGTATCACGAATGGTTCCCGCAAATTCTTTATAACCATCACCAGAGCGGACCGGCCGGAACGGTCGTGTATTCGCCACCGCTGCGCGATCCATACAACTACAACCTCGACCCGATGCTCATTCTCGGGCTTCAGTCGCTGGGCGCGGCAATGCACACGCGGCTCGCCGCCGAGAACAAAGGTGGGGCGACGATGCGCGGCGGCGGCCCGTACGACGGTTGGTGGAATGGCGGCATTCGCAACACGGCGACGTTCCACAACACGATCGCGATGCTGACCGAGATCATCGGAAGTCCGACGCCGATGCGGATCCCACTGGTGCTGCAGCGGCAGATTCCGTCGGGTGACATCGCCCTGCCGGTCGCCCCTCAGGAATGGCACATGAAGCAGTCGATCGAGTACTCGACGTCGCTGGATCGCGCCGTCCTCGACTACGCATCGCGAATGCGTGAGAACTTGCTCTATAACATTTACACAATGGGCAAACACTCCATTGAGCGGGGCAGTCGCGACACGTGGACCGCGAATCCGCGCCGTGACGCCGAGATCGCGACCCGCCTCGGCGCCGTTCCGGATTCGGTGAAATGGGCAGCCATGAAGGCGCCCGAGCTCCGCGACCCGCGTGGTTACATCATCCCGTCGGACCAGGCCGATTTCCCGACGGCGACGAAGTTCATCAATGCGCTTCGCGAGACGGGCATCACCGTGCAGCGTGCGACGTCGGATTTCGCCGTGAAGGGCAAACGGTATCCATCGGGATCGTACGTCGTTCAGACGGCACAGGCATTTCGCCCGCACATCATGGATATGTTCGAGCCGCAGGTGCATCCCGACGTGTTTCCGTTCCCCGGCTCGCCGCCGACTCCGCCCTACGACAACGCGGGTTGGACGCTCGCGTATCAAATGGGCGTCGAGTTCGACCGGATCCTCGATGGGTTCAGCGGTCCGTTCGAGAAGATCAACGCGTGGAACATCCCGGCACCGCCCGGAAAAGTGATCGCGGAAAGCGGCGCCGTCGGATTCGTCACGAGCAACCGCGTCAATGATTCATTCATCGCCCTCAACAGACTTCTCAAAGGGAATGAAGATGTCCTGCGCCTGACGTCGCCTCTCACGGTGAATGGCAAGTCGTTCCCGGCGGGCGCCCTGTATATCCGCGCGAAGCCGTCGACTGCTGCCGCGCTCCAACGGCTTGCGACCCAACTCGGCGTGAGCTTCGAGGGGACAACGGCTGCGCCGCCGTCGACCGCCGTGTCCCTCAAGACGCCACGCATCGGCCTCTGGGATCAGTACGGTGGCTCGATACCGGCAGGATGGACGCGCTGGATCCTCGAGCAATTCGACTTTCCTTTCGAGCGTGTCTTCCCGCCAGCGCTCGATGCAGGAAATCTGAAGCAGAAGTACGACGTCTTGATCTTCGTGACTGGCGCTATCCCCGGCGCCGGCGGTGGGCGTGGTGGGCGTGGAGGAGGCGGCGGCGGCGGGACCGAGATACCAAACCTCCCGGCCGAGTATCGCGATCAGGTGGGCGCGATGACTGTCGACAAAACGCTCCCGCAGATCCGCGACTTCATGGAAAAGGGCGGCACGGTCGTCGCAATTGGAAGCTCGGCGACAAATCTTGCCGCGTTTCTCAAGCTGCCCGTCGAGAGCAAACTCGTGGAAAACGGCGAACCGCTGCCGCGTACGAAATTCTACGTTCCCGGGTCACTGCTCTCGGCGCGGATCGACACGTCGCACCCTGTTGGGCAAGGGATGACGGAGCACGCGGATGTCTTCTTCGACGACAGCCCGACGTTCAAGCTCGGCGCAAACGCCGATGCCGTGGGCGTCAAGACAATCGCCTGGTTCGACAGCAAAACCCCGCTTCGCAGCGGCTGGGCCTGGGGTCAGAACTATCTGGAGAACGGCGTCGTCGCCGCTGAAGCGCCCATTGGCGCCGGCCGTGTGCTGCTGTTTGCTCCAGAGATTTTGCAGCGAGCGCAACCGCACGGGACATTTAAGTTTTTGTTCAACAGCATTTTCTATTCGGTGATGAATGGGAAGTAGCGGGGTTGGTGAAACACTCGTGGACCGTGACACGCTTTTCGCCGGCGACAGTGAAACGGCGCGACTCGGCAGAGCGATGGATTGGTCGGCAACGCCACTCGGCCCGGTGGAGGAGTGGGCACCCGCGTTGCGCACGGCCGTCCAAATGATGCTCGAGTCGCCGTTTCCCATCAATCTCTGGTGTGGCCCCGACCTCAATCTCATTTACAACGACGCCTATCGCGCGGTCCTCGGGTCGAAGCATCCGCGAGCGTTCGGCCGAAGCGGCAAGGAGGTCTGGTCCGAGATCTGGTCGGTCATCGGCTCGTGGTTCGACCATATCCGCGCCGGCGGTCCCTCGGTGTACGCCGAAGATGCGAAGTTTGTCATGGAGCGCGTCGGCGACGCGCCGGCGAACGCGTGGTTCACCTTCTCGCTCAGTCCCGTGCGCGACGACGCCCGCGGCGTCGTCGCCTTTCTCAACATCGCGTCCGAAACGACCGCCCGCATCGACGCAGAGCGGGAAGCGCAGCACGCGCGCGCGGCGGCTGAACAGGCGGAGCATCAGTTGCGCGAGGTGTTCGCGCAGGCCCCGGCGTTCCTCGCCGTGCTCCGCGGCCCGAAGCACGTTTTCGACTTTGTGAATGACGCTTATGTGCGGCTCATCGGCGGTCGTGATGTGATTGGCAAGCCGGTTGCCGAGGCGTTGCCGGAGGTGGCGGATCAAGGGTTCGTGGCGCTTTTGGATCGCGTGCTGGAGACCAAACAACCCGTCGTCGGCCGGGAAACACCGGTCATGCTCGCGGCCACAGGTGACACTCCCGCGAAGCAGGTTTACGTCGATTTCGTCTATCAGCCGCTCACGTCGGCGGATGGCAAGGCCATCGGCATCGTCGCTCAGGGATCGGACGTCACCGAAGCGGTATTGGCGCGACGCGAGATGGAGTTGCTCTGGCACGAAAGCGAGCAGGCGCGCTCGGACGCTGAAGCGAGCGAAGCGCGCTACCGCTTTCTGGCAAACGCGATTCCGGTGCAGGTGTGGACGGCGACGCCGGACGGCCTCCTCGAATACGTGAGTGACCGTACGGCGACCTACTTCGGCCGACAGCCCGGCCAGTTGCTCGGCCGGCAGTGGCTGTCCTCGCTTCACCCCGATGATCGAGGGCGGGCCATCGAGCGATGGTCGAAATCCCTCGAGAGCGGCGAGCCGTACGAGATGGAATTCCGGCTGTGGAGCGCGGCGCACAAAGACTACCGCTGGCATCTGGCGCGCGGGATGCCGCAGCGCGACGAGTCCGGCCGAATCATCCGCTGGTTCGGCACGAACACCGACATTGAGGACAGGAAACGCGGCGAGGCCGAACTGAAGCGGTTGACCGCGGAAGCCACCAATGCAAACCGCGCCAAGAGCGATTTCCTCGCGGCGATGAGCCATGAGCTGCGCACGCCGCTGAACGCGATCGGCGGCTATGCGCAGCTGATCGAGATGGGCGTGCGCGGACCGGTGACGGAGCAGCAGCGTGTCGACCTCGTGAAGATCCAACGGAGCAAAGACCACCTCGACTCACTCGTCGGTGACGTTTTAAATTTCGCTAAACTCGGCGCCGGTCGGGTGGAATTTCACATCGAGGAGGTGGACGTGCGCGAGATTCTCGACGCGGTCCTCGATATGGTCGCGCCGCAGATCGCTCAGAAGGAGTTGCATCTCGCGCCGTTGACGGCGCCGGCCGGCCTCACGATGGTCGCGGACGCCGACAAGGCGCGCCAGATCGTGATCAACCTCATCGCCAACGCGCTGAAGTTCACGCCGGCCGGCGGGACCGTGGGCCTCGAGGTGAAACAGGCCGGAGATATGGTCGCCATCAGCGTGAGCGACACGGGCGTCGGCATCCCCGCCGATCATCTCGACCGAATCTTCGAGCCATTCGTGCAGGCGAAGCCCGCGCTGCGGTCCGGCGACGCCGGCGTCGGATTGGGACTCGCGATCAGCCGCCAGCTCGCCCGCGGCATGCATGGAGATCTCAGCGTCGTGAGCACTCCAGGCGTCGGTTCGACGTTCACCTTGACATTGCCACGCCGCGCCAGCCAGCCCGACGCATGAAGCTCAAACCCGTTACGACGAAGCGGTCGATTCGGCTGGACAACAAGGATGCGGTCGTCCGCGGACTCGACAAGACCGACGACGACATCAAAGATGCGACGGCGAAGCAGGTTGAACGCATCTCGGATCTGCAGCGCGTTTTCTACGCCGACGCGCGCTACGCGCTGCTGATCGTTCTGCAGGGACGCGACGCATCGGGAAAGGACGGAACGATTCGCAAGGTCTTGTCGGCCGTGAACCCGCAAGGCTGTTCGGTGACGAGCTTCAAGGCGCCGACCGACCTCGAGAAGCACCACGACTACCTCTGGCGCGTGCACGCGCAGGTGCCGCCGCGCGGCATGATCGGAATCTTCAACCGGTCACACTATGAGGAAATTCTCGTTCCGCGGGTGCACGATCTCGTGTCGAAGCGCGTCTGGACTCGGCGCTACGATGAGATCAATGATTTCGAGCGGATGTTGACGGACAACGACGTCGTGATGCTGAAGTTCATGCTGCACATCTCGCGCGACGAGCAGAAGAAGCGGCTGCAGGAGCGACTGACGGATACGACGAAGAACTGGAAGTTCCGTCCCGGAGATCTCGACGACCGCGACCGGTGGGACGATTTCACCAAGGCGTATCACGGAATTCTGGCGAATACCAGCACGAAACACGCGCCGTGGTACATCGTCCCGGCCGACGACAAGAGCGTGCGCAATTGGCTGATCGCGCGCACGATCGCGGACACGTTACAGAAGTTGAAATTGCGCTATCCGCCGCCCGATCCGTCCCTGCAAGGTTTGACGATCGATTGACCGGCATGAAAACACGACCGAGGGATCTACTTTCACCTTTCCGGAACGACTGCCTGACCATCCGACCATTTCGGCACTTTCACCACGAGCTCCGAATGCCGCGGACCGCGATCGTGGATCTGAATGACGTCCACGTTCGAGTCGTGCGCGATACCGAGTTGATCGGGGACGACGCCCGGTAGTATCAGCATCAGATGCGGCGCCCACTGACCGACCCGAACACCGTCCGCTTTCTGCGACGAAAACAGAACCTGCTTCCGTGACATCATGTATGCGACGGACGATTTGGCCGGTAACGTGAGCTCGCCCTTCGCGTACGCAGCCTCCACCCCTTCTCGACCTCGTCCTCTGATCTTCCTCGTGCGCGCAGCGACGCCTCCATGATCTCGCGCTTGAGCATCGTCCGCGCATCCTCCTGGTCGAAGCAAATCGGATAGCGGCTGCCTTCGTGCAGGTCGCGTCCAACCATACACGCGCAGCCATTCGAGCCCGCTCGCGCCTTCACGAACTCCGTCCCGCGCAAGACATAGATGTCCGCGTTGCTCGAGATTTCGTCCGGTGCGGCCGCACGTCTCCGCGATTCGTCGCGCTTCACCCAGATCGCGGGCACGAATGAGAGACGTGCACCCGGGGCCGGCGTCGGGACGGGCAGACGCTCGAGATCGGCCCAGATGCGCCGCACGTCGTCGCGATATGCCCGACAGTCGGTGCACGATGCGATATGGCGATCGACGTCTACGTCCACGGCGATGGGACGCACCGTTCGTCCCTGCAGCGTGGCGTCCACGATCGACGCCCGTGAACGCCGACTCGCCCCGAAACGACCGCGCGTTTCGCAGAACTCGAAGCATCGTTTCTTGAAACCAGATCCTCGGCGACGTCGTCGCGACGCGTCAGGCGATGACAAAGCGCATAGACGCGTGCGTGATGGCGCTCGAAGATCACACCGAGTTGCTCGACGTCACCTTCGCGCACGGCTTCCATCAGTGCTTCGTCGGTGCGGTCCGTCACGCGCGTCCTTTGCCCTTTCGTCTACGTTAGACGCGGGAGGCGGCGGCGTTTGTTACAACGACGTCAGAAGGTGATTCCGCCACCGACGGTGATAACCTGACCGGAGATGTAGTTCGACTCGGGTGAACAGAAGAGGTACACACCGTCCGCGGCTTCTTCGGGCGTGCCGAAGCGTCCAAGGGGAATCTGCTGCTTCTCGAGCGCCTCGATCATCGACGGCTGCACGCCGTACTTGAGCTGCCGGTCACCGACGATAACCGGCTCATTGTCGGCGCTGAGCGGCTGTGACATACGCGTGTGAATGAAGCCGAATGCGACGCAGTTCACGTTCACGCGGTAGCGTCCCCACTCCTTCGCAAGCGTCTTCGTGATGCCGACGATGCCCGCCTTCGCCGCGGCGTAGTTCACTTGGCCGGCGTTGCCGCCGAGACCCGATACCGATGAGATGTTCACCACCTTTCGAAAGACCTCGCGGCCCTCTGCTGCCTCGACTTTCGCAAAACGCCGGATCGGCTCGGCCGCCGCGCGCAGAATCCGGAATGGCGCCGTCACATGAACGTCCATGACGGCTTGGAACTGCTCGTCGGTCATCTTCTGAATGACATTGTCCCACGTGAATCCAGCGTTGTTGACGATGATGTCGAGCGCGCCGTAGGTGTCGAGGGCGACATTGACAAAACGATCGCCGAAATCCGCGTCGGTGACGCTGCCGATGCACAGCGCAGCACTGCCGCCTCCGGCCTCGACGGCAGCGATGGTTTCGCGTGCCGGTGCTTCGTCGAGATCGTTGACGACAACGCGAGCGCCCTCACGCGTCAGCTTGATCGCGATGGCGCGGCCAATTCCGCGTCCGGCTCCGGAGACAAGGGCGACTTTCCCTTCGAGCTTCGCCGCGCCGGCCGTCACGCGAGCCCACTGCCTGGCGACCGCGCCGCGTCGCTGATTCGTTTTGCGCGTTCGATCACGGGACGGTCCACGAGTCCGCCGCGGTACGAGAACACGGCGTCGCCGGGCCGGTTTGCCAGCTCCGCCAACAGGCCGCTCGCCCACTCGACCTCCGCCGGCGTCGGTCGGAACGCGTTGTTGGCGATCGGAATCTGCTTCGGATGGATGCACAGCTTGCCGCCAAAGCCGAAGCGCCGGCTTCGCTCCGCGTCGCTCGTTAAACTTTTCTCATCGTCGATCGACAGCGATACCGCGTCGACCGGCGGCGCGATTCCGGCGATCCTCGACGCGATGGCGATCTGCGATCGGACTGAGGCGAGCGCGTCGCCTTCATCGAGCATGTCGGTGTCGAGCTGAAAGTCGAGTGCGCCAAACACGAGTCGCTCGACGCGCTGGGCCTTCGCGACCTCGAGTACGTTCCACACGCCGAGCGCCGTTTCGATGATGGGCACGATTCGGTGCGTCGCGGGCAACTTCGCGCGCACGCGGGCGATGTGTTCGGCACTCTCGGCCTTGGGCAGCAACACTCCGGCGATCACGAGTTTCGCCGCAACGGCGATGTCACCCTCGAACCACCGCGTCGTGACCGCATTGACCCGGACATAGACGGGAATATTCGCGGGAATCTGCACACCGAGCAGTCCTTGCCGGGCGCTCTCCTTCGCCTCGGGCGCCACTGCGTCCTCGAGATCGAGAATCACGCGATCGGCGCCGCTCGTCGCTGCCTTGACGAATCGGTCCTGTCGTGTGGCCGGTACGAAAAGCCACGACCGCGCGAGATTGTCGCCCCGAACGTCGCGAGGGGCCTGCCTTTCGTGGTTGCCGTCGTTCATTGCATCCATGCTTCGGCCTCAACGGCGACTTCGTCGCGATTGTTCGTCGACCAGAGGCGCAAGTGGCGCGGCTCATCGGCCGGCGAGCCGCGGAGAGAAAATGGCGAGATGTCGAACGTCGGACGCACAGCCTTGAAGTGAAATCGGTGAACGGTTGCTGGCGGCATCTTGCGACGAATGACATCCAATAGCAGCGTCGCAATGAGCGGACCATGAACGACGAGCCCGGGATACCCTTCGACCTCCCGCGCATATCGCCGATCGTAGTGGATGCGATGACCGTTGAACGTGAGCGCGGAATATCGGAAGAGCAACGCTTCGGTCGGCTCTACCATTTCGCTGAACAGCAAACCCGCAGGCGCGGGTTCGATCGGCACATCGTCGCCTGCCGGGGCCGAAGGTTCGCGATAAACGATGTCCTGCTCTTCCTCGATCAAGAGCCCGTCCTTGCCTCTGATCGCATGATGAACGGTGACGAAGACGAGTGTTCCGCGCTTGCTGTGTTTTTCGCGAACATCGCCGATGACCGAGAGTTGTTCGACGCGGTCGCCGACGATCAGCGATCGATGAAATGCGACGCGGCTCCCGGCCCACATTCGCCGCGGCAGCGGCACGGGCGGCAAGAAACCTCCACGCCGTGGATGACCGTCAGCGGAGAGGTCTGCGGTCATCGCCAAGGGATGAAACAGCGTCCAATGAAACGCGGGTGGAACAATGTCGTTGTCGGCCGGAAGCTCGGTGCCGTGATTCAACGTTGCGTTCCACGTCGCCACTCGGCTCGGTGTGATCCAGTCGACGCGACGCTGTTCGCGCCCGATCCATCGCGTCAGGTCCTGTTCCTGCAATCGCCCTCCTCGGCAAATTGACAGTCTGTTGCGAGGCTGTCAGCTTGTACCGCCCGACCGAGTTGCACAAGGTTGCGCTTCCACGGAACAGGATGCTCGATCCCAACCAATCCTTCGAAGACATTCGGCATGGCGTTCGCGCCCTCTGCAGCGAGTTTCCCAGTGAGTACTGGCAGCGGATGGATCGTGAAGCAGCCTATCCGGAAGAATTTGTCGCGGCGCTGACGAAAGCCGGCTGGATGGCGGCATTGATTCCCGCGGAGTACGAGGGCGCCGGTCTCGGACTGGCCGAAGCCTCGGTGATCATGGAAGAGATCAATCGCAGCGGCGCCAACTCCGGTGCGTGCCATGGCCAGTTGTACAACATGGGCACGTTGTTGCGACACGGGTCCGAGGCGCAGAAGCGCACATACCTCCCTCGTATTGCCAATGGCGAGCTGCGGTTACAATCGATGGGCGTAACCGAGCCCACGACGGGCACCGACACCACCAGGACAAAGACGACAGCTGTCAAACGGGGCGATCGGTACATCGTCAACGGACAGAAGGTGTGGATGTCGCGTGCCCAACATTCGGACCTGATGATCCTCCTCGCTCGCACGACGCCGCTCGACCGAGTGTCGAAGAAAACCGAGGGGATGTCCGTTTTCCTCGTCGACATCAAGGCCGCGCTCGGAAACGGGTTGACGCTGCGGCCGATTCGCAACATGGTGAATCACGAGACCAGTGAAGCGTTCTTTACGGATCTCGAAATACCCGTCGACAACCTCATCGGTGAGGAAGGCAAGGGCTTTCGTTACCTCCTCGACGGGCTGAATGCTGAACGCACGCTCATCGCGGCCGAATGTATCGGCGACGGCTACTGGTTCGTCGACCGAGCCGCGGCGTACGCTCGCGACCGCGTGGTCTTCGATCGCCCGATCGGCATGAACCAGGGCGTGCAATTTCCGATCGCCGAGGCGTACATCGAAGTCCAGGCGGCCGACCTGATGCGCTGGAAGGCGTGCTCGCTCTTCGATCAGAAAAAGCCGTGTGGCGCCGAAGCGAACATGGCGAAATATCTCGCCGCGAAAGCGTCGTGGGAGGCGGCGAACGTCTGCTTACAGACCCATGGTGGTTTTGGCTTTGCCGCCGAGTATGACGTCGAGCGCAAGTTTCGCGAAACGCGGCTGTATCAGGTCGCTCCGATCTCGACAAATCTGATCTTGTCGTACGTCGCCGAGCATGTGCTCGACCTGCCGCGATCGTTCTGAGCGATGCGTCCGCTCGACGGTATCACGGTTCTTTCGCTGGAGCATGCCGTCGCGGCGCCGTTTTGCACACGGCAACTCGCGGATTACGGCGCGCGCGTCATAAAAGTCGAACGTCCCGGCCAGGGAGACTTTGGCCGTGGCTACGACAAGGCCGTGCACGGCCTGGCGTCGTATTTCGTCTGGCTCAATCGCTCCAAAGAAAGTCTCACGCTCGACCTCAAGCAGCCCGCGGCACGTGGCGTAATCGAGAGACTCTTGCCGAGCGTCGACGTGCTCGTACAGAATCTCGGGCCGGGCGCGGCGGCCCGTCTCGGCTTGGACTTCACGACGTTGTCGTCGCGATACGAACGCCTCATCGTCGTCGATGTCTCGGGCTACGGAGACGCCGGCCCGTATGCTGACAAAAAGGCGTATGACCTGCTGGTTCAGGCGGAGAGCGGGCTCGTGTCCGTGACCGGCAGCGAAGACACGCCGTCGCGCTGCGGAATCTCGGCAGCCGATATCGCCGCCGGAATGTATGCCTATTCAGGAACGCTCATGGCGCTGTTGAATCGACATCGCACGGGAAAGGGCACGCGCGTCGAGGTGTCGATGCTCGAGGCGGTCGCTGAGTGGATGAGCCAACCGTATTACTTCGGTCGGTATGGAGGAAAGGCCCCGGCCCGGACCGGCGCCTCGCATCCAACAGTCGCGCCATACGGACCGCACCGCGCGGGTGACGGCCGTGACGTCCTGCTCGGAATTCAGAATGAACGCGAGTGGGCGGCATTCTGCGCCGGCGTGCTGGGGCAGCCCGAGCTGGCCCGCGACGAACGTTTCGCCGATAACACTCGACGCACCGAGAATCGCGCCGAGCTCACGCGAATCATTGAACGGGTGTTCGCGCGCTACACCGCTGACGAGGTGGTGGGTCGTCTCGAAGAATCGGCAATCGCGAACGGCCGATTGAACACGGTGCACGAGCTCGCGACGCATGAACAACTCCGGGCCCGCGACCGCTGGCGCACCGTCGGAACGAGCGCCGGCCCGATCGACGCATTGCTGCCGCCCGCTAGCTTGAACGGGGTCGATGTCGTGATGGGCGACGTACCGTCGGTCGGCCAACACACCGACGCAATCCTCGCGGAGTTGGGCTACGCGCGCGACGCTATCGCGACCATGCGCGACACTGGAGCAATCTGAGATGACTGATGTATCGCCGACTCGCCGGCTCGCTGAATTCGTCGCGGAGCTCACGTTCGACTCGATTCCGTCGCACGTCGTCGAATCGGCGAAAGACCTGATGGTCGACTGGATGGGCTCGGCGCTCGCGGGTAAAGGTGCGATACCGGTGCTCGCCTTCGAGAGATTTGCAGCGCACATGGGTGGACACGACGGACCGTGCGAGATTCTTCCGACGGGCGGGACAACGACGCCGCTGTTTGGCGCGCTGATCAACGGCGCGGCTTCACACGTCGCCGAGCAAGACGACGTGCACAACGGCTCCGTGTTCCACCCTGGGACGGTCGTTTTCCCCGCGGTCGTCGCCGTCGCGCAGGCGAACGATTGCTCGGGGCGCGATACACTCCTCGCCGCGATCGCGGGATACGAGGTCGGGATTCGCGTTGGCGAATTCCTTGGCCGATCGCACTATAAGATCTTCCATACAACGGGCACCGCCGGAACGCTCGCTGCCGCGGCGGCCGTAGCCAAGCTTCTTCATCTCGACGCCGACAAGACCCAACACGCCCTTGGCTCGGCAGGCACCCAGGCAGCAGGTCTTTGGGAGTTTCTCCGCGACGCCGCCGACTCCAAGCAGCTCCATACTGCGAAGGCTGCCGCCGACGGTTTGCTCGCCGCATACCTCGCTCGCGAGGACGTTACCGGCGCCCGGCGAATTCTCGAGGGCGACCGCGGGCTCGCGGCGGGCATGTCGACCGACGCCGATCCGGCGAGGCTCGTCGACCGCCTCGGCACGCGTTGGGCGACGGCGGAAACGTCGTTCAAATGGTTCGCGTCGTGCCGGCATTCTCATCCCGCCGCCGATGCGTTGCAAACGCTGATGGCCCGGGAAGGACTCACGCACGAGGACATCGCGTCTGTCAGCGCGCTGGTACATCAAGGAGCGATCGACGTTCTCGGCTCAGTTGGCGTTCCCGAGAGCATCCACCAAGCGAAGTTCTCGATGGGGACGGTCCTGGGGCTGGTGGCGATCCACGGAGGGGCTGGCCTCGACGAATTCGAGAAACACGCACTCACCGATCCGCGCGTGGCCGCGTTTCGTGAGCAAACTCGAATGACTCTCGACTCGGAAGTGGATCGAGCGTATCCGCGGCAGTGGATCGGCAAAGTCGAGGTGCGGACCAAGACCGGTCGCGTCCTGGAAGCACGCGTCGACGTGCCGAAGGGTGATCCGGGAAACAGCCTATCGCGCGTCGAGCTGGAGGAAAAGGCGGTCAGGCTTGGCGCGTTCCGCGGCGCGGCGACGGCCGACGAAGTCCGCGAGTCGGCGCAGCACATCTGGCACCTCGAGACCAAATCGACGATCGGCCACCTCGTCCGCCGCTCGGCCGCTCATCCAACCGACGCTTTCACCTCGGACCGACTGACTTTGCCAACCGCATTTCGTGGCAACTCGTCGATGAAGTAGATCTTCTTCGGCGCTTTGACTGAATCCAACTCGCGTTTCACGAAAGCGATCAAGTCGTCGGCGTCGGCAACGCTCCCGGGTGAAAGGCGCACGGCGGCGTGAACGGCCTCGCCCCACTTGTCGTCCTCGACACCAAAGACGCAGCATTCGGCGACGGCCGGATGCCGCGCCAGCACCGACTCGACGTCGCCGGGAAAAACCTTGAACCCGCCGGTGTTGATCAACTCGCGAAGTCGGCCGCGAATGTAGATGTAGCCGCGTTCGTCGATGACGCCGAGGTCGCCGGTGTGCAGCCAGCCGTCGACGATGGTCGCCTCGGTGAGATCCGCGCGATCCAGATAGCCGCTCATGACGAGAGGGCCGCGGACGACGATCTCGCCAACGTCGCCGGCCTTTAGCGTTTGCCCATCCACGTCCATGATGGCGACGGTCGCGACGGACGACGGCCGGCCAACAGACGTTAGATTTCTCTCATCCTCGAGCTCCCGCGCCCGCATCGCAGAGATGATCTGTGGTGCTTCCACCTGGCCATACGAGGTCTCGATCACGGAGCCGAGCGCCTTCTGCGCCGCGCGAATGCGCGCCGGAGACATCGGCGCCGCGGAATAGATCACATGTCGCAGCGAAGGAAACCGCCGATGCCCGAGGGTCGCGTCGGCGAGCAGAGCATAGATGAGCGTCGGCGGCGCGAACAGCGTCGTAACGCCATAGGTCTCGAACGCATCGAGCACCGCGGCGGGCTTGGGCTCTTCGACGAGTACGTGCCGACCTCCCGCGGCGAGAACTGGAAGAACAAAACACGACGTCCCGTGAGTCAGCGGGGCAGCGATGAGGTTGACGTCGTCGGCGGCGAACTCGAACGCCTCGAGCAAGCCTCGCGCTTGCGCCTCGAGTACTCGAACGGATTGCACCACGGCTTTCGGTATACCGGTGCTTCCGCCGCTGAACTTGATGATCTGAGGGTCGTCCGGATCTCGATGAACGGCGGCGGGGCATTTGCCGGACGCTTCGGCGATGAGCCCGCGGATGGAACTCCCAGTGGTGCGCCGGGTTTTTGCGAGCACGACGGGGGCGTCCGTCGGTGTGAACCGGTCGAGGCACGACTCGTCCGCGACAACCAACGTCGGCCGCGTGGCCGCGATCATCGCATCCAACTCGGCGCGGCCATTTCGAGGATTGAGGGGCACCCACACTTTACCGGCCACATAGGTTGCGAGCAGGGCGAGAAGATGTTCGACGGTGTTGCGCGCACAGATACCGACACGGCTGCCCGGCGTGGGCTCGATCGACTGAAATGTGGTGGCGAGTGCTTCGATGCTGGAGGCGAGCTGCGCATACGTCATCGGTTCGCCGGGTCCGGCGATCGCGATGGCGTTTGGATTCCTTTTCAGTCCCCGATAGAAATAGTCGATCGGACGCAGAGGTTGATTCCCTCGATGTGGACGGGGTAATCTCGGCTAATAGACGCTCGTATTCCTTATCTTGGACCTGAAGCCAGTCCCGCGAAATAACCTGCCAGAACGATGCCCTTCCCTATACTCGGCCTCCATCATGTAACTGCCACGGTCGACGATGCGCAGGCAGATCTCGACTTCAGCGTCGACGTCCTCGGTCTCCGTCTCGTGAAGAAGACCGTGAATTTCGACAATCATGGCGTTTACCACTTCTATTATGGCGACGAGACCGGTCGTCCGGGCACCATCTGGACGACCTTCCCGTACAAAGGGCGCGGCGTAGCCGTCGGTGAAAAGGGTGCCGGGCAGGTGACAGCCACCTCCTTCTCGGTTCCTGCCGCATCGCTCGACACGTGGAAGAATCGACTGCGCGAACGCGGCTACTCGGTCGCAGATGCGCCACCTCGTTTTGGCGAAGAATCGATTGTCGTCACAGATCCTTCGGGACTCGTGGTCGAGCTGATCGGGACCGATCGGGATGTGCGGGCGCCGTGGACCGCGAGCGGCGTCACATCCGACGCTGCGCTGCGCGGGCTGCACAGCGTGACGATGACTGTTCGCGATGCGGGACCGACCCTGTCGTTCATGCGCGAGTGGCTCGGCTTCGATGTTGTAAATGAGATGGACGGCCGTCTCCGCGTCGCGGTGAATGGCGACGAACCCGGCAAAACGATCGACATCGTTCACTCGCCGGACTTCGCACAGGCCCGCAATGGCCTCGGCACCGTCCATCACGTCGCGATGGCGATCGCCGACGGAGACTTGCAGCGTCAGCTCCGAGAGGCGCTCGTGCGCCGCAACATCCAAGTCACGCCGATCATGGACCGGCAATATTTTACGTCGATCTACTTCCGAGAGCCGGGAGGCGTGCTGTTCGAGGTTGCAACGTTGCGTCCAGGCTTCGCCATCGACGAGCCGGTGTCCGCGCTGGGTACGGGACTGAAGCTCCCACCGGCGGCCGAGGCCAATCGTGCGGCGATCGAAGCCTCGTTGCCGGCGGTGCGAGTGGGCCGATGATCCAGCCGCACTTCGGCAATACGATCGAATTCGCCGGCGCCGACATCGATGGCTCGACGGCCGCGATGATTCTCGTCCACGGCCGAAACGCCGCGCCAAAGAACATTCTCGATTTGCTGCCGCGCATCGCACGACCGCGGCTGGCGGCGCTCGCTCCCGCCGCGGCCGGAGGCACGTGGTACCCACTCAGCTTTCTCGCCCCACGCGAGCAGAACGAGCCCGGCATCACGTCCGCGCTGTTCGTGATCAACTCACTCGTCGAGGATTTGATCGGCCGTGACTATTCGTCGGAGAGGATCTTTGTGTTGGGATTCTCACAAGGGGCCTGCCTGACCTGTGAGTTTGCCATGCGGCATCCGCGCAAGTACGGAGGCGTGATCGCCTTCAGTGGCGGCTTGATCGGACCACCCGGCACATCGTGGGACGACGTCCAGGGCTCGCTCCATGGCACGCCGGTTTTTCTCGGCTGCAGCGATGTTGATGCGCACATTCCAGCGGAGCGCGTCCTCGAGACAGAGGCCGTCTTTCGTCGGATGAACGCATCGGTGACTCGGCGCTTGTATGCGGGGATGGGTCATCTGGTGAACGACGACGAGATCGCGATGGCCCGTGACATCATTGACACTGTTCGATGATCTTCTCTTACGACCAACGTCCAGTCCGCGTAGTCTTCGCGCCCGGCGCACTGAACCACCTGCCCACTGAGCTCGCCACGCTCGGCGCGCACCGAGCGTTCGTCGTTTCGACACAGCGTCAGGCGACGCGACCTCCTTCGCTCGATCGATTGCTCGGTAGCCGCCTCGCCGGCACGTTCGATCGCGCCGTCGAACACGTGCCGGTGGCCGTCGTCGACGCCGCACTCGTTGCCGTGCGAGCCGCGAACGCGGACGTCTGCGTCGCCATCGGCGGCGGCTCGCCAATTGGACTCGGCAAGGCGATTGCTCGCGCCACTGACCTGCCGCTCGTCGCCGTTCCGACGACCTACTCCGGCTCGGAAATGACCTCCATCTGGGGCGTGACTGACGACACCGGCAAACGCACGGGCCGTGATGCGCGCGTGGCGCCGCGGCTGGTCATCTACGATCCCGACCTCACGCTGAGCCTCCCGCCTGGGGTCAGCGCGGCGAGCGGCATGAACGCCATGGCCCACGCCGTCGAGGCGATGTACGCCGCGAATCCGAGCCCGGCGTCGCTCGCGATCGCCGAGGAGTCGGTACGGCTCCTGGCGGCGAATCTGCCGTCGCTATTGGAAAATCCTAATGACGACGAGGCGCGATCGGGAGCGCTCGCGGGAGCACATCTGGCGGGGTGTTCCCTCGACCTTGCCGCGATGGGCCTTCATCACCGTCTCTGCCACGTACTGGGTGGCACGTTTGGACTGCCGCATGCCAGAACGCACGCCGCGGTGTTGCCGCACGTCGTTGCGTTCAATGCACCCGCTGCGCCGCATGCGATGCGCCGTCTTGGAAATGCGCTGGGCAACGCCGATCCGGCCGACGCACTCTTTGCCCTGGCAAAATCACTTGGAGTCGCGGTACCGCTCTCGGCGCTCGGCCTCCGCGAAGCCGACATCGATCGGGCGGCCCAGCAGGCGACGGCGACGCCGTATCCGAATCCGCGTCCCTACACGCGCGACGACGTCCGCTCGATTCTGCAAGGCGCCATCTGATAGCTAGCGCGCCGGGAGCTCGTGCATCCAGCGCTCGAACGCCGCGACGTCGCTCGTGGCCCGCAAGCCACTGAGCTGCGAGAGAAATGCCAGCGCGTCGTTCTTCGACCACGTGTTGCGTGAGTGGAGCTTCGCCCGAACGATGGCTCCGCCGCCGGCGAGCAACGGCGCCGCGAGCGACGGGCTCACCGACGTCGCGGCAAGCACCCTGAGAGTGCCATCGAAGGCAAACAGGTTTGTTCGGTAGTGAATGCGCGCCGAATCCTGCGGCGCCGCACAGGCATGTCCAGTGAGCGAATCGCCCGGCGCGTAGACGGCGAGCGAGTCCTGAATCATTCGCAGCGTCCAGCGTTTGAGCCCCATGATCTCGATCGTCGACGTCGGAGTCTCGATGATGGACTGCGCCGCGAGTGAACTCGTGAGGGCGAGCGAGCAGAGAGCGAACAAGGACCGATTCCACATCTGAGCCTCCGCTGATATTGACGATCAGCGCGCGCTCTTGTAGAAGGCCAGCGTCCTCCGACCGCCGCGCGATCGAGGCCGCCGGTCGGCCGCGTGATGTGAGGATCGAATCGACGGCTGAAGCGGCAATCGCGAGCAGGCCGGACACAACGATGCAGTACACCAGCCAGCCGGCGATCATTTGTTGCGCTCGGCCAAACGTTGCTCGAGCAGGTCCTTCAGCTCGCGCAGATCGTCGTCGCTCAGCGAGCGGTTGGCGACGAGCTCGGTGGCGAGGAGTCTGGCCTCGCCGTCGAAGAGTTTGCGGACGAGACGCTTCACCGCGCTCGCCTTCGCGGTTTTGCGCGCCACGCGTGGGATGTAGCGGAACGCGCGGCCCTGCTCCTCGTGTCTGACGTAACCCTTCTCCTCGAGGATGCGTAGCATGGTGAGGACCGTATTGTACGCGAGCGCGTGGGCCAGTCGCTCCTGGACTTCGGTGGCCGTCGCCCCGCCAACGTCCCAGAGGACATTCATGATGTCCAATTCGCGATCGGTAAATTGCGTATCCATTCGCCGGAAACTAAGAGTTTAGGTGATCATAGGGTCAGGGATCGGGTTGTCAACTAAAACTTTAGGTAATCGAGGGTCGAGGGTCGAGGGTCGAGGGTTAAGGGTTAAGGGTTAAGGGTTGCGGCGGAGACCGGCACCACCATCTTCCTCGACCCTCGACCCTTAACCCTTAACCCTCAACCCTGAAAGTGTGATGTACGAAGTTGCGCCGAACCCCCGACCCTGGCATTAGTAAATGGATGAAGTCACGGAAGTCGTTGCGCGGCATGACGAAGCTCGCGATCCGGAGGCCGGGGGCCCGCGGACAGTGATGACGGAAGACGTAATCTGGGATGCTTTGTCGCGCGCCCTCACCGGCGAATACGATATCCTCGCTCGTTTGGGCTTCGGGCGGGGGGATTCGCCCGTTTATCTGGCTCGCGAGCTCGTCACCGGCAGCCTCGTCGTTCTGCGGCTGCCTCCGATCTCTGGTGGCAACGACGCTCAGGAGTACGGCCTCGAGGTCGTCCGCCAGATCGACTACACGCTTCCGCCGGTTGAGACCCGGTGCTCCCACTGCGGGCGCACGCTGCACCAGTGGGCGCGGTTCTGCACAAAGTGTGGGCAGGACATCTCCGGACTGGCGCCCGAGGGACGGACGCGCGACCAACTGCTGCGCATGGCACGCGAGGCCGCCGCGGGGAGGTACGAAGTACTCGGCGAGATGACTCGCGCCGAAGGCGGCGGACTCGTCTACTTCGCGCGCGAGCTCGACACCGGAAAGGTCGTCGGCTTTCAGCTCGAGCCGGACCCGCGCGCCATGCTGATGATCACGCCGACGCAGCTCGAGGCGGTCGAGGAGCCCGTGCGCGTCGAGCAGCCGCGGCGCCTGACCGTTCCAAAAACCGGAAAGACCGCCAGGAGAATCTCTATTAGTAAACGCGCATCAGGATCGACGGGCGACGGTGCGCTCGTCGCAATCCCTCGCGGGCGAGGCCGGTCGGTCCTCCTTCAGATCGCAGCCGTCGTCGTGGTCGTCGCCGTCATTGTGATGATGACCTGCCGCGGCATCAGCGGATAGCACGCCGCCGCATCCGAGTGTCGGCGTCGACGGCTTGCAGCATCGACCGTAGACGTCCCTGCAACGCTTCGAATCGCGGGCCCCGGCCGACAGGTCTCAATGCGAACGATGCCGGCGAGGCCCCGCCCGATCCGATCAGGACGCGTCCGCCCGCCCCGACGGCGAGGACGGGGCCGCCGTTGATTCCGCCGATGCCGTAGAGGTCGGCCTGTGTCCCCGATGTCATCGTCGACCACGACGCACCATTGAAATGCAGGATCGTCCCGCGCGTTCCAACCGCGTACACATCTGTGGCGCTCGTTCCCCACACGCTGTACAACAGCTGCGCGGTTCCCGACGTCATCGCGGCCCACGACGTTCCGTTGAACTTGACGATGGTGCCATCGCCGCCGACGACGAAGACGTTGTTCGCGTCGGCCGCCCAGCCGGCCGTGAGGAAGCTGTTGGTGCCGCTCGTCATCGATGCCCACGTGGTCCCGTTGTAACGGAAGATCACTCCATTTTCGCCGACCGCGAAGACATTTGTCGCACTCGTTCCGGTCACGCCATAGAGCCGCCGCGTGGTCACGCCCGACACAGGCGACCAGTTGGTTCCGTCGTAGCGGTAGATCAGACCACCGTCGCCGACCGCCCAGATGTTCGATCCGTTCGCGCCCCAGATGCCATTCAGGACATTGCCGGCCAACTGCGCCCGCGCAACCTGAGACGTCGTCGTCGTGCCGTTGTATCGGTCGATGCCAAGGCTCCCGACCAGGAAGACATTCGTGGGCGACTCGGCCCAGATCGTTTGGTAGTATCCCGAATCTCGTCGCGCGACTGTTTGAAAGCCGGTGCTGCCGTTCGTGCGAACGAGCGTTGACAAATCCCCCGCGATGAAACCGGTCGTGGTCGTCGGGAATGCGACGCCGGAATAGGCGCCCGTGATGCTCAACGTCGTGTACGTGGAGCCTCGCGCGACGAAGGTCACGCCAAGCGCGCAGCCGCCGAACACGCCGCCGGCGCCGAATGAGTAAATCGTAAAGCAGGGAACGTTCAGGATGGTCTGCCCCGTCCACGACGTGCCGTCCCAACGGAACAGCGTGGGTGAGTTCGCCGTCGACGGATTGCTCACCGCATACGCTTCGGTCGGAGAAATCGAGTGGACCGACCAAATCGTTGTGTTCGAGGGAAATGACGGCTTGGTAAACGACGTGCCATTCCAATGAATCGCGACGCCGTTCTTGCCCGTCGCGACGACGTTCGATGCCGACGAGCCGGAGATCGAAAACAGTGTGTCACCCGCCGTGAGATTGGTCGTCAGCGTGGTCCACGCGGTCCCGTTGAAGCGATACACGGCACCATTGCCGCCGGCGACGAAGACATCGGTCGCACTCGCGGCCCACACACCGTACAACCCGAGCGACGGGTTCGGCACCTGGGCGACCTGCGTCCAGTTCGTCCCGTCGAAGCGAAGTACCGTCCCCTGTTCCCCGACGGCCCACGCGTTCGTCGGCGAGACCGCGAAGACGGCGTTCAGCTTTTGCGATGTCGAGGTCGACGACCATGCCGTCCCGTTGAAGTGCGCTATGGTCCCGTCGAACGTCACGGCCCATACGTCGTTGGCCGACGTTCCGTGAATGCCCGTGATTTCGCCGAGTCCGGACTGCACGATCGTCCAATTCGTGCCGTCGTAACGGGCGATATCGCCCTCCAACGTGGTCGCGTACACGTTCGTGGCGCTGGGTCCCCACATCGCGGCGACCGTCCCTCGCGGACCTGGTACCGCGGACACAGTTCCGAGCGCCCACCGTGTAACCGCGGCCGGGCCGGCGACGGCAACTTGCGCGGTCGCTGTTTTCGATGCATCGGCCGTCGACGTTGCGGTGACCGTCGCCGTCCCCGGCGAGACGGCGTTGATGACGGCGCTGTTTCCGCTCGGCGCGAGGCTCAATACCGAGTTATTCGACGACGACCACGTGACGGTCTGCGCGGCGCCGTTCGTCACGGTGACCGATGCGGTTAGCGTCGCCGTTTGTCCGATCGTCAGCAGCGACGGCGCGCCGCTGATCGACACGCCGGTGACCGTCGGGTTGGTCAGGCCACCGCCCTCGGAGCTGCCGCCGCAGCCGATGATCAATCCAGCCATACCGCAGACCGCGGCGCGCGCGGCTGTCGACCAGTTCATATCGAGCCTCATTGATCACGCGCAGTTGTCCCGAGCGAAGCCACCCCGTCATCCCGAGCGAAGCGAGCGACGGACCACCGGTCCCCGAGCGAAGCGAGGGGATCTGCTTTTGTCTTTCCGTATTTCAAAATGCTGAGCGGAAACTCATCCTAGGTGCACGGAGCAATATCCGTCAAGCACGAACCAGCCGTCTTCGCTCCGCGAGCTCCACAATCGCCGTCTCACAGACTTGGAGGCAACGTCGCAGACCCTCGACGGTGTGATCCCCCATGTGACCAATCCGAAACGTCGTGTCCGCGATTTTTCCATAACCATTGCCAACGGTAAACCCGCGCGCGGTGATCACCTCGCGAACTTCCTTCGTCGTCAGGCCCATCGGCAGCGTGAGGACACTGACCGTCGGCGACCGAATGCCATCCGGCGCGAGGATACCGAGATCTATACCCCGACGGTCGGCCGTTGCTTCAGCCCATTCCACCGTGGCGTCGCGCATGGCGATATGCCGCTCCCAGCGCCGCTCGATTCCCTCGCGGCCGATGTCGCCCAGTTGGGCTTCCAGCGCATAGAGCAGCGATGTCGCGGGCGTGCTCGGCGTCTGATTCTTCTCGGCGAATTCATCGTACTGCACGACGTCGAAGTAGAAACCGCGGTTGTTCACGCGTCTCGCACGCTCGACGTATTCCGCCGACGCGACGGCAAACGCGAGCCCCGCCGGCAGCGCGAGCGCCTTCTGCGAGCCGGTGAGAACGAAGTCGAGGCCCCAGCCGTCGACGGTGATCTTGGCGCCGCCGGCACCCGACACCGAGTCGACGAGCACGATGGCGCCGTATCGGTGCGCGAGCTGCGCCACGGCGTGCACGTCGGAAATGACACCCGTCGACGTCTCCGAGTGTGCAACCGTAACGGCGGCGAACGGCTTCCCGGCCAGCGCACTCTCGACAACGTCGAGGTCGAACGTTGTGCCCCACCCGACGACGACACGTTCGACGCTGCGTCCACACGACTCCGCGATCTTGGCGAAGCGTTCGGAGAATCCGCCGTTCACGAGGGAAAGAATCGCGCCCTCCGGCGCGTTGCGTATCGCCATCTCCATGAAGCCGGTGGACGACGTCGCGCCCACGTAAACCGGACGCGCCGTAAGAAACACGTCGCGCAACCCGGCTTCGATGCGAGCAAACATCGCCTCGAAATTCTTGCCGCGGTGGCCGATGATCGGCCGCGTCATTTGGGCGAGAATCTCGGGGCGAACCTCTGTTGGTCCGGGGATGAAAAACGTCCCGAAGCTTTGGTCAGCCATTCGGGAAAATCTAGCGACGGTACCGGGAGATGACGCGCAACGCGTAACGCTTACTTGACTACCCTACCTGCCATGGCGCCGGTGTATTTCCCGTTGTCGATCGCCAATGAGCCGTTCACCAACACGTACTTCATCCCCTCGGCCAGCAAGGTCGGCTGCTCGTACGTCGACTTGTCGGCGAAGGTGTTCGGATCGAATACGATTACGTCGGCAATCATGTTCTTCGCGATCACACCGCGGTCCTTGAAGTTGAACATTTGTGCCGTTCTCGAGCTGCTGCGCTCGACGGCCTGCCGCAGCGTCAACACCTTTTTCTCGCGGACGTACTCGCGGAAGATCTTGGGAAAGGTGCCGTACTTGCGCGGGTGGCCGTCGCTGCCGTCCGAGTCGGTCACGATGAAGTCCTGCGTCATGAACTTCTCGATGTCCTTCTCGTTCATGTTGAACGACGCTACCGACGATCCGCCGTTGAGAATTATCTGAATCGCGGCTTCGACCGGCGTCACACCGCGGCTCTTGGCAATCTCGTCGAGCCGTTTGCCGAGAATGGTCTTGTCGCGGGTCGACGTCATCAGCAGCGATGGCGCGCCGCCGCGGCGTCGCAGGTTGTCCTCCATCTCGGGGACGATCTTGGCCCGGGTCGCCGGGTCGGTCAAACGGATCCGCACCGAATCATTCCCGCCGGACTCGGCCCATCTCGGCAGTAGCGATGCGCTGACGCTGGATCCCGACGCGGTGTATGGGTATTGGCTACCCGTGATGTCGATGCCCGCGGCTCTCGCCCTTTTCATGAGCGCGATGACCGTGTCGCTCTGTCCCCAGACGTCGACGCCGAGCGCCTTGATATGAGAAATGTGAACTGGGAGGTGCGCTTCGCGGCCAATGCGAATGACCTCGTTGACCGCCCCGATGAGCCCGATCGAATAGGAGGATTCGTCGCGGATGTGTGAGTCGTAGCGGCCGCCCTTGGCCGCGGCGGCTTTCGCGAGCTCGATGACTTCTTCGGTCGTCGAATAACTACCGGGCGCGTAGTAGAGACCCGTCGACATGCCGATCGCGCCGGCGTCCATCGCGCGGCTCACGAGAACTTTCATCGAGTCGATCTGTTTTGGCGTCGCCGCGACTGCCGTGGGTCCGACGACCGCGCCACGCACCGAACCCTGACCGATGTAGACGGCGGCGTTCGTGCCGATACCGTTCTTCGTCCACCCGTCGAGCTGTTTGCCGATGTCGATCGGACTGCCGCCGTCGTTGTTGGTGATGACGGTGGTCACCCCCTGCATCAGGTACGGCAGGTTCGCGCGATTCGGCACGCCGTCGCGGCTCTGCGCACTCGACAAGTCGCCCGCCGTATGTGTATGCGGATCGATGAAGCCGGGCGCGACGACGAGTCCGCGCGCCTCGATGGTGCGCTTGCCAGTCACTCGTGCCGCGGTCGCGTCCCCAACGAAGGTGATCCGGTCGCCCGTGACGCCGACGTCCGCGATGCGCGGCGCGGCGTTTCCGGCGACGACATTGCCTCCGCGGATCAGGACGTCGACGGTCGACTGCGCATGCGCCGTGGACGAGAGAAACCCGATGAGAAGGGCAGTATGAACAAATCGCATTCGAGGGTCGAGGGTCGAGGGTGAAGGGTCAGGACGTGCGGGTTGAGGATTGAACGGCGAGCGTTGAGGGTCAAGTGGTGAGAATTGCGGTTGAGCGGCTCGACCCTCGACCCTGAACCCTCAACCCTGGCTTCTCGCGAGGCACCGCTTGAGCTTTCGAGATAGCTCCCTCGAGGATAGCTCCCCCCCGCGGCCATGCGTTTCGGCGACGTTCTCCTCACCGCCCTTACCCAAATCCGAGCGAACAAACTTCGCTCGTTCTTTACGCTGCTCGGGATTATCGTCAGCGTCGCGTTTCTCGTGGCCGTCATCGCCATCATCCAGGGCATGAACGCCTATGTGAAGGAGAATATCGCCGACGCCATGATCGGCTCGAATACCTTCCAGGTGCGGCGCACTCCGATCAACATCGCGCTCATTCAGGACGACGAGTGGGCGCGCATGCAGCGCCGCAAAAAGGTCACCGCCGCCGATGCCGACGTCGTCCGCGCCGCGCTGCCCGACGCCATGGCAATCTCGATGACGTCGGGCTTTCCGACGCCGCGGAGCGACATTCTTTGGCGTGACAAAACCCTCGGCGACGTTCTGGTCTTCGGCGTAACGCCGGACTATCAGACCATTCAGGATTATCGCTTCGTCCATGGCGAGCCACTCAGCGAGGTCGACGTGCGCGAGCGACGGCTGGTGGTCGTCGTCGGTGCCGACGTCACCGACAAGCTGTTCGATGGACGGAATCCCGTCGGCCAGACCATTCACGTTCACGGCATTCCGATGACCATCGTCGGGGCAATTGCACCGAAGGGCCGAGTGCTCGGCCAATCGTTCGACGGCATGGTGCTGTTGCCGATGACGACTTTCGAGTCTTTGTATGGACGTCGGCAGACGACGACCATCTCCGTAAGAATGGCCGAAGCGTCGCAAGTCGACGGCGGGATGGCGCGCGCGCGTGAGGCGATGCGCGTCGCGCATCGGCTGCGGCCGGGCCAGGATGACGACTTTTCCGTCGAAACGTCGGCCGCGCTCGTGAGCTTTTGGGAACAGTTGACGAAAGTGTTGTTCACCGTCGTGCCCGCGGTCGTCGCGATCGGCATCATCGTCGGCGGAATTGTCGTCATGAATATCATGCTCATGGCGGTTCGCGAGCGCACACACGAGATCGGACTTCGCAAATCGGTCGGAGCGCGACGGCAGGACATTCTCGCCCAATTTCTCGTCGAGTCCGTGATGCTCGCGTTCCTCGGCGGAGCGTTGGGCGCGGGGTCGGGTTGGGGGTTTGCCGCGCTGATTTCGGCCGCGTCGCCACTGCCGGCGCGAGTCACGTCGTGGTCGATCTTCGTCGCGCTCACGCTCGGCGCCGGTGTTGGGATCATTTTCGGGGTTTACCCGGCGTCGCGCGCCGCCCGTCTCGATCCCGTTGCCGCGATGAGGCCCGATTGACATGAGCGTCTTGGCGCGCGTCAGGCACACCATGCGGAAGTTTCCGGAGAACGCCGGCTCGGCGTTCGACTCGCTCGCGTCCGCAAAGGGCCGGTCGGGTCTCACGATCCTTGGCGTGGTGATCGGCGTGTCGACGGTGATGGCGATGGCGACGATCGTCGCCGGCATCCGCGATCAGATCGTCGCCACGATCGAGATCGCCGGTCCAACCACATTTTACGTGATGAAGGTCTGGTCGCAGACGCCGCTCAATCCGCAGGACCTGCCGAAGTGGGTCCGCATTCGGCCGGACCTGACGACGATGGACGCAACGGCAATCGCGCGCCTGCCCGAGATCAAGTTTGCGTCGATCTGGGGCATCGTGCAGAATCGCGTCGAGTATGCGGGGACTCGCACCAACATCGGCGGCATCATTGGCGGCGACGCCGGCTATCCGGAGATCTACGGCGGACAACTCGCCGAAGGGCGATGGTTCACGCGCTCCGAGGAGTTGAGTGGCGCGGCAGTCGTCGTGCTCGACGCGAACGTCGCCCAGCGCTTGTTCGGCGCAATTCAGCCAATCGACAAGTGGGTGCGGGTGGGGACGCGGCCCATGCGCGTCATCGGCATCTATCAGCCCGACGCGAACATCTTCTCGCCGCCAGGACAAGAGACGCAAGCCATCATTCCGTATCGCACGCTCGACCATCAGTTCACGATCGACAAGACGAACGCGCTGTTCATTCCGGTAAAACCACGCGCCGGAGTGACGGTCAGCGCGGCCCAGGAAGCCGTGACGATTACCTTGCGGGAACTGCGCGGGCTCCGCCCCGGCGATCATGACAATTTTGATATGGTCACCCAGGATCAGATTCTCGACACCTTCAACAAGCTGACCGGCGTGTTTTTCCTGGTGATGATCACCTTGTCGGCGGTCGCGCTGCTCGTCGGAGGCATCGGCGTGATGGCGGTGATGATGATCAGCGTGACCGATCGCACGCGTGAGATCGGGATTCGCAAAGCAGTCGGCGCGACGCGTGCGGACATCTTACTGCAGTTTCTTTTCGAGGCCGCAACGTTGACGGGCACGGGCGGCGTCATCGGCGTGCTGATCGGTCTGTTGCTCGGGAAGCTGGCGAGTCTCGCGATGGGAGTGCGCGGAACGCCCCCGGTCGATCTGACATTGATTGCCGTGGCGGTGTCGGTTGGGATCGGGCTGATGTTCGGCGTGTTACCGGCGCGGCGGGCTGCGCTGCTGGATCCGATCGAATCGCTTCGCTATGAATGAGGAGTCGTCATCCTCGGCGCCGTGAGGCGCACGAGGATCTACTCTCTGCGTCGCGAGGTACGTCGCGATCACGAAGGATGAACCGTGACTCTACAACGTGATCTGGCCAACGAGTTGTCGATGCAATACCGCGCGAACCATGACCGCATCGCGGCGTTGGTCCGTCCACTCGACCCCGAGCGCCTCGTGCGGCGGCCGATCCCCGACCGATGGAGCGTCGCCGAGGTACTCGAGCATCTGACATTGATGGACTCACTCTTCTTGAACGGGACCGAACCGCATCTTCGTCAGGCCAAGCCCGACGCTACCGCCGGGACGCGCGAGTGGAAGCCGACATTCATCGGTAATGGCATCGCCGAATCCTTACAGAAGCCGAAGCCGCTCAAGTCGCCCAAAAGAGCAGTGCCGCAAACTCCTCGCGCAGGTGTGGCGGACGCATTCCTTGGCGGCGATGCACGATTCGCGGAGCTCGTAAAGGCGACAACGAGCCTCGATTGGAATCGCGTGCGTCTGCGACCGCCGGTGATGCCCTGGCTGCCTCTCAAGATCAACCTCGGCGACGTCTTTCAGATCCATCGCGTTCACGTCGCGCGGCATTTACATCAAATCGAACGCGCCATCGCCGACCTGGATCGCGTGGGATAGCCGCTCGACATGTTGCCACGGTCAACCGGCGGGCGGACCGTCGATCACCTGCGGAAGTCGATTGAGTGAAGCGGCGTCCAACGGCGTTTCTGTGTGATCAGTGGACGCGAATTTGATGACGCTGATGCGCGTCTCCACATCATACTCCCCGAGCGCTTGATCGAGCCAGAGATAACCGATCTGCTCGTAGCGGTGATCGGGAGTTCGCTCATATCCGGGAAGATGGATCGTCAGACCCCAACGCTCGCCATCCGGGCGACACGTGACCCACACATCGCCTGCGTCGACGCGCACGCCCGCGAATTCCAGGTGCCCGGAAACGGCCCGCCGCGGTCGAAATTTCGTTATGCGCCAGCGCGACAACGCCGGGGCAGCGGCGGAGAGTTTCTCCACGGCGGGAAAAGCGGTTCGAATGCCGCCCGCACTCACGACAAACTCGCGAACGCCGTCGATCACCGGCCCGAACTCGAACACGAGATCCGGATGAACGCGGCGGAGGGCTGCAGCAAGCTCGCCGAACACGCGATTCTGTTCTGGCTCGAACTCGAAGAGCCGCGACTCGTTGTCCTGGAACCAGTCCCAGAATTCCCGTTCGAGTTCACGCGTCTGCCGCATGCGTTCTCCTTACAAGACCAACGTGAATCTTAACCGGCGACGTCAGAACCGCGTCAGTACTTCTTGACCTGAGTCGCCGCCATCGACATCGTTTTGCATTAGGTATCGCAAGGATTCACGCATTAACGAGTGCGAATGCTGAACGTTATGCGCCCGTTGTCCTTCTCGCATGTGCCGGGCCGTTCGGCGTGACCACACACGCGCAGCAGACCGACCCCGCCGACTGGATTCGCGCAAACGCCATTCGCCTGAGCACGACCGAGGCCGGTCACGGATGCGTCGACCTGCAGCCGCTCAAAGCCCTCATTGGCAACGCTCGGATCGTCTCGCTCGGCGAAGCGACGCACGGCACGCGCGAGTTCTTCCAGCTCAAGCATCGCATGCTCGAGTTCCTCGCCTCGGAAATGGGCTTCACGATCTTTTCGATCGAAGCCAACATGCCGGAGGCGTATCGTCTGAACAACTACGTGCTCAACGGCACTGGCAACCCCGCCGAGTTGCTCCGTGGGATGTATTTCTGGACGTGGAACACCGGGGAAGTGCTCGACATGATCCGTTGGATGCGCGCGTTCAACGCGTCCGGACGCGGCCCCGTGCAATTCACGGGATTCGACATGCAAACGCACACCGTCGCCCTCGATATCGTGCGGCAGTTTGTCAGGCGCTACGATAACGCATATGTCGCAACGGTGACGGACGCGAGCCGGAAAATCCCGGTGAAGGCCGCCCCGGCTGGAGCCCGTTTCGGCGTGGCAACCTGGTCGTATTCGGTTTCGCAGGTCACGGCGCCGACGGTCGACCCCCGAGCAAGTGTTGCAGACTGGAGCGACGCCGTCGCGCATCTCGAGGCGGAGCGCACGTCGTACCGCGCGCGTGGCGCGCGCGATCGCGACATCGATTGGGCGATTCAGAACGCCCGCGTAGTCCTTCAAGCCGTGCAACGGCGGGCCGGCGTCGTGAGCCGCGACCGAAGCATGGCGCTCAACGTCAAATGGATTCTCGATCAGAATCCGAATGCCAAGATCGTGTTGTGGGCGCACAATGGTCATGTGTCGCGCAGCGGGACGAGGTATCGGTCAATGGGCGAAGAGCTGCACGACATCTACGGCGCGCAGATGGTGGTCTTCGGCTTCTCGTTCAACCGTGGCTCGTTTCAGGCGGTCGGCGCACGCGGTGGTGGGCTCCAGAATTTTACCGTCGGGCCGGCGCCGAGCGCGTCGTTCGATGCGTTGCTCGGCGCCGCTGGCATTCCGGTATTCGCGCTCGACCTGCGTAACGCACCGCCTTCTCTTCGGGAGCAGCGATTGAGTCGACAAATTGGCGCCATGTTCTCCAACGACACGGAGTCCAATTACAACATGCGGGCGTCAGTGCCGTCGTTGTTCGACGCAATTCTATTCGTGGAAAACACGACGGCGGCGCGCCCGAACGTGCGACGGTAACTCCTTCGAACGTCGAGCATCCCTCGACCCCCGACCCTCGACGCTCAATAGTGCTCGAGCGTTCTTCGATTCAACGCGGCATCGATCAGTGTTGCAGCGTACGCGCGGCTCACCGAATCGGAACCGACAAACCTCAACCCTCTCCGCCAACTCTCGGGTGCTTCGGGATGCGTCCCGGTGAGAATGACCCATCCCTCGCCAACGCCACCTTCGACGATGGCAGGTGTTCCATCTGGATACTTGGCCACCACGTCGCCCCAGCCGGCGAGTTGAGGACCATCTTCCCAGTATTGCGCGAGGGGTGACGAGCCGGCGATCGCGATATCGACGGCGGCTTTCCGGATGCCCTGGTTTTCGGCGGAATAGAAGCCGAATCTCACGCCCGAGGTGAGATTCAGGCCATTGTAAGGTGAGTTGCCCGCGAGAAACGCACCGGCGCAAATCCCGAGATAGTTCAGTCCAGCGCGAACTGCACTACGGACGTTCGCCGTTGCAGTTGCCGATAAACCGTTCCCCATCTCGACGAAGTTGCCTCCTGGCACGATCAGAAGGCGATATGCCAGAAGCTGCGGCCCGGTCATCCGGTCGAGCTGTCGGGAATTGATCATTGCGTAACGGATGTGCTGCTCGCGAAGGATGCTCCCGATTGCCTCGGCATCGTTTCGCGACGTTCCGGATCCATTGAAGAGCACCACGGATGGCGGGTCGACGGACGATGACTCGACCGCGCAGGCCGCCAGCCCGGCTGTCGGCACAGCGAGCGTCGCGATGAGCAAGGCGCGCACGGTCAGCCAGCGCGCCACGGGCAGCGCTTTGAGGAAGGCATCACGCTGCTGACCCCAGAGCGCCGGATATCCCAACGTCAAATGAGCATTCGCCAATGAGTGTTCGATGATAGCCGAAAAAAAACCGCATGAGATCCCTCATTTCGATGCACGGCGCGCCCGTTGTGCGACGAGGATCGCTTTCTCCGCCCAAGCACGCAGGGTATCCAGATCTTCGAGGGCATCGTCGGGAAGCTGGTAGTAGCGCATGGCGCCGCCGTCATCGCCAAATGGACGAAACGGCTGAAGGCCCCGCGCCTCGAAATCGCGCTGCGTGGTGCCGTCGGTCTTCAGGTAGACTGTATCGTCGGCGATCAGAGCAAAAAACACGTTCGCCGAATACAGGCCGACGCCCCCAAACATGCGCTGGCTGCGCACCGGCGGTACGGCCTGGTTCAACTGCTCGACGACAAACGCGCGATAGCTCTCTGTTACCGCCATGGCTCGGGGACTGCCGAAGAAAGAAACAATAGGGTCGTCAATTGCCGGCTAATCAAGCACCACCACGGTGCCAGCCACCTTGTCGCCCAATCGCTGGTGCTGCTCCCCGAAAATGAAGATCCAGTCGAATGGTCCGAGGATGGCCAGGAGGACATTGCGAACGAACGATTGACCGAAGGTGCACGGGGCACCGCTTCGCTCGCTCACGACATGCATGCCGATCCATCGCTTACCGAGGCTCTGGCCACCTCGCAAACCGTCCGCGAACAGAAAGTAGAACGCCGCCCAGAGCACTCCGCCGACGCCAAGAACGACTCCAAACGGCCCAAACAGTCTGCCCACGAACAACGCGACTATGAAAGGCACCGCGCCGATGGCGCCGTCGATGACCTGGCCCAATAGCCGATCCGATCGCGATGCGAGTGTCGAGCCGATGGTCGCTGGCGCCTGGTCACGGAGGAGCATTGGCTTCACGCGGATGAGGCTGGGCGTACGTAAGCACGCCACGAACCAAACGGGCTGGCGGCGCGAGCCGATGTGGCTCGGCCAGTTCGCGATCACGAATATGAATTGTCGGAACGCCGATCGCTACGAGAACGTCCGCGATGAGTCGACGATGGCATCGCCACCAGAGGAGCTCCGCGCACATGACTGCGGTTCTGAGCCCATTGGCCAGCATCAACAGCTCGGTGAGCCCGTCGGCGAATTCTTCACTCGCGAGATGATCCGCATACGCGCGAAAACTCGCGTGACGCCACGCCAGGTTGATGGACTCAGGATCGGGACGCCGCCGCCCTCCGAGGCTGGGTATCCAGCGATAGGAAAGGCCGTCACGCGCAACATCGGCTTGTACCGTAGCGGAGGCGAATTGCGGAAGTCGCCGCGATGCGGGAAAGCGCCGCACGTCGGCGAGCAGCTCGATCTCGTACGCGTGGAGCACGGCGCGAAACTCCTGCGCGGAACGCGTCGAATGTCCGATGGTCCAAACGGCGAACGTCAAGCCGGAATCAGCCGAGGTTTTCTTGGATGAACGTCGGGCTGAGATGAACGTCGAGCCGGCCCGCTGCCCGGGCCTCCATTGAAGAGAAAGACCGAAACGCCCACGCCACCGTTGTCGGCGCCGACGAAGTTGTGTGAGCTCCCGCGGTGCGGCAGGTCGTCCTCCCGAATGCGAAACATGTCGGCTCTCGCGCGTGGTTTCTCTGCTCAACCTAGCGGCTCGACGGAGCCGCAGGTGCATTGTCGCGCTCACGATTGAATCCGGTAGCCCGTCTTCCGCACCGTCAATATGTGCTTCGGCTCGGCCGCATTCTCCTCGAGCTTCCGGCGAAGTTCGGCGACATGTGTGTCCACCGTTCGGCTATACACCTCGCCCGAATATCCCCATACCTCCTCGAGGAGCTCACTTCGCGTGACCACCTGCCCGCGGCGTTGCAGCAGAGCGATGAGCAATTCATACTCCTTCGGCCGCAAGGCCACCGCCTGACCACGACGACGCACGGTGTGCGTCCCGGGATCGATCTGCACGTCGCCGAAGGTCACGGTTCCATTCAGCTCGCTCTTCGCGCGACGCGTCGCCGCGCGGCGCAAGAGCGCGTCGACTCGCGCGAGCAGCTCGAGCAACCCGAACGGCTTCGCCACATAGTCGTCCGCGCCGAGATGAAAGCCGAGTACCTTGTCGGTCTCCTCGCCGCGCGCGCTCAGGATGAGCACCGGCGTGTCGACGCCTTCCTCGCGCAGCGTTTTGAGAACTCGGTAGCCGTCCATTCCCGGCAACATGAGATCGAGCACGATGAGATCGGGCATCATCGTGCGCGCGAGCGCGAGGCCACTCGTTCCGTCCGCCGCGACCTGCACCTCGTAGCCTTCGATCTCGAGATTGTTCTTCAACCCGGTCGCGAGGTTGCGGTTATCCTCGACGACGAGAACGCGCGTCACGAGCGAGACTCCAGCGCCGGCGACGGCTCCGCGGATATCGACGGATGCTCACCGGTGAATCCTGATACACGCATGGCCGCCGGCAATTCGACTACAATGCGCGCGCCGCCGTTCGGCGACTCCTCGATCCACGCAGCGCCGTCGTGCAGACGCGCCAGCTCGCGTACCACATACAGCCCGATGCCACTGCCGGCCACCGAGGAATTTGCGTGGCGGTCGAGCCGATAAAACGAGGTCCACACACGCTCGCGCTCGTGAGACGGAATGCCGTCGCCCTGATCGTCGACCCAGAATCGAGCGCGGCCGTTCGTGGCCGACGTTCCTACGGTCACCGTCTGATTCGGCGGACCGTACTTGAGCGCGTTGTCGAGGAGGTTGAGCACCATCTGGCGCAGCGCGCTGCGATCCGCGAGCGCGTGGACATCCGGCGCAAAGGCGGTGTCGATGCGAACGTCGGCCGCGGCGGCCAGGGGCAGCCAGTCTTCGATGATCTCGCCAATGGCGCGTCCCAGGTCCACGGGCTCTGGACCGAGACGCGTCATCTGACGCTCGGCGCGAGAGAAGTGAAGAATGTTTTCGACGAGATGCATGAGGCGACGCCCTTCCTGCACAATGACGCCGCTCGCCGTGCGCCGTTCCTGATCCGTGCGGACGCGCCCGAGGTTGAGCGTCTCCGCGAATAACAAGATCTGTGATAGCGGAGTTCTCAACTCGTGCGATACGCTGGAGATGAAATCCGAGCGGAGGCGCGAGAGCTCGTGCTCCCGCCGCAGCTGCATCACGGTGACGGCGACCATCGCCGCCGTCAGGGTGAGCAGGCCCACGAGCCAGGGGACACGCGTTTCGGGAATCGCGCCGAGGGCGAGCGCTTCGACGGAGCGAGCCCGGATCGCCGCATGGACGCTGAGCGGCCCCACCTCATCGAGTGGCGCATCCGCTGAGTATGGCGACGCCGGGGAGCGCCCCGATTGGAACACGACGTGGTCGTCGCGATCGCGAACCGTGACCGTCAAGATCGAATCGTTCGCCGCGCCGCCGCTGACCGACGCCGGCAGAAGCGGTCGTCGCGCAAACACGCGAGCCAGAAGTTTGTCGTTGACCGCCTCGCTGCACGTGACCAACCCGAATGCCGCGATTGGAGCGCTATGCTCTGCGTACTTTACCGAATACGCAACAGCCGACCGACGCTCGCCCCGCGGCCCGCCGAGGACGATCGCATAGGTCCAATCGGGTTGGTAGGTCGTGCGGATATAGACGGGAATGCTGTCAGCCAACCATGCTCGCATTTGCGGCGACGGCTCCGCGCCCGCAGTTGCAAGCGACTCGTCGCGCAGGTCGATCCGAAAGTAGAAGCGCTGCGAATCGGCGGCGGGACTCGGACACCGCAGCACGTTGTCGGCGGTTGCGGCGAGGATGGTCGGCGGGGGGAGCAGCTCGTACGGTGAGCTGGCGCGGGCGCGCGTGACCGGCGCGAGTGCACCCGCGACGCCCGGTTGCAGCTCCTCGTTCACACCGGCGACGAGCTCCCATGCGGCGACGGCCGCATAGTCGTGCAGCGCCCGCTCGGCCGTTGCGCGGTGCGATCGCGCGGCGTCGTGCGCGGTGTACGCGAGCGCGGTGGCGAGAGCCAGCGTGCAGACGAGGAGCCCCGCGAGGAGCATCGCGTGCGACCGCGGAGGTGCTGCCAATCGGCGTCTGGATGACCGAGGCGAGGACGATGACGTCGCCATTGGCGGAATGTGCCGCGCCACGCCGTTGTATACAATGGCCGGCGTGCGCCTGACAAAGCTCTGACAAAGGTGGAACGGTGGAAAGGTGAACCGGTGGAACGCAACTGCTCACGCAAAGAAGCCTCGGCGCGGGCCGTTATCGTTCCGCCGTTCCACCCTCCAGGCGTTCCACCGTTACTGCGGTTTCTTGTTCATTTTGTGCTCAGCGCTCTCGCGCACCCAGCCCGCGGCGCCCCGCAAACCGCCAAACTGCTTCGACGACAGCACCGCGCCCGAATTCGCGTCGATGACCACCTTGGCGTGAGTCTTCTTCTTGTTCGGGATCACGGTGATCGCGTAATGCGTCATTCCGTTGTCCGTCTCCATCTCGCCTGACGTGACCTGCCCCGGCACCGCGCACAGCGCGATCGCTTTGGCGGAGTCAGCCGAGATCATGCCGGTTTTCCAGAGCTCGGTTTTGATGGCGACCTTGTGAACCGCGGCTGTGTCATACGTCGGGCATTTCGTGGCGCGATACCACTCCGGAGTGTCTTGCGCTCCCGCGCTCACGACGCCCGCGAGAATCAACGCCGCCGCTGTCATGAGTGTTTTGGCTTGCATGAAGTCACCTCTGCTTTGGTTGGACGGCGGATTTCGCCGCAACCTGTGTGCGCGCCGAGGTGATTGCAGCGTGCCCAGCTGGAATGTCTGGTGCCGGCCCGCTATGCGCGCGCGACGCGCAAGATCTCCTCGACAGTGGTGACGCCGGCCCGCGCCGCACGAGCGCCGTCCTCGAGCAACGTGCGCATGCCCTTCGCGATCGCCATCTCGCGCAGCTCCTCCGAACCGCGCCGGCGCTGCACCTCGAGGCGCAGTTCGTTGTCCATGACGAGAAGCTCATACACACCCGTCCGACCACGATAGCCGGTGCCGCGACACTCGTCGCAGCCCTTCCCCACCCAGACGCGCTCGAGTCCAAGCCGCGCGATGTCGATGCGTTTTGCCATCGCGCGATCGGGCCGCGCCTCGACCTTGCAGTGCGTGCAGATCCGCCGCACCAAACGCTGCGCCAACACCGCGTCGACCGTGCTCGCGACCAGGTACGCGGCCACTTCGAGATCCAGCAGTCGCGTCAGCGCCGTCGGCGCGTCGTTGGTGTGGAGCGTCGACAGCACGAGGTGACCCGTGAGCGACGCCTGCGTCGCGATTTGTGCCGTCTCCGGATCGCGGATTTCGCCGACGAGAATGATGTCCGGATCCTGGCGCAGCAGGGCGCGCAGGGCGCCCGCAAACGTCATTCCGACTTTCTCATTGACGGGAACCTGCGGCACGCCGCCGAGCTCGTATTCGACGGGATCCTCTACCGTGAGAATTTTCTCACGACCCGTGCGAATCATCTCGATCGCGCCGTAGAGCGTCGTCGTTTTGCCGGAACCCGTCGGCCCCGTCACGAGCACGATGCCGTGTGGGCGCGAAACAACCTCCGAGAACAGCTCGAGGGTATCGGCGGCCATTCCCAGCTCGGTGAGCGAGATGCGTCCACGTTCCTTATCGAGCAGGCGCAACACCACGCTTTCGCCGCGCAGCGTCGGCACGGTCGACACGCGTACGTCGACTTGACGATTCTGTAATCGCAGCCGGATGCGGCCGTCCTGCGGAAGCCGGCGCTCGGCGATGTCGAGCTCCGCCATGATCTTGAGGCGGCTGATGATCGCCGCCGTGAGATGTGGCGGCGGCGACGGCGCATTCTGCAGAACGCCGTCGATGCGGTACCGAACACGCAAACCGTCGGCGTAGCCCTCGAGGTGCACGTCGGACGCACGTGCGTCGAGCGCTTCGATGAGCAGAAGGTTCACGAGCCGGACGACCGGCGCCTCGTTCGCCAGGTGAAGCAGATCGTCGAGCGGGATCTCGTCGACATCCACCGTGCGCACCTCGCCGGTCATTCCGGCGATCATGCCCTCGGCGGTTGCCGCCTCCGGCGCATACACACGGCGGATCGCGGTTCGAATGTCGTGCTCGGTGAACCGCTCGAGCCGAATGCCGGCGCCGAACAACAGACGCAGGTCGTCGAGCGCGAGCGGCTCGACACGGTCCAGCCACGTTCCGACAGTCAACAAGTCGCCGCTCAAACGGAGCGGCAACACACCGTACTGCTCGAGCCAATCCGCCGACAACGCCGTCGTCAGCCGATCGACCTCGAGCAGCTCCGTCGCCGAGTGCTGCGCCTCCGGACGATCCGTTATCGCCATGCGCGGCGTGCGGACGTGGAGTCCGAGTGCAAAACTGCGGCAATCGGTGGAGTCTTCACAGCATCGGAACTGTCCGTCGGCGGCCGGCGCGGCGGCAGACTGTCACGGCGCGTCGTGTCGCGCCGAATCGTCATCGTGTCCGGCTTCGGCACGATGCGCGGACCGACGTCGATCTGCTTCAGCAACTCGCTGCCGTCGCGGACCGCGTTGCGATAACGGTCGAGATCCTCGTCGCTCGAGATGATGTGCGGCGTCAAAAACAAGAAAAGCTCGCGCGTCTCGTCGCTGTGTGTCGTGCGGCCGAAGATCAGCGGCCCGATCCAGGGAATGCGGCTGAGCACCGGCAGTCCCGATACGTCGCGCGTCCGCGAGTTGTCCGCCAGTCCGCCGATCACCGTCGTCTGTCCGTCGCGGACGAAAACCTGCGTTCGCGCCTCGCGTTTGTTGATGATCGGCGCGTCGAACTGGACCTGGTTCGTTGCGCTGTTGTCCGCCTGCACGACCTGCAAGTTCACATAGCCGTCGGGGTTGATCGTCGGTGTGATCGTGAGCACCGTGCCGACGTCGATGTACTGCACCGTCTGGACGCGGCCCGTCGGATCGTTCGGCACCGTCTGCGACACCTGGACGAACGGGCGGGACGACCCGACGTTCAGCTGCGCCTCGCGGTTGTTCTGCGCAATGATGACCGGCAATGAGAGAACTCGCACATCGCCTCGCGACTGCAGCGCCGCGATGGCGACATCGTATTTGATCGTCCCGTTGTTGTCGCTCAGCTCGAGGATGAACGCGCGGTCGCTCGCCGTCGACGGCGCCGTCGCGGTAATGTCCGCCGACGTCGCACCATTTTTCACGCGCTTGGCGTTGCCCGACACACCGATGTCGAGATCACGCGTGCGATCGACTTCGGCGATCGTCACCTCGATCAAGACTTGCAGCGGACGAATATCGATGCCCTGTAAGAGTTGTTGCACGAGGGCATAGTCGGCTTCGGTCGCGCGGATGAGCAGCGAGTTGGTCGACTCTTCCGGGATGATCCGGATGTCGCCCGACTGGCTCGAGAGCGATCCCGAGATCCCTTGCAACCGCTGGCTGAGCACATTCGCGATATCGCCGAATGCGCCCAGACCGGCCACGTTGTTGTTCCCGGCGATCTGCCCGCGACCGCCGCCCCGCCCGGGGTTCGCGTTCCCGCCACCGGGGTTGAAGGGCGACGTGTTCGGCGTGATCGTGATGTTCCCGGGCGGTTGCGCGGGCGAGTTGATGATGTTGAATCCGCCGTTCGCGTTCGGAACGACCGTTGTGCCGCCGCGCCCCGTGCCCCCGCCGCTGAACCCCGAGAAAAGATTCGACAGCACCGGCGCCAGTTGGACGGCGCTCGCGTGTCGCAACCGATACGTGAAAATGCGCACTTGCTGCTGCTGGTTCTGTTGCAGCAGTTGCTGCGCCAACGATTGCTGGTTCTGCTGTTGGCGCTGCGCCGCCTGTTGATCCGCGGTGCCGACGATTTGCATCATCGTCGGCGTTTGCGTGACTTTCAGCCCTTCCGACTCGGCAAACGACTTCAGCGTTTCAGCAAGCTGGTCTCTCGACAGTGCTCTGCCGAGGCGGAACGTGACTCGTTTTTGCGGAATGTTGCTCAGCGAGACGTTCAGATCGCCGGCGGCGGCGATCGCGTCGAGCACGACTTTCAAATCCTGATCCTGATAGTCGACAATGACGGCTCCCGGCGGAGCCGCCTTCTTCGTCGTATCAGGTTTTGCCGCCTGCGCGCGCGCCGGGTTGGGCGGCCGGCCTCCGCGTTGTGCGGACAGCGGCGCCGTCATCAGCGCCGCAACCGCGCCGGTAACAAGAACTCGAATGACAATCCACATATCAGGATCCTGGCTTGGGCACGATGACATCGATGTTGGTTCCCATGCTGCTCACGAGCGTCACCTTGCCACGCTCGATCGTTCGCACGGTCCAGTCTCCGATTTTGTCACCGACATGAACGAGCTTGGGACGTCCATCGGACAGCGCGACCGTTGCGAAGCTCCGCCCGTCGGTCGCGACCGCCGTTCCGAGAATCAGCGGCTTCTCCGGCAGTGCCGCCGGCCGTGCATTCGGGTCTGGCTCACCCGGCATCCGATACGGATTCGCAGGCGCGGCTCGGTCGATCGAAAACACGTTGTTGTCGACCGCCGCCGAGACGTCGACGTGTGGACGAGACACACGACGCGTGATCGAGTCCAGGCTCGCGATCGACGTGGGCGGCTGCTCGGGCACGGCTTCGACGCGCAACGCGCGCATGAGCGTCCACCCGGTGGCGATGACCGCGGCCGTCAAGAACACCAGCGCGCCTCGCATGGCCGGCAGGCGGGTCAATTCACGTATGCTCATGGCAGGCTCGCCCTGAGCGCCGGGGCCGTCGCCGCCGCGGGTTGCGTCGACGACGCGGGCGCGGGGCCCGACGGTTCCGTGACGGCAAACCCCGCGATCGTCGCGGCGATGGTGAGCGTTTGCATGTCCTTCTCGTCGCCCCGTTGCGATCGCGAGATGTCGAGACGGTCGACGCGAACCAGCTTCTCGCCCTTTTCCAGTGCCTGCAGAAACTGCAACGCGCCCCGCAGATCCGATTCGGCACGGATCTCGACGCGCAACGTCTGCACACCTTCCACCGCAGGCGTCGGTGGGCGTGTCGCCGCATCGAGCAGATAGACGCGCGTCTGATTCGCCACTTCACCGAGGTACGACGCGAGCTCCGCGCTCGCCATTGTGGCCTCGCGCCCCTCGAAAAGCCGCGGCCGCATCGCGCGCATCGCCGAATCGGCCACGTGTTGCAGGCGTGGATTGCGCCGCGCGGTTTCGATCGCCGCCCGCTCGCGCGCCAGCGTCGCACGTTCCGTTGCCAGCTGATCCCGCGCATCTTCGAGCGCCGCTCGATACGGGCGAACACCCCAGATGTACAACAGCGCCGGTAGCAGCACCAACCCGCCGATCACGACGGCACGGCGATCGCGGCTCCGCATCGTGCTCCACTTCATGGCGCCGGCCTCCGACCCGCAGGGTTGGACGCGGGCGTCGTCGTGCGGGTACCCTCGGGCGGCGTCACCCGCGCCGCGATCGTGAAATGCTCGAGCGGATCACCCTCTTCCTGCAGCTCGCGGCGCACCGGCGCGGCGGCGCGAACGCCGGTCAGCCCGTCCGCCTTTTCGATCGCGTTGAAGACGAGCGACGCCCGGTCCGCCAGGCCGTCGACGATGAGAGAATCCTCACGAGTGCGAATCGACAGCAGAAACGCGTCTTCGGGAACGGCGTCCGTCAGCGTTGCGATGACCGTCGACCAATGTGGCGCCGAGCGATCGACACCCGTCAACGTCGTGAGATGCCGATACGCCGCGTCCACGGTCGTGCGTCCAACCATCGTGGACGCGATTTGCGGACGAATCTTTGCCCGCTCCGCGCGAATGATCCCGAGCTGACGATGGACGCCCCACAGCTCGATGCCCGCCGACGCCACGAACAGCGCCGCCGCCGCCGCGACAACCAGCCACGCCAATCTGAGCGCGCGATCGCGCGCTTCCATCACCGCTTCCTGCGTGCGCAGGACCGGTCCGACCTCGCTGCCCGCAAAGTGCGCCGCGATCAGGTCTGCCCGGTCGGCCGCGGCAGACCAGTCTCCCGTCGGCGTCGACACCGTCAAGCCCAAACCACCGAGCGCCGCGGTGAGCTGGCGGCGCGCGCCCGCGGCGCCCATCGCGCCGACGCGCGCCGAGGGGCCAACGGTATCGACGATCATCGTCGCATCCGCCGCTCCCGCACGAAACCGCCGAACGCCAACCAGCCGGCCGTCCTCGAGCTGCAACAGATCAGTGCGCTCGTCGTGTGCAACCAGCACGAAGGCGGTCTGTCGCTCGAACGCCGGCCAAATCGCCAACGCCGCGGCCGCCCACGCCGACTCGGCGGGCGCGATCACTTCGATCGACCAACCGGCCTGCTCGGCCGCATGGCGAATCGATGCGACGAGCCTGGCCTGCGCCGCAGCGGCAATGATGGGCGACGGCTTGCCGCGCACTCGGCGCGCGGCCCGCGATGCGCCCACGACCTGCGCCGAGCGCGCTCCGACGAAATACCGCGACGCGTCCCGAGAGAGGACGCGCTGCAAGTCCTCGTCGGCCAGCGGCGGCAGCTCGAGCCGTCGCACTTCGGTGAACGGCGGCATCAACGACACCGCAAGCGTTCCGCTCGTCACGCCAATCGCCCGCGCAAGGTCGCCGAGCGCGGCAATGAGCGACGGCCAATGCCCACCGTTTTCACTCAACGGCGGCTCGAGTGGCGCGCGCCAGGCGCGATCCGGAGCGCTGCGCAGCCGGATATCCGCGGCGCACAACTCCGTTGCCGAGATCGCTATCCCGGTACGAATGCGTTTCTTCGAGCCGAAATCGGCGCGGGTGCTGCTCACCATATCGTGTTGGTCACGTTCACGTTGCCGCCCTCTCCCCTGGTTAGGACGACGATGAGCTTTGTCGGTGACGACTGCGGGCCGGTGCGAGCCGTGATGTCGAGCTCGACATTGGTCGTTGAGTACACAATGCGCCCCTGCAACTGCGGATTGACCGCGGCTCGGCCCATGACATCCGTCATGTTGTTGATGCGCCGGCCCTGCGATCGATACTGGAGGATTGCGCTGAGGATGGCGTCGGTCATTCCGGGCAGCGCACGAAGCACCGCCGCCGGGGCCGTGTTGACGTTCACGCGTCCATTGCCACGCGTCGTGAGATACGGCCGAATCGCCGTGAAAATCGTGTCGTTCATGCCGAGCACGTTCCGCATGTCGTCGACGTCGCGGAACGGCGCATTCGTCGGCAACGCGAGCAGCTCGGCCTTGAGATACGCCTCGATTTCTCCGCCGCTGGGCCGCGGCAGCGTGTCGGCGTCCCGCCAGTCCATGATCGCCTGGGCAAGCTTCGTCGACCTTTCGAAATCTCTAAGTAGAAAACTGAAAAATGTCTGAAACTCGAGCTCGTTCGCGCTATTGATGTTGAGAAACGAGCTCAGGTCGACCGTCTGCACGTCGACCGGCGTGCTGTCGACATAGACGTCGCCCGAATACCTCGAGCTGGCGTCCAGCCATGGATCCGACGCGCGCAAGCGATCGATCGCGTTGTTGCCCGAGGGCAGCACGCGCAGATCCTGCTCCATACGCGCCCGCGTCATCTCGAACGCACCCTGGGCCAGGCCGCGTTGGATCCCGCGCTCGCCGGCGAGAATGCCCACGGACCGACGCTCGCGCGCCTCGAGGCTGAACTGCAGGGCAACCGTCGCGATGGCGACGACGAGCCACAGCGCAGCGAGCAGGGCCACACCGCGACGCGCCGTCATCTCAGGGGTCCTCTCACCGTCGTGAGGTTCATCCCGATCACCATCGGCAGGCCGAGGATCGGCTGCGTTTCCTTGTTCACGCTCGAGCCCATCGTGATGCGGATGGCGCGACCGCCGCTCATCGTTGCACCCTCGGTCGACGGAATCCATCGGCCCGTCGTGCCGTCGAGGTACTCCACCGTGAACACGTCGATCGTCGAGTCGAGCATCTTCCGCATCAGCGGCTGCTGCGGCGTCGGCTGATATTCGACGGTCAACCCCTTCTCCGGTGTGTTTTCGTCCGCGTCGACGTAGAGGCGCAATGTGACGTTCGACAGCATCGACGGATTCATCGCGGCAACGCCGCCGATGCTCAACTCATCGCCCGCGGCCTTCGCCGGCGTCACGTCGACGACGTTCATCGCGCCGCGCCCACCCGTGCGAGTCGATCCCGTCGAGCCGGGGCCGCCGCGGCCGACGCCGCTCGTCAAACCTCGCGGCCCGCCGCCGAGTTGAATGCGCGGCGTTCCCGACGTCACCCATGACCGAATGGTCTCGCGCAACGCCGACGCGCGTTCGGTGGATTTGTTGGCCGTCGCGATGGTTCGTTTGTGATCGACAATCGACTGAAAGGCACCCGCACCCGCGGCCGCCATCAGGCCCGTGATGGCGAGTCCGATCACGAGCTCCATCAATGTCATCCCCGCTCGCGCGCGCATCATCGACGGGTCGTGATGATGGGCCGACGGTAGACGTACGTGGGGATCGTGTACGTGCCGCTGGTCCAGTGAACCGTGACATGAATGGTGTAGACACCGGGCTGATCGGAGTATGGCTCCGATGTCGTCGTCCATGAGTATTCTTGAAGCGGCTCGGGGAACGTCCCTTTCGCGACGGAATCAGGCAGCGATTGAAGTTCGCGATCCGTCATCAGCGTGAGAAAGTCGAGCCGCGACGTTGCGAGCGCCTCGGCGATCATTGCACGCCGGGCTCGCTCCGCGGTGCGCATGTCGCCGCCGACAGCCTCCAGGGCGCCGACCGCTGTCATCCCGACGATGGCGATCGCGACAACGGCCTCCACGAGGGAGATACCGTGTCGCGTTCGCCCGCGCTGCGCACCGCGCGTTCTAGAGCGTGTCAGCACTCGCCACCCCGCTCCATGGGTCTACCCGAATAAAAAGCGGAATCTCGCCGCCGCGCAGGAGCACCGGGTCGGCGTACGCCGCGCCGGACGGCCGAAAGACGTAGGTCAGCCGGAGCTGATCACTCTCGAGCTTTTCTCCCATGCCGAGATCCAATGTCCCCTCGGCGAGCGTGGATGCACCGGCGACCGTCGCCGTATCGACGTGATACTTGAGTGTTTTTGGATCGATGCGAAGCGTCACGGTCGCGTTGTACTTGATCGCGGCTTTGCGCGCCTCCTGCAACAGCAGCACCATCTGATCGGCGCCGCGCGTCGGCTGCTCGGTGCCGAGGCGCGCAAACGCCGGCGCGGCGAGCGTCGCGGCAATGGCCATCACCGCGAGCACCATCGTCAGCTCCCAGAGGGTATAGCCCCGTCGGGCGCGGCGGGCGGCGTTCTCGATCGACATCACTTGAACGAGTTCGCGTTGATGCCGTAGATCGCCTGCAGCAGCGACAGTGCGACGAACGCGACAATTGCCCCGAAGATCACGATCATCGCGGGCTCGGCGAGCGTCGCGAGACGTTGGGTCGCGCGCTCCGTGCGCTCTTCGAAGATGTCGGCCGCCTTCATGAGAAACACTTTCAGTTGACCGGCGTCCTCGCCGACGCCGATGAGCTGAGCGAGCATCGGCGGAAAGAGCGTGCTCTCGGCGACGGCCGCGCGGAGCGAGCTGCCTTCGCGCACGCGGGTGCGAATCCGCATGGCATCGTCGCGCGCCGTCGGGTCCCCGAGTGAGTCGATCGTGTCGTCGAGGGCGGTGAGCAGCGGCGCGCCGCCGCCGAGCAACACGCCGGCGAGGCGGGCGAAGCGGCCGGCCAGCGCATAGCGACGCAGTGTGCGGACCCCCGGCAGCGCGAGCATGACGGCCGACCAGACGCGGCGCCCTTCATCCGTGTTCGTGACCCAAGCGCCGAATGCCGCGATGAACAACGGAATCAAGAACAGGAGCGGCCACGCGCGATGCATCGCCGAGGAGATCGCAAGCAACGTCGACGTCGACTTCGGCAATTGCGCTCCGCTGCCCTCGAGCAGCGTCACGAAGCGCGGCAGCACGAAAAAGAGGAGCACGGTGACGGCCGTCGTTCCCGCAACGGCGAGCAAGATCGGGTAGATCGCCGCCGACAGCACCTTGCCACGCAATTGCTCATCGCGCTCGAGTTGGTCGGCGAGCCGCGCGAAGCTGCTGTCGATATCGCCGCTCTTTTCGCCGGCCCGGACGAGTCCCACGTAAATCGGCGGGAACAGGTTTCGGTGATGCGCGAGCGCCGCCGACAAGGTCTCGCCCCGCTCGACGCGACCGCGAACCTCTTGCAGCGCGGCGCGCACGTCCCCCGATGCAACGCCGGACGCGGCGTTCAGTGCCTGAGCGAGCGGCATGCCGACCGGCAGGAGCGCCGCCATCGCACGCGTGACCTCGAGGACTTCGCGCCGCCGTCCAAACCGGAATCCGCCCCGCGACGCTTCGGCATCCGACGACTCGGCAACGTCGAGGACGAGCAGACCGCGCTCTTCCAGCGTGCGGGTCAGCGCGCCAGTGCTTACGGCCTGCGCTTGGCCACGCAGACGCTTCCCCGATCCATCGACCGCCTGATAGGCGTAGGTTGGCATTTAACGGCTCGGACGCATAACGCGCAACGCGTAACGCGTAACGCAAAGGCGGAAGCCGCCGCGTGCAGTCGCGTTGCGCGTCCCGTGCGGCATCCGCCTATTTCCAGCTGACAATGTCGGCGTCTTCGCCCTCGCCACCGGGCTTACCATCCGCGCCATACGAGACGAGGTCATAGCCCTGCGTGTTCACCTGGCCGGGAAACACGTACACGTACGGCCGCCCCCACGGATCGAGCGGCACCGGCTTCCTGAGGTATTGCGAGCGCCAGTTCGCCGGCGGATCGATCGTTGGCTTTTCCCACAGCGCCTGCAGACCCTGCTCTGTGCTGGGGTATCGGCCGTTGTCGAGACGGTAGGCGTCGAGCGCCGCGCCGAGCATTTCGATCTGCGACTTCGCCGTCGCATCCTTCGCGGCGCCGACGTGCTGGAAGATGTTCGGCGCAACGAGCGTCGCGAGAATCGCGATGACGACGATGACGACGAGGATCTCGATGAGCGTGAAGCCGGAGCGGCGACGCCGAAGCCCGCGGACACCCACGCGGCGGCGCGGAGGAGTGAGAGACATGGATTGGGCAGGGAGGAGCGTGAAACTACGCATCATATGACACCACAGATGCGGAAACGGTTTTTACGGCAAGACTTAGAAAAACGAACAAACGCTGGAACGGTGGAACGCTCAACGCGGAACAGATAACGCGCAACGCTCAAATCGTATCTACTGTATGAATTACGGGCGGCCTCTGAGCCTCGTTCGGCGTGCGATATCCAGATTAGCTGTTCGACGTGATCGATCCCTGGTTGGGGTCAGAGTCGACTCTGACCCCGTCTATGCGATCCCATCCGATCGGCAGTATCGACTAAGTGAATAGTAGTTAGACGCTACGCCCCACGAAACGCCGTAACCGCGCCGGCGGCGCTCTGCCGCGCCTGCACGGCGCCATGCCCCATTGACTTCCTATGGAAGACTCCCATCTTATGCTCTCATAGAATTCCTATGGGAATGACAATGGCTCCTTCCGTCGAAGTCCTCCGCGGCACCCTCGACCTCCTCGTCCTCAAAGCCGTCAGCTGGGGACCCACCCACGGCTACGGGGTCGCCCGCTGGATCGAGCAAGCCACCAACGACGTCCTGCAAATCGAGGAGGGCTCTCTCTATCCGGCTCTCCACCGCCTCGTCACCCGCGGCTGGATCGACGCCGAGTGGGGCACGTCGGAGAACAACCGTCGGGCGAAGTTCTATACCCTAACGGACAAAGGCCGCGCACAGCTTCGGCTCGAGGCCGCTTCTTGGACACAGTTCGCTCACGCGGTTTTTGCCGCGCTCGAGGCGCCTCCCCAGCCCACCTGAGGACCCGCGAACATGACTCCCACCCCGAAGCGCCGGACTCCGGCGTGGCGGCGCTACCTCCAGTTCTGGGGCTCGAACCCGGCCGATGATGTCGCTGACGAGCTCCGGTTTCACCTCGACATGCGGGCCAACGAATACATCGCGCGGGGTATGTCCCCCGACGAGGCACAGCGGCTCGCCTCCCGCCGCGTTGGCGACGTGCATCGCGCCAAAGCGGAGTGCGTCGTCATCGACGAGCAGTTCGCGCGCAGCGAAGGACGGGCCGAATTCTGGAGCTCGATCCGACAGGACATGATTTTCGCGGGACGACTGTTGCGGCGAGAGGCGCTCCCCAGTGCGGTGGCTGCGCTTTGCCTCGCGTTGGGCATCGGCGCCGCAACGACGATGTTCAGCGTCGGCAACACGCTCCTGCTCCGGCCGCTGCCCTACCCCAACGCCGACCGCGTCGTCTGGATCCACACGGAGCGGGTGTCGGATCACGAGTTGAGCACGATCACTTCGTATCCCGATTTCGTCGATTGGCAGCGACGCGCGCGGTCGTTCGATGACATGGCCGTGATCGAGCAGGGTAACCTCACGTTCGTGCTCTCGACACCCGTCCGCGGCAGCGGCGGCAAGGTCTCCGCGCGCTTCTTCCAGACGCTGGGCGTTCAACCCGAGCGCGGACGACTCTTCACCGTCGAGGATGATCGACCCGGCGCGCCCAAAGTTCTTCTCGTCTCACACAGCTTTGCCGAAACTCGACTCGGCGGCGTCGATAGCGTCGTCGGAAAGGAATTCCTCGTCGCCGGCGAAAAGCAGACCGTTGTCGGTGTGATTCCGGATGCCATGCGGCTCCCGAGTAGCGCTCAGGTCTGGGGGGTGATGCAACGTGATTACGCGAAATCGAGCCGCGGTAGCCGGAGTCTCGAGGCGTATGCCGTCTTGAAGCGCGGCGTCACGGCCGACGCAGCCCTGCGTGAGATGAAGGGAATCAGCGCGCAGATCGCCGCGGAGCACTCGGGCGACGACTCGTACGCGGTGTCGGCACTGCCGCCGCTGCGCGAGCACTTCATTGGAAGCTCGCGTTCGGGACTCGTGGCGCTCAGCGCGGCGACGCTCCTCGTGCTGCTCGTCGCCTGCACGAATGTGGCGGCGCTGCAGATCGCGCGCGCCGCGGCTCGCGCGAAGGAAATCGCCGTGCGCGTCGCGATTGGCGCGAGTCGGGGGCGGGTCGTGGCTCAACTCCTCACCGAGAGCATCGCGTTCTCGGTGACGGGCGGCCTGCTCGGCATCGGCGTCGCGATGGTCGGTATGAAGTACGTCGCGCGATCGATCGCCGCGGGCGCTCCTTCATGGATGCACTTCGGCCTCGACGGACGCGCGCTCGCGTTCACGGTGGCGATCTCGGTGGCCGTGGGGATCATCTCCGGCGTGTCGCCGGCGTTGCGGCTCGCGCGTGTCGACCCCAACGATGTGCTGCGCGGCGGACAGGCGCCGCTGGGCCTGTCGCGCGGCGCGGCGCAGCGGCTCTTCGTCGCGAGCGAGATCGCGCTGTCGGTGATCCTCGTTGTCGGGGCCTTGCTCGCGATCCAGAGCGTCGCCCGCCTGCAGCGAATCGCGCTTGGCGTCGATCCGAGCGGGGTTCTGACCTTCCGCGTGACGCTCCAGGGGCCGCGGTACGATGAGGCGGCGGAACGAGCGCGAGTCATTAGTGAATTCGAACAGGCGATCGAGCGCATCCCGGGCGTCGAGGCGGCGGGAGCAACGACCCACGTTCCGCTCGTCGGTTGCTGCTCGAAGTTCGGTGTACAGATCCTTTCCAGCACATTGGGATCCTAAGCTTAGAATTCCACGTGGACAAGTTGTCGCG
>JADMIO011288079.1_pt1 | contig 88585 bp, 73 predicted proteins | sample 8958161 | NCBI WGS metagenome assembly JADMIO01 (sample SAMN16585339, study PRJNA669376) | soil metagenome | isolation source: Crop rotation soil | place: USA: Cullars Rotation, Alabama | collected 2011
CGCGACAACTTGTCCACGTGGAATTCTAAGCTTAGGATCCCAATGTGCTGGAAAGGCGCGACCGAGGCTTCCGAGGACGTCGGTTGCCCGAGGGCGAACCGCTGCGCATAGAGCGTCGCGAGCTGCTGCTGGATGACGGCCAATTCGCGAAAGGTGCGTTCGCGATTGGTCGCGGCGTAGAGCTCGATGATCGCGCGGCGCAGATCGCTGCGAACCTGCCAGGCGGAGGCGAGCACGCCGAGCCGCGCCGCCTCGGCATCGGCCTGCGCGATATCCTGCTGACGCGCGCGCTTGTCGCCCTGGAGCAGAAAATCGAAATTGATCGCGGGAAACCACGGCGACACGCCGGGCTCGCGCGTTGAGTTGTAGCCGGGAACGAGCGAGAGGGTGGGATTCGGACGCGCGGCGGCGGTTTGTCGGGCGGCGCGCGTCGTCGCCCATTGCGCCCGGGCCACCGCGAGCGAGGGATTGTAATAAAACGCGACCCACGACAACGCCTCGAAATCCCACGTCTCGGGCTCGTGGCCGAGATTCTCCGATAGAAACCCATGCAGCCCAGCGTCACGCAGCGAGCGTTCGGTGAATTTGGCCGCGGACGCGTCGGGCGCGACGGACGGCGCGGGCGCGGGAACGGTCGTGCAGCTAGTCAGCGCGAATGCGACCAGCAGCGAGGACCCGAGGCGACGTTTCACGCAGGCCAGAGTGGAGCTTTTATTTGGTGCCGACGACAATTACTTCAAACGTGTCCGCCAGAATCGGCGCGCGCGGCGGACGGCCACCTTTGACCGGCGCGGGCTTCGGACCGAACTTCGGTGCGCTCAAGTAGAGCCGGCCCGTGGAAGAATCGATTGTGATCGTCTTGGCGCCGACCGCAGTGGTGACGGCGGGCAACGCGGTGTATTTGTCGGCGCTTTCCTGTTTGATCACGGACATCGTGCCGTCGGGGTTCGACGTGAAGATGAAGCCGGCCTTCGCATCGTAGGCGAGGCCGTCAGGGTCTTCGCCGCTCGCGACGGTCGCGACGACCTTGCCGGTATCGCTGTCGAGCACGACGACCTTGTTGTTCGCGCAAGCGGAGAAAACGCGGTGGTGCGCGGCGTCGACCGCGAGGCCCGTGCCGCCTTCGCCGGGCGCGGCGGACCAGACAGCCTTCGGTTTGAACGTGTGCGTATCGAAGACGCCGACGCTGCTCTTATCCTCGAGGTTCACGAAGCCCTGGCCGCGACCATCGAAGCCGATGCCCTCGAGTTTGCCCCCCACGTCAATTGTCGCCATGACGTCGCCGGAGGCCGGATCAACCACGGTGACTTTGCCATCACCATGGTTGCCGGCGTAAATCTTTTTGCTTTCCGGATCGTATTCGATCGAATCGGGGTTGGAGCCGGTGGATTTGATCGTCTTGATCGGTGCGAGGGTCTTCAGGTCGAACATGATCATGGCATCGTCGATGCCGCTGCTGGTGAAGCCGTGGCCCGTCTCCGGCGCAACGGCCACGCCGTGCGCACGGGAGACCGGACCGATCTCGCCGACCTTCTTGCCGGACTCGAGATCGAGGACCTCGAATTTTTTTTCATGGGAGACGTAGAGCCGATGTGCGGCGGAGTCGACGCGGAGGTAATCGTAGCCCGAGGTGTCGCCGCCGATCGGGAGATGCGCGACGACTTTATATTGCGCCCGTGCGGAAACGGCGAGCGCGGCGAGCACGAGGAGAGAGCGAGCGAGGCGATGCATGGAGGGAGAGACGGATAAGTTGCGACGCGAGTCAGTTGAGTTTCATCCGCCGATGTCCACGCGCGGTCAATCCCGTGAACATGACGGTTTCGTAATGGAAAGAGAACGATACCGGTCATCTCTCCTTGGTAATCTCCGCGCCATTCGCGGATCGCCACTGCGATTCCACCACGATGAAAAAACGATTTCAGTTCCTCTTTCTCCTGCTCGGTTTTCTCGCGGCCTTGCGCGGACAGAATCCGCCGGCCGCGTCGATCGGCGGCACAGTCGTCGACGCGGCCAGCGGCAAGCCAGTCGAGTATGCCACCGTCTCTTTGAAAAACAGTGCCGGCAAAGTCGAACGGAGTGACGCCACGGATGCGAAAGGGTGCTTCGCGCTCGAAGGCATCGCTGACGGCAACTATCAGCTCGCTTATAGCCTGATTGGTGGTGAGCAGGAGGGGATTGTGCCAGTCTCCATCGATGCCCGCCATCGCGTAATCCAACTCGGCCAGCTCCGCCTCGCTGGCGATGCCGCGGTCAAAATGGAAAAGTTCGAAGTCGCGACCCGGCGCGAAGCCTTTTCCAACTCGATCGATCGCAAGGTCTACAATGTCGGCAAGGATATCCAGAGCACGACCGGATCGGCGAGCGGGTTGCTGCAGAACATCCCGTCGGTGCAGGTCGACGTCGAGGGCAACGTCAGCCTGCGTGGCAACGACAACGTCCTCATCTTGGTCAACGGCAAGCCTTCCACGCAGATGAACGCTGCGAACCGCGCGACCGCGCTCGAGCAAATGTCCGCCGACTCGATCGACAAAATCGAGGTCATCACCAACCCCTCCGCGAGATACAAACCCGATGGCACCGCCGGCATCATCAATATCGCGCTCAAGAAAAAGCGCGAACCGGGTTATTCCGTCTCGGTGCGCGCCAACGTCGGCAACGATGATCGTTACGGCGTTGGGTTCACCGCCAACTACAATCCCGGCAAATATAATCTCTACGGCTCGTTCAACGTTCGCCAGGACAACCGCCCGCGGTTTGCCGACGAAACCCGCAGTCATCTCGATGCCGCGACGAATTCGTTCATCAGCACGACGCAAACCACCGTCGAACACATGAAGCCGCTCTCCCGAGTCGGACAACTGGGCGCCGACTACAATGTCGACGATGCCACGAAAGTGGGCGCCAGCCTGAGCTACAACTATCGCACGTTCTTTCGCACTTCGACCATCGGCAATCTTTCCCGCGGTGCCACCGGCGGCATCACGAGTGACTACGATCGCGATCGCACCGACTCGGAGTGGCAAAAAACGACAACGTTCACCTCCACGCTGCAGCACGGCTTCGCCAAGGACGGTCACGAGCTGAATATCGAGGTAAAGCGCGAGCGGCATTCCGAGCAGGAGGACAATCACTACTCGAACCTCTACCGCACGCCCGTCACACCGGCGACTTTCGATTATACGACGATTCATCCGACTGAAATCGGCACCGAGCTGAGCAGCGATTACACCTACCCGCTGGACAACGACGGAAAATTCGACGCCGGCTACTCGCTCGAGATGAACAAAATCGACGCCGACTTCCGCGGCGGAGCGCGGGATCCGCTGACCGGAAGTTCGACCGTCGATCTCAAGCGAACCAATCGCTTCATCTACCATGATCACCTGCACGCGCTCTACGCCACGTATGGCCAGCCCATCGGGAGATTTGGATTTCTCGCCGGTCTCCGCCTCGAAGACACCGTCATCGATACAAATCAAGTCACCGCGAAGCTGACGGATAAAAACAGTTATATCCGGCTCTATCCTAGCCTGCATCTTAGCTACAATCTCTCCGAGCATGGGCAGGTTCAATTGAACTACAGCCACCGCATCCATCGCCCTGAGAGCGATGATCTCAACCCGTTCCCGGAGTATCAGGACCCTTACAATCTTCGCGCCGGCAACCCGCATCTGCTCCCCGAGGACACGCACTCGATCGAAACCGGCTACCAATACAAGAAGACCGACACGACTTACCTCGCCACGGTCTACTACCGCCAGACCTACCACGCCTTCACGACGATCACGCGTTACATCGACAGCGTCACGCTGCTGACCACGCATGAGAATCTCTCGACGAACCGCTCGGGCGGGCTTGAACTCGCCGCGACGGGCGATCTCGGCCAGAACCTCACGTTGAATTTCAGCTCGAACGCGTTCTACAGCGAAATTGATGCGAGCAACCTCGGCTACAGCGCCAGGCGTTCCGCGATCGCGTGGAACGCCAAGCTGAACGCGAGCTGGCGCGCGACGAAGGCGGATCTTGTTCAGTTCAACGCCAACTACACGGCGAAGCGTCTCACCGCGCAGGGTGATCGTCTGCCGACTTTCATCGCGAACCTTGGCTGGCGCCACGATCTCCAGGACCGGAAGACGGCCTTCGTCGTCACGGTCTCCGATGTCTTCAATTCGCTGCAAGAGCGCTCCATCATCCACACGCCCGTGCTGCACGATGACATCACACGGCGGCGCAGCGCTCGGATCGTCCAGGCCGGCTTCATCTACAATTTCGGCAAGCCGGCGAAGAAACCCAAGAAGGACGATCTGCAGTTCGATACCTCGCTCTAGGAGCACGGAGAGGTTTTGCTCGCTGTCACCCCGCCGCTTTCTAGCTTTCACCTATGCGTGTGCTCGTCGTCGAAGACGAAAAGAAAATCGCCGCCTTCATTCGCAAGGGCCTGGCCGAGGCCGGCTTCAACCCAATGATCTGCCATCACGGCAACGATGGGTTGCAACTCGCCGGGACCGAGCGATTCGACGCGATCGTGCTCGATGTGATGCTGCCGGGCCGCGACGGTCTGAGCGTGCTCCGGCAATTGCGGGAACATCGCAACACCGTGCCGGTGCTGTTGCTCACCGCCCGCAGCAGCCTGAACGAGCGCGTCGAAGGGCTCAACGCCGGCGCCGACGACTATCTGGGCAAGCCGTTCTCGATGGAGGAACTCATTGCGCGGTTGCGAGCGCTCGGCCGGCGCGCGACCGGCGAAGGGCTCAACGTTCTGCAATGCGAGGATCTCTCCGTGAATTTGATCACGCGTGAAGTCACGCGGGCCGGGCGGAAGATCGAGCTGACGACGCGGGAGTTTGCGCTCCTCGAGTATTTGCTCCGCTCGCCCGGCCGCGTTCTAACGCGCACCCAGCTTTGCGAGCAGGTCTGGGATTACCATTTCGACCCCGGCACGAACGTCGTGGATGTGTGCGTCCAACGGTTGCGTCGCAAAGTGGATGACGGTTTCGCCGCGAAGCTCGTGCAGACCGTGCGGGGCGTCGGCTACACGCTGAAGGCGGGCGCATGAAAACCTGGACGTTGCGGGCAAAGCTGACCGCTTGGTCGGCGCTCGCCACGGGGCTGGCGCTCTTCGCCCTGGCCGCGACCACCACGATCAGCCTTTATTTCTCGGAGGTCGAGAGCGTCGACGAGCACCTCGCGGCGGATGCGAGTTTGTTCTTCGCGGCGCTGCCCTCCAAGCCGGGGGAGAGTGGTGGGCCCGCCGGCGCGGATTTGCTCCGCAAGCACAACGAGGTTCTTCATGGCTTCGCGATTGGGCCCATCAAGGGTCGGCCCGTTCAGATTTATCCCGACAACGTGGCGTCGCTCGTGGCCGAATGGCCCCCGCGCGGAGGAGCCCGAATGATGAAATTCAAGGACCGGACGGTCCGGATCGCGGTCTTCATGAAAGACGATCGCGCACTTCTGCTCGTCGGCGATTTGGAAGCGGTGCGCGAGACGCTCGGCCGGCTGCTCAGCGCGTATGCCCTGGCGCTGCCGATTTTGCTGATCGTCGTGGCCGCCGGCAGCCGGTGGATCGCCCGGAGCGCGCTTCAACCGATCGCCGAGATCACGCATGCCGCGGCGTCGATTACCACCGCGCGGCTGGGTGATCGCTTGCCGGCGGTCCAAACGGCGGACGAAATCGGCCGGCATACCGAGGTGCTCAACGGCATGTTCGATCGGTTGCAGCGCGGCTTCGAACAGGCCACGCGTTTCACGGCGGATGCGGCGCACGAGTTGCGCACGCCGCTCACGATCATGCGCGGGCAAATCGAGGAGGCGTTGCGCTCGGGGCGATTTAACACGGAACAGGAGGCTGTGCTCGTGGGTTTGCTGGAGGAAACCAGCGGGCTGCAGAAAATTTCTGAGAATCTCCTCTTGCTCGCGCGCTTCGACACCGGGAAGGGAGCGCTCCAGCGCGAGCCGGTGGACTTCAGCGCGCTGCTTGCGGACATAGTGGAGGACGCGGAACTGCTCGCGGCGCCGCGAGGCTTGAAGGTTTCTGCAGAGCTGGTGCCGGCCCTGCGAGTCGACGCCGATCCGGTGATGCTCCGCCGGCTCGCGCTCAACTTGCTCGACAACGCGGTGAAGTTCAATCGGCCGGCGGGCGAAGTGAAACTCGCGCTGCGTGCCGACGGTGATCACGCGGTGGTGATGACGATTGGCAACACCGGGCCCGGTATTCCGTCGGATCGTCGGGAAGCGTTGTTCGAACGCTTTTATCGAAGCGCCAGTTCGCGCAATCGCGACTCCGGGGGCAGCGGGCTGGGTCTGAGTCTGTGCCGGGAGATTGCCGTGGCGCACGGCGGGCAGATCGAATTAAGTCGCTCGGACGAACAATGGACGGAGTTCAGCGTGCGGCTGCTGCGGTTGCCCGCGGCGAGTTGAAGCCAGCGTGCGGGCACAAAAAAGCCCGCGCGGCGATGAAGCCGGACGGGCTCGAAGAAGGGGGAATTATTCAGCCTGCTGCTTCTGCGACTTCGCGGTTTTTTGGCGAAGACCGTTGTTTAGAATCCGCTTGCGGAGGCGCAGGCTCTTCGGCGTGACCTCGACGAACTCATCGGCGGCGATGTATTCGATCGCGCGCTCAAGCGAGAGCTTCGTGGCGGGCGTGAGGCCGGCGGCGACACCTTCACCCTGCGAACGGAAGTTGGTGAGCTTCTTTTCGCGGACGGCATTGACGGCGATGTCCTCGTTGCGGGGATTCTCGCCGACGATCATGCCTTCGTAGGTCTGCTCGCCGGGGCTGACGAAGAGCTTGCCGCGTTCCTGGCACATGACGAGCGCGTAGGACGTGGTCTCACCCGCCTCGGTCGCGATGAGCGTGCCGGTGATGCGCGTAAGCACTTCGCCCGCGTAGGGGCCGTATTCCTTGAAGAGGTGGCTCAACACGCCGCGGCCGCTGGTGGCATTGACGACGTCGATTTCCATGCCGATGAGGCCGCGCGTCGTGATGGTCGCTTCGATCATCGTGGAGTGCGGGTGCTTCTCCATGTTCGTGAGCTGGCCTTTGCGGTTTGCGAGGTTCTGCATGATCGCGCCGACGCACTCGTCCGGCACTTCGATCCAGACCGTCTCGTAGGGCTCGAGGCGTTTGCCGTCTTCCGAGGTCTTCTCGATCACGGTCGGACGGGAAACGAGGAGCTCGAAGCCTTCGCGGCGCATCGTCTCGACGAGCACGGCGACCTGCATGGCGCCGCGGGCCTTGACGTTGAACACACCGGCCTTGTCGGAGTCCTCGATGTTGATCGAGACGTTCGTTTTCAACTCGCGGAAGAGGCGCTCGCGGAGCTGGCGCGAGGTGACGAGCTTGCCTTCCTGGCCGACGAGCGGGCCGTCGTTGACGCAGAACTGCATCTCGAGCGTCGGCGGATCGATCTGGGTGAAGGGGAGCGGGTGGCCGTTCTCGTCGATGGTGAGCGTGTCGCCGATGTCGACGTCTTCAAACCCGGCGATGCCGACGATGTTGCCGGCGACGGCGGTCTCGGTCTCGCGCGTGCCGAGTCCGGTGAACTCGAAAATCTTGGTGATCTTGGCGCGGACGCGCTTGTGGTCCGAATGGCGGACAACGAAGACGTTGTCGCCGACCGTGGCGGTGCCGCCGAGGATCTTGCCGACAGCGATCCGGCCGACGTAATCGGACCAGTCGAGATTCGAGACGAGCATGTGGAACGGCTCGCTCGGCTTCGCGAACGGCGGCGGCACGTGATCGAGGATCGTCTGGAAGAGGGGCGTCATGTCCTTCTTCTCGTCGCCGAGGTGATACATCATGTAGCCGTCGCGGCCGGAACCATAGACGACGGGCGCGTCGAATTGCTCTTCGGTCGCGTTGAGCTCCATGAGGAGTTCGAGGACCTTGTCATACATCTTCGCGGGATCGGCGTTGTCGCGATCGATCTTGTTGATGACGATGACGACCTTGAGCCCGTGATGCAGCGCCTTGCGGAGCACGAAACGGGTCTGGGCCTGCGGGCCGTCGTAGGCGTCGATGACGAGCAACACGCCGTCGACCATGCGAAGGGCGCGCTCCACCTCGCCGCCGAAGTCGGCGTGGCCGGGGGTGTCGACGATGTTGATGATCTTGTCCTTCCAGTGGACGGATGTGTTCTTGGCCTTGATCGTGATGCCTTTTTCCCGCTCGAGGTCCATGGAGTCCATGGCGCGCTCCTGGACCTGCTGGTTGGCGCGGTAGACGCCGCCCTCCTTGAGGAGCTGGTCGACGAGGGTAGTTTTGCCGTGGTCGACGTGGGCGATGATGGCGATGTTGCGGATGCTCTGGTTCATTGGCGGACGCGGTCGGATGTTGGAAAAAGAGGCCCAACGTGCGGATGCGTCCGCCCGAAAGCAAGGCCGAAGGCGCGCGCCCGCCAATCGTCACGTGTAAAAACAGTTTAGCCCCGGAACCTTGCGGCTCCGGGGCTAAAAAGTGGGGGTGGGCGTTCGTCACGCGCTCTTTCCCGGCGGCACACGCTTGGACGCGCTCGCTTTCGCGGGCGGTGTGCTTCCCGACGCCACTCTCCGCGGCATGCGGATGTCTCGGTCTCATGGCGGGACCGTCCGGACCGTTTCCGATCCGAATCTTTCGAGTGAGGCCTCTGCGCCCGGTTCGGACACTCCCTGCCGGGAGCGGCGCGCCGGACGTGGTGCGGACACGTCTGCAATACCAATCTTCGCGTCCTCACCCTTGCCACGGGGACGGCGCCAGCTTTTGGCCGGCCGTTGGCCCCGCGTTACGGGTCTGACCTCTTACCTCTCAGGTTGCTTTCGCTCTTGCAGCGAGGTGACGTGTTTTTTCACGCCGCCTCATTGAGGAGGTTTGACGAACTTTGCCAGGTTCGCTCGCTCCCCGCCGCCGCGCTGCCTTTACGCGCCCGCTCCGAGTGACCGGACCGGGCCTTTTGGCGGGGTGGGCCCGCCAGACAACGCGACTGCGTTCTGGTCTGCGCAGTAGCAACCGAAACCCTCTGGGTAACTGCGTCGGCGCACAGGTCGAAACGCCCTGTGGGCCTGACTCGGCTCGCGCGCGGTTTCTAATCGCCGCTCGCCGCTCAGTTCACTTCTTCGTGGACTTGCCTGACCGAACACGACTTCGGCCAGAGGAACTGGTGAGATATGCCTGCCGCTCTCGCTAACGCGAAGTGGAGGGGGAACCGGCACCAGCTGCCGTCACCCTTTCCCCGGTCGCCCGGGATTATCCCAGCCGTGCTCTTGGCGATTTATTTCAGACCGCCACGCTGCGACTGTTCTATCAAGGAACGAGGTCGACGGTGCGCGAGCTGCGCGCGAAATGAAGTCTTTGTTCTTCACAATCGCTGCACCGTGCGGAGCGGTGAATAACTTGGGAGCAATGTGACTCACCGGTTATTCACGGCGCGCTCGGCACGTCGGGCTGAAAGTTGAAAGCCCCGGTGCGTAGGCCCGCGGGTTGTCCTTGCTTTCAACTTTCACCCTTCAACTTTCAACTGCCCTCCATGTCTGCCCGCGAACTGCCCATCTACGAGCTCGAGCCTGCCGTGGTCGCCGCCTTGCGCGGCAGCGGCCGGCTGATCGTTCAAGCGCCGACGGGCTCCGGCAAATCCACCCAGATTCCCCAGATGCTGTGGCGGCACGGATTGCTCGGCGAGAAAGGCGAGGTCGTCGTCTTGCAACCGCGCCGGCTCGCCGCGCGGATGCTCGCGAAACGCGTCGCGGAGGAAGCCGGCACGAATCTCGGGGAAGGCGTCGGTTACCAGATCCGCCTGGAGTCGCGCGTCAGCGATCGCACGCGCATTCGCTTTGTCACGGAGGGGATCCTGCTTCGCCAGATGTCGTTCGACACCACCCTCAAGGGCGTCCGTGCGATCGTGTTCGATGAATTCCACGAGCGCCATCTTTATGGCGACATCTCGCTCGCCCGCGCGCTGCAGATTCAGCAAACAATTCGGCCCGATCTGAAATTGATCGTGATGTCGGCGACGCTCGATGCGGGGCTGCTGAAAACCTATCTCGCGCCGTGCGAGGTGCTCGTCTCGAAAGGCCGCAGCTTTCCCGTGCGGATCGAGTATCTTGAGAAGCGCGTGGATTTCGAGGCCGAGCCGGTGTGGGACGTCGCCACGCGCGAGTGCGAACGCGTCGCGGCCGCGACTAGCGGCGATTTTTTGGTGTTCATGCCCGGCGCCTACGAAATCAACCGCACGGTTCAGGCGATCCAGGCGGCGCGCGGATTGCGCGACTTCGTTACGTTTCCGCTGCACGGCGAACTTCCGCCCGAGCAGCAGGACCGCGCCGTGGCCCGCTACGACACGCGCAAAATCATCGTGTCGACGAATGTCGCTGAAACCTCGTTGACGATCGATGGCGTGACCGCCGTGATCGACTGCGGGCTTGCGCGCATCGCCCGCTTTGATCCGCACCGGGGCATCAACACGCTGCTGGTCGAAAAGATTTCTGCGGCCAGCGCCGACCAGCGCGCCGGCCGCGCGGGGCGCACGGCCCCAGGCGTATGCGTGCGCTTGTGGACCGAACGCGAGCACGAGCAGCGCGCGCCGCAGGAACTGCCTGAGGTGAAGCGCCTCGATTTGTCCGAGGTGGTGCTGACCCTCAAAGCGAGCGGCATCGACGATATTCAGAATTTCCCCTGGCTCGAAAAACCGGACGCGGTCGGGCTCGTCCGCGCGGAGCAGTTGCTCGCGGATTTGGGAGCTGTAGGGGCGTCGCTTGACGACGCCCGCGGGCGCGGACAAGCCGCGCCCCTACGAATCACGGAGGTCGGGCGTAAAATGCTGCGCTTCCCGGTGCATCCGCGCTACGCGCGGATGTTCCTCGCGGCGTCGGAGCGAGGCTGCGTGCGGCCGGTGGCGCTGATGGCGGCGCTGACCCAGGGGCGGAATTTCCTGCTGCGGGGCGTGCCGAAGGACGTCGAACGCGCCCGGGAAGACACGCTGGGTGAGGAGCACGAGAGCGATTTCTTCCTGCTGATGCGCGCGTGGCGTTATGCGGACAAAGCGAACTACTCGCTCGATGCCTGCCGCCGGCTCGGCCTCCACGCGCAGGGCGCGCGGCAGGTCGGCCCGTTGTTTGAACAGTTTCTGGAGATCGCCGAAAAGGAAGGCCTCGATATCGCCGAGAAACGCACCGATGGCGTCGAGGTTCGCAAATGCGTCCTCGCCGGTTTCTCCGATCAGCTCGCGCGCCGGCTCGACGCGGGCACACTCCGCTGCGAGCTCGTGCACAATCGTCGCGGGGTCCTCGCCCGCGAGAGCGGCATCCAGCAGGCGAAGCTCTTCGTCGCCGGCGAAATCAGCGAAATCGGCCGCGGCGACGGCGAGGTTAATACGCTGCTCTCGATCGCCACGGCTATCGAGGAAGCATGGTTGAAGGAAATTTTTCCCGACGATTACCGCGAGACTCGCGGCGTCACTTACGACGAGTCACAGAAGCGCGTCGTCACGCGCCGCGAACGCCGTTTCCGCGATCTCGTCCTCGAGGCGAAGGTCAGCAGCGACGAAGCGCCGCTCGACGCCGCGGCGGCGCTCCTTACGAAGGAGGTGCTCGCCGGTCGGCTGAAGCTCGAAGCGTGGGACGACACGGTCGAGCAATGGATCATGCGCGTGAATCGGATGGCTGAGTGGTTCCCCGAGCTCGAAGTAAATCCGATCACCGATACGGACCGCGCGACGCTCATCGAGCAGGTGTGTTACGGGGAACTCGGCTACCGCGACATCAAGGACAAGCCGGTCATGCCGACCCTGCGCGATTGGCTGACGGCCGAACAACTCGCCGTGCTTGACGATTACCTTCCGGAGCGCCTCGTGATGGGCAACGGTCGGAAATCACGTCTCACCTACAACAAGGAAGGTCCGCCGGTCCTCAGCGCGCGCATTCAGGAACTCTACGGGATCGAAGGAAAGTTCACGATTGGACACGGGCGGGTGCCGGTGAAATTCGAAATCCTCGCACCCAATCAGCGGCCGATCCAAGTGACCGACGACCTGACGAACTTCTGGCGCGAACAGTATCCCAAGGTAAAATCCGAACTTTCCCGTCGCTATCCGCGGCACGAGTGGCGCTGAGACACGGGATTATCCGGCCGGACCGGGCATAGATCGCTCTCCGGTGGCGGCGTCCCCTCCATCACGACACTTGCACTGCCTCGGCCGAGCCGGATGATGGTGGCGTTGCCGCCATGATTTTTTCTCGTGCCCCAATCGGATCGCGCCGGTGGGCCTTGGTCGCAGCCGCAGCTTTGCTTGCGCTGTTCGCGTGGTGTGAACGTCAGGTGGCCCGGGATGCCTCGGTGACATTTGATGAGCCGGAGTTCATTGTCGCAGGACTTTCCTATCTCACGCCCGGCAGCGCGGAGATCGCGACGACCAATCTTCGGCTGGCGCAGATTTGGATGGCTGCGCCGTTGCTGCCGTTGCGGCCAATCCTTCCGGACAGCCTGAGTAAAACGAAGGGATTGATTATCACTGACGATGTTGAGCTCGGGCTCCACCTGCTCGACGATCCGAAAAATCAGGGGGACCTACTGCTGATCCGAAGTCGTCTGGCGGTGGTCGGACTCGGGTTGCTTCTGGGCGGGACTCTTTTTTTCTGGGTGCGACGAACCCAAGGGGAGGGCGCCGCGTTGGTGACCCTGGCCTTCTTTTGCCTGAATCCCGTCGTGCTGGCGAATAGCGCGCTCGCGACCACCGACATTGCAATCACGTTGGCGTTTGTGCTCGCGACCGCCGCGTGGTGGAAACTATTGCACCGGGTGACGCTTCTCACGGTGGCGTTGGCGGGACTCGGTTTGGGGGCGTTGCTGACGACAAAAATCAGCGGGGTCATGATCGCGCCGATCATCCTGACGATGTGGGCGGCCCGCATGGCCGTGGGGCCTGCGGTGATGCTCGGTTGGATTCGACCGACCCGGGCGTGTCCGGGCTGGGGCGGGGTGAGGTGGACGGCGGTTGCCTCAGTCGGCGCCACGGTGATCGCGTATGGTGTCATCTGGGCGATCTATGGCTTCAAGTATTCCAGCGGGCAGCCCTTGGGCGCCGACACTTGGGCGGTGCTGACCGACGCGGGGGCCACACCGCTCCAACGGGCGATTGGCTGGATGCAATGCGCTCGATTTTTGCCGGAAGCGTTCCTCTATGATTTCAAAAATTTCACCCTGACCGTCCGTTTTCGCCGCGGCTTCCTTCTCGGCGAATATTCCCTCACGGGCTGGTGGTATTTTTTCCCCGTCGTTTGGTTCTTCAAGGCGCCTTTGCCGTGGCTCGCGGCAGTGGCACTCGGCGTGGCGGGCATCGTCGCGTCCTGGCGTCGTCGCATTCGAGGGGCAGCGGACGCGTTGGTGAATTTCTACGAGCTGGTGCCGCTGCTGTCGCTGGGGGTGATTTATGGCGGCGCGACGATGATGGGGAATCTAAACATTGGGATCAGGCACTGGCTGCCGGTTTTCCCCGGGCTGTTCGTGGTGGCAGGCTTGGCGGTGTGTTGGCCGTGGCCGGCGCGCTGGCGTTTCGGTGTGATCGGGCTGCTGCTCGGGTGGTCGGGCGTGGAAGCGTGGCGTGCGCTGCCGGATCCGCTGGCCTATTTCAATCCGCTCGGCGGCGGGATGAAAAACGGTCACCTCGTGGCGATCGACAGTTCGCTCGAGTGGGGACAGGGCTTGCCGGCCTTGGAACGGTGGCTGGGAGAACGCGGGAGGCGCTCGCCTGCGAAGCGTCCCGTTTATCTTTCCTATTTTGGAAGCGCGAACCTCCGGCGGTTCAAAATCGAGGCGAGGCTGCTGCCGCAGTTTCCTGACAAGCGCGAACCCATGGCCTATCCGCTGTTCCCGGGCACCTATGTGATCAGTGCGACCATGCTGCACAGCTTCTACGGCGTGATGTTTGGTCCATGGCGTCCGTCGTTGGAGGCGAAATATCAATCGCTCCTGACAGAAATACGAAAACTCGATCCGTATCTCGGGGATCGAGCGGCACTGGATCGATTCGTGGCGCAGGACGGCAGCGCGACGTGGCGGGCGAGAGCCCTGGAGTTTGACTGGTTGAGGTTTGGCCGGCTGTGCGCCTGGTTGCGCACCCGCGAACCCGACTCCCGGGTCACGCCCAGCCTGCTGGTTTACGAGCTGGAGCTCCACGATCTGCGGTCGGCGTTATTGGGCCCGCCGGTCGAAATGAAGTCCCTCGAGTCCATCAAAGGGGTGGAGAAACTGCCGGCGACGGAGTTCGATTTTATCAAGTAGTGCCCGCTGAAGTCGACGGTGTGGTTTCGAAAGGGGACGTGAGTTGTCCTCTTGCTCCGGTCATGAATATCCCTACGACGGTGACGCGCGGGCCTATAGCTCAACGGTCAGAGCAGAGGACTCATAATCCTTTGGTTCTGGGTTCGAATCCCAGTGGGCCCACCATTTCGCGCAGCGAGCCAATCCCATGGGCGTCGCACCGCGTCGCTAAGTGGAATCTAGGACATCTCACGGCGATCAATTGTGATTTGGGGCAACTCACGACCACCGTTGAAAAACCTTCATCCACCTCCTTCGCTCTGGCGGACGGTAACACGCGGTTCCTGTCGCGGGCTTTTGACGATAAGATCGACATGGCGCGGGAACCTCCTCGGGTGGGCGCTCTTTCAATGGAAATCGTGCGAGGCCTGCGCCGGCAGGGCCGGGGCGCGCAGCGGCTCGATGCACTCGGCCTTCACGTGCGTGACGTTTGACACATTTTGCAGCCGGCCGCTGATGCGGAGCGAAGGCTCCTGCGTGATGACGAGCCGCAGGCGCTCGAAGAGCTGGGGCACGACGACGGCATTCGCGATGCCGGTCTCGTCCTCGAGGCTGATGAAAACGAAACCGGAGGCGGTGCCGGGCCGCTGCCGGCAAATCACCGAGCCGGCGATGGTGACCTGTTGTCCATTGGCGACGTGCCGCAGATCCTTCGCCGCGCACACGTCCGGCAGCGAGTCGCGCACCAGCGCCATGGGGTGTTCGCCCGTGGTGAGACCGAGGCCCGAAAAATCGGCCTGCACTTCTTCGACGCGGGACATCGCCGCGAGCGGCGAATCTTCGCGATACGCATCGGCGAATTGCTTGAAGAGCGCCTCGTCATCCGACCACGCGGCCTCCACCTGCCACAACGCGGTCCGACGGTGATGCGAGAACACGTCGAGCGCCCCGACCGCTGCGAGCGCGCGACGTTCGCCAGCGGTGAAATCCGTGCGCCGCAGGAAATCGTCGAGGGACGCGAAGGGCCTTTCGCGACGCGCGGCGAGGAGGTGTTGTGCGGCCGCCTCGCGCACGCTTCGCACGTAGCGCAGACCGAGCCGGATCGTTTTCGCATTCTCGACGGTGCAATTCCACTCCGAGTGCTGCACACAGACGGGACTCGCCTGCACCTCGCGGCCCTCGCGCTTCGCATCCTGCAGGAGCGTCGCGGGCGAATAAAACCCCATGGGCTGGTTGTTGAGCAGGCAGGTATAGAATTCGGCCGTGCGATGGATTTTCAGCCACGTGCTCGCGTAGGCCAGCATCGCGAAGCCGATCGCATGCGACTCGGGGAAACCATAGGCGGCGAAGGATCGCGCGGAGGTCACTACTTTCTGAACGACGGTTTCGTTGCGGCCGGCCTGACGCAGGGCGACGGCAAGTTTTTCGAGTTCCTTATCCAGGCGCCGCGGGTCTTTAAAGCCCATCGCTCGTCGCAGCTGTTCGGCTTGTCCGCCATTGAAGTGCGCGAGCTTCATGGAGAGCTCGAGCATCTGTTCCTGAAATAGAATGACGCCCATCGTGCGCTCGAGAATGGGCTTCACCTCGTCCGCCACGCTGGGATCGATGTATTCAATAGCTTCCTTGCCATCGCGTCGCCGGATGAGCGGATGCACGAGGTTGCCCGTGATCGGGCCGGGACGGATGATGGCAACCTGGATCGCGAGGTCGTAGAGATCCTTTGGTTTGAACCGCGGGAGCGTCGACATCTGCGCGCGGCTCTCGATTTGGAAAACGCCCACGGTGTCGGCCGCGCGGATCTTGCGGTAGGTTTCCGGATCATCCGACGGAATCGCGTCCATCGTCTTCGGGCCGTCGGGACGCTGCGCGCACAGCTCGATCGTCTCCTGCATCACCGCCATCATCCCGAGACCGAGGAAATCGATCTTCACGATGCCCAGGTTTTCGCAGTCCTCCTTGTCCCATTGGCAGACACTGCGCTCCGGCATCGTGGCGGGCTCGAGCGGAACGACTTGGTCGAGCTGCCCCTGGCAAATGACCATGCCGCCCGAGTGCTGGCCGAGATGGCGGGGCAAACCGCGGATGTGGTGCTGCAATCGCACCATCGCCTCGGCGCGCGGGTGGTGCGCGGCGATGCCGGACAGCTTGAGCTGTTCCTGCAAGCCGAGCGTCTCGGGAAAATCGCCATTGGCGTAAAGGCTGGAGAAGCGATCCAGCGCGTCTTCCCCGAAGCCAAGGACCTTGCCGATTTCCCGGATCGTGCTGCGGCCGCGGTAGGTGATGACGTTGGCGGTCATCGCGGCGCCTCGCCGACCGTAGCGTTCATAGACTTTTTGGATGACGCGCTCGCGTCGGTCACCGCTGGGAAAATCCAAATCGATGTCGGGCCAGGAAGGCTTGCCGTCGCGACCAACGCGGCTGTCGTTGAGAAACCGATCGAAGAGCAACCGATGCTTGACCGGGTTCACGGCCGTGATGCCGAGCATGTAACACACGGCGCTGTTGGCGGCGCTGCCGCGGCCTTGCACAAGGATGTTGTTTTCCCGCGCCCAGCGGCAGATGTCCCACACGATGAGAAAATAGCCGGAGAATTTGAGCCGCGCGATCAACTCGAGTTCACGGTTGAGTTGGGCGGTGAGTTCGGCGGAAAGCGGATCCTCGGTGCGCGTGGGCGCGGCCGAGAACGTCTGCGCCCGCAGCAGCTGATCCATCGTCACGCCGGGCGCGGTGGGGAAGACGGGAAACTCGTAGCCGAGATTCTCCAGGGTGAAGTCGAGCCGCGCCTCGAGTCGCACGGAGTTTTCGACGGCCGCCGGCTGATCGGCGAAGAGCGCGGACATCTCGGTGGCGGATTTTACGTGGCGCTCGGCGTTGATGGCCAATTGGCGGCCGGCGGCATCGAGCGTGGTGTGCCCGCGCAGGCAGGTGAACACATCCGCGACGAGCCGGTGTTCGCGGATCGCGTAGTTCACGCCACCCGTGGCGAGGACGGGCAGGTGGTGCGCGGCGGCAAGATCGCGGAGGAAATTTACTTCGCGTTCCTCGCCGCGGATCCGATGGCGTTGTAGTTCGACGAAAAGCCGGGCGTTCGCGGGATCGGAATCGCCGCCGAAGATGGTGGTGAGCTTTTCCAGCGCGGCGCCCGCGGCGGCGGCTCCGGCGGTGCGCCATGCGTGCCGGACGGGGCCTTCTTCATCGCCAGTGAGGACGATGAGGCCTTCGGAAAAGCGAGCGAGCTCGTCCCACGTGGCGAAACAGGGACGTTTACGGTCGCGTGGAGCGGGGGCGTAGGGCGTCTGGTTTGCGGAGGCCGAGTTTTGCTCATCGCGAAACGACGTTAGCAAGCCTGACTCCCTGCAATGAGAGGGACGTTCGGTTAGTTTCGCCTCGGTGATGAGCTGGCAGAGGTTTTGATAGCCCGTGCGATTTGCGACGAGCAGCGGGATGACGCTGCCGTCCTCCATCGTAATCTCGGCCCCGACTCGCGGGCGGACGGCGAACTTATTTTCGTGGGCCCCGCTGTAGAAACGCGGGGCGCCGTAAACGCCATCGCGATCGAGCAGGGCGACCGCGGGCAATTGGGCGTGGAGCGAAGCCTCCAAAATTTCCTCGGGCACCGAAGCGCCGCGCAAAAAGCTGAAGGCACTGCGGGCGTGGAGTTCGACGTAATCGGCCACGGATAGTGCGAACGAGGGCGGCTTCAGCCGCGCAATGGCCAGCGACCGAGTTCGATTTGCCGGGAGTGTCCCACGAAGCTCCGAAGCAGGACGAAATCTTTCACCGTCCAGACGATGGGATCCATCCGATGCTCGTCACGTTTTTGCGGTGAATATAGCAATGTGATGTGGGGCGTAAAATGACCGGCGACAAAACGGCGGAGTCCGCGACTTTTCATCGCGCGACCTAGTGATTGCTGAAATGATTTCAATTCGGTCAGGCCGTGGTGTCCGCGCAGGACGAAGGGGCGTTTAAACCGCTTCGCATCAAAACTCATGGAGTAATCGAAAGTAACTGCGAAGGGGGCGGTCACGACGGAGGCCGCCGCCGTCATGGCCGAGGCACATAAAAATTTTGAGCAACCAAGGTGCGAGCCAAAGCCGTGCAAACTGATGTGAAGGTTTTCGAGTTTGATTGGGCTGTCGTAACTTCCCCGTCGTCCGCACAGCTCCGCGAAGCGTTGGCCGATGAGTTCGAGCGCGGATGGATCGGGCCGAATGGCGTAGTAGTCGTTGATCGCCGGCGATGGCTCCGAGCAATAAATGATGTCTTCAAAGCCGGGGAGGCATGGTGCGGCCGGATGGTGGTGAGTCGAAGTCGGGGCCGGGACCGAAGCAGTGGGGTCAAGTGGATCGGAATCCAGCCGCGAAACGAAAGCGGAGGTCGGAGAGAGCGTGATCATATAAAGATTAGTCGTATTCGCCTTCGATGAAGAAAGCGTGCTCGGAGAGGAGCAGACGGTAGAGGCCGCCGTCGGCGAGGGCGATATCCCACTCGGTGCGGGACCAGGCGCGATCGCGTTGCCACCAGTCACCATCGCTGCGAAACGCAGCGGAGTATGATAACACCTCCGCCTGCATCCGATCGGTCCAGACGTAGGTCGGTCGCTCGGCCGTGAACTCGACACGCGCGGGTAGCGGGGGACGAAAACGACGGAGCGGAGCCGCAAGCGGCGGGTGCAACGGTGGCGGGACGGGCGGGGGAATTACTGCGAGTGGAGGGACGAGCTTCGCGGCATCTGGACGATGGGTGTCTTGGAACTGGGGTGTGCCAAGGCGGTCGGGGCCGACGAGGACACTGACGCGGGCGAGCGTTTCGGCGAAACCATGCGGATCGCGGAGACCGGTTTCGAAGAGCCCGGACTGGCGGACCAGCGGCCGCGCTGGGGTCAGGCGGAGATCGATCGCGACGATCGCGGAAGCGGTTTGCAGCGATTCGAGATGGGTGTGCAGGGTCCGGAAAAGAATCTCCACGTCGGCGGTGGGCTCGGGCAGGCGGAAGCCGCGGAGGTGGCGAGCGTCGTCCTCGAGCCGGAGCACGAGCTCGATTTCGGTGGCAACGTGGTGCGAGGTGATCAACTCGCACGCGAGTCGATCAAGAAAACGGCGGAGGATGAAAAGGAGCGGCTCCAGCGTTTCGATCGGATCCTCGAATTCCATCGCCGCGGAAAATGTCTGCGGTGGGATGACGGGCCGCAGCGGGCGGATGTCGCCACCGGCGGCGCGTTGCCAGAGGGCGAGTCCCTCGGCACCGAAGCGGCGGACGATTTCATCGCACGGCAAGGCCGTGAGATCGCCGAGGGTGCGCAGGCCCCAGTTTTTAAAAACGCCCGCGAGTTCTGGCGATAGATCGGCGGAGGCGAGGGGGAGCGGAGCGAGAAATTTTTTTTCGGCTTCGGGCGGGACGAGAAGGACAGGAGGGAGCAGGTCTCTGGTTGGGTCTTCACTCGTTCTCGTAATCCCAATCGTTCTCGTTCTCTCGGCCTGAGAGCTTGCGGGTGGCTTCCCGGATGGAGAAAGAGAAAGATTAAGAGAACGATTGGTTTCAACCGCGCGCGCGGCGTAGAGGGCGAGGAGTGGCGTGCGGGCAATGCCAGCGGTGGCTGGAAGCGCAAGGCGGGCGAGTTCCGTGACAGCGAGACGGGCCGTCGCCCGTAATTTTTCTGGCGCAGCCCCCCGCAGATCGATCGTGCAGAGACCAGACGCGGTGTCCTCGATCGAGGGCGAGAGAGTGAAGGCGACCGCGTGCAAGGCGGCGCGCGCTTCGATTTCAGCGGTGATATTGGAAGCGCGGATGAGCAAATCGGGACAACGGGCGACGGCTTGGGGCGCGGTCATCCCGAGCTCGACGCCAATGGCGCGGGCGTCAGGAGTGAGGGCAATGACGGTGGATTTTTTTCCGGCTCCGGAGAAAAGAGCAGCCCTTCGACCCGGCGCAGGGCTGCTGTCTTTGCGGGCTGGATCGCATTCGTTGCGCAGCACGGCGTGGAGCGCGAAATCGGCGATGTGGAGAACGGCAAACATGACTGAGGTGGAAAGCTAGGAACCCGAAAGCCGGTTCATGGCCATGGTTTCCTCCGTGAGGCTTATCCGGTGAGCGCAACCTGTAACCGCTGGCGCTGAAGCGCAGGGGTGAGGGCGGCCACGAGCGAAGGGCGCTCGGCCTCAAAGGCGGCCGCCGTGTGCGGCGTAGGGAGCGTGAAACGAAGCTGCGCACTCGGCACGCAAGCGCGGGGCGTGATGACGACGAGCGAGAGATCAGCGGGCTCGACGGCGCGTTGGAGGCGATACCAGAAGCTCGCGGGCGTGCGGCGGAGCTCGCGTTCGGCGGCGTGACGCAGATCGAGGACGACGAGTCCGAGGTTGGCGTCGCGGGTCAGCAGATCGGTCGCAGCGAGCGCGTGGGATAGAGTGGAAGATTTGGACGAAGCGGCAGCGGCAGGGCAGCGAACCCAGACGAGATGCACGAACAGATCGCCGGGAAACGAGCCGGGATCGAACGAGTCGAAAGCATCGACGAGAGCCACCCGCGTGCGCGTCGCTCTCGTCGCGGCGAGCAGTTGGCCGAGCAGCAGGTGACTGCCGCAGCTTGGTGCGGTCGCGACGATTTCCGTGACGGCTCCGAGTGGGAGACCACCCGTGGCTTCGTCAATGGCGGCGAGGCCAGTGGGCAGCACGCGCGCGGCGGCGCGCGGCGCGACGGGAAAGCGTTCGGCGAGTTCGTGCCGGAGCTGCGCCAGCGTTTTGCGCACTGCGGCCATGGGCGAGAAGGACGGAAGCCAGCGAGCAGAGGACTTCGGCCAGGGGATGGGAGCCGGAGCTCACGCGTCGCGGCGATCAACAATCAACCGAGCAGGTTTTCCTCGGCGTCGAAATTTTCCCGCAGCGGAGTCCAGAGCCGGAAAAACGAATGCGTGCGAAAAACCTGAATCACGCCCGTCGTGTGAAGGTCGATCAGGGTGAGACGGAGCGGGCGGCGGGGAGCGGGTTTGGTGAAGAATTTCATGGAGTGAAGGGGAGTGGGTTGACCGCCGATCAGGTGAGCGAGACGGCGGCGGAAAATCAGTTCGAGCCGGTCCGAAGCAGGCCGACCATGACGCCCTGGATGAAGAGCTCCTGGGCGGGGAGCAGATCGGGATAGCGGGGATTTTCGGCGCGGAGGAAGGGTTGGCCGCGTTGGATGAGGAAGCGTTTAAGCGTGGATTCCCCGTCGATCAGGGCGGCGACGATATCATGCGGACGGGCTTCGCGAGGCGTGAGGAAGACGACATCGTTTTCGACAATGTTGGCGCCGATCATGGAGTCGCCGCGCACGCGCAGCGCGAAAAGCTTGGTGTTGGCGCGAACGCCGAGCGACGCGGCGTCGACGGAGATGTGGGTGTCGGCCTCCTGCACGGCATCCGTGGGCAGGCCGGCGGGAATCACGCCGAAGAGCGGAATGCTCATGAGGGCGCTGCCGGGATGATGGGCGGGGTGGAGGAGGCCGCGGGCCTTGCCGGCGAGGCGCTGCAGCGCGCCTTTTTCGGTGAGGGCGTCGACATGGCGTTGCACGGCGAACGGGCTGGCGAAGCCGAAGTGCGCCTGGATTTCGCGGAGGGAAGGCGACACCCCGGTTTGGCGTTGATGGGCGAGAATGAAGTCGAGAACCTGCTGCTGCCGGGCGGTAAGGGAAGGGTGGTCGCTCATAGTGTTCAAGTGAACACGTGTTCGCGGAAATGCAACCCTGATTTTTTATTTCCGCGAAAGCTCGCGACGCTTCCCCTGGCCGCCCGAAAGTGGAGAGCTGTCCCGTTCTCCGTGGGGTCACGACTTATCGCGCGTCTGTGCCACGCGTGCGACTTCCTCCGCGGTAACGCCCCGGCTTTTTCGCCAGGCGATGCTTTCGGCATACGATTCTTCGTAGAAGCGCGGCAATTGCGCGGCGGTGATCGTGATCATCGCGCCGGCGGGACGCTCGGCCACGAATTTCCGATGGAGATCGGCCGTGTTCATGCCGGGGAAATGGTAAATTGGCCGGCCCGGGCGTTGGGCGAGACCGCGATCGCGCGTGTTGGTGAACGTGATGCCAGTCCCATCTTCGTAGCGCGTGAACAGGTCCATCCATACGCCAACTTTTTCGTGTTCGTAAATGCAGGAGCACGCGGCCTCGTCGGGCCGGGCGAACAACCGCAGGATCAAGGGCGGCATTTCCGGCGCGGTGAACACACCGGCCTCGGTGAAGCCGGCGGCCAGCAACGCGCCGGCCATTTCGTCGACGGCGGCGCGATTGCGCCACGCGGGATTCGGGGCGGGCTGAAGATGGATGGCGTCCGGCTGGCGTGCGACCGCCTGGGCGCCGACGCGCGCGAAGAACCGGCGCACCAAAAAGCGCAGCGTGAAGGCCACGATCAACGCGATGACGAGCAGGATGATTCGATCCATGGTGTTGCTCCTCGAATTGGGGGAAACAGGCGCACGGATTGCACAAAATGCGCGGAAAAACGCAATGGAGCGACGGGCGCGGCTGGAAGCCGGATGCGAATCCGGCTCGCGCGCAGCGAAAAGCTGCATCAAGCCATCCGGTGCGCGCTTGGCTTCGGGCGGTTTCCCTGCGTGGCTGCGCCCATGTCGCGCATCTTGATCGATGTCAGTTTGCCCGAGCTCCAGCAGCAATTCGCTGCCTGGGGCGCGAAGCCGTCGCATGCGGCGCGGGTGCTGCGGGCTTTTTATGCGACCGCCGGCGAACTCGATTGGAACCGGGATGCTCCCGCCTTCGCGCGTCCGGGCCGCGCATTACCCGTCGATTTGATCGCGCGGTTGCGCGAGGAATTTCCGGAGAAGACCGGCGGCGTTTCGCTTGCGACCCGGCAGGTCGCGGCCGATGGCACCACGAAACTGCTCCTGCGGCTCAACGACGGGCGCACGGTCGAGTCGGTGCTGATGCCGGATTTTCGCGCGGACCGCGCGGCGGGTTGCATTTCCTCGCAGGTCGGCTGCGCGATGGGCTGCGATTTCTGCGCGACGACGAAGACGGGCTTCGAGCGCAACCTGACGGCTGGTGAAATCGTGGCGCAGTTTCTCGCGCTCCGCCGCGAAGCGCAGGCCGCGGGCCGCCGGCTGCAGACGATCGTGTTCATGGGCATGGGCGAACCGCTCCTGAATCTCGACGCCGTGCTCACTGCCGTGCACCGGCTCGCCGATCCGCATCATGGTGCGCTCGGCTGGCGCCAAATCACCGTCTCGACCGTGGGCATCATCCCCGGCATCGATGCGCTCGCCGCAACCGGCCTCAACGTCCATCTCGCGGTGTCGCTCCATGCGCCCGACGACGCGACGCGCGCGAAACTCCTGCCGATGGGAAAACGTTTTCCCATCGCCGACATTCTCGCCGCCGCCGATCGCTTCCAAGCCGTGCGCGGCCGTCCCGTGACGATCCAATATTGCCTGCTCCGCGGCGTGAACGATTCCGTCGAGCACGCACGCACGCTTGTCTCCGTCCTCGGCACGCGCCGTATGCATGTGAACTTGCTCCGCTACAATCCCACCGGGCTCAGCCTGCGCGGCATCAGCTACGAGCCGGCCTCCGACGAAACCGCCGAGGCTTTCGCGGCCGAGCTGCGTTCGCGGAAGGTCGTCGCACATTTCCGCCGGTCCCGCGGTCCCGACATCGACGCGGCCTGCGGACAGTTGCGCGAGCGTGTCGCGACGACGAGTTGATGCCTTTTGTAGGCCCGCTCGCCCAGCGGACGGCCCGGTCAGCGACCGGGCCTGCAACTACGCCACCGCGGCGCGCTCGCCGGCGGCGCGGCTGCTGATCAAACGGCCCTGTCGCTCGAGCATCTCCTCGAGGCGCCGCGCGGGAATCGGCTTGCTCACGTAGTCGTCGAAGCCCGCCGCAAGGAGCCGCAGGCGATCGTCGGAGAGCGCGTTGGCGGTGACGGCGACCAATTGCGGGCACGGCTGATCGCGGGCCCGGAGACGTTTCATCGCCTCGACGCCGTCCATTTCCGGCATCTGGATATCCATCAGGATCAGATCGTAATTTTTCCTCTCGGTCGCGGCCAGCACCTCGAGGCCATTGCCCGCGAGGTCGCACTCATAACCCATGCGGAGCAGCATTTGCCGGATGACCTTCTGGTTCACGGCGTTGTCCTCCGCGACGAGGAGCTGGAGCGGGAAAAGGGTGCTGAGTTTTTGGACCGGCGCGGGCGCGGGCCCGAGCGTGGTCGGCTGCGCAGGCAGCAGGGCGCGCGAAAGCGCCTCGAGCAGCTGGCCGATTTTCGCCGGCTTGAGCAGTTGCGCGTTGAACAATTTCTCGTGATGGCCCCGCAACGTCATTGCGGAGGAAAGCAGGATGAGCGGCAGATTGGTGAAACGCGGGTCCTGGCGAATCGATTCGGCCAGCGCGAGGCCGTCGATCTCCGGCATCTGCATGTCGGTGATGACGGCCGCGACGTTGGCGCCTTGATCGAGGCGGGTGAGAGCTTCGCGCGCGCTCGCGGCCTGGATGACAAGGAAGCCTTTCGCGGAAAGCTGCAGGTCGATGATGCGCAGATTGGTCGCGTTGTCGTCGACGACCAAGACGCGCGTCTGCGCGGGCGGAAACGGCGGCCGGGAGGAGCGCGCCACGAATTGGGTCACCACGCTGGTGAGCCGGATGCTGAAGCGGAATTGCGAGCCGGCGCCGGGCTCGCTCTGGACCGTGATCGATCCGCCCATGAGTTCGACGAGACGCTTGGAGATGGCCAGCCCGAGGCCCGTGCCACCGTGGCGGCGCGTCGGCGAAGCGTCCACCTGCTGGAATGAATTGAACAGCAGGCCCACCGCCTCGCGGGACATGCCGATGCCGGTGTCCTGGAGCACGAACGCCAGCTCGCACCAGTCCTCCTTTTTCTCGCGCACGGAGACCGTGAGCACAATCTCGCCGCGATCGGTGAACTTCACGGCGTTGCCGATCAGGTTCACGAGGATCTGGCGGAGCCGGATGCTGTCGCCCCGCACCGTCGCGGGCACGCCCGGATCGATCTGACAGAGGAGCTCGAGGCCTTTTTGGTGCGCGCGATAGGCGAGCACGTCGCAGGCCTGCTCGATGCACTCGTGCAGGTTGAACTCGGCCTGATCGAGCGTCATCTTGCCGGCCTCGATTTTGGAGAAATCGAGGATGTCGTTGATGATCGCGAGCAGGCTGTCGCCACTGGTGCGGATCGTTTCGACGAAGTCGCGCTGCGCGTCGGTGAGCGGTGAATCGAGCAGCAGGCCGGTCATGCCGATCACGCCGTTCATCGGCGTGCGGATTTCATGGCTCATGTTGGCGAGAAATTCGGATTTGAGCCGCGAGGCCTCGAGCGCGGCGTTGGCCCGCACGGCGGCCGCGGCGCGTTCCGCCTCCACCGCGAGGCGGCGTTCTTCCGCGTCGTTGAGCTGGCGCGCGCTCAACCAGACCAGGACGCCCAGCGTGATGACGCTGAGCGACACGAACAACGCGAGCGCGAAGCCCGCGTCGTAGAGCCCGCGCGTGAGACCGAGCTGCACGCCAATGCCGAGCGCGAGCGGGACGAGCAACGCCGGGAGCAACAACCGCCGGGCCACGAAGCCGCCCGCGGAATCCGCCATCACCACACGCATGAACCCGTGGTCGCTGCGCAGGCCGAGCAGCGCGACGCCCAACGCAAAGAAGCCCGCGATCGTGTGCAGCGCCATGCGCGTGAGCGATGCGACCGTCACGAACACCTGCGCGTTGAACAGGTAGCCTACCAGCGCGAGCATCGTCGCGAGAAACGAAAAGAGCGTGAGCAATTGCGCGGCGTAGACCGCGCGCGGCCCGCGGCGGAGCAGCGCAACCGCGATCCCGAGTATCAGGAAGTTGAACGCCGTGTTCGGCGCCATCCGTCCGGGGTTGGACGTCCCGGTGGTGAGCACGGGATCGCGAAACAGCAGCTCGTCGATGCCGAGCGACGTGCGGAAGATGTATTCGGCCAGGGTCAGCGCGCCGATGACGATGGCCACGCCGGCGATCCAGGGGGCGAAGCGGCCGAAGTCGCGGCCGGCGCGGACAGGCTTCGCGAACAGGGTCGCCGCCATGCCGAGACAAAGGAAGGCGAGCGCGGTATTCGCCTTCATGTTGACGAAGCCCGGGAGCACCGTCTTGAGCCCGCTAATATCAAAGATCCACCCGAGGAGCACGACCAGGCCGATGACGAAGGTCAGGAGCGAGCCGATGAGGGAGAGTTTGCGCGCAGCGTTGAGAGGCATCGACCGGATGAAGTGTGCGAGGAAGGTGTGGTCGCGTAGACGCGGTGAGCCGGTTCACCAAGCCCAAGGAACCAAATGTTATTAAATGACGATAGCCGAGACTGCCCGGTATCAGGCAAGTTTTGACCGCGGATATTTTGGCGGGCGGGCAAGAATGAGGCTTGCCACCGTCCTCCGCGCTCGCTGCGCGGATCCCGGTCGGCCCGGGCTTACTTCGCCAGCGGGTCCGGCCGGAGCTGAAAATGCATGACTTTGCTCGTCGTCCCTTTCCCGGTCTCCATGTGAAACGGCGCGCGCGTGCTCACGCAGGCCCACAAGCCGCGGCCTTTCCAGCCGGCTTTCGCATCATCGATGCGGCCATCCATCCACTTCGTGTAAAACCCGAGCGGGTAGGGCACGCGCAGGATCACCCACTTGCTATCCTTCAACGCGAGCAGGCCCTCGGATTCGTTGCCGGTGTTGATCGGCGTGTTCTTGCCGAGGCCCAGCGTGTCGAACTGATCGACCCACGTGTAGTAACTCGCCTCGGCGCTGCCGCTGGTCTTCACGTTCTGCAGTTGCGGCAACGGCTCCGTATAAAACGTCCAGCCGTCGCGCGCGTGCTGGCCGGTCGCCGTCGGGCCGTTGAGCGGGCCCTTCACTTTGCGCCGATCGAAACTCGCCATGTGTCCGCTCGCGAGCGCGACCCACGCCACGCCGTCGCGATCGATGTCCATGCCGCGCGGCGAGAAACCTTCGATCGGCTCGCCGCGCTCGTTGAGCGGGAGCTCGTAATACTCGGCGAGCGCGGTGGACGGCGGATTCGCGCCGGGATTCAGCCGCACGATCGCGCCGGGATAACTGAGCACCGAGCCCCACACCGAGCCATCGGGCGCGGGCGAAACCGAATAGAACGGCGCGTTGATGCGCTTGTCCTTCGCGGGATCGACGGGATCGTTGGGCTCGACGTAGTCGTCGCGCTTGCCGTTGCCGTTGGTGTCGAGGATGAGCGCGGTCCAGCCTTGCGACGCGACCTCGTCGCCGGTCGCGATATATTTTTTCGTGTTCAGCCAGCCGACGACCTGGCCGCCGCCGCTCGTCCACGCCGTGTTGTTGGCGTCCTCGGCGAACATCACGTGATGCGTGCTGAAGCCCGTGCTGATCATCGTGTATTTCTGCGTGCGCGGATCATACATCCCGAGATGGCGGCCCGCGTTGTTCATCGGGAAAAGTTTGGCGGACTCGAAGTCCGAGCCTTTGCGGAAGACGTCGGGATTGGCGGACGGGCGCACGGTCGCCGTGATCCAGACGCGGCCTTCGCCGTCGATCATCGGGTTGTGCACGTTGGCCTTGCTGTTCCAGATGATCTCGTCGCCCCAATACGGCGAGGCGCCCGGTTTCTCCTGCGCGGCCGCCGGCTTGGTCGCCGGATCGCGCACGGTGAGCGGCACACGGCTGACGGTGTGGTGCACCGGATCGAGCACCGGCAGGTAATCGGCGCTCAGCTCGAGCGAACCGTAGAGAAGGCCATTGGCATTCACGGTGGGATTGCGGCGATCGGTCGAGACGACGTCGTGGAGATAGGCCTTCGGATCGGCCCAATCCCACTGCGTGATGACGACGTTGCGTTCGAGACCCTGCGGACGCTTTGGCGCCGGCGGCACTTCGCCCGCCGCGATGCGATCGGTCCAGTCGGCAAACATCTTCAGTGCCCGTTCGTGTCCGACGCCCGCGAGCGTGCGAATCATGTCGCCGCCCGCTTGGCCAGACAGCAACCGGCGCTGCCACGCCTGTTCCGTCGTGCCGATGCTCTTGAACATCTCCGGCAGCTCGCGCGTCGCCTGCGTGCCGAGCGCGTGACACGAGAAGCAGCCGCCGGATTTGATGATCCGGAGGAACTGCGCCTGATTCTTGATCGCGGGTGAGATGCCATTGGCGGCCGTGCCGGGAAATTCCTCCGCCGCCGGCGGACGCAGCAGCGAATACCAGTAGCCCGCCGGATAATAATGCGCTGCCGCCTTCGCATCGGGCGCGATGACCGCCGTGAGGTTGAGCGTCTTGCCCGGCGCGGCTTTGACTTTCGCCGAATCGACGAGCCCGTAACCGCGCACCCACACGTCGTAGTTCGCCGCCGGTAATTCTGGAATCACGTAGCGCCCGCGATCGTCGGTCACGACGATCTTCACGAACTTGGTCGGCAGATCAGTCGTCTCCGCGATCACCCAAACGCCGGCTTCGGGCCCGGCTGGACTAGTGACGACACCGTCGATCGAGGCTGACGATGGGATAGAGGGTTGGCCACGGCTCGGAGTGACGGCGAGAAAGAGAAGACAGGCGCTGGCGAGCAGGGTCGGAAATGCAAGTGCGGTGGGGCGAAAACGATTCATGGTCGGCGTCCTTTCGGGTCGAGGGGTGGGAACTATCGCCGCCGATCGACGGCGTCGGCAGCTTCCCTCAACGCTGCACTTTGGTTTCGCCGAGGCAACGTCGATGTCGACGCCGGATGCCTATCAACCGACGTTTCGCGAGCCTCAAACTCCCAGCTCAGCCTTCGCCTGTTCCCAAGCGACGCCAGGTTTACCGTCGTTGCGGGCAATCGCCTCGTTCAGTTCACGCAAGTCTTCGAGGTCTTCCACGCGGGCGCGGAGCTGGGTGACTTCACGATGCAGCGCACTGAGACTGACTCGAGATTCGCGGCGGGCGCGGCGCTTAGTCGTAGGCTTCTTTGCGGTCTTTAACGGCATGGATGAAAATCGTGTCACCTTGCAGCTCGAACAACACGCGAAACGAGCCAACACGCAACCGATATTTGCCCTCTCGCGCCGAGAGCTTCTTCACGTCGCCGGCGAGATCGATTTGTAGTCGGTCGATGCGTTGGCCGATGTTGCGCCGGACTTCCTTCGACAAAGCGCGGAGTTGAGTGAGCGCCTCTTCGCTGAGCAGAAGATGATAGCGCATACATCACCTCGGAAGCGCCCTACGCCTTCTTCTTCCGTCCGCCCTTCGCCTCGATGTTCAGGTAGGTCTTGTTCAGCATCTGGCTTTCGTAGAGTTCGAGGAGGCGGACGCCCTCGCGCGGTTTCACCATGTCGCGCTTCGTCGCGGCGTCGATCTGGGCCTTCATTTTCCGGCAGAGATCCTCCTGCTGGTATTGCACGCCTTCGATTACGTCGGCGATCCGGCTGCCGCTCAGCGCTTCCTCGATGTAGAACCCGTTCGGCTCGTCGTCTTCGAGGAACACGTGGACCTCGTTCACGCGGCCGAAGAGGTTGTGGAGGTCACCCATGATGTCCTGGTAGGCGCCGGTGAGAAAGATGCCGAGGTAGTAGGGCTTCCCGTTCAGCGGATGCAGCGTGATGTAGTCGCGCACATCCTGGAGATCGATGAAGCGGTCGATCTTGCCGTCGGAGTCGCACGTGATGTCGACGAGGATCGCGTTGACCGTCGGCTTTTCGTTGAGCCGGTGGAGCGGGGCGATCGGGAAGAGTTGATCGAGGCCCCAGTGATCGAGCAGCGACTGGAAGACCGAAAAATTGCAGACGTATTGGTCGGCGAGCAGCTTGTCCAAATCGTGGAGCTCCTCGGGCTGGTAGCCGGCCTTTTTTCCTTCCTTCGCGATCTGTTCGCAGATCTGCCAAAACAGCGATTCGGCGGCGGCGCGGTTTTCGAGATCGAGGTAGCCGAGGTTGAAGAGGGAGAACGCCTCCTCCTTTTTCTGCAGCGCATCGTGGAACCGCTCGAGGAGACCGAGCTTGGTCTTGTTCTTCAACATGACCTCGAGGTCGGTGACGACCTTGTGCTTTTCGTCGGGCTCGTGCTGCTTGCCGAGCGACTCGCGTTTGTTGATCCGCTCGAACACCTCGACGACCAGCATCGAGTGCTGCGCGACGACGGCGCGGCCGGACTCGCTGACGATGTCGGGATCGGGGACGCCGGACGCGCGGCAGATTTCGCGGACGTTGAACACGACGTCGCGCGCGTATTCCTCCATCGAGTAGTTCATCGACGACTCGAAGTTCGTGCGCGAGCCGTCGTAGTCGATGCCGAGGCCGCCGCCGACATCGAGGTAACCCATCGGGAAACCCATCTTCGCGAGCTGGCAGTAGAAGCGCGACGCCTCCACGACCGCATTCTTGATCGTGAGAATGTTCGGCACCTGCGAGCCGATGTGGAAGTGCACGAGCCGCAGCGCGGAGGTGAGTTTCGCGGCCTTGAGTTTTTCACAGGCGAACAAAATTTCCGCGGTGTTGAGACCGAACTTCGCGTTGTCACCGGTCGACGTCGCCCAACGTCCTTCGCCGCGCGTCTGGAGTTTCGCGCGGAAACCGATCATCGGCTTCACGCCGGTCTCGGCGGCGAGGCGGATGATGTCGTCGAGTTCGGAGAGTTGTTCGACGACGAGGATGATCTTCTTGCCGAGCTTGCGGCCGAGGAGGGCGAGCCGGATGAAGTCGTGATCCTTGTAGCCGTTGCAGATGATGAGCCGCTGCGCGCCCTCGTGCATCGCGAGCGCGATCATGAGCTCGGGCTTGGAGCCGGCCTCGAGGCCGAAATTGAATTCCTTGCCGGCCGCGACGATCTCGTCGACGACCTCGCGGAGTTGGTTGACCTTGATCGGGAAGACCCCGCGGTAGTCGCCCTTGTAGCCTTCCTCCTTGATCGCCTTGCGAAAAACCTCGTTCAGCTGGACGACGCGATGGCGCAGCAGATCCTGGAAGCGGATCACCATCGGCGCCTTGAGGCTCATGCCGAGGGCCTCGTTGATGACATCGAGCACCCGGATACCCCGATTGTCGGCGAGCGGCTGGACATTGACGAAGCCCTCATCGTCCACGGAAAGGTGGCCCGAACCCCAGCGTTTGAAGCCGTAATGCTCTTCGGATTTGGCGGCCGACCAGGCGGAGGACGTTTTTTGTTTCAAAGGCGAAAATTTCAACGTGAGACATGAGAGCCAAATGCCTGCAAGGCAAGCGCGGGGCCGAGTGCGGTTAGCGACCCCGGACACGCTCTGGCGGAGGCTGTCACTTTTACGGGCTTGCTTTTGCCGGCGGCGAATCAGTTAGATGCGCGTTTTCGTTTTCCAAATCCCTGCTCCCGCAATGCCGAAAATGTCCTCTTTGATCGACGCTTCCTCGTTTCTCGCCCAAGCCGCCACGGGTCAGCCCAACGGCCCGGCGCAAATGATTATGGGCATGCTGCCGGCGATCCTCCTGATGGCGGGCTTCTATTTCCTGTTCATCGCGCCTCAGCGCAAGAAGCAGAAGGAACACGAGAAGATGCTGGCCGCGCTGCAGTCGGGTGATGAGATCATCACGAACGGCGGCATCTTCGGCGTGATCACCAACGTGAAGGACGATCGTTTTGTCGTCCGGATCGCCGACAACACCAAGATCGAGCTCGGCAAGGGTTTCGTGCAGACCGTGGTGAAGTCGCAGGCGGGCCCCGCGAAGGACGAGAAGAAGTAAGTCGCCCCGCCTCCCGTGCCGGCCCGACGCGCCGGAGGGACGCCCCAATTTTTAAATAAACCCAAAAGACCCATGCTCAAACGCAACCTCTGGAAGATCCTGATTTCGCTCGCGCTCCTCGCGTGGGCGGCGTCGGAGCTTGTCCCGCTGCAAGACGTGCCGTTCGTCGATTACGCCCGCTCCCACGCCACGGCGAAGTCGGCGGAGTTCGGCAAACTCCTCGATGAAGCTGTCGCCCAGACCAAGGCCGGCCAGGCGCTCAGCGAATACGTCGCTCTTCGCACGATCGGCAAGGAGCGCAAGCTCGACCTCTCGCAATACTTCCCCGACATCCGGCTCGAGGACACGCTGCGCAACGTCGAGAAGCGCAACAACATTCTCCTCACCGAACTCCTCCGCCGTTCCAAGGGTCGCGTGCAACGCGGCCTCGATCTCGCGGGCGGCGTCGCGATCACCCTCGAAGTCGATGAAAAGGCCGCCGGCGTCGCCGGGGATGACGTCAACGCGCGCAAAGAGAAAATCACCAAGGCGATTGAAATCATCAGCAACCGCATCAATGCGTTCGGCGTCGCCGAACCGATCATCCGCCCCGTCGGCACGAACCGCATCGAGGTCCAGATCCCGAGCCTCGATACCCGCAACAACCCCGACGTCGTCGACAACGTCAAGAAGCCCGCGCGCCTGGATTTCCGCATGGTGCACCCGACGCTCCAGCCCGGGCCCGGCGTGGACACGCCCGCCGGCTACGAGGTGCTGACGCTCGATGAAGAAGGCCGCAACGGCCAGAACTTCACCGAGGAAGTCTTCGTGAAGCGCATCCCCGAAATGGGCGGCAAGGCGATCTCGAATTCGTTCGCGCGTCCCGATCTCTATGGCAAGCCCGAGGTCATCCTCGAGTTTACGCCCGACGGCAAAAAGCAGTTTGCCGATACCACTCGCCGGATCGCCGAAGGCGGCCAGCAGGCCGGACGCCTGGGCCGTCTCGCCATCGTGCTCGACGGCAAGCTCTATTCGGCTCCCACCGTCCGCGAGGAAATCAACAGCGGTTCCGCGCAAATCTCGGGTGGCAACATGACCGATCGCGAGGCGATCAATCTCTCGAACGTCCTCAACAACCCGCTCGATCTCCCGCTCATTGTGAAGGAGCAATACGAGGTCGGACCCTCGCTCGCGCAGGACGCGGTCGATTCCGGCGTGCGCGCGACCGTCATCGGTGCCGCCGCGGTGGCCGCGTTCATGATCACCTTCTACGCGACCGGCGGCCTCGTGGCCGTCTTCGCCCTCGCCATCAACGTCGTCCTCATCCTCGGCATCATGGCGTTCTACCAGGCGACCATCACGCTGCCCGGCCTCGCCGGTATCGTGCTCACCATGGGCATGGCGGTGGACGCGAACATCCTGATCTTCGAGCGCATGCGCGAAGAAATCGCCGCGGGCAAGACCTTGCAGGCGGCGAACGACTCCGGTTTTGCGAAGGCGTTGTGGACCATCCTCGATGCCCACGCCGTCCAGCTCATCATCTGCGGCATCATGATTTGGAAGGGCACCGGCCCGATCAAGGGCTTCGGTGTCACGCTGCTCATCGGCGTTCTTTCCACGTTGTTCTCGGTGCTGATCACCGGCCATACGGTCATGGAAATGCTGACCGAGTCCGGCACGCTCAAGAAGATGACGATGCGCCGCATGCTCGGCGACCTGCACACCGACTTCATCAAGCTCGGCAAGCCGGCCTTCATCGGCTCGTGGATCGTTGTGTTGATCGGGTTTGGTTACGTGCTCTTCCAAGGCAACAAAATCTACGGCGTCGACTTCGCCGGCGGCGACTCGATCCAACTCACTTTCAAGTCGAAGATCGATGTTGGCCAGCTCCGCGATGCCGCCAAGGCCGCAGGCGTCACCGACGTCAACCCGACCTACACCAGCGCGATCGGCGGCAAGGGCGGCGAAACGCTCAACGTCGAGACGCCCGAGGGCAAATCCGCCACGGTCTTCGCCGCGCTGCAGAAGAGCTTCCCGAACGCCGGCCTCGAAAAGGTCGGTGGCAACCATGTCGGCGCCTCGATCGGCAAGGAAATCGAGTGGAACGCGCTCGTCGCGGTCGCCATCTCGATGGCCACGATTCTCCTCTACATCGCGTTCCGCTTCGAATTCGGCTTCGGCGTCGGCGCGATGTTCTCCACGCTGCACGACATTTTGATGACCATCGGTATTTTCGTGCTGACGGGTCACCAATTCAACGCGCCCATGGTCGCGGCGATTCTCTGTATCGCCGGTTACTCGATCAACGAAACCGTCGTGGTCTTCGACCGCATCCGCGAAGAGTTGAAGCTCAACCCGACCGGCTCGCTGCGCGACGTCGTCAACTCCGCGATCCGGAAGGTTTTTGCCCGCACCATCATGACGGCGTCGACGACCTTCCTCGCCGCGCTGGCGCTCTTTGTCTTCTCGGCCCCGGGCAGCTCGCTCAGCGACATCTCGTTCACCTTCCTCGTCGGCATCGTCACCTCGACCTTCTCCGCCATCTTCATCGCGGCGCAGGTGTTCTATTGGTGGCACAAGGGCGACCGGAAGCACGTCGAGGCGCACCAGGACGTCGCGCCGAAATACGAGTGGCAGGGCGCGTCCAAGGCGTCGGAATAATCTGACGGTAGGGCCGGCTCCCCGAGCCGGCCTGAGTTTACACGCGAACCGCCGCGCGAACCCAGGCCCGCTCGGAGAGCGGGCCCCACCACCCGGAAACTCCGATGCGCTGGACCCACACGCCGCTCCCGGCCGCCGAGGTCGAGACGCTGAGCAAACACGCGGGGGTGAGCCGCGTGCTCGCGGAGCTGCTCTTGCGCGCCGGGCTGACCGAAGGCGCGGCGGCGACGGAGTTCCTGCAACCCGCCCTCGCGGCGCTGCGGGATCCCTTCCTGCTGAAAAACCTCGAGGCGGCGGCCACCCGGCTGCGCGCGGCGATCGCGGCCCGGGAGGAGATCGTCATCCTCGGCGATTACGACGTCGACGGCGTGAGCAGCACCGCCCTGCTCGTGATGATTCTCCGGCGCTTCGGGCTGAATCCGCGTTTCATCGTGCCGCGCCGGTCGGAGGACGGCTACGGTCTCTCGCGCAGCGCCATCGATCGCGCGCTCGAGGCGGGGAAGCCAAAGCTCTTCATCGCGCTCGATTGCGGCACGAACTCCCACGACGAGGTCGCTTACTTGCGCGGGCTGAGTATCGACGTTCTCGTCATCGATCATCACCGCTCCCGGGAGCGAGCCCTCAGCGACGGCCTCCTGATCAACCCGCACGTCGCCGCCGACGAATCGAATGGTGACGCGGCGTGGCGCCACCTGTGCACCGTCGGTCTCGTGTTCAAGCTGTGCCACGGGCTGCTCAAGCAACTCCGGGCGGAAAATCACCCGGTCGCATTTCGCATCAAGCTGAAGGATCACCTTGACCTCGTCGCGCTCGGCACCGTCGCGGATCTGGTGCCGTTGCTCGGCGAAAACCGAATCTTGTCGCGGCATGGTCTGCGCATCCTCGAGACGACGAGCCGACCGGGGTTGCGGGCGTTGATGGAAGTGGCGGGCGTCAAGCCGGCGCAAGGCATCACGCCCACGGATATTTCATTCCGCCTCGGGCCGCGGATCAATGCGAGTGGCCGGCTGGCGGACGCGGCGTTGTCGGTCGAGTTGCTCGTCAGCGATGACGAGAAATTCTGCGCCGAGACGGCGCGGCAGCTCGATACCTTCAACCGCGAGCGGCAGGACATCGAGCGCGGCATCACCGAGCAGGCCGAGAAATTGATCGAGACGCAGTTCTCCGCGCTGCCCGGCATCGTGCTCTTTCACGAGGAGTGGCACCCGGGGGTTGTGGGCATCGTCGCGGGCCGCGTGACGCGTAAATACAACCGTCCCTGCGTGGTGCTCGGCAACGAGGGCGACATGGCGAAGGGCTCCGGCCGCAGTGTCGATGGCTTGAACCTCGTCGAGGTGCTCGGCACGTGCTGCGAGAATCTGTCGAGCTGGGGTGGTCATCCGATGGCGGTGGGCATCGCGCTGCCGAAAATCCACGTGGATGCGTTTCGCGCGCGATTTGCCGAGGCGGTGCGGACGCATTCGGGAAGCGACGTGGCCGAAGCGCGGCTCGAGGTCGCCGCCTGGCTTACGCCGGAGCAGCTCAACGAACGCTTGATGGAGGAGCTCGATGCGCTGCATCCGTTTGGCCAGGGCAATCCCGAGCCGGTGTTCGGCGTCCGTGGCGTCGTGCTCGCGGGCCGGATCGAGGTGTTCAAGGAGCAGCATTTTCGCTTCAGCATCGAGGACGGGCGCGGCCGCCGGCTGCACGGTGTGGCATGGAAACAAGCGCATCGTCTGCCGCCGCCCGGTTCCCCGATCGATCTCGCGGTGGAGTTGAAGTGGAACCACTTCAACGGGCGAAAACTCCTGCAACTCGGCCTCATCGACTGGCGGCGCGCCACGGGTGCCTGAAGCAGTTCAGGTCCATGGCCTGACCATCCGGGAAGGGGAAGATGTGCGGTCAGCTCGCGAGCGTCTCGTTCAGTTTTGCAAGCATGGTTTCGAGCGTGAACGGCTTGTGCAGCAGCGTGATCTTGCCGAGCCCGCGCAGGCGGTGCAGCACATCCGTCTCGCTGAATCCGCTCATGATGAGCACGCGCGCCGCGGGACGCAGGGCGCGGATCTCGCGCAGCACTTCCGCGCCATCGAGTCCCGGCATCGTGAGATCGAGCATTACGGCGACGAAGCGATCGGGCGCGGCTTTGAACTCGCGCACCCCCGCCACCCCGTCAGCCGCGAGCACGGTCGAGTAACGGTGGTGGCGGAGCAACGCGGCCGTGGTGTGGAGCACGGTCGGTTCGTCGTCGACAACGAGCAGCGTGCGCTCGTCGACTGGCGCGGCGGTGACGGCAATGACGGGTGCCGTGGGTTCGGGCACGCGCGTCGCCGCCGGCAGAAAGAGCCGGAACGTCGAGCCGCGTCCCAGCGTGCTTTTCACCGTGAGCGCGCCATGGTGCGTCCGCACAATGCCCAGCGTCGCGGCGAGACCGAGTCCGCGTCCGGTAAACTTCGTCGTGAAGAACGGATCAAAGACGCGGGCGAGAGTGGCCGGGCTCATGCCCGCGCCCGTGTCGGAAACTTCGAGGCAGACGCAGTCGCCCGCTGGCACGTCGAACGCGTGCACGGCGTCCGCGGATTCAGCATTCGGCTGGCCGAGGCGTGTGGTCACGCGAATCTCGCCGGACGTTTCGCTGAGCGCCTCTGAAGCGTTGATCACGAGGTTCATCACGATCTGGCGCAATTGTGAGGCGTCGCCTTCGACCTGGGGAAGATCCTCGGCGAGCGAGACGCGCAGCACCGCCTTCTTGCTGATCGAGACTTCGAGGAGGCGCGCGGTGTCATGCACGAGCTGCCCGAGATCGAGACGCTCGACGACGAGATTGCCGTGGCCGGCATAGGCGAGCATCTGCCGGCAGAGATCGGCGGCGCGGCGTGCGGCGACCTCGATCGGCGCGAGGTGTTCGTCCGCGGGATTGCTCTGCCGCGCGAAACTGGCGTTGGCGAGAATGACGGTGAGGAGATTGTTGAAATCGTGGGCGATGCCGCCCGCCAGGACGCCGAGGCTCTCGAGCTTTTGGGTCTCTAGCATCTTCAGTTGGATTTTCTTCTGCTCCTCCTCGGCCAGCTTCTCGGTCGTGATATCCTGCAACGAGCCGTAGAGTTTCACCACCTTGCCGTCACGTCGCTCGACGCGGCCCGTGCATCGCAGCTGAATCACGCGGCGCTCGCGGGTGACGACCGAGCCTTCGACATCGAAGGGCAGGCCGTGCTGGAGCGCGCTGTCCACGGCGGCGCTCACGATGACGCGGCTTTCCGGCGCGTAGAATTCCAGCGCGGACTCCATCGTGGGTTGATAGTCGGCGGGACTGGTATCGTGGATGCGGTAGGTTTCGTCGGACCAGAAAAGGCGGTTCGTCTCGCGATCGAATTCCCAGCCGCCGATGCGCGCGACGGCCTGCGTTTGATCGAGCAGGTGCGCGGAGCGGGCCAGCAGTTCGCGGTTTTCCATCAGCGCGCGCTCCGTGTTTTTCCGTTCGGTGATATCGGTGTGTGTGCCGGACATGCGCAGCGGGGCGCCATCCGGCGAACGGGCGACGACTTTGCCGCGATCGAGGATCCAGCGCCACTCGCCGGATTTGGCCCTCATGCGGTATTCGATTTTGTAGCTTTGGGTCGTGCCGGCATTGAGCCGATCCTGCCAGGCGTTGTATTCGGCGAGGTCGTCCGGATGGACCAGCGCGGTGCCGGCGGCGATGGTCGGCTGGATCTCGGCGGGGGTGTAGCCGAGCATGGTGGCCCAGCGCTCGCTTCGCGTAAAGCGGTTGGTCTTGAGATCCCAGTCCCAGAACCCGTCGTCGCTGCCCTCGAGCACGAGAATCAGGCGTTCCTCGCTTTCGCGCAACGCCTCGGCCTGGCGGCGGAGCTGGCCCAGCAATCGCCGCTGCACCACGAGCGCGCCGATGACCGCGATCAGGACGGCCCCGATGGGCAAGAGGTAGGTCTGAACGTCCTTCAGCCGGACGCGACGCGCCTCCAGCGGTCCGATCCATCGCTCGTAGATTTTTTCCCAATTGCCGTCGGCACGGATATTCGTGAGGCCGTCGTTGAGCTGCAGGAGCAGCCCGGTGGCCTCGTGATGCACGCCAAACCTCAACCGGTAGTGCATCTCCTCCAAATCGAGATCGGCGTCCACGATGTTTTGGAAATGCTCCTGCTCGATGAAGTGCCGGCCAAAAATCCGCACGGCGAGGACCGCATCGCATTCCCCGCGATCCAGCGCCGCGAGCGTGTCGACCAGCCGGGGATAAAACTGCAGGTTCGTCCAGCCGTTGCGCACGAGATACTGGTGCCCTGCGCTTTGCTGCGTGGTGCCAAACTTGAATTCGCGCAGTTCGGAAATCGTCTTCGGCCGGGGGACACCCCTCCGGATAAACACCGCGGATTGGAGATCCACATGCGGCGCGCTATAGGCGACGAACGAGTCCCGCTCGGGCGTGGCCACAATGGCGGCCAGAACATCGAGCCGTTGGGCGCGAAAGTCCTCCAGCAGCTGGGTCCAGGGCTTCACCACCAGTTCGATCTCGAGATGTTGATCGCGGGCGACCGCCCGCGTGATATCGACCGCGAACCCTTCCGGCTGGCCCGCGTCATTCACATGGGACAGCCGGTCCGCGACCGGCTCGATGCCCACGCGCAGCGGCGCCGCTGCCAGGATGACAGGCAAAATCGACAAAAACACTATCCCGCCCCGGAGGATCCGGCCGCTGGCCTCGAACATGCCGTCAAGCGAATGACTTCATGCCGGCTGCGCGACTAAAAACGCATGCGCAAAAGCCGCACTTAAGCCGCCGTTTATTCGTGCCGTTGCTTGCGATTTTCTTCGCTGCGGCGGAGGGATTCCCGCACGTCGGCCTCGGTCATTTTGTTTTGCCGCATGAGCTTCGCGTAGCTCTCCAATCCGTCCGGATCGGGATCGCGGTGGAGGATTTCGCGGTAGGCGCGGGTGATCGCCACGATGACGCCCTTGTCGGCGCCTTCCTTGCTGCGCCGCAGGTCCTCGCGCATCTCCGCCTCGGTCATGCCGCGGCTCAGGCTGCGCTGATAACTCGCCATACCCGCGGGATCGGGGCCGCGGCCCAATACGTCGCGGTAGGAACGACGGATGATCGCGTCGAGATCGCGGTGCTTGAATTCGTCGCTCTGGCGAAGGTCGTCGCGCAATTGCTGTTCGCTCCAGCCGGCGTCCACCAACCGGCTCAAATAATGACGAAGGCCGTTGGCGTCGGCGTCGCGGCCGAGGATGTCCCGATAACAGGCGCGCACCAGCCGCTCGGCCTCGCGGCGATCCCAACGGACAAAGACCACGACGTCGCGGCCCACGGGCTGCACCTGCGCCGACGAGATATTGCGATCCCAGCTGCTGCGCGCGGAGAGATTGATCGAGAACGCCCCGAGATCAGCGACGTCGCCATTGAGCCACATGCTCGCGCCGCGAAAATCGGCGTGCTCGAACATCAGCACGCGGACCGGACCCTCGATCTGCACGGAACGAATGCGATCGTTGAACGGGCGGCCTTGGGAATCCTGGATCAACGCGAGATTCTCGATCTGCGTGCCGGCATAGAGCGCGAACACTTCGCCGCGGAAGCCGGGCTCGGTGTAGAAATACGCGTGACCCGGGGAGGGGCCCTGCGCGCGGGCGGCTGGAAGCAGCAGGGCGGCGGCAAACGCCGCGAGCAGGCTGGGGAGAAAGCGGCGAAGAGGCATGGCGGGAAATGCGACCGGGCGCCGGCCAAAAGGTTTCAGCGGGCGAAAAACGGATTGTGCAGCTTTTCCTGCGCGAGGGTCGTCAGCGGGCCATGGCCGCACGCGAGCACGGTGTCGCGCGGCAGGGTCAGGATCTTTTTCTGGTTGTTCTGGAATTGCTCGCTGAAGTGCGTCGGGCTGCCGCCCATCGAGCTTGCAAAAATCGCGTCGCCGACCACCGCCAGCGGCCAGCTCAGGCCGGAGATGTAGAAGGTGGTCATGCCGGGAGAGTGCCCGGACGTGAGCAGCGTCTTGATCGAGATGGGCCCGAGATGAAAATGGGCGTTTTCCTTGAAGGTCTTCGCGCCCGCGAGAGCGACGGGCTCGATCTCGTGCGACCAGACTTCGGCCTTGGTCCCGCCCGCGAAGCGGGCGAGATCGGCTATATGATCCTCGTGCGTGTGGGTGATGAAAATATATTGGAGTTTCAGTTTTTCCGCGCGCAACAAATCGAGCATCGGCTCGCACGTCGCGCCGGTGTCGAAGGCCGCCGCAACTTTGGCGCGCGCATCCCAGATGACATAACTGTTCACGGTCATGTCCTCGTAACGCGTGTTGAACGCGGCGAAGCCCGTCGGGAAAATCGGCTGCTGGGGATACCAGCGCTTGTGCGCGAGCGCCTCGAGCGCGTCGGGGGAAAGACGCAGGTGCCGTGCGACGCGCCGGATCACCGCATCGATGGGCTTGCCGCCTTTCACCGCGGCGAGATCCTCCGGTGTGACCTCGGCACGCTTCGCCAAGTCGGCGTCGGCGATCTTCAGCCCGCGCTGGGCCTTGTTGATGACGTCGTCGAAATTATCTTCCAGCGGGATGCGGGCCATGGAGGAGCTATAGCGTGGCAGGTGATTGCGCCGAGATAAAACTGGAGTTTTCCGGACCGGAGCCGCTAGCGTTCGCGGCTGTCATGCTCGTTCACGGCATCCTGAATCCCCACCTGCTGTCGCTGCTCGCGCGGGCGCGCCACACCAACACCCTGGTCATCGCCGACCGCGGGTTTCCGTCCTGGCCGGGCCTGGAGACGATCGATTTGGCGCTGGTCGACGGCGTGCCGACGGTCCTGCAGGTGCTGGCCGCGGTGCGGAAGAATTTCATCCTCACGGAGGCGTTCATGGCCGCGGAGTTTGTCGACGCCAACCCGCCGGCGACCCGCAAGGCGTTCGCCACGGGCTTGAGCGGCGTGAAGCTGACGCGCGAGCCCCACGTTGATTTCAAGAAACGCGTGCCGGGCGCACTCGGATTGATCCGCACCGGCGACACCGTCCAATACGCGAACCTGATTCTCGTTTCCGGCTGAGCGCGTGGGGCGGCGCTGACAAGGATTGCCATTGCCACCCGCGGCGCCGCCGCGCTTCTTCTCGTTTTCCATGAGCACCTCCTCTGACTATCTCTCGTCCTTGTTTAATCTCAGCGGCAAGGTCGCTGTCGTCATCGGCGGCACCGGCGAACTGTGCGGCGCGATGGCGGAAGGCCTCGCGGGCGCCGGCGCCGAAGTCGTGCTCGTCGGTCGCAATGAGGAAAAGGCGAAGCCCCGGCTCGAGCGCATTGCGGCGGCGGGTGGCAAGGGCTACTTCGTTTCCGCCGAAGCGAGCGAGAAAGCGGCGATTGAAGGGTTGCTCGCCACGGTGCTGAAGCGCTCGGGTCGCGTGGACATTCTTGTCAACGGCGCCGGCGTGAATTCCGCGACGCCCTATCTCGATATCCAGGAGGACGAGTTCGAGCGCATCATACGGATCAACGTCAAGGGCGTGTTCCTCGGTTGCCAGATTTTCGGTAAATACCTGGTCGAGCGGGGCGAAGGGGGCTCGATTATTAACCTCGGTTCCATGACGGGTTTGGTGCCGCTCTCCCGGGTCTTTACGTATTCGGCCAGCAAGGCCGCGGTGCACAATCTTTCGAAGAACCTCGCCCGCGAATGGGCGACAAAGAAGGTGCGCGTGAATATTCTCGTCCCCGGCTTTTTCCCGGCGGAGCAAAACCGCAAGGTCCTTACGCCGGAGCGGGTTGCCGCCATCCTTGGACACACGCCGGCGAAGCGTTTTGGCGAGGCGAAGGAGCTGATCGGCGCGACGCTCCTGCTCGCGAGCGATGCGGCCGGCAGCTTTATAACCGGCGCGGAAATCGTGGTTGACGGTGGTTATCACGCGATGACGATTTGATATTAGCTATAGATTCAGGGAAATATCCACTTATGGCGCTTGCTATAGTGGGTGCTCGCCCCTAGCTAAAGGGTCCCCATGATAACCAAGAAAATCCAAGAACTCGAGGCTACGCGGGCGAAAGTGGCGGGTCTCGAAAAGGCCATTGCGGCCCAGTTGAACAAGGAGCTGGCGGCCCTCCCGGGTCAGTTTGGCTTCAGCGACGTAAAATCGTTTATCAAGGCCGTGAAGGCCGCGACGGGTGGCAAGCGCGGACGCGGTTCCGGCAAAAAGGCGGCGGCCGGCGGCAAGAAGCGGCGTTCGCGCGCCGTGATCACCGACGCCACGCGCGCGCAGGTCAAAAAACTTGTCGAGGCTGGCAAGACCGGCGGCGCGATCGCCAAGGAAGTCGGCATTTCCCTGCCGAGCGTCCACAACATCAAGAAGGCGCTCGGGTTGGTGAAGAAGAAGTAAGCCCGCTTTCTTCCGGTCTCTTAATCGCCCCGCGTTCGCGGGGCTTTTTTGTTTGCGGGAGTCGCGACCGTTCGCGGAGAGTCCCCATTCTCCCTTTCGCCATGCCCGCCGCCTTCATCCAGGCCAATACCAATGGCCGTCTTCACCCGGCTTCCGAGCCTTCGATCTCTCCGCTCAACCGCGGTTTCCTCTACGGCGATGCCATCTACGAAGTGTGGCGCACCTATCAGGGCATTATCTTCACGTGGGAGGAACACTGGGCGCGGTTGATGCGTTCGGCGGCCTCGCTCTATATGGAGCTGCCCTTCACGCCCGAGCAGATTTTGACGGAAATTCGGCGCACCGTGGCGGCCTATCGCGAGCAATCGCGCGACACCGGTGATCTTTATATTCGCATTCAGATCACGCGCGGCGCGGGCGCCATCGGGCTCGACACCGGCCTCGCGGATCGCGCGGATTTCGTGCTCCTCGTGCAGCCGTGCCCAACGATGTCGGCGGAAAAAATCCGCGATGGCATGAAGCTCTCGCTCGCGACCAGTCTGCACCGCAACCCGGTCGATGCGCTGAATCCCGCCTGGAAGACGGGCAATTATCTCAACAACGTGCTTTGTCTCCGGGAGGCGCGGGCGCGGGGCGCGGACGAGGTCGTCATGACGAACCACGCGGGCGAAGTGACGGAATCGGCGGTTTCGAACATCGCCTTCGTGCGCGGCGGCATCGTGATCACTCGCCGCTCGGCGTGGGCATTCTCGGTGGCATCACCCGCGATCTCGTGCTGACGAAGATCGCGACGGCCGCAGGCGTTCCGGCCCGCGAGGCGATCGTGACGCCGGCGGATTTCGCGACGATGGAGGAGAGCTTCCTGCTTTCGACGACCAAGGACATCGCGCCGATCGCGGCCATCGATGACGTGAAGTTCAAACTGGGGCCGGCGACGGTCGCGATGAAGCTGAAGGCGGCGTTCCGAGACTATATGAAGTCCTACGCGGCGGCGCATCCCGAACTGAAAGCCTGAGTTGCAGGCCCGACCGCCGGCCGGGACTGCATCAATACCGCTGCAACGTCGGATCGATTTGATCGGTCCAGGCGGCGATGCCGCCGGCGACATTGCTGACAGCCGTGAAGCCCCGGGCACGGAGGAACTCCGTCACGCGCATGCTGCGCACGCCGGTATGGCAGAGGATAAGCAGGTGCTCGTCCTTCGGCAGGTCGTGCAGGCGTTCGGGGATTTGCCGCATCGGGATCAGCTCCGAGCCTTTTACGCGGCAGATTTCCGTTTCGTAGGGCTCGCGCACGTCGATCATCAGCGCGGTGCAGGCTTCCTCGTCGAGCAGGCGCTTGGCCTCGGTGACGGCAATTTCGAGGGGATAGTCGGTGGTGTCCATGTCAGGCAAGGAGGTCGGCGCGCATTCCATTGAATAGTTCTCGGCGCGCAGTTCGCGAATCGTGGGTTTCGGCCCGCAGAGAGGGCAATGCGGATCGCGCGGTAGCGCCAGCGTCTGGAAACTTTGCGTGAGGCCGTTGTAAGTGAGCAAACGTCCCAGCAGCGTTTCGCCGGCGCCGGTGATCAACTTGATCACTTCCAGCGCTTGCAGGCTGCCGATTACGCCGCAGAGCGCACCGAGCACGCCGGCCTCGCCGCAGCCGGGGACACTGCCGGCGGCGGGTGGCTCGGGAAACAAACACCGGTAACACGGCCCGCCCTTCGCCGGATCGAAGACCGCCACCTGACCTTCGAATTTAAACACGCTGCCATAGACGAGCGGCTTTTTCGCGAAGAACGCCGCGTCGTTGTTCAGGTAGCGCGAGGAGAAGTTGTCGGTGCCGTCGACAATCACGTCGTAGCTGCCAAAGAGCGCGAGCGCGTTTTCCAGCGTGACGCCGTCGGGATGCTCCACGATACGAATGAACGGATTCGTCGCCCGCAGCCGCCGACCCGCGGAAGCGACCTTGGGCTCGCCGATCGACGCGTCGTCATGGAGGAGTTGGCGTTGGAGATTGTGATCCGCCACGCGATCGAAGTCGGCGATGCCGAGTGTGCCGACGCCGGCGGCGGCGAGATACAACGCCGCCGGGCTGCCGAGTCCGCCGGCACCCACGACGAGCACGCGCGCGGCCGCAAGTTTCGTCTGGCCCGCCACCCCGATCTCGCCCAGCAGGAGGTGCCGGCTATAGCGCGCGAGTTCGGCGGGCGGGAGTTTGGGCGGCAGGTCGGGCATCGTCGCGAAAGAGAGCGGGAACGCCGTCCGCCGCAAATGAAATTGCGCCCGTGCCACGCCAGCTTCGGAATCGCGGGATGCGTTGTATCGGCATCGACCTCGGCACCCGCCGCATCGGCCTCGCGTTCGGCGACGAGCTCGGCGTGGCCACGCCGTTGCCGGCGCTCACGCAGCCGGATCCGACTCAGCGCTGGGCCGCGCTCCTTGCGATCGCACGCGAACGCCGCGCGACCGATCTCGTGATCGGGCATCCGCTGAACATGGATGACACGGTCGGGCCAAAGGCCAAGGAGGCCGAAGCCGCGGCCGTCAAACTCCAGGCCGAGCTCGGCCTGCCGGTCCACCTGATCGACGAGCGGCTGACGAGTTACGAGGCCGAGTCCACCATCGCGAAGTCGAAGCGCCGTGACGTGCGTGCGAGCGGCATCATCGACTCGCGGGCCGCGACGCTCATCCTGCAGGACTACCTCGATCAGATTTTGCCGCCGCCGGAATCGGAACTGCCTTGATATAGGCCCGGCGGCCGGCCGGGCCGCCCCCCACCGTGCGGGCCTACAATCCGTGCGCCCCGGCAAAAGCCGCGAGATCGGCGAACACGGTCGCGCCGCTGGCCCGCAAGCGCTCGACCGGGTGGTGCCCAGCCGCGATCAACGCACAGGCGACGCCGAGGTCGTTGGCCACCTCAAGATCGTGCAGCGTGTCGCCCACGAGGAGGATATCGACCGGTGCGAGGCCGAGGCGCGCGACAAGTTCGCGCCCGAGCGCGACCTTGCTGTGGGCGTGGATGTTGTCGAGGCCTGCGATGCGATCGAAGTGTGCTGTGAGCCCGAAGTGCGCGACGATTTCGTGGAGGGTCTCGTGCCGGTAAGCGGAGAGAATCGATTGCCCCAGCCCGGCGCTGCGGACGGCGGCGACCGTGGCAGCGGCGCCGGGGTGCAGCGCAGCGGTGAGCCGGTTGGCATCATAGCCCGAGATGAATTCGACACTGAGCTGCTCGAAACTGTCGCGCACCGGATCGAATCCGAGGCGTTCGTGGTAGCGGCGCACGGGAAAATCGAAGAGCGCATGATAACGCGCGCGATCGAGCCGCGGCAGGGCGCGGCGGGCGAGCATCGTGTTCATCACCTCGATGGAGAGATCGAGATCGTCGAGGAGGGTGCCGTTCCAGTCCCAGATGATGTGGCGGTAGGGTGCGCGCGGCATAGACAAAGAAAACACTTTGGACAGCGACGCGCAGGCCACGCAATCTCGCGCTGATGTCCACCGCTCCACCGCCCGAAACCCGACGCTGGAAATGCGTGTGCGCCTACGATGGCGCGCCGTTCTCGGGCTGGCAGTGTCAGGAAGACGGCAAGGGCATCCAGGATGTGATCGAGGCGCGCTTGAGGCAGATCCTCGAGATCCCGGTGAGGATCGAGGCGAGCGGTCGCACCGACGCCGGCGTGCATGCGCGCGCGCAGGTCTTTCATTTTGATGCCGCGTGGCGGCACGGCTCGGAAAAACTGCTCGCGGCCCTGCGCTCCTGCCTGCCCGAAGGGATTCAGATCATCTCCCTGCGGACGGTTTCGTCGGAGTTTCACGCGCGGTTCAGTGCGAAGGGTAAACGCTACATTTATCACATCCATCTCGGAGACGCCGATCCGTTCACGCGGCCCTACGCGTGGCCGGTGTTCCGACCGCTCGATCTCGCGGCCATGCGCGCGACGGCGGCGGTGCTCGTGGGGAAACACGACTTCCGGGCGTTTTCTGCGCTCAACGGTCCCGAGCGCGAAAACACGGTGCGCCACCTCACGCGTCTCGATGTTGAGCAACGCGGGAAAAACATTCGCATTACCGCCGAGGCGAACGGCTTTCTCTACAAGATGGTCCGCAGCCTGGCCGGCGTGCTCGTGTCCGCGGGACAAGGGCGCGTGACGCCCGCCGAAGTGCGCGCGATGCTGACCTCGCGAAAGCGGACCATCGCGGTCTTCACCGCGCCGCCGCAGGGATTGTTTCTCGAAAAGGTTTTTTATCGATGAAAGCGATGCTTGGTCAGCTCACGCGCGGACTCGGCGATGCGGTGTTCCCGCCGATTTGCGTGCATTGCCGCGGGCTGATCGAGACGGCGGGTGGGACCGCGAGTGCGTTCCGGCATTTGTGCGCCAAATGCGTCGCGCAGCTGGACTTCGTGTGCCCGCCGCATTGCACGACGTGTGGCCATCCGTTTTTCGGCGAAGTCGAGGGCGAACGGATGTGCCCGCATTGCGAGGGCCTTGATCCGGCGTTTCGCGAGGGCCGCACCGCCACGCTGTTCAAAGGCCCGATGCGCGCCCTGGTGATCGAGCTCAAATATCACCGCGGGCTCCACGTGTTGACGGACATGGAGGAAATCCTGCGGCACGCGCCGCACGTGCTCGAACTCGCCCGCGGCGCGATGCTCGTGCCCGTGCCGCTGCATTCGCGCAAGGCACGGGAGCGGGGCTTTAACCAGGCGGCGTTGCTGGCGGTGGCGATTGCGCGCGTGGCCGGCGGCGGGGCGCGGGTCGAGGCGTTGCTGCGACGCACAACGGACACTGCAACGCAAACCGCTTTTGACCGACGCACCCGAATGGCGAATCTGAAAAATGCCTTTGCACTCGCCCGCGGGGCGCACCTAAATCCCGCCCATCATTACATCCTTGTTGATGACGTTTTCACAACCGGCTCCACGCTTAATAGCTGCGCACGCACGCTCCGCCGGGCGGGGGCATTGAACCTCGACGTCGTCACCCTCGGTCACGGCTGATCCTCACGCGCCATGCATTTCGACAAACCCACCTATACCGTCCGCAAGACCCGCAAGAAGGAGATCCCGAAAGGCGTCTACACGAAGGATCCCGTGACGGGTGATATCGTTTTCAACAAGGAGGTTGAGGACAACCAGATGGTTGCGCCGAAGAGCGGCCACCATTTTCCGATCGGTGCGCGGGCGCGCATCGCGAAGCTGTTCGACGAGGGCACCTGGGTCGAGTCCGACGCCGCGGTGAAATCGAGCGATCCGTTGAAGTTCGTCGATTCGCAGCCCTATCCGGATCGCATCAAGCGCTACGAGAAGGACAGTGGACTGCCCGAGGCCGTGATCAACGGCGTGGGAAAAATCCACAACATCGAAGTGTCGGTCGCGGTCATGGATTTCAAGTTCTGCGGCGGCGCCATGGGCGCGGCCGCCGGCGAAAAACTCACGCGCGCGATCGAGGCGGCGATCGCGAAAAAGATCCCGTGCATCATCTTCAGCGCGTCGGGCGGCGCGCGGATGCAGGAGGGCATTTACTCATTGATGCAGATGGCGAAGACCAGCGCCGCGCTCGGTCGGCTCGCGCAGGCCAGGTTGCCGTTCATCTCCGTGCTCACGCACCCAACCATGGGCGGCGTGACCGCCAGTTTCGCGACGCTCGGCGACGTCATCATCGCGGAGCCGGGCGCGCTCGTGGGCTTTGCCGGCGCGCGTGTCATCAAGGACACGACGAAGCAGACGCTGCCTCCCGGTTTCCAGACGGCGGAATTTTTGCTCAAGCACGGCCTGATCGATCAGATCGTGAGCCGGCTTGAGATGCGCGAGCGCCTGCGCGATCTGCTGCTCGCGCTGCACGTGCGGCGGAAAAACGGGGCCAGCGCGCCGGCCAAGTCCTGAACGCCTTCCGGCCCATGCCGACCCGCGACGCCCCAGATTATGCGGCGGTGACGGATTATCTCTTTGGCCTGAAAGCCAAGGGCGCGAAGTTCGGCATCGATCGCATGGCGCTGTTCGCGGCGCGGCTTGGCCATCCGGAACGCTCCGTGCCCTGCGTGCATGTTGCGGGCACGAACGGCAAGGGCTCCGTCTCCGCCATGCTCGACGCCATCCTGCATGCCGCCGGCTGGCACACCGGCCTCTACACGTCGCCACATCTCGTGAAGCTCGGGGAACGCGTGCAGGTCGATCGGCACATTCTCACCGAGGATGAAATCACCGCCTATACGCGCGAACTCCGTCCCATCGCCGAGCACCTCGGCGCGATCCACGCGGACGATCACCCAAGTTTCTTCGAATTCATGACCGCGATGGCGTTCCTGCAGTTTGCCCGGAAGCGCTGCGATCTGAGCGTGATCGAAGTCGGAATGGGCGGCCGGCTCGACGCGACGAACATTGTCAACCCGCTCGTCAGTGTCGTCACCTCGATCAGCATGGATCACCAGGAGTTTCTCGGTGACACGATCGAGAAGATCGCGGCGGAAAAGGCCGGGATCATCAAGCCCGGTCGGCCCGTCGTGCTGGGGCGGATGCCGCTGGCGGCGGAGCAGGTGATTCGCCAGATGGCGAATGGGCTGGGTGCGCCGGTGATTTCGGTTGCCGCGGAATTCGGCGACGACGTTTCCCGTTACCCGACCACCAATCTCGAGTGCGATTATCAGCGTTGGAATGCCGCCACGGCTACGCTGGTCGCACGCACGTTGGGCATCGCGTGGAACGTGACCGATGCTGCGATCGCCGACGGGCTGAGGCATGTGGACTGGCCGGGCCGCTGGCAACGGATGCAGTTGGGTGGGCGCCTGACGATCCTCGATGCCTCGCACAACCCGGAAGGGGCGCAGGTGCTCGACACCAATCTCACGCGCCTCACTGCTGAGACCGGCCGCAAACCGATCGTGATTGTGGGCGTGCTCGGCGCGGCGCGGGCGAGGCCACTGCTCACCACGATCGCGCGCCACGCGGCGGAAATCCATTTCTGCGTGCCGAACCAGGCGCGGGCATGCAATCACGGGGAGCTCGAGTCGCTTCTGCCGGCGGATTTTCGCGGCCGCGTGGTGCGGGCGACGGTCGAGGGACTTTTTCCGACGCCCGACCGTTGCACCGCCGGCGGACCGGACGACGTGGTCGTCGTGACGGGATCGATCTACCTGCTCGGTGAAGTGATGGCCCGGCTCGAGCCGCAGCGCGGCGCCGGCGAGGGCCGGCTCCAGGATTTCTAGTCCCATGAATTACCGGCTGTGCGCGCTCGTTCTCTCGTTCTTCGCGGCGATTGGCGCGCACGCCCAGTCGGGGATGGTGGGGCGCGTGCTCGAGCAGGTCGCAGCCGCCAAGGATCCGGGCCAAACCTACGCGCTCTACGTGCCGTCGGCGTATTCGCCGGAGAAAAGATGGCCGGTGATTTTCTGTTTCGATCCCGGTGCGCGCGGGCTCGAACCGGTGCGCCGTTTGCAAACCGCCGCGGAAAAATACGGCTTCATTGTCGCCGGCTCGCTCAACTCCCGCAACGGCGCATGGGCGGACAACGCCATCGCGATCCAGGCGATGGTCGGCGACGTGGAATCGCACCTGAGCCTCGACCCGAAACGGCTCTACACGGCTGGTCTGTCGGGCGGGGCGCGCGTCGCGACGCAACTTGCGCTCGCCGGCCTGTCGAAAGGCGTGATCGCGTGCAGCGCGGGCTTTCCGCAAAGCGAGGAGGGGATTCCCAGCAAGGTGCCGTTTGTCTTTTTCGGCACGGCGGGCCAGGAAGACTTCAACTATGCCGAGTTGCGGAGGCTCGACGACGAGCTCGACGCTCGCAAGGCGACCCGCCGGATCGTGGTGTTCGAAGGCGGACACGAGTGGGCGCCGGCGGAATTGTTGGGTGACGCCGTGCTCTGGCTCGTCCTGGAGGAAATGCGCGCGGGGCTGCGGCCCCGCGACGACGCGTTGATCCAGTCGACATTCGCCACGCGTGTCGCCGCGCTGCCGACCGCGCCCGCGCTCGAAGTCTGGCGCGCCACGAAATCGATCGCCGAAGATTTTCAGGGGCTCGCCGACGTCAAGGACTACCAGCGCAAAGCGACGGAGCTCGCGGCGCTGAAGGAGCTGAAAGACGCGCGCAAGGCGGAACGCGATCTCGTGAAACGCGAGGATGCGCTGGCTTACGACCTCGCGTCGGCAGCGACGGGCTCGGCCTCGGCGATGCGCAAGCAGGTGACGTCGCTCCGCGCCCTGGCTGACGGCGCGGCGGACACTCCCGAACGCCGGATGGCGCGGCGGGTCCTCGCCGGTGTGGCCGTCTCCGCGCGCGAGAACGTCCGCGGGCTCATCGACGCGGGCGATTATGAAGCCGCCGCGAATTGGTTGGAAATGGCCGTGGCGATCCGGCCGGAGCAGGCGCGGAATTATTTCGAACTCGCCCGCGTGCGCGCGTTGAACGGCGAAAAGCCGAAGGCGCTGGCGGCGTTGCAGCAGGCGGCCGAAAAGGGCTTGAGCGGCGCGGAGCGCGTCGAGAATGAGGCGGCGTTCGCGAAACTGAAAGCCGATCCGGTCTGGCCGGCGCTGCTCGCGAAAATCCGCGCTAACCCACCCGAACCAGATCCGCGGTCGCGGGGACGTCCTTGATGATCTGCGAAGGATCGGGGCCGACACCGAGATAACGCAGGTTGGGCAGTTTGTCGGCGGCGGGCAGGGGCTCGCCGGCGAACGCGACGTCCACGAGGCTTTTCATCATCGCCGCGACATAGCGCTGCGCATTCTTCGGCAGGTCGGCGAAGCGGCGGACCTTTGAGACATCCTCGGTCCATCCGGGATGCCTCGTGTAGACGGGCTTGAGCGTTTTGCGCACGGCTTCGTTGCGTGGCACGTGGTGATAGATTTTCCCGGCCGCGTCCTGATACGACGTGCAAATGAGCAATTCGCTGTTCCACGCGCCGCTGTGCGTGAGTGCGTCGAGCTTGTTGATCATCACGTCCTGGAAGCCGCCGTAGCGCAGGGCGTCGCCTTTTTCCACGGCATCATACCAGCCGACCATGCGCTGCCGGCCGGTGCTCGTGCCGAATTCGATCCGTTTCAACTTCACCGCGAGCGGGTGCGCGTCGTCCATCTGCGTGAGGAAGGTGTGCGTGCCGACCTTGGTGTCATACGCCTTCGCGACACCGAACGTGTGGATGCGCTGCACGGGAATGCCGGCGCTTTCGAAAAACTCGGGCGTGAACGTGTGCGACGCGGTGACGTTCGGGGAGAACCCGTGGCGTTTGTCGAGCCAGTAAGCCTGGCCGAACTCGCCGATGATCGTGCGGCCGACGCGCAATTCGCGCAGGACGAGTTCGCGCACCTCGCCGATGTTTTTGGCGAGCGCGGTGCCCGCCTGCCAGTAAACCTCGGTCAGACGATCGAGGTTGAGCGTGAAGGGCGCGGCACCGCGAAATTGCGTGAAATCGAATTCCGATTGGTCGAAGACGCCCAGTTCGATCGCCTCGGCGTTGGCGCGTCGCTCCGCCGCGGTGAGCGTGTCGAAGAACGTGTGCCACGTCTCCTCGCTCGTGCGAAAAACATGCTGGATCGTCCGCACGGAGCGGTCCGCGCGCTGCGCAAGTTTTCGGGCGAAAGCCTCGCGGGACGCATGGAACGCCGAATAATACATCTGCCACAGGGCGGTTTCCTCGCCGAACGCCGGCGTGATGCCGCGGCCGGTGGACCCGCGCGGTTCCTCGCCGAGGACCTTCACGCGGTAGTCTTCGCCGGCGAGATCGAGCAGCCGGTGCGTAAGATCGGAGAACATCGTGTGCTCGTCGATCAGCAGGCGGGACAACACCTGGTGCCCCTTGCGTTCGAGCGGCTTCGCTTCCCACCAGAACTTGCGCGGATCGGCGACGACACCGGCGCCGATGCAGAGGTGCGGCGCGTCCTTCACCACGACGCCGGCGGGCAGGAGGTTGAGCTTGATGCCGCCCGCGGTGTGGCCGGAGTTCGCGCCGCCGTTGACCTTCAGGACGACGGAGACTGCCGCCTTGGTGCCGCGCAGTTCGTCGGCCACTTCCGGGATGAGACGGCCTTTGCCCTCGTCACCGAGGGAAATGCCGACGTCAGCGATAAGCTGGCTGGAAAAAGGGATGAGCGACATGGTTGCGAAAACGACACGGCAACCGAAATCACCCGGGAGGAAGGACCCCTGTTGCCGTGAAGGGAAAACGCGAGCGGACCCCTCAGAGCAACCAGAAAAAACACCGAGGCGCGGCGAATGCTGTCATGCGCTAAAGTGTGTCTAGAGTTAGCGCACGGACACAGTTGGTGCGGTTTCGGGTGGTAGCATCCTGCGGGAAAGTTAACCCCTCATGAACTTGCCCCGTGTTGTCATGCGACGGCTCGCGCCGTGGTGCGCGCTGATCGCCGTGTTTTCCTTTTCATTGGTCCATGCCCAGCCCTCCGGCGGTCCTTACGGTCCGCTCGCCCAGACTTACGAGGTGCCGGCGAACGCGGCGCAGGTCTACTATGTTGCGCCCGACGGCCAGTCGGGCGCGCCCGGCACTACGCTCGATCAACCGACGACGATCGAGACTGCGATCGCGCGCGTGGTCACGGGCGATGCGATCATCCTGCGCGGCGGCACGTATCGCACGGGCGGCCTCGCGCTCAACCAGGGCGTCACGCTTCAGCCGTATCGCGACGAGAAACCGATCTTCAAGGGCACGGATGTGGCCGCGAAATGGGAGGCGCTGCGCGACGGCATCTGGCGGACGAAGTGGACGACGCTCTTTCCGTGCAAGCCGCGCGACTGGTGGCAGCGAAACCGCGAGGGCATGCGCACGCCGCTGCATCGCTTCAATAACGACATGGTCTTCGTCGACGGTCGCGCCCTCCAATCCGCCGGTTGGGAAGGTGAGCTCACTGCCGACAACTACTACATCGATTACGAGTCCGGCTACGTTTACCTCAAAAATGATCCCGCCGGCCACCTCATCGAGATCACGGCGCGCGATAGCGCGCTCGTCGTCACCGGCAAGCGGGTGAACAACAAGGACGCCGACCACAAGGGCCCGGCGATCCGCGGCCTCAGCTTCACGCAATACGCCTACCGTGCGCTCGAGGTCGAGGGGAAGCGTGGCTCCGTGCCGCCGTCCGAGGAGCCGACGGACGATCCCGTCGGCATCGCCGACGAGGCCAGCATCGGCAAGGAAGTCGTCGGCACGCTGCTTGAAAATTGCGCGATCACGCACTGCTCCCGCGTCGCCGGCTATTTCCGCGGTGACCAGCTCGTCATTCGTCACTGCCTCGTGAGCGACACGAGCACCGAGGGCATCTACGTGATTGGTTCGGCCGACTGCGTGATCGAGAAATGTCTCATCGCGCGCAACAACGTCGAGCAACTCACCGGCTATTACCCGGCGGCCGTCAAAATCTTCAACCAGACGCATCGCGTGGTGTTCCGCGACAACCTCGTCACCGACAACCCGAACTCCAGCGGCGTCTGGTATGACGTAGGCAACCGCGACGGCGTCTTCGTCAACAATTGGATCGAGAACTGCACCGACGGTCTCTTCTTTGAAATCTCGCATGGCGTGATCTGCGCGGGAAATGTCTTCGTCCGCTGCAACAAGGGCGTGCGCATCCTCAACAGTCGCAACGCGCGCGTCGTGCACAATACCTTCATCAATTCCACCGCCTCGTTCGAGCGTGACGGACGCAGCAACGCCGGCGATCACTTCGGCTGGCATATCACGACCGGTCCCGATGTCGATCAGCGCGAGGGGCACGTCTTCACCGGCAACCTGCTGGCGGCCGACGCGCGATTCCAACGCGCGTTGCTGAGCTTTGAGCAGGCGCCGGTGCTGCGCGGCAAGCTGACCAAACCGCAGCCGGCTGAAGTCGACTACAATTACTATGTCCGATCCGCCGACGCGGCGAACCGGCCGTTGATCGCCTGGGCGCCCGCGACCGAGGAAAATTATTCGATGGGATTCAAGGGCGTCGTCGAGCTGCAGAAACAATTTCCCGCCTACGAAGCGCATAGCCAATGGGTCGCGGCCGAGCCCGGCGCCGTCTTGCGGAGCCCGGAGCTGCAAAATTACGAGCCGATCGGCGCGCTGCCGGTGAAGGCGCCGCTGGCGGCCGATGTCCAAAAAATTCTCGGCTGGCCCGCGCAGAATTCCTACGCGCCCGGCGCATTTCCACGGTCGCGCTGATCGATTCGCGGGCGCGCGGTCGTTTTTGGCCCTTGCGTGTTGGCGGAGACCCCTCAGACCGAAGGCATCTGAGGAATCTGAATCCAGCCACTCGCCGGGACCCCGTCATCCTGACTTGAGATTCCTGGGGTTAACGACGGCACAACCCAACCACTACCATGGCCAAAGCAAAAAAGAAGCCGGCGAAGAAAGCCGCAAAGAAGAAGAGCAAGAAGTAACTCTTCCCGACTCGCTGGACAATTGTCCGGCGATCGAACGACAGCACAGCGGATTTTCGCTGTGCTGTTTTTTTGCGCCTGCGCGGCGCGGCGCGCCCGGTGCCGTGACTTGGCTCTCGTCACGGCGTGCGGTCGTCCCCTAGGTTTTTCCGATGCCCCATAACCCCCACGCGCGATTCGACGAGACGATCCTGGACATGATCGAACACAGCCCGGTCGGCGCGGTGCCGCTGACGCCGTCCTATCAGGACGCGCTCGGGCGGCTCTACGCGTCCCACCAGATTTACGCCGACGCGGATTACAAGGGCGGGCATGTCACGGCCCGGTCGCTGGCGCGCAAACCGAGTTTCCATGCGAGCAACCTCGATGCACTGATTGCCGGCACGATCGCTGCCGAGGCGTTGGAGCCCAACGCCGCGATCTTCGATCGCTACGTGGCGTCGCTGCCGGTGGATCGTCGCGCGACGGCGGAGGCGCTGCGCGTGCTGATCGCCGGCCGGCCCGCGCATCACCGCAAGCACGGCGGTGTGATCGCCCACGATCCCGTTCACTCGCTTTTCCTTGTGCCGGGTGCTGGCCCGAATGTCGGCGTGCCGGGCAACTATCTTTACGGTTCGATCTTCCAGCTCAGTCTCGATCCGGCGAAACCCGGCTGGGCGATCCATCTGCACGACAGCGACGACGGCGCGGCCCAGTTCGAAGCGCCCGCGATGGCCGCCGCGCTGGAGAAATTCCAGGAGGTCCTCGCCAGCGCGCCGTTCGCCATGAACGAGCTCGAGGCGCTCGGCTTCCGGCTGGTTTGAGCGCACGCCGGGCTGGCAGGTGTGGGGCGTCAGTCTTACTGCCGCTGCCTTGGACGATCCGAACAGTGGCGTCAGCAAGATGCTTGGGCCGGAGACAAGATTGACGCCCTACGGTCACGGCGCGGACTTCGGTTCCACGATTCGCCCGTCCGATGTGACGCTGACCCGCTTGGGGCCAGAGTAGGAGGGGACGCGCTTGAAATCGCTCCAGCGATATTCGGTCGGGTAGCCGAACTTCGACATTTTCACGCGGGCCGTGCTGGCGGCGCTGACGGCGCCGGATTTTTGTGGCGGCACGGCGTTCTCGTCCGGTGGATCGATGCCGACATCGAGATCGAAGTTGGTAATGTTCGCCAGGCCGAGCAGCACGCGCATCGGCTCCCGCAGCGTGGCGGTGATGTGCGCGATCGTCGCGTGCTCCTTGTCGACCGTGATGTGAATCGTGATTTTTTCGACGGCGAGAAGGCGCGAAGTCTCCGGCTTCACGCCGACTTCAAAGCGAGCGGTCGTGGGCGTTTCCTTGTCCATCGCGGCGTGCTCGAGGTCGAGGAAATCGACCGGCGATTTCTCGACCTTCTTGCGCGGCTTGCTGTTTTTGCGCCCTTCGATCTTTTGCCGCTCCTCCGCGGTGGGCGGCTTGCCGTTGTATTCGAGCAGGTGCCACCGCTGCGAGTCAGGCAGGGACGGATCGAAGCGCTCGAGCCGCTCCTCCTTCACCGAGCCGTCGTCGAGAAAAACCTTGGCGCGCTGCGTGAAGGCCACGTCGCCCGCACCCTCGGTCCAGTGTTGAATCGCGCGGGCGAGCAATGGCGGCGTCTCCGCCCGCGCACTGGCGGCCAGTGCGATACACGCGAACAGCATCGGCAGGGTGTAGGGATGACGAAGCATGCAGCTCAGACCTTCCGCCGTCACGGGGGTTCGAGGGCGCCACATCCAATACGGGGTTCACCCCAGCGTTGTGAATTCCGGCCCGTCGGTCGGAATTTGACAACGCGTCCGCCTCCGCGCCTCGTTGCACCATGCGAAACTTGCTCCGCCTCGCCCCGGTGTTTCTGCTCCTTGTGCTCACGACCATGACGACCGCCCGCGCCGATTCGCTCTACGAAATCCCCGTGAAAGACATCGACGGTCACGCGACGACGCTCGCGCCGCTCAAAGGCCGCGTGCTCCTGATCGTGAACGTCGCGTCCGAATGCGGCTACACACCGCAATACGAAGGCCTCCAGGCGCTCCAGAAGAAATACGAGGCGAAGGGCCTCACCGTCCTCGGTTTCCCGTGCAACCAGTTCGGCGGCCAGGAGCCCGGCACCAATGCGGAGATCAAAAACTTCTGCGCCACGAAATTTCACGTGACGTTCCCGCTCTATGATAAGATCGACGTCAACGGTGCGCACCGCCATCCCCTCTACGCCGCGCTCGCCGGCAAAGCCTCGCCATTTCCCGGCGACATCGGTTGGAATTTCTCGAAATTCCTGATCGGCCGCGACGGCAGGATTCTGAAACGTTTCGACTCCGGCGTGGAGCCGGACTCGGCCGAGATGACCAAGGCGATCGAAGCGGCGCTGATGGCGAAGTAATTAAGGTGGGTCGTGCGCTCCGCGCGCGGCCGTTCCGTTTTCGTAATGTGAACGGGTCAGGTCAAAGACCTGACCTACTTGCGGTGCGCTAAATCTCCCTCGTTTCGCGAGTGTGTTCATCCTCCCGCTACCGTCCCGCACTGCCGCGCTGCGGCGTGCCGACGGCCTTGAAGTCGATGAACCCGCGTTCGACGTCGGTGGAAATCAATTCCACGCGCAACCGATCGCCGACGCGCAACCCGGCGGGGCCGCGATCCAGTTTGCCTTCCACAGGCGGATGCGAGAGCCGGACCCAGGTGCCTTTGTCGGAGGCGCCGGTGATCAGCGCGTCGAACTGCGCGCCGAGGCGCGACGACAACAGCAGCGCCGCCGCCGACTTGTCGACCTGCCGTTCCACTTTCTTTGCGGCGTCTTCCTGCTCGGTGCAGTGCAACGCGAGGGCGGCGAGCTCCTCGTTCGAATACGGCGGCCGCTGCCCCGCGAGCGCCGCCTTGAGCAGCCGCTGCGTGATCACGTCGGGATAGCGGCGGTTGGGCGCGGTCGAGTGCGCGTAGTCCTTCACCGCGAGGCCGAAGTGGCCGGTGGCACTCGCGCCGGGCAGTTCGACAATATATTCGCCGGCGCCCATGAGTTTGATGATGCTGAGCGACAAATCGGGAAACCGAACCGGGTCCTGCTGTTTTGCCGCCACGAGAAACTGCTCCAGCGCGGGGGCATCCGGCTCCAGCGGGAGTGTCGTGCCGTGCTGCGCCGCGAGCTCGACGATGCGGTCCCAATTCGCGGGCGTGCGCACCACGCGCCGCACCGAGGGAAATTTCTTCGCCGCGAGGAATCGTGCCGTCACGCCGTTGGAGGCGACCATGAATTCTTCGATCAGTTGTTTGGCCACATTCGGCCGGTCTTCGACGAGGCCGGTGAGCGTCGCACCTTCGAAGACCGGATGCGTCTGGACGGTTTGGAGCGAGAGCGCACCGCGTTCGTGGCGCAGCACGGATAGCTGCTGAGCGACGCGATGCTGCAACCGCAGGTTGTCCGCGAGACCAGCCACCGCGTCGAGCGCGGCCGGCGCGGCGGCGCCGTCGACGAGCCAGGCCGCCACGCCGTTGTAGGCAAGCTTCGCGTGGTTGTGCACCGTCGCCGGATAAAGATCTGATCGGGCGAGCGAGCCGTCCCCGGTAAACACCATTTCAACCACCATCGCGAGCCGATCGACGCCGGGGTTGAGCGACGTGAGATCGGTCGAGAGTCTTTCCGGCAGCATTGGAAAAATCTGCGCGGCCGTGTAGACCGAGGTGGTGTTCTGCCGCGCGTGGCTGTCGATCGCCGAACCCGGCCGCACGAGCGCAGACACGTCGGCGATCGCAACGAGGATTTTCGTCGCGCCATCCGGCAACGCCTCGGCGACGGAAAGCTGATCGAGGTCGCGCGAGTCGTCGTTGTCGATCGAGCACCAGAGCAACGCGCGCAGATCGCGGACAGATCCGCTGCCGGCCACGGCTGCGCCACGGATCGCGGCGAGTTCGGCAAGGGCCGAGGGGCCGAAGTCGGGGGCGAGCCCGCGTTCGAGCATCACGCGTCGGGCGATGTCTTGCAGTTTGGGACGCGAGGCACCGCCGTTATGATTCGTCATGGGGAAAGAGTGGGCGCTTTCGAATTCGAACGCCACGATCTCATCTGTCGCGGGATTTCGCGGCGGGTAAAGCGGGTTCTTTCGGGACCGGAGTGGGCGAGGGCGGTTCCGCGGGTAGGAACCCCTTTCTCCCGACGGGCGCAGGCCCCCGGAGTTTGTCGAACGGGCAAGGGGCCTGGGTATGAACCGCGAATCCAGGTGGAACTCAGGCCGGCTCGGAGAGCCAGCCCCATCCCGATCACAATGTCCGCTTAAATGTCCGGTGTCCCGCCACGGCGACGATCTCCACGAAGACGGACTCCGCGCCCGTGGCCGCGACCTTGTCGATTGCGCTTCCGACATCCTTCAGGGGAATCAACTCGGCGCCGGCAGCGTTTGCGCCGACCTTGCTGACGAAGTGCCAGAGATCGAAACCCTCCGGCAGCTTTTTGCCCCGCTCGCGCCGCACGTATTTGTTGATCTCGTGGCGGATTTTGTCGCGGACGCGGGCGTCGTCTTTGCCGGCGGCCTTGAGCGGAAAGGATTTCTTCATGCGTCGGAGAGTTGCCCGCGAACGACGCGAAGCAACGCGAATTACAGACGACAAACCACCAAACCGATTGGCCGCAAAAAGGCACAAAAATAGTCATTTGGGCATTCGGCCGATGGCTGTGCCCGTGAAGGCCCCGGGCACTGCGGCCGCAGTGGCGCTTCGCGCTGAAATTTTTCAGTTCGGAATCTTTTTTGCGTTTTCTGCGTCTTTTTTTTGCGGCCACCTTTTCGCGGCTTGTTCTCCCGCGTTGACCAACGCGCTTCCGGTTCGCAGGCTCGTTTTCCCCTCGGGCTTCTCAACCCCTTTATCCCATCCCCACCATGAATCGTCGCGACTTCCTCACCACGTCGACGGCCACGCTGGCCGCCGCCTCTCTTCCTGCCCATATTCTCGCCCAGACCGCGGAGCCGGCCAAGCCCGCGACCGACTCGCGCTTCCAGTTCGGCCCCAAGCCGGGTCCCGTCGTGAAGCCCGGTGAGTTCGTTTTCTCCGCGGTGCACTTCGATCACAACCACATCGACGGCATGGTCAATTCGCTCGTCGCTGCCGGCGGCACAATCAAGTCGTTCTACGAGCCCGACGCGACGAAAGCTGCCGCGTTCGCGAAGAAAAATCCCCATGCCAAAGCCGCGGCATCACTCCAAGAAATTCTCGACGACAAGGAAGTGAAACTCGTGGCCGCTGCCGCGGTGACGTCCGAGCGCGGCCCGCTTGGCTGCAAGGTCATGGAAGCCGGCAAGGACTACTTCACCGACAAGGCGCCATTCACGACGCTCGCACAGCTCGAGCAGGCGCGGGCCGTCGTGCAGAAGACCGGCAAGAAATATATGGTGTGCTACAGCGAGCGGCTGAGCAACGAGTCGGCGATGTATGCCACCGACCTCATCCAGGGCGGCGCGATCGGCCGCGTGTTGCAGGTCATCAACCTCGCGCCGCACCGGCTCAGCCCGAAGACGCGCCCGGCGTGGTTCTGGGTGCGGGAAAAATTCGGCGGCATCCTCTGCGATATCGGCAGCCATCAGTTCGAGCAGTTCGTGGCCTACACCGGCATCAAGAGCGGCTCGGTGCTCCACGCGAGCATCGCGAACTACGCGCACCCGGAATATCCCGAGTTCGAGGATTTCGGCGACGCGAACCTCCTCGGCGACAATGGCGCCACCCAATACGCGCGCCTCGACTGGTTCACGCCGGATGCGGTGACGGCGTTCGGCGACGGCCGCACGTTCATCTTGGGCACGAAGGGCTTCATCGAGCTGCGAAAGTATCTCGACATCACGCGCGAGCGCGGCGGCAGCCACCTCTACCTCGCCGACGACAAGGCGATGAGCTACGTCAACTGCGCCGGCAAGGTCGGCTACAAGTATTACGGTCAGCTCATCCTCGACGTCCTGAACCGCACCGAAAACGCGATGACCCAGCACCACGCTTTCCTCGCCGCCGAGTTAAGCCTCAAGGCGCAGGCCGCGGCGAAGCGGATCGCGGGATAACGAGGTTCAGTTCCTAGGTCGACCCGTCTTTCCGGCAAATCGGCGCATTGCTAGGAAAAGATTCGACGGGGGAACTTGCTCTCTCGCGCCTGACTCTGCTGAGGTTGGATGATGCAGCATGATCCTGGCTTCGGTCTCGGCACCAATGAGGTCAAGCGCCGGCATATTCTGCCGAAGGCGCTCGTCGTGGGCGTGGTGGCGGGGTTGCTCGCGTCGGCGTTTCGCGTGGCGTTGCAGGCCGCCGAGCGGGGGCGGCTCGCGTTGCTGAACAATTTGCCGGTCGGGGAACGGTTGGCGGTCGCGATCGCGTTCGGGATGGTGGGCGGTGCGTTGGGCGTGTGGTTGGTGCGCCGCTTCGCGCCGGATGCGAGCGGGAGTGGTATTCCGCAGCTCAAGGGTTTCGTGCTTGGGGAGCGCACCATGGAATGGCGGCGGCTGTTGCCGGTGAAATTCTTCGCGGGTGTCGCGGGCATTGGCGGCGGTCTCGCACTCGGGCGCGAAGGTCCCACCATCCAGATGGGCGGAGGCACCGGCCTGATGGTGTCCGAGTGGTTTCGGGTGAAGCCGGGCGAGGGGGAGCGCAAGGCACTGATCGCGGCGGGCGCGGGCGCCGGACTTGCGGCGGCGTTCAACGCGCCGCTTGCCGGCATGATCTTTGTGCTGGAGGAGCTGGCGGGGAGTTTCACGCCCGTGATCTTTGTCGCGGCCTTTCTCGCATCGGTCACGGCCGATATCGTCGGGCGCGTGCTTACCGGGGAAATGCCGGTGTTTCATCTGCACGACATGGCGGCGCCGAATGTGCACGCGGTGCCGGCAGCTCTCGTGCTTGGTCTGGCCTGCGGACTCGGTGGCGTATTCTTCAACAAGTGCCTGCTGAAGAGCCTCGATCTCTACGCGCGGTTGCGGTGGCCCGCCTGGGCAATCGGAGCGCTGGCGGGCGCAGTGGTGGGTTTGGCAAGCGGCATCTATCCGGGCGTGGCGGGCTCCGGCGGATTGATTGCCGAGCGGGCGCTGGCGGGGGAAATTGCCCTGCGGTGGTTGCCACTGTTTTTCGTCGCGCGATTTCTGCTGACGATGACGAGCTATGGCTCGGGTGCGGCCGGTGGAATCTTTGCGCCCTTGCTCGTGCTCGGGGCGTTGGGTGGACTCGCCTTCGGCCGGCTCGCGCACCTCGCGCTGCCGTCCTGGGCCGCGCAACCGGAGGCCTTCGCGGTGATCGGCATGGGTGGATTGCTCACGGCAATCGTGCGCGCGCCGCTGACCGGCATCGTGCTGATGATCGAACTGACGGGGAAATATGATTTCATGTTGCCACTGCTTGCGTGTTGTCTGGCCGCCTATGGCGTCGCCGAGTGGCTGCAGGACACCCCGATTTACGAAGCGCTGCGCGAGCGATCGAACCGGCTGGCGGCCAAACCGGGCGCGGAAAAGCGAACGTGACGAAGGTCGAGTAGCGGCGTCAGCAAAACTGACCCCCTACGGAAAAAGTCCCGCGCGGCTGTGATAATCGCGGTGACGAGGTAACGGCTCCGTTACGGTTTCGAACGAAACTGCGTTGGAGGGATTCGGTCGGTCGGCGCGTCAAAACCTCACGACCATGAATCGAACATTCCGAATCACAGTGCTCTTCATCGCGGCGGCCATTGGGGCCCGTTCCGCGTTTGCCGAGGCCACGGTGGAAGGGCGCGTCACTCTGCCGAAACCGAAGGCGCCGGTGGCGAATAAACGTTATTCGATCGCGGCCAAGGGAGGCACCGCTCCCGTCACGCCCATGCTCGCTGTCGTTTATCTCAAAGGCAGCGGGCCGGCGCCTACCGGCGCGATGCCGACCCAGCGCGTGCTGCAGAAGGGCATGGCCTTCGAGCCGGAACTGCTCCCCGTGCAGGTGGGGACGCGCGTTGAGTTCCCCAACGCCGATGAGGTCGAGCACAGCGTCTATGCCACGTCGGGTCCGAAGCCGTTCAACCTCGGCCGCATTGAGCCCGCGCAAAAACCGGTGCCGTCCCAGGTCTTTGACACGCCGGGCCTCGTCGCGATCCACTGCGACATCCACGAGAACATGCGCGGTAACATCCTCGTGCTCGACACGCCTTACTTCGTGCTCACCGACGCCGACGGACATTTTCGGCTGACGGGGCTGCCGGCGGGACAGCAAACCGTCACGGTCTGGGTCGGTGGCAAAACGCGCGAGCAAACCATCAACCTCACTGACGGCGCTGTCGCCAAGGTCGATTTCCCATGAAAACGCGCTCCTTGATTTGCGCTGCGCTCGTCGCGGGTGTGGCTGCTGCGCAGGACTTGCTCGAACGCGTCGACGATGCGCTCACGTTCAGCACGTCGGACAACGCGATCCGCACGCGGCTCAGCGGCACGTTCGACCTCGAGGGGTATCATTTTCAGCAACCCGCGCCCGCGTTCATTTACTCGGGCGGCCGCGATCTTTTTCAACCGCGGCTCAGTTTGTTCCTCGACTCACAATTCGGCGAGCACCTCTACGCGTTTGCCCAGATGCGGATCGATCGCGGCTTTGATCCGGCGAATGGTGCGTTGCGCGGGCGGCTCGACGAATATGCCGTGCGCTACACGCCGTGGCTCGACGGGCGCGTCAGTGTGCAGGTCGGACAATTTGCGACGGTATTCGGCAGTTGGACGCCACGCCACCTCTCGTGGGACAATCCGTTCATCTCGGCGCCGCTGGCTTACGAGAATCTCAATGGCGTGTGGGACTTCGCGCCGCCGCGCAACGCGAACATCCTCGCGCTGTGGGCGAATGTCGGCGCCAACCCGTCGACACGGTTTCCCCTCAAGACCCGCAGCCTTTCGATTTTGTGGGGACCGGTGTATGCGACGGGCGCATCCGTGTCGGGCCAGGTCGGTAAATTCGACTACGCCGTTGAGGTGAAGAATGCCTCGCTGTCCTCGCGACCGACCTCCTGGCCGCTGAGCCGCGTCGGCTGGGATTATCCGACAACGAGCGCCCGCTTCGGCTTCAAACCGAGTGGGCGATGGGTGTTCGGCGTGTCGGCGAGCGAAGGTTCCTATCTGCTCGGCTCTACGCCCGGCAACACGCTGCCTGCCGGTTACACGGCCAACAACTATCGCGAGATCCTGATCGGCCAGGACATCGCCTGGCTCGCGCGCAAATGGGAGGTGTGGGCGGAAGTCTTCGAGGCGCGCTTCCAGGTGCCGCTCATCGGCAACGCCGACACTTGGTCCTACTACGTCGAGACGCGCTACAAGTTCGATGCGCGCTGGTTCTTCGCGACGCGCTGGAATCAGGAACGGTTTGTTAAGATTCCCAACGGCACGCCGGCGGGCGCTCGCTGGGGAGCTAACGTGTGGCGCATCGATGTCGGGCCGACGCTCCGGTTGAGCGCGCACACGCAGTTCAAGTTTCAATATAGTTTCCAACGCGCCGACATCGACATCGGCAAAACGAACCACCTGGTCGCCGGTCAGTTCACCGCACGGTTTTAGGGGAAAGAGGGCGCGGAGGGTTGTTTCTGTGGAAGCTTGTGTCGCGGCGCGCGACTGGCCGTTCTCGTCGGATGATGCCGCATTCCGCTCCGCTCGCGCCGTTGGCTGGGAAGCCATCGGTCGATGCGGTGCTGGACAAGTTCGTCGCGGTCGCGGCGACGAAGGGGCTCACGCTTTATCCGGAGCAGGAGGAGGCGATCCTGGAGTTGTTTGACGGGAAGAACGTCATCCTCGCGACGCCGACCGGCTCGGGGAAATCGCTCGTGGCGGCGGGGCTGCATTTCAAGGCGCTGTGCGCGGGCGAGCGATCGGTCTACACGTGCCCGATCAAGGCGCTGGTCAACGAGAAGTTCTTCGCGCTGTGCCGCGACTTCGGGCCGGAAAACGTCGGCATGATGACGGGCGACGCCAGCGTGAATCTCGACGCGCCCATCCTCTGCTGCACGGCGGAAATTCTCGCCAATATCGCGCTCGCCGGCGGTTCGCGCGCCGCCGCGGTGAAGGCCGTGATCATGGACGAGTTTCACTACTACTCCGACGCCGAGCGCGGCACGGCGTGGCAGGTGCCGCTCCTCACGTTGCCCGGCGCGCGGTTCCTCCTGATGTCGGCGACCATCGGCACCACGGAGTTTTTCGAACGCGAGCTCACGCGCGTGACGGGTGCGCCCGCCGTGACCGTGCGGAGCGAAACGCGGCCGGTGCCGCTGAGTTTTGAATACTCCGAGACGCCGCTCGCCGAGCGAGTGGCGCAGGCGCTCACCGACGGGCACGCGCCAATCTACCTCGTGCATTTCACCCAGCGCGACGCGGCGGAGGCGGCGCAGGCGCTGATGAGCCTCGACGTGTGCACACGCGAGGAGAAGGCGGCGATCGCGACGGAGCTGGAGCGGGTAAAATTCAACAGCCCGCACGGCAAGGACGTGAAGCGCTGGCTGCGCCACGGCATCGGTGTGCACCACGCGGGGATGCTGCCGAAATACAAAATTCTCGTCGAACAGCTCGCGCAGAAAGGCCTGCTCAAACTCATCTGCGGCACCGACACGCTGGGTGTCGGGATCAACGTGCCGATCCGCACGGTCCTCTTCACGCAGCTCTGGAAATACGACGGCAAGAAGGCGGCGATTCTCGCGGTGCGCGACTTCCGGCAGATCGCGGGCCGCGCCGGCCGAAAGGGTTTTGACGATCGCGGCTTCGTGATCGCCCAGGCGCCGGAGCACGTGATCGAGAACAAGCGGGCGGAGGAAAAGCTGAAGGACAACCCGCAGAAGCTCCGCAAACTCGTGAAGGCGCGCGCACCGGAGGGCGCGGTGGGCTGGGACGTGAAGACCTTTGAGCGTTTGCAGACGGCGCCGCCCGAGCCGCTGGTGTCACGCTTCACGATCACGCACGGCATGATGCTCCTCATGCTCGGCCGCGAAGAGGGTGGGTGTCGGGCGATGCAGCGATTGATTCGCGAGTGCCACGAGGGCGTTATGAAGAAGGCCGCGCTACGGAAACGGGCGTGGCAATTGTTTCGCGCGCTGGTGGAGCGGCAGATCGTGGAAATTTTGCCGACGGGCGGGGCCGGCTCTCCGAGCCGGCCTGAGTTCCCCCGTGAATCGACTCCGGGAGCTCAGGCCGTTTCGGAGAAACGGCCCCACCGCCGGAAGCTTCGCGTGAACATCGAACTGCAGGACGACTTTTCGCTGCACCAGGCGCTGTCGCTTTACCTGCTCGATACGCTGCCGAAGCTGAACCGCGCATCGCCGGACTATCCGTTCGATGTGCTCACGCTGTGCGAGGCGATTGTCGAGGATCCGGAGCAGATTCTGCGGGCGCAATTAAGCCGGCTGAAGACGGAAAAGATGGAGCAGATGAAAACGGAGGGGCTCGAATACGAGGAGCGCATCGCGAAGCTCGACGAGTTGGAACACCCGAAGCCGTTGCGGGAGTTTTTATACGAGACGTTCAACGCGTTTGCCGCGGCGCACCCGTGGGTCGAGGCGGAGAACGTCCGGCCGAAATCGATCGCGCGGGAGATGTTCGAACGCTATCTGTCGTTCAGCGACTACATCAAGGACTACGGCCTCGAGCGCGTTGAAGGCCTCTTGCTGCGCCATCTGTCGCAGGTCTGGAAGGTGCTCGCGCAGACGGTGCCCGACACCGCGAAGACCGAGGAGGTCGCCGAGATGGAGGCGTATTTCCGCGAGCTCATCCGCGGCGTGGATGCGAGCCTCATCGAAGAATGGGAAAAGATGAAAGACCCCGAGTGGATTGCCGCCGATGCCGGCGCTGTCGACAAGCCCGCGCGCCCGGCAAGCTACGATGTGACGCGCGATGGGGCATCGTTCCGTCGACTCGTGCGCGCTGAGATTTATTTGATGCTCCAAGGCGCCGCGCGCTGGGGAGCTGCGGGCGGACGCGCCGCGCCGCCGTCGCAGGACGAAACCGAAAAAGAGAAGGAGGCGAGCTACCGGCTGTTCGAACCATATTTCGAAGCGCACGGACGATTTCGTCTCGACCCGGAAGGTCGCGCGGCAAAGCACACACATTTTCTGGAAGACCAGGGGAAGGGACAAGTGACGAGTGACGAGCGAGAGGTTGCGCAGGTGTTGATCGATGCGGAGGGCGCGAACGATTGGGAGGCGGTGTTCACCGTCGATCTTCTGGCCTCGCGCGCGGAGGATCGCGCGGTGGTGCGGTTGGTGGCGGTGCGGGCGATTGGGACGGTTTGAAGTAGCCCAGATCTTCGACCTAGCCGTCACGAAGCGGGCCTACTTCGAGGCGTGTTTTCCCTCGCCGGGATTCGCTGGCCGGCTTTGATCGTGGTGACCCGCATGCCGACCACTCCTCCGTTTCCCATCGCGATGGGCCAGCGCACGCTGGCGGCGATCGTGTTCACCGACGTGGTCGGCTACAGCGCGCGGATGCAGAAGGAGGAGCAGGGCACGCTCACGTTGCTCGAGCAGGATTTCTCCACGATGAAGGAGTTCAGCGACGGGCTGTCCGGCGTGATCCTCAAGTCGACGGGCGACGGATTGCTGATTTATTTTTCCAGTGCGGTGAACGCGGTCACGTGGGCCGTGAAGACGCAGCGGCATTTCGCGGAGCGCGCCCGCACGGAATTGCTGACGAAAATCCTGCGCCATCGCGTGGGCGTGCACGTGGGCGATGTGTTTCGCACGGAGGACGACGTGGTGGGCGATGGCGTCAACATCGCCGCGCGCGTGCAGTCCGAGGCCCCCACCGGGGGCGTCTGCATTTCCCAGTCGGCCTACGACATGGTGAAAAATAAAATGGAGCTGCATGTCGCGCGGCTCTCGTCGCGGCAGTTGAAAAATATTTCCGAGCCGGTGCCGATCTACCAGGTGCTGCTCGACGGGCCGTTGCCGTCGTTGACCGATCCGGGGACGACCGGGGGCCGGCGGGAATTGCCGGTCGATCCGGCGGCGCGGCGGCGCTGGGGCGTGACGGCCACGCTGGCATTGCTGGGACTGGTCGGAGTGGGGTTGACCTTGTTTCGGATCTATCGGGGGCACGAGGACCAGCTGGCAGAGAGCCAGGCGGCGCAGGCGGCTTTGGGACGGGCGTTGCGCGGCGATGCGCCCCCGGCGACCGCGATGGCGGCGGCAGCGGCACCCAAGCCCACGGGTCCGGATTTTGCGCGGATGACCACGTCCCGGCCGGCCGATCCGGCGACGGCGGATGCGGCGGCGCTGGCGCAAGCGGCGGAAAGCGCGGCGACGCTTGCTGCCTGGATCCAAACGCAGCTGCCGCTTTATCCGCGCAGCCATCCGTTGCTCGTGCGCGATCTCGATGGAGCGGTCCAGGAGTGGACGATTTACACGGATGCCGAACTCAAGCTGGTCTTCACGCAAGGCGGGGCGACGCGAAAGTCCCGCTGGGAGGAAATCGCGACCGACCGGCAGGCGGCGATCATCGTCAGCCTATTGCGCAATGCGTCCGCGCCGGCGGGCGCGACGGTGACGCGCGGCGCCGAAGCGTTTGCCTACCTGCATGGCCTGCCGGAGATGGCGGTGGCCGTGACGCGGATTCGCGGAACCGGCGGCGCCCACTGAGCGGGGCCTCAGAACCGGACCGTGGCCTCGACGTCGAGGTAACGCAGAATGACATCGTTGGAGGAGATGCGTTGCACGCGAATGAGGATCTGCGTGTTGTTCCACGGCACCTTCAACGTGTCGCCTTCCTTGCGCGGCTGATCATTGATCACGACCTGGATTTGATCCTTGAGTCGGATGATGCCAGCGAAACGCAGGCGGGAAATGCCGTCGGACAAGACCTCCGCATTGGAGAGCGGCCGGGCAATTTCATGTGCGTCGTCGGCGGTATCGGCGCCCGCGGGCGAAGAAGCGATGATGGAATCCTTCAGCTCCTTGGCGGACATGACAAAGGGATTGGGCAGGTCGAGCGGGAGCGGTTCGGGCTTCAGCCGGCGGTGGAGCAGGCGATCGATTTGTTGGGCGGCCGTGAGCGGCGGTGGCGGGCTCGCGGGCGGCGTGGCCGCCGGGACGGCGAGCAGCGTGCCGAGGCCGAGAGCGACCCGGAGGGAGGGACGGAGGGCGGAGTTCATGGGCTGGCGAGGGCGTCGACGTTGAGGCTGAGCAGGAGGTCGCCGCTCGTTTCGGTCGCGCGTTCGAAGGTGCTGTTGCGGATACGCAGGACGCGCGGGCCGTTTTCCAATGCGCGCAGAAAATTCAGGCAGCTGAGATAGGAACCGCTCACTTGCATGGAAAACGGCACGACCTTGAAGCGCGCCCCGGCCGGCGGCAGCGGCACCGCGAGTTGATCGAGCCGCACAAGGTGGACGCGGGTCATCCGCTCGAAGCGATAAAAGTAGCCGAGGTTCACCTCCATGCTGTGCTCGTCGACGAGGTTGTCGTCGATGTGCTGGATGCCGGCGCTGAGGGTCTCCAGCTCGGCGTTGATCTTGTAGCGGCCGGTGAGCGCATGGACCATGAATTCGCCGTTACGCAAGGCCTCGACGTGGCGGAGCGTGCTGGCCTTGTGCTGGCGCCAGAGAAAATAATTCGCCACGCCCAGCGCGAGCGCCAGGACGAAGCAGGCGGCGACAAACGGCCGCAGGCGAAACTCAAGGAGGAGCCGGGGCAGGAAGAGCTTCATGGCGCCGAAGGTTTGAAGCGCAGCGTGATTTCAAAGAGCACGGAGTCTTCCGTGCCGCGGCGCTGCAATGCGGTGATCGCGATGCTCGAGAACAACGGACCGATGGTGGGATGCCGGCGCAGTTCGCTGACATACTGGCCGAGGACGCCGGCCGCTTCCTCCGCGGGACGGAGCAGGATGCCGCTGAGGGCCAGCCGGCTGTCATTGAAGTCGATGCCGTCGATGCGCGTGCGTGGCGGGATGGTGCGGCTCAGGCTGATGATTAGGTCGGAGGGCTGATAGGGAATGGCCATCAGCGCATAGGCCTGCTTCAGCGCGTTCGATTGCGCCTGCAGTTTCGCGTTGGCGGCCGTGAGCTCCTCGAAGAGCCGCCGGTTGGCGGCGATCTCGTGCTCCCAATAGTTGGAGTCCTCCGTCAGCGAATTGATCGCGTAAACCTGCCAGGCGGTGAGTGCCACGGTGACAATCGCCAGCGCGGCCGCGATTACGCCGGTGACGAAGCGGCGGCTGGCCGCGAGGCGCTCCGCGGAAATGGTCGCGAGCTTGTAGTCGACGTGCCACGGGCGGTGATACGCGGTCTCGGGGCTGGCCGCGCGGGCACTTTTTCTCGGCGGCGTGTCGGGCAACTGGGAGAGCAGGCTGAGGGCGCCGAGCCAATGCGGGCCGAGCGGGAGTGAATCGTCATGCACGATGGTGCCGACCGTGGTCATCCAGTCGTTCACATTGACCTGGGTGGTCGAACGTCCCGTGACCTTGGCCATGGCGACCGGCAGCCAGGCAAGATTCGGCGGCAGGTAAGCGCAGAAAATTTCGTCCAGGGGCTGACCGGTGGTCATTTCATAGGAGTCGAGGACCGGCTTGAGATCGCGGCCGATGCGGCGCACGAGCCGATCGGCGCGCTGGACGCCCATCGCGCTTCCGCTGTGGAGAATCCGCTGCGCCTCGGCGTCGTCCTTGAGATCGAGTTCCTTTTTCAGCGTCTCGGAAATCGAGGCGAGGCCGTGCAGGATGGGATTCGGCGCGTGCACGCCTTCCTTGCCGAGGATGTAGACGGCGGTGGCCGACTGGTGGATGACGACCACGGCGATGGCACGCATCTCGCCGCGCTGGTGAAAATGGTGATAGAACGCGCCGAAGAGCGAAAGCAACCCGGATTCGATTCGCTCGGGGCTGATCCGGGCATCGAGCAACTGCTGCTGCACCTGCTGCAGTTCCGCGTGCGCGATGCCCGTGACCAATGCGGACTGGATCGCGCCGTCCGCGGGCAGGCGCGAACCGTCCACCGCACTCACGGCGCGTAGCGTCCATGCGTCGGGATCCACGACCTTGAACGGCGTGGCCGAAAGAAACTGCCCTTTCTGCTGTTCCGCGATGGTGTCAGCCAGATACTCGGGGTTGCTCATCGCGCGGGGATTGAGCGTTTCGCGCTGGAGAATTCCCCGCACGGGCGTGAGCCCGCAGATGACCCGCGGCCAGGCCTTGCCTTCGAGCCATTCGTTCAAGCCCGCTTCGTCCTGGCGCGTGAATTCCGCGGTGGACTCGATGACGAGCGTATCGCGCTCCACGCGGGTGATCTCGGCCGCAAGGACCTGGTGTGGATTGAACTCCAGCAGGAGCTTGCGACGGTCGCGGCGCTTGGTGAAATTGAAAATCATCGTGGGGACGGGGCGGCAGAGTCTCGTTTAAAGTTTGGTGACTTGGCCGAGGAGATAAGGCGTCGACACGGAGCTGAACCGGGTCTGGCGCAGCGCGGAATCGTAGTGAAACACCGGCGCGGTCGCGCTGGCGCTGAAGCGAACGTATTGGCGGCTGAGCAAGGCGCCGTAGAACGTGGCGTTTTGCCGGATGTCGATCGGCTTGTTTTCGGAAAAAATCACGCCACAGAAATTTTGTGCGGTGGTGAATTCCAGCGCGTCCGTTGTCGACGTGTCGGTGCAAAAGATCGCCAGCTTTTTGGGCTCGTTCGTCTGGTTGATCAAGCCGAGGCCGCCGATGGCCACATCGCCGGTCACGTAGAGTTCCAGCGAGCCGGTCGAAGTGACGGTGATCTTGCCAGCGGAGGTGAGGTTGAGATTTCCGTCGACGATGATTTTCGTGGGCTTGTCGATCGTCAGCACGCTGGAGAAGAGTCCCAAAATCGAGGAGCCGTCCAAGGTGAGGTTGCCGTTGTATTTGATCGTGCCGCCCGCGGCGGGGAGGGAAAGGAGCGCGTTGAGCAGTTGCAGGATCGCCGCGAGCAGTCCCGAGGAACCGCCGGTGGTCGCGGGCAGCGTGACCGAGAAAATCGACGACAGCGGGACGAAAGCGCTTTTGCCAATGCGGGCCGTGTCGACATCGACGCCGGCGGGCGTGGTGGGCCCGAGGATTTTTCCGGGCGGCGAACCGGACGTGGAATAGGACACGGGCAAGCCGGTCGTCGCGACATAGCCGAGCACCTTGGCCTGCGTGAGGACGACGCCATAAGTGCCGTTGGTGCAGCCGGCGACAACGGCGTTATAGTTGGCCGCATTGCCCGCGGTGAAGGCGTAGGCGACCGCCGGCGTGGCTGAATCGTTGTCGGGATTGGAATTCCAACTGTCGACGGTGCCACCGCCGACGAACGAGACGTAGGATTCCGCGGAGGCGATGGCGTTGCCGAACAAGGGCGCGGGTTGCGTGGTGGCCTGCAGGGAACTGGTGTGGGTCGCACCACTCCCGAGCGTTGTCGTCGCATTCACGGTGATCGTCGGCCAGGTCGGGCCGGTGCTCGCGTAATTTGCGATCGTGATGAGGACCTGGCCGGTCGATCCCGCGGCGAAATTCGGATAGGATAGCGTCGCGGTGCGATTGGCCCCGCTGGTGGTCCACACGGTGTCGCCGGAGGGACCGCTGGAGGTCCAGTTGCCCTGGTTCAACGCCCAGAGACCTTCCTCGAGTCCGATCTGCGCGAGCTCGGTGGCCGCTTCCTGTTGCGCAAGCCGCCGGCTAAATTCTGCCGAGCGCGTGCACAGGCCAATGTAGCTCACCAACGCGATCCCCAGCGCCGTGGAGATGCAAAGGGCGACGAGCGTGATGGAGGCGTGGTTCGCCGGCCGACGGAAAATCCAGCTACGTCCCATCGGTCTCCCCTCGGTTGCGAATCAGAAAACGGGACGTCGCGGCCTGCAGTCGGGTCCGCGTGAGCACGGACCACGTGGCGGGGGACTCGAGAACGAAGCCGACCTGAATTTGTTTTATGCTGTAGGGGACGTAGGCGCTGGCGTTGCTTTGATCCGTCGGCGCCGCGCCCGCGGTGGTGAAATAGTCGAATGTGAACGACGTGCACGCGCAAAGGTTGTTCTGGAGCAGGGAAAAATCGTGGTTGGCGCCGAAGGTTGCCTGCCGACGCAGGCTTTGGGTCGTGCTGTCGTAGGTGTAGGTCACTTCGCCGGCCGGCAGCACGAGCGTGACGGCGGACGAGGTGGGGCTGCTCCCGCTCTTCACCGCTTTCGTCAGCGCAAAATCCGCGCGCAGATAGCCGAGCGCCTTGCGCGATTCATTCTCCAGCGCCTGATAGCTGGCGAGGCGGGACAGGTTGCGGCCCAGGAACGTGACACCGGACAGCATCGCCGTCATCACAAGTCCGCCGAGCGTCGCGCCGATCAACAGTTCCACCAACGAAAAACCACGTTGTGAAGAGCGCGCGGTCATCAGGACTGCTGGTAGGAAAGGTGAAGGCCGTTCCTGCCCAGGTAGGTTTCGACGGTGCGGCTATGCGCGCGGCCGGTGTTGCTCGTCCAATTCACGCGATACGCGACCTTCACGAAGGTGGCGGTCGCCGCGGTGGCGCTCGCGGGACGGAGCCAGGTGCGTGTCAACGTGCAGGTGAAACCGCCCGCGAGCTGGGAGAGCGAAGTATTGTCGTCGCCGGTCGCGGCGGTGTAGTTGCTCAACGCGAAGCTGCCCGTGTCGCCCGAGATGACGCCGTTCCGATCAATCGTGATAGTTGCGGATGCGGGGAGATTGGCGATCGTGCTCCACGATTTTCCGCGAAGTTTCTCAATCTCCGTCGCAAAAACTTGGACCGACACCTGATCCTTGCGCGCCGTGTCCAGCGACTCCGCCATGGTCGTCACCCCGTCGATGACGCCGACGATGCCGACGAGCAAAATGGTGGCAGCCATCGCCACTTCGACGATAGTAAAGCCCCGCCGTTTTGTCCTGCTGGACGTTAACATACGCTGGTTGTGGGAGCCGCCTGAGGCGAAGTCCAGCGGCGCCGTTACTCACGAACTTTCGCAGGGGCTAAGTAGTAACAGGGATGAAAAACGGAACTCAAAATCGCCGGCGATTGCGGTCAATTTCGTAGGTCACGAGCCCGCATGGAAATGACGGTTGCTTTTGTGAAAAACGACTCCGCGCCCACATTTCATTCGGGCAATCTGCAAGGTCGGCCGCTACGAGAAAATACGCCTGTAAGCTCTCTCCAATCACCAGCTCAATTCCAAGACTCGGCCGGGATTCATGGCGCGGCCGGACTTGTTGTCGATGGGGCGCGTGTATTCGACGATGTAGAGTTTCCTGCCGACCTGCAGCAGATCCAGCGGTCGCGCCAGGGGCGCGAGGAACGTCTCGCTGTGGGCTTCATACACGCCCGCGACGTTGCGCTTCAGATCGATCGCGAGCAGGTCGAATCCGACATCGGGTTCCTTGATCATGTTGCCAAAGCGGCCCATCAGGAGTTTGCCGCGATACGCGGCCGGCCAGTCGGCGTTGCAGAACAACATGCCGGCGGGCGAAGCGTGCGGGTTGAACGATGCGATCGGCTTTTCCGTCGAGCCACCACCGGCCGGGCCGAAATTTTTAATCGCGGGTGTGAACACGAGGCCGGGCGGCGCCTCGGGCGTGTAGGGATAGGGCCGCGCCGTCGCGGGAGCGTCGGCGTATTGATAGGGAAAGCCGTAGTGCTTGCCGCGTTCGACGAGGTCGAGTTCCTCCGGCATGTCGGCGTCGGGCCCGTTGCTCGCAGAAAAAAGTTCACCGCGATCGTTCCACGTAAAGGACCACGCGTTGCGGATGCCGCGCGCGAACATTTCGATCTCGGGCGATTCCTTGTTCGGATCGAGCCGCCACAGGCCGGCGGTCAGGTCGGTTTCGCCGCCTTTCCAGTAGATCGTCTCGCTCTTGAACACCCCGCCGTCGACTTCGCCGCCATCCGTGCGGGCGCCGCTGCTGACATACATCATGCCGTCGGGGCCTTCGGCAATGTGGCTGACACCGTGGTTGTAGTAATTGTTGCCCCACGGATAACTCGTGCGGAGCCACGGCTTCATCGCGCCGGGAACGCCGCTCGAATCGAGCGGCGCCGAGCGGAAAATCACGACGCGATTCACGTGATACGGGCGTTCGGCGACGCGCTGGTTGGACACGATATAAAGCCGGCGGTGCGAATCGATCGTCAGGCCCAGCACGCCCTCGGTGATACTACCGGCTGCCAAATCGAGGTAGTCCTTGCCGGCGAGCACGCGCACAAGATTGCCGGTCTCGGGCTCGAGGCGATAGAGGTCGCCCGCATTGTTGAGCACGAAAATCCAGTTTACGCCGGGCATCGTCGCGAGCCGCACGCCGAACGCGGGCAGCTTCACGACTTCGCGAATCTTGAAGCCGGCGGGCGCCTGCGGCAGCGGCGCAAATGGATCGGACTTGTCGGCGTCGACGGCCGCCAGCGTCGCGCGGACGGCCTGCACCTCGGCGACGGTCACCGCATCGCCGCGATTGCCCCACGCGCTGCGCACATAGGTCAGCACGTCGGCGATCTTTTGATCGTCGAGGCCGGGCGGCGGCGGCATCACGCCTTGGTAGTCGACGGCGTTCACCCTGAGCGGGCCGCTGATGCCCTGCAGGACGATGCGGATGCTGCGCGCCTTGTCGGCGAGGAGGTATTCGGAATTGGCGAGCGGCGGAAAAATCCCGGGCATGCCAACGCCCGTGGGCTGGTGGCAGGCGGCGCAGGCGATCAGAAAAGTGTCGCGCCCTCGTTCAGTGGAGGACTCCGCGGCGGACACAATGATGGTGCTGCCTAGGCAGAAACTGAGCGTCAGTGCGGCGAGGCGACAGGGCGGCATCGGGTGAGTTGAAGTGGAAGAGCGACAACAACGAAGCGGTCAGGATTTCGGCTGATAGCCCTGCCAGAGCCATTCGAGCGCACCGGGCAGCGTCTGGCGGATGACGCGGCTGTCGGTGTGGCGCGACGCCTCGGAGAAAACGTAACGATAGGTGTAGCCCTTTGCCTTCAGAGCGGCGGCCATGCGATTGTTCGCCATCACCCAATTGTGATACGTGCTCTCGGGATCGTTGAAACGGTGGTCCTGCTCGCTCACGTGGAGCCAAATCTTGATCGGCTTGCGCTCGCTTTCGGGGATGAACTTCGCGTGATACTCCCACGCGCCGCGCGGCGAGTCGGGTTGATATTTCCATTCCTCGCGCGGAGCGCCGAGGTTCAGCGGCGCCTGTTGATTCACGAACGTGCCGGAATACGAGATCACGCGGTGGTAACGTTCCGGATGAAACCAGGCCATCGTGAACGCCGCGGCCGCGCCCGAGCTGCCGCCGAGCGTGGCGCGACCTTCGGGATCGGTGGTAAAGGTGACGCCGGTCTCCTTCGCGGCGCGCGGCAACACCTCCGTCTCGATGAAGTCGGAGTAGAGGCCGGAAACCGTGTCGTATTCGAGTCCGCGCTCGCTGCCCTGCGCATCGCCGCCGCCGTTGGCCACCATCACCGCCACCATGATCGGGAGCCGCTTGTCGGCGATCATGTTGTCGAGGATCGTCGGCAGGAAATCCCTCCCGTAATTGTCCTGTGCGATGGTGACGGGCGCGGGCGTGCCGGCGACATATTGGCTCGGGACGTAGACCCAGACCTTGCGCTTGTAGGGCACGGTGCCGGGCTGGGTTTTCGAGATGCCGGGATAGATTTTGCTGTCCTCGGAGTTCATCGTGAACTCGACCACCTTGCCCTTCGGCACATCGCCGCGGGCGGTGAGCTCCGGCGCGTTGGCGTAGTCGGGACCAATGACAAATTCGATGTTGTCCTTCGTGCGCGCGGGCGAGGCGATCTTGCTGACCGGGGAGGGTGGAGCCTTGGCTTTCGTCGCAGGATCGGCGGGCGCAGTGCTGGTCGGCGTGACGGCGGGCGCTGGCGCCACTTGATCGGCGGCGAACAGGGCCACCGAAATGATCGCGTTGGCGAAAAAGAGCAGGGCTGAGACGCGGGAAACTCGGGCGGTCTTCATGGTGGAAACGAAAACGGGCAAACGGGGCTCCGGAGTTGAAGCGCAAATATTCCGGATGAACAGCGGAATTTGCGGAAAGGCCGGAGGAAATTGGCTCGGCAGCCGCCGCCGTCGCGCGACACTCTCTCGGGATGGAGCCTGCGCGCAAAGTTGCCGTCGTCACGGGAGCCGGATCGGGAATCGGCCGCGCCTGCGCGCACGGGTTACTGCGGGCGGGTTATGCCGTGGCGTTGGCCGGCCGGCGGGCCGACGCGCTTGTCGCCACGGGACGGGAGTCGGGCACCCCCGCGAGCCAGTGGATCGCAGTGTCGACGGACGTGGTGAAGCCCGAGGCCGTGCGCGCGCTGTTCGACCAGACCCGGGAGACTTTCGGCGGCCGCGTCGATCTTCTCTTTAACAACGCCGGCATCGGCGCGCCCGGTGTGCCGATGGACGAAATCTCTTTCGAGCAATGGCGCGCGGTGATCGACACGATTCTGACCGGCTCCTTCCTGTGCGCGCAGGAGGCGTTTCGGATTATGAAGGCGCAGTCGCCCCGCGGCGGGCGGATCATCAACAACGGCTCGATCTCGGCGTATGTGCCGCGGCCAAATTCCGCGCCCTACACAGCCGCCAAGCATGCGATCAGCGGGCTGACGAAATCGATCAATCTCGACGGCCGGCCGTTCGACATCGCCTGCGGCCAGATCGACATCGGTAATGCGGACACGCCGCTGACCGGCCGGATGAAGAAGGGTGTTCCGCAGGCGAACGGCTCGATCGCGGTCGAGCCGACGATGGACGTGAAGCACGTGGTCGACGCCGTGCTCTACATGGCCGGCCTGCCGCTCGATGTGAATACGCCGACGCTGACGGTGATGGCGACGCAGATGCCGTTTGTCGGGCGCGGGTGAAGTGGCGTGCCGCGACGTGAGGTGGGCCGTGCACACCGTGCGCGGCCTTGGAACAACAGAAATCGGCCGCGCACGGAGTGCACGGCCCACCTTCAGGTTTTCCGCATGGCGCGCCAGGTATCAAGGCAGCGCTGCGCGGTTTCGAATTCTGAAAAGCGGCTGCCTTCCTGCTCCATAAGATAGAACTCCACGCCGCCGGTGGCCTCGACATTCGCGAGGATTTCCTTCCACGGCGACGCGCCTTCGCCGAAGAGCACGCGAAACGCTTTTTCGTCCTCCTTCTGGCCGGGCGTCCAGTCCTTGAGGTGGACGCTCTTGATCCGGCCGGGGTTCGCCTTGATCCACGCAATGGGATCGGCGCCGGCTTCCACGCAGGTGCCGACGTCGAACTGGAGGATGAATTCCGCCGGGGTGTTGGCCGCGATGATGTCCATCGCGCGCTGTCCGTCCGGGAACGGCTCCCACTCGATCCGGTGGTTGTGGAATCCGGCGGAAAGTCCGTGCGTTTTCAGTTGCTCGACCGAGGTGGAGAGCTGGCCGCATACGTTTTTCCACGCCTCGGTGGACTTGGTGTTCGGCGGCGGCGACGACATGATGATGTGCCGCGCGCCGAGGATTTGGTTGAGCTCGATCGCCTTGGCCATCGTTTCAGTGCCAGGATTGAGCGAGGGAAAGTTGTTGTGGGTGGAAAAACATTTCAGCCCGAGGTCATCGAGCTGCCGGCGGACGTCCTTCGCATACGGAAACGTCCACGCGAAATAGGGTGCGTAGAACTCCACGACCTCGTAGCCGATTTTCGCGACCTGACGGAGCGTGCCGGGCAAATCCTTCACGAGTTCGCCGCGCACCGAATAGAGCTCGAGGCCGATGGGATATTTTTTCGGTGCCGTCGACGCGCCAGGAATGTCGGCGGCGCGGGCGGACGAAACCAGGCCTGACGGCAGGAACGACTGGACGGCCAAGGCGGCGGGGATCGCGGCCGTGAGCTGGAGAAAGCGCCGGCGGGAGGGGGCGAAGGGCGGGGTATTTTCGGATTCCACGCTGCGAGCTAGACGCGCGCCTCGCGCCGAAACAACCCACAAACGATCACGGGACCCTCGCGTAGTCGGTATAGCGATCAGCTACGCGGGCGGCTTTCTCGTCCCCATTGTGGAGTAGCACACGATAGCGCAACGCAAGGCTGCCTCCCGCGGGAATGGTGTAATCGCCAGCGTGGGGTTTGGTGGTCTTCGCTTCGAAGTCGTGCCAGCCGATCGGGTTGGCGGAAACCAGGCCGTAGTCGCGGGCGTGCCACCACGTGGGATGCCGGAAGTTTTGGGGATGATCAAAAATCGCGACGCCGTAGACTTTCCCCTCGTGAACGCCGTGGTAATCGACCCAGTCGGCACGTTTGCCCCACGCGGCGCCGTCGCGATCGCCCGTGGAATTGACGAGCTGGCCGGCGCCCGGGGTGTATTGGCGGGTGGTGCCGGCCCCGCGCGGGAGATTGAGCCACATCGCGAGCCGCAGGGCGAGACCACCGTCCTTGTTGTCTCCGAGCAGCACCGGCGCGTCCGACGGCGCGTGAAGCGTGATTTCAAAATCGATCGTGCGAGCGTCGCCGGCGGCGCCAAAGCGAATCGTAGTTTCGTCAGTGCAGAACTGGCGACCGTCCGGCGCGACCCAACGACTGCGGGCGCGGATCACGCCCGTCGTGCCATTTGTGGTTTCGAGCAGCGCCTCGTGAAGAATTTTTCCTTTGGGGCGCGGGCTGCCGGCGTCGTCCTGGTTCCAGAAGTCGACGCCGTTGACGTCGCTGTGCGCGAACCAGAGGGAGCGATGATGCGGATGATCCTCGTCTTCGCCGGTGCCCGCTTTCATCGGGAAGCTGCGCGTCATCGCCGTGCCATCCGCCGTGAGCACGGGATAAAGATGCGGCCGATATGCGCCGCGGAAAAGGTATTCCGTGAAGAGCCGCCCATCGATCTCCACCCGCACGCGGTCATCGGAGCGGGTGAGTTTGACTTCGGCGGCGATGGCGCGGTTTCCCACGAGGCCGCCGACAACGGCGAGGAGCAGGATGAACGTGAAGCGGGGCATGGGGGTGGGGGAAGTTGAAAGTTGAACGAGGGAAGTTGAAAGCCGCAAAATGTGCTTCGAGGATTGAGAGTTTCTTGTGGCCGGTTTCGCTAAATCCATGAGTGCATCATCGAACGATCGAGCCAGCCGTGGACGGATCAGCGTGGGCCTCGGCAGTTGGACGGACAAGGAATACACGGGACTCATTTTTCCGAAAGGCGTGAAGGCCGAGGAGCGGTTGAAGATTTATGCGACGCACTTCGATCACGTGGAAGTGAATGCGGGCTACCACGCCTTTCAGCCGCGCGACCGGGTGGCGGCGTGGGTGGCGCAAACGCCGCCGGAATTCAGATTCGATTTCAAATTGCACCGGGCGTTCTCGCAATCGCCGGAAAAAGCCGCGGGCGATGCGACACTGATCCGCCGCCAGCTCGACAGCGCCGCACCGCTGATCGACGCGGGAAAACTGGGTGCGTTCTTCCTGACGCTGCCGACCAGTTTCGGACCGGAGCACAAACGGCTCGGCGCGCTCGAACCGTTGATCGCCAAATTACGTCCACAACTCCTGGCGATTGAACTGCGCCACCGCGGCTGGCTGGAGGGTGACGAGCGGGCCCGGACGGTGGAGTTCTTCCGCGCGCAGGGCGGCGTCCTGATCGGGGTCGACATGCCGCGGGTCGACGCCCCGGAATTTCTCCCGCCCATCGATGTGGTCACGAATCCGCAACGCGCGCATCTACGGTTGCACGGCCGCCGGGCGGACTGGCTCGACTTAAAGACCACGGGCGAACGGCACCACTACGCCTACAACGCCGCGGAGCTCTCCGAGATCGCGGAGCGGGTGCGCGGGCTCGCGGAAAAGGCGGACGTCGTCCATGTGGTCGCGAATAACCACGCGGCAGATTTCGCGCCGAAGGCGGCGCTGGCGTTGCAAAAACTGCTCGGCCTGGCGCGTAGCTAGAAAACACGTCCGAGGCCGCGCACGGCGTGCACAGACCACCTCAAGCGTTCCGTTCTGCTCACGAGCTGCTCGTGCGCGTGCTGACCTCGACCACGTCGTGCGGCGCGGCTTCCTTCTGGCCGGCGGGCGAGATGCGGATGTAGCGGGCCTTGGTGCGAAGCTCGGAGAGGTTGGCGGCGCCGAGGTAGCCCATGCCGGATTGCACGCCACCGACGAGCGTCGAGAGCACGTCGTCGACCGAGCCGCTGACTTCCTTGAGGGCCTCGATGCCTTCGGCCGCGACCTTGCGGGTGCTGTCGTTGGCGCTGTGACCGTAGCGCGCGGCACTGCCGGCTTTCATCGCCGCGAGCGAACCCATGCCGCGATACTGTTTATAGATCTTGCCGCTGATCTCCATGATTTCACCGGGGGCTTCGCGGCAGCCGGCGAGCAAGCCGCCGCAGATGACCGCGTCGGCGAGCGTGAGGGCCTTCACGATGTCGCCGCTCTTGGTGATGCCACCGTCAGCGAGGAGTTTGACGCCCTTCTTTTTCGCCGCGCTGCTGGAAACGTGGAGCGCGGTAAGCTGCGGAATGCCGACGCCCGCGACGATGCGCGTGGTGCAAATCGAGCCGGGGCCCTGACCGATCTTGATCGCGTTGGCGCCGCAACCGGCGAGGAATTCCACGCCGGAAGCGCTGGTGACGTTGCCTGCGATGATCGTGAGATCCTTGAACTGGCTGCGGACGAGACGGACGACCTCGCCAACGCCGGCGGTGTGGCCGTGCGCCGTCGACACGGCGACGCAATCGACGTGCTCGGCGACAAGCTGGCCGACGTGGCCGAGGATTTTGTCGCGATCGAGCTCGCCGTTGGGCTGGCGGATGGTCGAGAGTGCGGCGCCGACGACGAGGCGGAACTCGGGATCGCGGGCGGGCTTGCGGCGGGATTTGACCTCGCTCACCAGGCGCTCGACATCGGTGCTCGTGACGAGACCGCGGAGGCGATCCTGCGCATCGACGACGAGCATTTTGTTGATGCCGATGTTGTCGCTGAAAAATTTGTCCGCGAACTTGATCGGGTCCTTGCCGAGATCGCGCTCCTTAACGGTGATGAGCTTCGCGCGGGGCGTCATCGCCTCGGTGATCTTCTTCGCCTTGTAGCGCTCCTTGACGATGCTCCCGGGCAGGAGACCGATGAGGTGTCCGCGGTCGTCGACGACGGGGAACGTCTGAAAGCCATAGCGGTGCTGCTCGATCATCGAGAGGACGCCGGCGATATGCTGATTGGCGGCGACCGTGATCGGATCCTGGATGAGGCCGTGGATGTGGCGCTTCACGCGGGCGACTTCCTTCACCTGCTCGGCGGCCGGCATGTTGTAATGGATGAGCCCGAGTCCGCCGTTGAGCGCCATCGCGATCGCCATGCGCGACTCGGTGACGGTGTCCATGTCCGACGAAATAATCGGGATGGAAAGGCGCAGCGCGTCGCTGAGCGTGGTCGACGTGTCGGCGTCCTTCGGGAGGATTTCCGAGTAGAGCGTCGCGAGCGAAACATCGTCGAACGTGAGCGCCGTGGGCAGATTGGCCCGGAAAAATGCGTCGGCCGGCAGGTAATATTCGGCGTCCGCAGCAGCAGTGGCGGTGGCGGGTGTCGTGGCAACCTTCGTCATAGTTGCCATGAACGGGGTAGGCCTTCTGTGGCGGAGCGCAAACAGAAAGTCAGGTTTGCGCGCGAGCCCGGCGCCGTATGACGTGGAGGCGTGGAGTATCGGTTCCAATTCCGCAGGTATCGGCTGGCGCTGCGCACGCCCGTGCGCACGGCGCATGGCCAGTGGACGGAGCGCGAGGGCGTGATCGTGCGGTTGGAGAGTGACGCCCGTGCGACAGGCTCAGGGCAGGTGGGCGCGGTGGGCTACGGCGAGGCAGCCGCGATCCCGTGGTTCGGCACGGAAACGGTCGACGACGCGGAAGCGGCGTGTCGGGAGCTGGGCGAAAAGGTGGATGATAATCGGCTCGCGCATGTGCCGGACAGGCTGGCCTGCCTGCGCCACGCGATCGCGACGGCGCGGTTCGAGGTAGGGCAGGCCTGTGACCTGCCCACGAACGTTCAACGCACGAAAGGTCAGGTCGCAGACCTGACCTACCTGCCGGTCGCCGCTTTGCTCCCGGCGGGCCGCGCCGCCCTCGATGAAATCGCGGCAAAAGCCGAAGCAGGCTTTCGGGTCTTCAAATGGAAAGTAGGCGTGGGCGACGTAGCGGACGAGTTATCGCTGCTCGACGACGTGTGCGCGGCGCTGCCGGCCGGGGCGAAGGTGCGACTCGACGCAAATGGTGCATGGGATCGGCGCGCAGCCGAGCGCTGGCTCGAACGCTGTGCGGAGCGCCCCGTGGAGTTTGTCGAGCAACCGGCCTTCGCCGGCGTGAACGAGACGGCGTCTCGGCGGGCGAAAACCGACGATTTGCTGCGCGGGCTGGCGGACGATTTTCCAACCCCGATCGCCCTCGACGAATCGATCGCGGGTGAGGACGACATCGAGCGCTGGATCGCCGCGGGCTGGCGGGGCATTTTCGTGGTGAAGCCGTCGTTATTGGGCGATGTCGGGCGGGCGATGGGAAACCTGGCACGGGCGAAGGCAGATGTTGTGTTCTCCTCGGCATTGGAGACGGCGGTGGGCGCCAAGGCGGCCTTGCGGAGCGCGTTCGCCTGGAAACCGGCAACGGGCAGTCCACGTGCGCTTGGCTTTGGCGTCTGGCCACTGTTCGCCAATTCGCGTTTCGACGGTCCGGCGGCCGCGCCCTTCGTGCGGCGTGACGATGTCGAGCGACTCAACCCGGAGGCCGTGTGGACCGCGCTGAGCTGAGAAAACTGGTCCTGGCCACCGGCTGCGCCGAAGAACGCGGCGCCTTTGTCTTTCTGTGCGATCCCGCGTGGAATGCCGCGCAGCGCGCGCAGGTGGCGGCGCTTCAAGCAGAAATCGAAAATCGAAAATCGAAAATCACCTCTGGCTGGTTGTGCCTGCCCACGGGAGGCACCAGCGGCACGGTCAAGTTCGCACGTCACGACGAACTGACACTCACGGCGGCGGCGCGGGGATTTTGCCGGCATTTTGATTTTTCGCGGGTCAATGCCGTCGGCATCCTGCCGCCGCACCACGTGAGCGGGCTCATGGCGCAGGTGCGCTGCGCGGAGTCGGGTGGCCTGCACCTGGCGTGGGATTGGAAGAAGCTCGAGGCGGGCGCGCGCCCGGCCTTGCCGCGGCTGCGCGGGCCGTGGGTGATTTCGCTCGTGCCGACGCAACTGCAGCGACTCTTGCCGTCGCGCTCGGCGGTTAACTGGCTGCGCGGCTTCCGCGTCGTGTTTCTCGGCGGCGGACCCGTCTGGCCGCAGCTCGCCGACGCCGCGGCGCGGCAACGGATTCCCGTTTCGCTGAGTTACGGCATGACTGAAACCGCCGCGATGGTGACCGCGCTCCGGCCGGCGGAATTTCTTGCGGGAGCGAGGGACTCCGGCGCCGCGTTGCCGCACGTGGGGGTGACGATCACCCGGGAGCGGGTCCGGATCGCAGGCGAGTCGGTGTTTCGCGGATATTTTCCAGCGCTGAACCGGGCCCGCCAGTTCACAACGGAGGATGTGGGCCGACTTGATTCGGCCGGTCACCTCACGGTGCTCGGGCGGCGCGACGCGGTGATCATCACGGGCGGAAAAAAAGTGCGGCCGGACGACGTGGAGGCGGCGCTCCGGGCGAGCGGGGAGTTTTCGGACGTCGCGGTGATCGGCGTGCCTGACCGCGAGTGGGGCGAGGTCGTTGTCGCGTGTTATCCCGCGGGCGAAATCGCGCCGGATTTGGCGAAGGCGGTTGCGGCGCTCGCCGGGCCGGCGCGCCCCAAGCGATTTGTCGCCGTGCAGGAATGGCCGCGCAACGCACAGGGAAAGCTCAACCGCGCGGCGGTGCGCGCGGTGGTAGCAGGCTAGCGGGCGCTCGGAGATTGAAACCGCGAGCGTGGGCGGCACGCTGCGTTTCCCCATGAAAACCCTTGCTTGCTTTCTTTCCGCCGTCTCGCTCACCACGTTCGCCCTGGCCCAGGCCCCCGCCGGACCGAAACCGCTTGCGCCCAAGATGACCGAGTCGACGGTGTTCGACTGGAAGGATCTGAAAGTCGAGCAACGACCCAATGCAGAGCGGCGCGCGGTCTTCGACAATCCGACGGTGTCGCTCTCGAACTTGGAATGCCACATCACGACCTTGAAAGTGGGCGAGTCCTCCGGCGCCGCGCATCCCCACAATACGAACGGTCTCGTCGAGGAAGTTACGTTCGTGAAGGAGGGCACGGTTGAGGTGACGATGAACGAGCGGCACCAGACGATCGGAGCCGGCTCGGTGTTTTATTTCGCGCCGAAGGATTCCGTCGCGATCAAGAACGTCGGCGCGACGCCGGCGACTTACGTCGTGATCTCGGTCCGCGCGCAACCGGCGCCGGCGAAGTAAACGGCCTAGCCGGCCCTGACCCACGCGGCGAGTGCGGCCGGCAGCGCGGCGCGTTCGCGTTTGGCGGGCGCGGTGCAGACGTGTTCCGTGCGCGCGCTGGCGGCGAGTTTTACCGGCGGACCCAGTTTCATAATCTCGAAGCGAATCGCGAAGGAGTTCTCCGAGAGCGGTTCGGGCGTCACTGACACGCGGAGCTTTTCGCCAGGACGCAGCGGCCGTTTGTAGTCGGCCTCGCTGCGCGAAATCGGGACGACGATGCCGTTCGCGCCGAGCAACCCGTTGAGATCGATGCCCCCCGCGGCCAGGGCGGCTTCATACGCCTCGTGGCAAATCGAGAGCGTGCGAGCAAAGTAAACAACGCCGGCCGCGTCGGTATCGGCGAGCCGCACGGTGCGTTCATAGACAAAGGGCATGGAGGAGCTGTAAGCGATCAGCGGTAGGCTGTAAGCTTTTTCTTGAAAGGCGTCCGGAAGATTTGGCTTACAGCCTAAAGCTGATTGCTTACAGCTTCCTTGTGACCAAAAACGAAATCGCCGACGTGCTGACCGAGATCGGGATGCTGCTCGAACTAAAGGGCGAGAATCCCTTCAAGACGCGCGCCTACCAGACGGGCGCCCGCGCGCTCGAGGCAATTGAGGAGGCGGATCTGGCGAAACTGATCGCCGAGGAGAAGCTCGGCACGATCAAGGGATTTGGCGAAGCCCTGGTGCAGAAGATTACCGAGCTGCACACCACGGGGAAGCTGGAATACTTCGAAAAGCTGAAGGCGTCGGTCGAGCCGGGCTTGGTGGAGATGGTGCAAATCCCCGGGCTCGGCCCGAAAAAAATCCGCGCGCTCCAGGACAAGCTGGGTATCACGAACATCGCGGCGCTCACCGCGGCATGCAACGACGGGCGCGTGGCGGCACTCGAGGGTTTCGGCGAAAAGACGCAGGAGAAAATCCTCGCCGGCATCAAGAACCGCGAGGCTTACGGACGGCGGCATCTGTGGTGGGATGCGTGGGAAGTCGCGCAGCCCATCGTCGCCGGTTTGCGGGCCCTGCCGGAAGTGAAGCGCGCGGAAGCCGCGGGCAGCCTGCGGCGCGGCATGGACACGATCGGCGATTTGGACTTTCTTGTGGCGGCGACGGAGATCGCGCCGGTCGTGAAATGGTTTACCGCGATGCCGGGGATCAAGGAGGTCACCGCGCAGGGTGAAACGAAGGCGAGCGTCCGGTTCGAGAGCGGCCTGCAGGCGGACCTTCGCATCGTGCCCGATGAGCAGTTCGTGTTCGCGCTGCACCATTTCACCGGCTCGAAGGATCACAACGTTCAGATGCGCCAGCGGGCACTCGCGCGCGGACTCTCCATGAGCGAGTGGGGCCTTGTGCCAGCCGAAGGCGAAGGCACGGCCAAGTCGAAAGCCGAGGCCCAACAGAGCGTGAAAGTGAAGGACGAGACGGAGCTGTTCCAACACCTCGGGCTTCACTTTATCCCGCCTGAACTGCGCGAAGGACTCGGCGAAATCGAAGCGGCGGAGAAGCGGGAATTGCCGCGGCTCGTCGAGTTGCTCGATCTGCGCGGCGCGTGGCACAACCACACGACGGCATCCGACGGGCGCAACACACTCTCTGAGATGACCGCTGCCGCGCAGGCGCTCGGCTGGGAATATTTCGGCGTGGCCGATCATTCGAAGTCCAGTTTCCAGGCGAATGGATTGAGCGAGGAGCGACTGCTTAAGCAGATCGATGAAATCAAGGCGCTCAATGCGTCGAAGAAATTCAAGACGCACGTCTTCTCCGGGACCGAATGCGATATCCTGCCGGACGGCCGGCTCGACTTCGAAGACGCGATACTCGGCAAACTCGATTACGTCGTCGTGTCGGTGCACAACGTCTTCACGCAGGACGAGGCGACGATGACGTCGCGCATCATCCGCGCGATCGAGAATCCGCACACGACGATGCTCGGCCACCTTTCCGGCCGTTTGCTCCTGCGCCGCGAAGGCTACAAGACGGACGCCGCGAAGATCATCGATGCCGCGATAGCGAATCAGGTCGTGATCGAGTTGAACGCCAGCCCGTGGCGGCTCGACATGGACTGGCGGCTGTGGCGAAAGGCGGCGGAACGCGGACTGCTTTGCGCGATCAATCCGGATGCGCACGAGACCGCCGGGCTCGGGCACCTGCGGGCCGGAATCAATGCGGCCCGCAAGGGCTGGCTCACGCGGGAAAACGTGCTCAACACGCGGACGCGTGCCGAGGTGGAAACGTTCTTCGCCGCGCGCCGTTGAGCGCGCGCATCGTGGCGCTTGCGCCCGCCCGGGCGTCCGCTTAAAAAGCGGCGATGATTACAACCCGCGCGCGCGGACTGGCCAATCTCCATGTCGGAGCGAGCACGCTGCTGGTTGGGATCTTTTTCTGGGTCTATGCGGAGCTCATCATGGCCTATGTGCCGGTGGTGAAGCTCAGCCCGACGGTTAATTTAATCCCGTATTTTCTGTGTGTGGTCGGCGGGATGCTGCTGTCGGCGCGCGATCTTTCGCGGCTGGTGGCGCGGTTTCACGTGCTCGACCTCGGGGGCGCCGTGCAGTTGGCGGCGCGGCAGGTCGGCCTGATGGCGATCCTCACGTTCACGATGATGTGGGCGACGGTCGACCACTACATGAGCCGTCTGTTTCTCGGAACGTTTCTCGTTTTCTCGTGGGTGGGACTCGCGGTGCTCAACGCCAAGCTTCCGCGGGCGCTCGCCCGCGTGGTGTTTCAACGCGGCCACCGGCTGCCCACCGTGTTCATCGGCCGGCGCACCTCGTTCGCCCGGCTCAACGAATGGATCGCGCACAAGGAACCCCTCGGGATCGATCCGGTGGCGCTGCTCTCAGATGATCCGCCGCCGGAAGGGGGCACGCCGCTTCCCGCGCCGTGGCTCGGCAAGATCTCGGACTTGCCGAGGATTCTCACCGAGAAACAGGTGGGCCAGGTGTTGCTCCTCGAGTTGCCCGCCTCGGACGAGGAGGCGCGCCATCTGATCGATATCTGCCAGCACCACGGTTGCCGGCTGCTGATTCCTTTCCAGCACAGTGGGATCCGAAGCTTGGAATTCACGTGACTTGAAGTCGCGG
>JADMIO010955756.1_pt1 | contig 88580 bp, 73 predicted proteins | sample 8958161 | NCBI WGS metagenome assembly JADMIO01 (sample SAMN16585339, study PRJNA669376) | soil metagenome | isolation source: Crop rotation soil | place: USA: Cullars Rotation, Alabama | collected 2011
GCCGCGACTTCAAGTCACGTGAATTCCAAGCTTCGGATCCCACTGTGCTGGAAAGGGACCCGGACGTAAGCCCTCGTGTACTGTTCTTCCTGGAGCACGCAATCCAGGATGCAAGCCTCACTAAGTCCGGCGAACGGCGGGTGGTCTCCAAGCGGATGCTGTTTGTGGAAATGGTCTCGGACGGGACTGCGCGCCACATCAACTATGCGCCTTATCTGGACTACCGCCCGCTCGCTGAAGGTGAACCTGGGGCCGATGCGATCTTGGCGAGGCCCGAGGCCTCTTGGATTGGGCGAGATCTTGAAGGCAAAGCCCAGGCCTACGCCATCGCACAAGTTGTCCCTGAGCATCTAGCCGAGGTCCGGGACCGCAAGCTTGCCCTTCTCGACAAGACTGAGGCAGCGGTGAAGGACCGCCTGACCAAAGAAATCAACTATTGGGATTTTCGCGCCGAGCAACTCAAAGAACAGGAGCGGGCTGGAAAGGCGAACGCGCGATTGAACTCTGGCGAGGCGCGCAAGCGCGCGGATGAGCTACAGGGCCGTCTTCAGAAGCGCATCGACGATATTAAGCGCGAGCGCCAATTGGCGCCGTTGCCGCCCGTGGTGCTCGGCGGTCTGCTGGTCGTCCCCATTGGGCTGGTCCGCGCGATGAGCGGACAACAGCAGTCGCGTTCCCAAGCCATGGTCGATACCCAGGCCGCTGCCGCCCGTGCCAGGGAGATTGTTATGGAGATCGAGCGGAGCCTTGGCTTTGTCCCGATAGATCGGGAGTTCGAGAAGCTGGGCTATGACATCGAGAGCGCCATTCCCGGCACAGGGCGTCTGCGCTTCATCGAGGTCAAGGGGCGCGTAGCGGACGCCGATACGGTCACTGTGACTAAGAACGAGATCCTTTATTCGCTGAACAAGCCTGAGGACTTCATTCTGGCGATGGTCGCGTTCAAGACGGATGGATCCCATGAAGTCCGCTATCTGCGCCGGCCCTTCCATGAAAAGGGAGTAACGACCGACTTCGCTGGCGCTACTGTCAACTTCCCTTTCGCACAACTGTTGGCCGAAGCGGCTTTACCATCCTGAATATCGGAAAAATCGAAAGTGCTGGCCGAATGAAAGCATTAATCATAGATGAGCCCTGGATCTCAGCAATCCTTCAAGGTCGAAAGACCTGGGAAATGCGCAAGACCGTGTGCAAATACCGTGGCCCCATCGCGCTTATCCGCAAGGGGTCTGGGCATGTTGTCGGGACGGCAGTGCTCACGGATAGCAAATCTCCTCTGCCGGATACTGCCGCTTACGCCGCGGCTGAACTACTGCACTGTATCCCGCCGGCACGACAGCAACGGGCGTTTGCGGACGGTTGGCGTACGCCCTGGGTTTTGACTTCGGCCCGCGCTCTGACCAACCCTGTCCGCTACAACCATCCAAACGGGGCGGTCATCTGGGTGAAGCTCGATCAAGAGGTCGCGGCGCAGGTGCGGAGTAACTCGCTATGACCGTAAAAATAAGGAAAAAGCTGATCGAGGTCGCGCTGCCGCTCGATAAAGTCAATGAGGCGTCTGCACGCGAGAAATCTATACGTCATGGCCATCCCAGCACGCTACATTTGTGGTGGGCCCGCCGACCACTGGCGGCTGCGCGGGCCGTCATCTTCGCCCAAATGGTGGATGACCCCTCCTCGTTTCCCGATCTTTTTCCTACTGAAAAAGCTCAGGCGAAAGAACGGAAGCGCCTTTTCAGTATCATCGAGAAGTTAGTGCAGTGGGAAAACACCGCGAAGGAGGAGGTGCTGCAAGCGGCCCGTGACGAGATCTGGCAGAGCTGGCGACGCGCTTGTGCCGACAACGCCGATAATCCGCGGGCTAGAGAACTCTTCAACCGTCATAAATTGCCCGCGTTTCATGATCCGTTTGCCGGCGGCGGAGCACTGCCATTGGAGGCGCAACGGCTCGGCTTGGAGACTTTTGCCAGCGACCTGAATCCGGTCGCCGTATCGATCAACAAGGCGATGATCGAGATACCTCCGAATTTTGCCAGCAAACCGCCCGTCAATCCTGAGTGGATACGAAAGCCGGCCGCCGAAAAAGCGCTGAAGATATGGAAGGGATCGCAAGGACTTGCGGACGATGTGCGCTATTACGGCCAATGGATGCGGGCTGAAGCCGAAAAACGGATCGGCCACCTCTACCCGAAGGCTGAAGTGACGACCGAAATGGCGGACGACCGGCCAGACCTTAAGCCTTTAGTAGGCCAGAAACTTAGCGTCGTTGCCTGGATCTGGGCACGGACGGTAAAAAGTCCAAACCCTGCCTTTGCCGATGTAGATGTGCCACTAGCTTCGACGTTCCTGCTTTCAAAGAAAGCGGGCAGGGAGGCCTATGTTGAGCCGATAATAGAAAGCTCCTCCTATAAGTTCGCCATCAGAGCAGGAAGGCCAAAGGACACAGAGACTGCCAAAAATGGAACGAAACTCTCGCGAGGCGCAAACTTCCGTTGTCTGATGTCGGGGTCACCGATTGCGCCCGACTACATCAAGGCAGAAGGTCAGGCCGGGCGGCTAGGTGCGCGATTGATGGCTATCGTCGCAGAGGGTGCGCAGGGGCGCGTGTACTTGGAGCCGACAGTTCAGCACGAGGTTGCAGCGCTCAACGCAAAGCCCGACTGGAAGCCAGACCAACTCTTACCGGACGACCCACGCAATTTTTGGACGGTCCAGTATGGCTTGACTACCTATGGAGATCTTTTCACTGACCGGCAGCTTGTTGCGCTCGACACTTTCTCAGACCTGGTTTCTAAGGCCCGCGAACGGATTGAAGCGGACGCTCTTGCTGCCGGAATGGCTGCCGCCGGCGGTCCCCTTCGTGACGGTGGTGTAGGCGCAACGGCATATGCCGACGCCGTTAGTGTGTACCTCGCGTTCGCGGTTGATTATGCAGCCAATTATTGGTCTGTGATTGCTACGCCCGCCGATGGCTTCATCCGTGGAACGTTCGCCCGTCAGTCTCTGCCGATGACTTGGGACTACGCCGAAGCGCCCCCTTTTGGCAGCACCAGTGGGAACTGGCTTGGCGGCATAGACTGGGTTTCGAGAGTGCTAACGCTTCTGCCGGCGAATGAGCAGGGTCATGTGCAGCAGGGTGATGCGCAGACCCAGAGCATAAGCAAAAGCAAAGTCATCTCTACCGACCCACCTTACTATGACAACATTGCATATGCCGACTTGTCGGACTTTTTCTATGCTTGGATGCGGCGGTCACTTCGAACTGTTTTTCCGGATCTTTTTTCTACTGTCGCGGTACCGAAGATCGAGGAATTAGTTGCGACACCGTACCGACACGGCGGCAAGGAGAAGGCGGAAGCGTTTTTCCTCGGTGGGATGACACGGGCAATGCAACGTCTTGCTGAGCAGGCACATCCCGGCTTTCCCGTCACAATTTATTATGCGTTCAAGCAATCCGAAACCGAGAATACCGAAGGTACGGCGAGCACGGGTTGGGAGACCTTTCTTGATGCCGTCATACAGGCGGGGTTCGGCATCACCGGTACATGGCCTATGCGAACGGAACGGATGCTAGGTCTATCGGGATTGGCACCAACGCACTTGCCTCAAGCATCGTTCTCACGTGCCGCCCCCGCCCTCCAGAGGCGTCTGATGCTACCCGCCGGGAGTTTGTCGCTGCCCTGAAGGCAGAACTGCCCGCCGCGCTGCGACACCTTCAGGCTGGCAACATTGCGCCGGTAGATCTGGCGCAGGCGGCCATCGGACCGGGTATGGCGATTTACACCCGCTACGCCAAGGTCCTTGATGCCGAGGGAAAAACAGTCTCAGTGCACGATGCGTTGATGCTCATAAATGCCACGCTGGATGAAGTGCTGGCGGAGCAGGAGGGCGATTTCGATGCCGATAGTCGCTGGGCCTTGGCCTGGTTCGAGCAAAATGGTTTTGCTGAAGGGGAGTATGGTGTCGCCGAGACGCTCAGCAAGGCTAAGAACACCTCGGTTGCCGGCCTGGTCGAGGCGGGCATTTTAGAGTCCAAGCGTGGGAGGGTGCGGCTGCTGAAGCCAGACGAGCTACCGGCAGATTGGGATCCGACCACCGACCAAAGGCTTACCTGTTGGGAGACGGTGCATCATTTGATCCGGGTACTGGCAGTTGGCGGCGAGGGCGCTGCAGCAGGCCTCGTTGCAAAGCTCGGTGCCGGCGCAGAGACCGCGCGAGAACTCGCCTATCGCCTCTATACGATCTGCGAGCGTAAGAAGCGCGCCGCTGAGGCGCTTGCCTATAACGGCCTTGTACAGAGTTGGCCGGAGATTGCGCGTCTGGCTCAGGAAGGTGGCAAGCCAGCTGTCGCGGCGCCGGATCTTTTCAACGCTGGGGAGCCTTAATCTATGGCTATCACTAACCAGGAGCGGGTCGGCAAGGCGCTTGATCTTTTACGGCTCGGCCTGACCCCATTTATTGAGCGGGAACTGAAAGCCCAAGACGCGCAGGGCTGGCTAAATGTCGTCCGCCAGTCGGTGGACCAGCGACAGGTTAGTTTGTTTCAGGACGCGAAGAACCCAAAGTGGGACGTGGCGTCCCTGCTGTCAGTAATGATCGCACAATGGCAGACAACCTTCCGCCGCACTCTTGGTCAAGCGGAACGGTCTCTGGTGTCGGAAATCCGCGAGGTGCGCAACAAGTGGGCCCACCAGAACCCCTTTACAGGGGACGACAGCGACCGCGCCTTGGACTCTATCGCCCGTCTATTGACCGCTGTCTCCGCCCCCCAGGCGGACGAAGTCAACAAGATGAAGCAGGAGTTGCGGAGGCTGATCTTTGACGAGCAGGTTCGGGGGGAAAAGCGCAAGGCGGGTGGCACGCTGATCGAAGCGGCGGCGGCCGGAAACCTGAAAGCCTGGCGGGAAGTGGTGACGCCCCATGCCGATGTCGCTAGCGGCCGTTACCAGCAGGCGGAATTTGCTGCAGATCTATGGCAGGTGCACCTGGGGCAGGGGAGCGACGAGTATCGCAAACCAACTGAGTTCTTCCGGCGCACATTTCTGACGGAGAGCCTGAAGCGCCTTCTGGTGGGTGGCGTGCAGCGCCTGGCAGGCCGGGGCGGCGATCCGGTCGTGCAGCTTCAGACCAATTTTGGCGGTGGCAAGACCCACTCGATGCTTGCTCTCTACCATCTGTTTGGCGGGGCGACGGCCAGCGAGCTTGCCGGCATCGACGCGGTCTTGGCGGAATCTGGTGTTAAAGCCCTGCCTAAGGCCAAGCGTGTCGTGCTGGTTGGCAACAAAATATCGCCCGGCAACCCTGTGACCAAGGCCGACGGGACGGTGGTACGTACACTTTGGGGAGAGCTGGCCTGGCAGTTGGGACATGCCACCGGAGGGCTGTCGCAGGCGAAGAAGGCATTTGCTCGCATCGCCAAGGATGATGAAAACGCGACGAGCCCCGGCGATGTTCTGCGCGAGCTGTTCGTTGAATATGGCCCATGCCTTGTGCTGGTGGACGAGTGGGTGGCCTATGCCCGCCAGCTCCATGACCAGAGCGATCTGCCGGCAGGCGGTTTCGAAACACAGTTCACATTTGCGCAGGCGCTGACGGAATCTGCGAAGCTGGCCAATAACTGTCTGCTGGTCGTGTCCCTGCCGGCTTCGGACACGTCTGGCTCGCCGCATACCCAGGCCGATGACATGGAAGTGGGAGGCATTCGCGGCCGCGAAGCTTTGGATCGGCTTCGTAATGTGGTCGGGCGTGTCGAATCTTCGTGGCGGCCCGCGACGGCCGAAGAGGGCTTCGAGATCGTGCGGCGCCGGCTCTTCGAGCCAATCGCCGGCGATATGTTCAAGCAAAGGGATCTTACAGCGCGTGCTTTCGCCGACCTTTATCAGGCGCAGGGAGCGGAGTTCCCACCGGAATGTCGCGGAGGTGACTACGAGCGCCGCATCCAAGCTGCCTATCCGATCCACCCCGAAATCTTCGACCGCCTTTATACCGATTGGTCCACCCTGGTGAAATTCCAGCGGACCCGCGGTGTGCTTCGCCTGATGGCCGCGGTGATCCACAGCCTTTGGGAGAAGGGCGACCGCAGCCCCCTGATCCTACCCTCGACCGTTCCGATTGATGACCAGCGCGTCCAGTTCGAATTGACGCGCTACCTATCGGACAATTGGGTGCCGATCATCGAGAAGGACGTTGACGGCCCCAATTCTCTCCCACTCCGGATAGACGGCGAAGTGCCCAATCTCGGCAAGCTCTCCGCGACGAGGAGAGTGGCCCGCACTATTTACCTGGGCTCGGCACCCACCGCGGCGGCTGCTCATCGTGGTCTCGAAGACCGCCGGGTGAAGCTCGGCTGCGTGATGCCCGGCGAGGTCCCGCAAGTCTTTGGCGATGCGCTCCGCCGGCTCGCATCCGCGGCTACCTATCTATACCAGGATGGCCCGCGTGCCTGGTATGCGACCCAGCCTACGGTGACGAAGCTGGCAGAGGACCGCGCTGAACAGCTCAAGCGTGATCCGGATAAGGTTGCAGCAGAGTTGGAGACCCGACTGCGCGCAGATCTGAAGCGCGACGGCGACTTCTCGCGCGTTCACCCCATGCCCCGCTCCGGCGCTGACGTGCCTGACGACTGCGACGCACGTCTTGTCGTTCTCCCCGCCGAGCATGCCTATACTAAGGAGAGCGGCAACGCGGCAGAAACGGCGGCTAAGGCGATCCTTGAGTCCCGTGGGAGCGCCCCGCGCCTTTACCGGAACACGTTGGTGTTCCTCGCTGCTGATAAAGTGCGCCTCCAAGACCTTGATGAGGCTCTGCGTAAATATCTGGCCTGGTCGCAGATAGTTGCGGAGAAAGAAACTCTGAACCTCGATCCTCATCAGTCCCGGCAGGCAGAAATTCAGAAGCAGGCGGCCGACGGGGCGGTGGCGGCGCGGCTACCGGAAACCTATCAGTGGCTTCTTGTTCCAGAGCAGTCCACGCCGCAGGCACCGGTTGCTTGGACGGCATCTCGCCTCACCGGCAGCGATGCGTTGGCCCCGAGGGCCAGCAAAAAGCTGCGCAGCGATGAGCTCCTGGTTCTGAACCTGGGCGCAACCATTTTGCGCAAGCACATGGACGATGTGCCGCTGTGGCGCGGTGACAGCGTCGGTATCAAACAGCTGGTCGATGACTTTGCTCGTTACCTATATCTGCCTCGTCTGGCCGGCCCTGAGGTGCTAGTCCAAGCAATTCGAGATGGCATGTCCCTTCTTACCTGGCGATCTGACACCTGGGGTTATGCCGAGAGCTACGACGAGGGCGCCGGCCGCTATCGTGGCTTGCGGTGCGGGCAGGGTGTCAACATAGCGGCGGACAGTACTGGCCTGCTTGTTAGACCTGATGTTGCCAGCAAACAGCTGGACGCCGAGACCGCGCCCAGATCAGAAGGGCCATCGACCACCGAGGCGTTGGGCAATAACGAAACCAGTAGGCCGGCCGCCAACGGTACGGTACCTGGCACATCCGCCGCCAAGCCATTGCGGCGCTTCCACGGTTCGGTGCGGCTGGATTCGTCGCGGGTGGGGCGGGATGCAGGCCGTATCGCGGAGGAGGTAATTGCGCATCTGTTAGGTCAGATGGGTGCAGATGTCACCGTCACCCTTGAGATTGATGCTCGGCTACCCAATGGTGCCGCAGATCAGCTCGTCCGCACCGTCACCGAGAACAGCCGTACTCTGAAGTTTGATAGTCAAGGTTTTGAAGAAGAGTAAGTTTTTTTGACGGGATTGAGAATAAACTGAGACCGGCACTCGCAGGCTGGCGATCATCGTGCTCGATTTTTACGGTGGGGATGGAAAATGCGCAAATACACTTCAAAGCGAAGCGGTTTGGGGCTTTCATTTAAAACATTTATCGGTGCCTCAGGTAAATCGTACTTGGTCTTTCAAACGCCAAAGGGCGCGTACCACGTGTTTGCTGAGACTGAAGCGAAAGAGGCCGCAAGGGATTGTGGCGCAAAGAGCGGCAACACCCGCGAACAATGGAAGTCGATCTGGGACGCGTACGCAATGCGCAAGGTGAAGGACCCGGAGCTCCCGGTTTCCACCCCTCGTGGTGAATCGCTTCTCACTCGTCTGAAGTCGCAGCGCAAGGTGTAACTGAATGCAAACGTTTCGGATATCCTCCGCCAAGCGCGGCAGCCGAATGCCGAGGCGGCGGGCAGGGATGACTTTCTGTTTTGACGCGATACCACGGTCTCATCAGCTTCCGACCAAATCCTTTAACTTCCAGCCATCGCCGCTTTCTCGACTTCAACAAGCTAAGCGAGATTGCAACGGTTATTGGGGAAGGTAATCATGAGGATCCAAACAGAAGATGATAGACGATTAGAACGCGTGTTCGAGCTCACGTACGAAATGTTAAGGCGCAAGATCAACGGCGGCGCCGTTAAAGTAGATAACGAGGCGTCGCTACAGCTCCAGTTTTCTGCGATTTTGAAGACTGTGGGGGAGCTTTTCGAAGTCGACCGCGATGAACATTTCTTTGTCGAGTTGGAGAAACCTGTCCTGCTGAGCGATACATACTTCGGCAAAAGCGGTTCGAAGAAAGCAAAGATAGATATTTGGTATGGCTATAAAGGAGGTTTGCCTGATGACCAGCGGGCATGCGCCGTAGAACTAAAATATTTTAAGAAAGACAACCACCGAGAACCAAACAATAGGTACGACGTTTTTGCCGATCTCAAAAATCTGGAGAGCTACGGAGGCTTCGCCGACCTTGGGTTTATGCTCGTGGCAACGGACCACCCGCACTATGTATCACAACCACAGTACTCAAATGACACGGGAGATTTCGATTTTAGGCATGGCAGGCATTATATAGGAGGCACTTCTCTTTGCTACCGGACGGCGAAGCCTTACGGAGCCCCGATCCGTTTGAGCCGCTCATACGACTTCAGATGGGATACCGTAGACAACGTCAAATTTCTGAAGCTGCGCGTTTTGCCCGCTCCTTCACCCCAGTTCTTGCGGTTATTCGCTGACGAACCTGATCATTGGGGTCTTCGCGGTGATCAACCGCTATGGAAAGACATGGCTGAGTATCTGGTCGGTACCTTCCCGTTTCCCGCCAATGCTGCTGCATGTCAGGAAGTCCTCGAAGTTGCATTTGAAAAGCTTACTGGCGCCCCGATTGCTGGAAGCAGAGGGCCCGTCCTAGTTGAGAAGTACTCAAGTGGTGGATTATCCACTGGACAGGTGGATCCTTGTTTCTGGAGAGAGCACGCAATTCCCTTGCTACTATCCCGATTTCGAACGCCGTCCTTCATTCCTTAAATGAGTCGTCCTATTACTAGGCCACGTTAGATGACAGGAGTCAGGATGGCGCACCGTACTGATCCTCGCGACAGAATCGTCGCCACAGGAGTAGGGCGCTGGTAATGGAAACAAGCAAGAGGCGGACTTTGCGGGGGCCTGCCAATAGCAATTAGAAATGACGCCATACTTTTACCTAGATTTTGAAACGAACAAAGCTGGAGACTTTTTCCTGGCCGGTTATTCCGCTGGTGGAGCAACGTGGCAGGTGGTCTTGCATTTCGACTTGAAAGCACTAGCCGACGCAAAGGGCCTTCCATGTTTGGAGCTGGGGCAATTCATAGAAAACGCCGTTTGCGGCATTCAAGAAATGGATGCGACCTTAGTCGCATATTCAGACGCAGAGAAAGACGCGCTTCTTAGGTATTGCGCAGAGACCAATACCCGGTTTGGCGCCAAGCTGAGGTACCTGAATCTGCTCAAAAGTGCGAAAAGGTGGATACGCACCTGTCATAAGGCGGAGTTCGAGGCTCTGCCGCCGTTGCGCGTGGGCGCCGGTGATTTCGCGAATGCGAGGATGAGACGCTCGCTGGCATCGGTGATGCGCCTGACTGACTATCATGCCCCGGCTGACTACGCTCCCGGAGGGACCACTAAGCGTATTAACGATGTCAGGAAGGGCTTGCGCGCAAAGGACAATATGTTCTGCGACTTGACGGCGGTACAAAAATCGAAAGCTACGAAACTTTTGAAACATAACCGTTATGATGTTGAGGCTCTTCCTGTTCTATTAGGCGCCATTGAAGCTGAGCTCCCCGCAGCGCTCTTGGCTCCAATCGATGACCTAATTCTCTAGCCTGTCGGGGTCCGCGACAAGCGTAATTCGGCTGGCGTGGAATTGTTCAGCTGCGCGTCGCTTCAGCCAAGCGTCGCTTCAGCCAAGCGTCGCTTTCGCCGTTCAGCAGCCCGCTTACAGCATGAGTTCGGGGATAGCGCGAATGACATCTTCTCGGGTCCCGGCGTCCCAGCGGCATCTTTCATCGATGAAACGCCAACCCCGCAACTGCAATCTGTCTTTGTTGTGGGGGGGGGCTCGCCGGATCCTCGGAGGTCGCCCGCTTCATCAATTGTCCACAAGCTAGCCTCGTCCACACGAGCATGATTCCGAGATGCCAGCCCTTGATCTCGATGAAGAGGGCCCGGATCAGGGCCATCGACTGGAGCGTTGAGAGTGGTAAGCGGCGCGGGAGGCATTATTATCTCCGCGAAAGAAAGTCTTACTCGATCAAGAACTAAGCTGCGAAACTGGCGGACGCCGCTTCCGCCAAACGGGGACGACCGTTTCACCGGACGCCGTCTTCTCAACCGAGGGTCTCGCAGACGCGGGGAAAATGCCTAGCTCGCAAGCCCCGCTCTCAACAGGTGAGCGCGGGCGCTCGTTTTGAGAGAAATGTCTGACCCTCATACTTGACGCGTTTTCTGCCCAGCAGGATGTTCGCTTGGCAATTATCAAAGCTGCTCTGCAATGCTGCCGCTGGCTGCGGTGCCCTCCACTCGCTACCACGGGACGAGGGAATAGCTGGAGGAAGAGTGTTCCGAAATGGAGTAGGGGCAGGGCGGGGAGCGCGGCAAGCTCGCTTTCCCGCGCATTTAATTGATGTTTATGGCGCCAAGAAACAGAGTCCGGCTCGGTGAGAAGCCTTCGTTTCCTTATGGCGAGAGGCGCGCGGTCTGAACGACTTTGTTCCCGGCCAGGCTGATCGCATGCCCCATCGGTCCGTCCCGACCGTGATCTTGTTGTCCCCACTATCTTTCGGTGCTCAGAGTTTAAGCCCAACCGGCGTAGGTTATTGGTCAACGGAGAGATTCTCCCAGCGAGATAAGAAGCAGGCTCCATAAGAGCTACGACCACTTCGGAATAAGCCAACGTTTGCGGCTTTAATTCACAAAGATCGCCTCTTGCAGTTGCGAACATCGCTGCCGGCCCTCCCGTGGAACACATTCTCCGCTATCACCTTTTCTGATAGCCTCCTCAAAACAATTCGTGGGATCAACGTTGACCCGATGACGTGCTCTTCCATGATCCTTTCAAGATTGCGAGACTCGGCTAACGAGTCCGGGTCAGGGGACGCTAAATGAAAAGGCTTTTGCAGCTCCGTTTGATCGAAACTCCGCACTTGCCATTGCTTCCCGCACTGGCGGCGGCGATTTACGCCCCATACAAACGCAAAACAGAGGTAGCACCGGTAATATGGCGGAACGTAGGGACACTTTTCCGGGTTGGCGTGCTTGCTCTGTTAAGCGTTCCATCCACCGCACAAACTGCGGCCAAACCCCCGGCTAAACGCGTTATTTTGCAACGGGCCGACGTGGCAACTTCGCCGCAACAAAAGACGATCATGGCTACGATCGAGGTCGCACCGAGAAGCGGCAATCCTTTCCACACGCACTTCGGGACCGAGATGGCCTATGTTGTTGCGGGCCATATTCGTTTGGAAATCAAGGGTGCGCCAACACGCGAATTGGGACCTGGTGATAGCTTCCTGGTTCAGCGCGGACAGGTCCATCGCTCAGTTCCTATCGGTGATGAGGTCGTGAAGTTGGTCAACACCTGGACGGTGGATAAAGGAAAGGCCTTGCTCACGCCGGCGGCCGAGCAATGAACGACAAGCACATAACGTTGCAGAGCGGTTCTGCTGCTGAGAAGGTGGTTCTCCGCCTCTTCGGCAATCCAACACATTTGCGTAACGCCAAAGAAGCAGAAGCAAAGTCGGGGAACGAAAAATGGATATGTCGTACAAGTTGAAGCGGGGCGGATCGACAGTCGCCTTTATTGCGGCCACTTCGATGATGTGCGGCTCCGCATACGCTCAGCCCGGCCAGGGTCTGCAAAACTCGGAAGCGAATGGGGCAAACGGGGTTGAACAGGTCACGGTCACAGGCACTAGTATCCGAGGTGTAGCCCCAGTTGGTTCGAATCTGATTTCCGTTACGAGTTCGGACATCCAGACAACGGGAGCCCAAACCCTTCAGCAGATGCTGAATTCCGTTCCGGCAATTACCGGCATGGGAGCCATCGGCCAGGGCACGACCAACAATTCCTATTTCCAGCCGACTATCCACCAGATCGGCGGCAGTTCGAGTAACGCGACCTTGGTCATCGTCGATGGGCACCGCTTCGCGACCGGCAGCACGAACCACTCGAACCAAGTTGATCCAAATATCCTTCCGACAAACATGATTGAGCGCGTCGAGGTGCTAACTGACGGATCCTCCTCTATCTATGGTTCTGATGCCGTTACAGGAGTGATCAATTTCATTACCCGCAAGAGGTTTGATGGGGTGCAGCTTTCAGGGCAGATCGCGACCTTGCGAGGCGCTACTGACATGACTGCTGGCGTGTTGGCCGGCACGAGCTGGGAACACGGGTCCATCATTTTTGCTTGGCAATATACCCATGAGGGCACGGTCAGAAATACCTCACAGCCGTGGACCTACCCAGAGCACTCAGCGCAGGCCGCTGCGGCGGGATATGCCGGCACCGGCAGTACCAATTTTCTGAACGATAATTGCGATCCCGCAACTATCCAGCCCAACGGCACCGGTTCACTTTACTATGTGAACGCGCAGAGCGCGGCGACGATCAGCAGTGCCCAGAACAGTGCGATCTGTTCAAACTGGAAGTATGGGGTCTTAGTCCCGAAGGAAGTGCGTAACAATGTTATGCTCAAGGGCACGCAAGATATCGGTGCCAACCTCACATTGGAGACTGATATCGGCTACGCGACTTTACGGGATACTTCTGACACCTCACGTGGCAGCCTGACCGCAACCGCTTTCGGGACAGGTATACAGGCCAACCCGTTCTATACCAATCCGCCTGGCGTCACGGCGACCAGGCAGACAATTCGCTGGGATGCTGACGACTTGCTTGGCCCCGGCGCGAAGTCAACCAGTGGCGTGGACGCGTTCTACGTGGATGCCAATCTGGAATACCGCATCGGTGATAATTTCGTGATCGATCTCTTGGCGGACGCGGGTCGCACGGTGAGCTTCTCAAACACTGATGGTACCATCAATTCCAGCGTTGCAAATCTGGCATTGAACGGATCTAGCCAGTCAGGCGGCAGCCTGACGACACCGGCTGTACCGGGAACTAATGAGATCATCAACAACGTGCTGCCGCTTACAGCTGCTACGGCCCTTGATGTTTGGAATCCCGCGGCAACCAACAGGACCTCCGCGCAAGTGCTATCAGCATTGACCGACAATGCGAGCCGTACCACCGAGACGTTCGGATATCAGCAGGTTCGACTGAGCACCAATGGCACACTCTTCCAGCTGCCCGCTGGCCCGCTCAAGGTTGCGCTCGGCGGCGAAATGTACCGGACTCAGTTGCTGGAATTTAGAGCCTCTGCCGCCGGAACGGGGCCTGCAAGCACCGGCTCAAACCAGACCAATTTAAGCTTCGAACAAAATGTGAATTCCGCCTATGCCGAGCTCAATATACCGATCATAAGCCAAGAAATGGGCATACCGCTCGTTCAAAGCTTCACCGTAGATATCTCAGGTCGCTACGATGATTATGATACGGTCGGTGCCACCAAGAACCCGAAATTCGCCTTCAGCTGGAGCGTGTTGGATTCGGTGAAATTGCGTGGGAATATTTCCACATCTTTCGTAGCGCCGGTCATAGATATCCCGGGCCAGAACCATAATGGATATTACGTCGGCAATACATTCGGCGGATCGACGCCGGGAAGTATCACGGTCACGACCGCGGCCTATCCCCTGGTCGTGCAGGAAGGGATTCCAGGATGTACAGCAGCCTCCGTGACCTGCAATATCTCATCGCTGCAGGGTGTAACACGCCGAAGCGGCGATGGGAACGTGAAGCCTCAGAAGGGGAGGGGCTGGTCACTGGGCGTCGACTTCAACCCCGACTTCATTCCGGGTTTTACAGCTCAGGCAACACTGTGGGAGACCGTTCTCATTGGCGGCGTCACGGCGCCGAACTTCAATAACGTGGTGGTTACGGGTTCGCTACAAAAGCTTGTTACCCTTACGCCAAGTTGCGCGACCAGCGCCCAGATTGCAGCGATCCAGGGTGCCTTGCCGCTTACCAGCTCAATTCCAGCCTGTGTGCAATATCTCTTTTATGATGCCAACTCCAATTATTTGAACCTTAAAGTCGACGGCATCGACGCTTCCTTCAACTATTCCTATCCGACCGATAGTTGGGGAACATTCCGGCTTGGCGACACGGCAACAATCTTCACCAGGTTCAAAGAGGCTTTCGCGATCGGTTCGAGCGGTTCTTACTATAACGTCCTGAACACAACAGGCGCGAACAGTTCCTTCCCCTCCGTCGGGATTCAACAACGGACCGATTTTGGCTGGAGTATGGATAACTTCGCGATCGACTGGTTCGTCAATTTCACGAGCGCCTACAGAAATTGGAATGGCTCTTCGGTCAATCCGATCACGTTTGACGCTAATAACAACCCGTCTGGCGGCGGCGATCATGAACCAGCCAGTTTCACCTCGGACGTGCATCTCTCGTATGATTTCACCGAGGGCGTGCTTGGGGATGATCAAGTCTCGCTCCACGTCCGCAATGTGTTCAACCAACGGCCGAATTTTTACAATTCGGCAGGCGGTTGGGATACTTGGGTCGCGAGCCCACTTGGCCGCATAATAACGCTTGGATTGACGGCAAAATTCTAGCGATCAAAATTCTTCACATATCGCGAGCAGCGCAGCATGCGGTCGCCGGGTGCGAGGGACTAATCGAGCCGCTGTTTCCCAGGGATGGGTGAACATAAGAAAAGAGAAAGGGGTTAGAGCATGGACATTCCACGGAGGGGGTTCATTTCCAAGGGAACGGTTTTGGCGGCCGCAGCGGCCGCTGGAGCGGGTGCAGTCACAGCGCCTGCTGCGGCGCAGCCTCTACAAGAGATTCAAAATCAATCCACGGTTCCGGAAGGGTTTGCGGCCGACGGCAGGCCCAGCGCGGTGAAGAGGATCCGCATCATCAATCTGCTCGACTTGGAAGAGGAAGCCGGAAAAATCCTGCCCGTGACTGATTTCAGTTACATCCGGAGCGGAAGCGGAAGCGAGTGGACTAAGCAGGAGAACCGTGACGTTTATGACCGTGTCCAGATCGAACCGCAGCCACTCTCGGGTACCGGCGCCGTAGATTTGAGCACGACGATCTTTGGACAGCGGCTGTCGATGCCGATCTTCATTCCGCCCATGGGAAGCCAAGGGGTCGCTCATATTTCAATGGAGGTGGGAACAGCCACCGGCGCGAAAGCAATGGATGTCTTGATGATTAGCTCGCATGTGTCTTCCAATTCCGTGGAACAGATCGCCGAGGCGGGCAACCCCCACAGGTGGTTCCAGATCTATTTTCCCCAAGATCGTGGCTATGCCAGCGAGATTATTCACCGCGCTAAAGCCGCCGGAAATAGGGCCATCGTCGCCACCGTTGACGACCAGGTGGCTTACCCGCGTGAACAGAACATGCGTGCGGCTCTCAGTTCTGCAGCCCAGGCGCGGCGCGGGGCTCCTAGGGGGACGATGGGACCCGGCAACGCATCGATTACGATAAAGGACCCGGTTCTTGCCGTACGGGCTCGTGCAAAAAAAGTTGATGTCACTTTCGAGGATCTGGTCTGGATCAAAAAGGAAACGGGCTTGCCCGTAATTGTCAAAGGCATCGTTTCGCCGAAGGTGGCCCAAGCGGTGATCGCTCACGGGCTAGACGGCGTATATGTTTCCAATCACGGGGGACGAGCGCTTGACACAATGCCAGGAACGCTCACCGCCTTGCCCAGGATCGCTGACGCCGTGAAGGGTAAGGTACCGATTATTTTTGATGGTGGAGTCCGCCGAGGCACTGATGTTTTCAAAGCGCTGGCATTGGGCGCGGATCTGGTGGGCTGTGGACGCCCGATATTCTATGGTTTGGCGCTCGGAGGGAGCCTCGGCGTGCAAAGCGTGCTGGAGCATCTGCGGCAGACATTGACCTTAACCATGCAGCTCGCCGGCACACCTCACGTCAAGGCTATCACCCGCGACTATATTACCCGTCCAATATAACAGGCGGGTGCGGCCATGCGGCAGATCGATTGAAAGGTCTACCAGAGGTTGCGCACGCGCGGCGAACAAGCGTGGAAGGAGCTGGAAAGCGGGGTGCGCTCCGACGCTGCACCATGAAATTAAAGTTGGCGATTTTACCATTAGCCCAGTCGGGGGAGGTGATGTGTGGATTACCGATGCAGAGGGGAGAGGCGGGAGCTTTCCAGATAAAGAAGTATTAGACGCGGTCCTCCGCAAACGGCAACCACCCAAAGCCCTGCGAGGATATTTTGACGGAAACTACCCATAGAGCCGCTGGCTGAAACAGCCTGCCGGGACCACTGACCACCGGCTACCGCGAATGACAGTCCCATGTCTTCCAATCCTCACCTTCGAATCGTCTTCAGTCACGACGAGCCTTCCACTTCTCTATCCTCCCCAAACCGCCAACACTGCAATCCCCACCAAAACCACAGGCAGTGCCCCCTTTGCAGACAACTGCCAGCCACCTAAGCCGCTGTACCGCGCCTTCAGTTCACAGCGTACCAGGGCAATCAAAATGTCCGAAGCGCTCATCTATTGCCTTCCTCAACCGTGCGGACATAGTGATGCGCGCCTCTGCATGCTATCGCAATACGTGGGCCGAGTGCCTATCCAAATTACAAGCTGCCTTGATTTTTGGCCCGCTCTAGCGAAGGGACGCAGCGAAGTTTTCTAGTGGGAGGATCTTTTCGCCTTTTTAGGTTTTATTCCCCGATCTTCTCGCGCGATAATCCTGCGCTTTTTCTTTTTACCCTTCGACGGGCCTTTTTGAGGCAGAGGCGGTTCTGACCGTGCCTCTATCTTCGTTTGGCGTGCACGTTGTTCTAGCGTCATGGTTCTCTCCGTGAGGCTGGTAGCCAGTCACGTAAGGTCAGGGAGGCGGGCCGCTTTAGCCCTTGGGGCGCAGCTCCTGTCGGAACTTCTCTGGATTATAACTATTCGGGTGGCGGTATTCTGCACGAGTGGCAGCTTCGGTGACGGTGTCATTGGTGCGATTGCGATATTTGTTCCGCAATATCGCCCACGCAATGACGGCGCCGAGAATGAAGGTTCCTACGCCATACAAGAGTTCTGGTATGCCGAGATATTCGTTCATCTGCTTGCTCCTCAAACACAAGCAACGGAATAGCCAATGCGCGGTTCCTATAGTTGCGGGCTACAGGCAGGGCTAAAAGCATCCATTGGCAACACCATGTCGAACCTGTCTCCGCAGCCGACGTCTGCCCACTGTTGCCATCGTCCGCACTCCTTCGCCCGTGTTCAGACAAACCCGCCAGCAATAGCGGAACGGCCAGGGGCGTAAACATCGCGGTGGTGACGATCTACGGGCACAACTTACTAACTATGCACTCCCCCCGCATGGGCGTAGCACAGTTTCCATTTACTAGCGCACTTATCCGCTAATGTGGCATTGATCGGGCCATGCGCTCGCCATTCTTTCACGGTTTCTTTCTTCCATGGGCGCGTCTGTTAGGAGCTTGGCTTTTCTTGCCAGCGCTGGCAGTGGTTGCTTGGTGCGAATTAGTCCCGCACCCTCCTTCGCTGCCAGGACCATGGGCGTTAGATAAGGTTGACCACTTAACTGCTTATTTTGGCCTTGCGCTGTTAGCGACGCTGGGATGGGGCCTGCGGTGGTCGCTTGTTTGGGTATTGCTGAGTGTGATCGCTATCGGTGCCGGCCTTCAGGGCATTCAATACTTAGTTGGCTGGGAGGCTGAGTGGGGCAACGTGCTGGCCGATGCTTTGGGCGCTGTCGCGGGACTTGCTGTTGCCGTTGCTTATCTCTCTTCCCCGCGTGCGCCCTAGACAACCCATCACGATCAATCCGAGAACCCTGGCTTGGGAGTTGCCTAAATCAGGTTTTCCAGAAGGACACGATAGCGCCTCCCGTTACAATCAAGCTTCCCCCAATCAGAATTGGCGCAGTGGGGAACGTGCGGAAAAACAGGAAATTGATAAGCTGCCACATGACAAACAACGTGGCGATGTACAGGCCTACAACTTCTCCAAATTCCAAGGGGGCGAGGTTCAAGAACGTGCCGTATCCGAACAGGAAGATTGCCCCAAGGAGGAACAATCCTATCCGCACAGCAGATAAGCCCGAATGATTGTGCAGTGCTATCCTGACGATAGCATCGCCACTCACTTCCAAGGCTGTCGCGACGATTAGGAAACCCAGCGCCGGTAGAACTCCAACAGAGGGCATGTGGACCTTTCTCTTCGTTATGCCGGCATCCTACAGCAACGTCCGTAGGGTAGATCGCTCGGTGCCCGGTCTCTAAGCCTTTGGAAGAATGGGTGCTGCCCGTTCAAGCTGATGGTCGAGCTTCCCTGTAGATGCTGTCGCCACCGCGCTGTTCCATGTGCGCGACGAACAGGTCTCCCAGCTTCAGCGTGTAGCCGCCGCTGTTGGAGGACCAATCGTCCTCAATAGAGCGTGGGCCGGCAACAAGAGGGGATCGGTAGTAGGGCCGAGCCACGAGAACAATAAGAGAACAGAGCTTGGCAGGAAAGTCCAGCTTGCGGTTGCCGCACCAGTAATTTTTTTGACACGATAGCATTGTGCCGGTGGGTGCAAATGGCAGGGCGCGCCACTGTCTTCTAGCATTGGCAAGGAAGCACCCGCCGTGGCGGAGGTGCCCTCCGCCGCGGTTCGCCGATAAATCGTTGTTTAGTCTAGCGGTTCGATGTCACTGGGGGTTGCCGCTTCCCATTCTGCTAGCCATGCCTGCTTCTGGCCCAAACCAGACATTCAAACATCTCTCCATAAAAGATGGTGAGGGCTGACACGAACCAGGCGGCAGCCTTGCGACAGGCGGACTACCTTGCCGGGCCATCCTCAGTAGCCACTGGCCCAGAAACTCGAAATCGGCCGTTTAGCGCGAGATTCCGCTGTATTGGCGGGTCATTGTCCTTGCCGACTATAGCCCGGACCGGCATCGTTCCCACGGGGAGTAGGCAGGATGGCTGAACAAGTCGAAGGGCCGGATTCTGGCGCGCAGCCGTCTGCCGCTGGGGTTCATTGCGCCAAGTGCGGCAGCGCACAATGAGCGCGTCGCGACAAGAGCCCAAAACAATCCGGAAGGTTTGGCCGCGCTGCGGCCCTCGACCCCACTCCAGCCGAAAAAATCGAACTGGCACGAATGCGCATGGCTAACAGTGGAGATCGAATGAAGCGCCGGCAATTTCTGGGTGCAACGGCCGCAACCATGGCTGCTCTGACTGTCAAGGGCGAAGCCGTGGCGCAGACCCGGCGCAAGCCCAATTTCATCATCGTCCTCTGCGACGACCTGGGTTGGGGAGATATCGAGCCGGAAGGCGGAAAGGCCATCCATACACCAAACATCAACCAGTTAGCGAAGGAAGGAAATGTTCTGACGGACTATTACGCGCCGCAGAACATCTGCACGCCTTCCCGCGCTGGGTTGCTGACTGGGCGCTACGCGATCCGCACCGGCCTGGCCTATAGCGTGATCCTGCCGAATGACGACCGGCGCCTGTCGCTTTCGGAGGTGACGATTGCGGCGGCGCTCAAACCGGCGGGTTATGTCAGCGCGCTCTTCGGCAAGTGGCACCTGGGTCATACAGGCTCCACTTGGGCGCCGACTCACCACGGGTTCGATCATTTCTTTGGCCTGCAGTACAGCCACGACATGAAACCCTTGGCGCTGTACACGGACAACGGCCCGGATCAGGAGCCGACGCGGGAAGATGCGATTGAAGACCAGCTGCAGGAGCGGTTCTACACCGCGGCGGAGAAATTCATTGCCGATCATGCGGACCGGCCATTTTTTGTCGAACTTGCGCTGAGCGCGCCGCATCTGCCGAATTATCCGAACGCAAAGTTTCGCGACAAAACCATGCAGGGTCGCTATGCCGACACGGTGGTGGAAATCGACACCATTGTCGGGCGCCTGATGGAGCGTCTGAAAGCTCTGGGACTTGAGCGCGACACGTTGTTGATCTTCACCTCCGATAACGGGCCCTGGTACGAAGGCTCGACTGGCGGTCTGCGCGATCGCAAGGGCGGCGCAGCCTATGACGGCGGCTATCGCGTGCCCTGCATTGCCCGCCAGCCCGGTGTCGTAAAACCGGGGATACGCACCAATTCCATCGCGATGGGCATTGATTTTCTGCCCACCTTTTGCGCAATGGCGGGCATTCCCAATCCGGCAGGCGTCGAACTTGACGGCCTCGACATTTCGGCGGTCCTGACCAAAGGCGCTGCGTCGCCGCATGATCAATTGCTGTTGTTCAATGACGAGGAGGTCGTGGCGGTCCGCACACAGCGTTGGAAGTATGCCACCCGTTCGCATTACCGTGGGGCGCTTGCTTCGACGGAAAATGTGGGCTATCCGCAACTGTACGACATCAGCAAGGATATTTCCGAGAATTACAGCGTCGCCGCCGTCCAGCCGGAGCCGCTTGCGGATATGCAGGAGCGGATGGAGGCCGCCCGCGCTAAGTTTGGGCCTCTAAAAGCCAAGCAACCGCCCAAGGTTTTCCGCGACCGGATGCAACAATTGCTCAAGGAACAGCTATCGCAAGATTGACAGACGCGGTCCCTGAAGGCTTCGCGTGTTGCAGGCGCAACACCTATCATGCTCTACGTAGGGATTAAAGCTGCTGGAGGCGCCTGCGCGGCGAAAGGTCAAGACCCTAGTGCGGCGGCCCGGTTTCAGATCGAAGCGCGGAAGGCGGGTCTCCGACCGGCCATGTCTCCGGCCCGTAATGGGGCGGTGTGCTGCCGAACTCGTAAGCCCCGAGATCGGGCGCCGTGCCTTTGAATCCATCTGTGATGGTGGGCAAGACCGTTCCCTTGTCGATAGCGGCGGAACGCGGGCGCAGCCGGAAATCTAGTTTCTCTGGCTCATAGAGCTTTCGCGGGTCCGCTTCGTCGGTAGGCTTTACGTTGACAAAGGAATTCAGTCCAACCAGGACGCTGTGAAGATCCTGACCGCTGGCTTTCTGATAGTCGGTCAGGGTGTCATAGCTTTTGTGCACCCTGCCACCATTGGCACCCCCGAACGGCGGTCCGTCCCAGGCAAAGTTGCCTGCCACAGGATTGAGGCCGAAGCCGTTATAATCCGACGAGGAATAGGGGGTGAAGGTCTTCATCTGAAAGATGGGCTTCTTCCATCCATCGCCCACGATCAGATTGTTGCGGAAATGCATGTTGGATGCGGGACCGAGCGCACCGGCCGCGCCGATGAATGTGTTGTTGTAAACTAGGATCCCCGCGGGATTGTCCAGCAGCTTCAGCGCGCCGGCCGTCGTATTGTTATAGGAGATGTTTCGGAAAATATAAGCCGGGCCTCCAAAGATGGGCTGGGTGCTATAGGCCAGTTGCGCGGTGTTAACGCAGCGGTTGTCGAATGCGCGCATATTGTGCACGCCGCCATCCAGCTCGATGCAATTGTCCGTGATGTTGAACATATCGTTGCCGTAGAAATCGACGGAAGCGCCATATTCTTCAGGCTTGTCGCTGGGATTGCCGAAGGTGGCGTTGTCAATGGCGTCATGGAAGTTGGCGACGTAGTTATGTGCCACGACATGGCCCTGGCCATAGACCTTCACGGCGTATTCGCTGGTGATGGGGGCGGGATAACCAGGATACTTGCCCCACACGTCGCCGCCGATCCAACTGGTGATATGCTCGGGATCGTGGCGGCCCAGGAAAACGTTGTCAGCGATGTAATAGTCCTTGGACTTCGCCCAATCGTCCCGCACCACCCGTCCCACATTGATGGCGCGGCTGCGGATCAGGGTGAAGCCGTCCGCTCCCGTTATATCCTTGATGCCAAGCAGGAAGCCGACATTGGTGTTCCGCACGGTAATGCCCTCGAAGTAATTGTAATTGGCCGCCAGCAGATTGAAGAGCGTGTCGTTGCGGTCGCCGTCAAACACGACCTCGCCATCTCCGGCCGCCTTGATCACGATCGGCTTTTCCGGCGTGCCATTGGCGGTCAGATAGTAAGTCCCATCGAAGGACGTGCCATAGGTCTCGATGCTCTTGTCGAACCCGCCATAGATAAAGCGGTTGTCCTTGTAGACACCCGCGTGGACCAAGATCGTGTCACCAGGCCTGACCCGCGGAGGGAAGACGTTGCTATGGTCGCTCTCATCTGCCCCCAGATAGTAAGCCGCAAGCAGCCCGATAAACTCATTGGGTCCCAGTGGGGCCTTATGGCTGAAGGGGTAGACCTGATAGACATGGCCGCCGGTCGCGGGCGTCGGTAGCTTGCGAGTGCGAACTGTCACGGTTTTATCCGAACTTCCGTGCACGCCGTCAGGGTCGCTCATCACAAAGTGGACCTCGTATTCCGTGTCCGGCTGCAGGTTCAGCACGCTACCGGCGAAAGCTGGCGGGACCGTGTAGTTGTAATAATTCAGCCCGCCATATTGGGGTTTTGGGCCGGCGATGAACTCCCCACCCATCCGGAAAAGGGGCAATGCCGGCCGCCACTGGCTTTCCCCGGCCTTGCGATAAGTTACAGCGACCGCCGCGTTCCGGTTGTCGTCGCCGCTGATCTTCCACTCAAAGCCAAGAGAGAGCAGGGTCGGCCGTTCGACAATAAAGGCGCCCGGCGTTACCGCTTTATCGTCGGCCCTTGCGGCGCCGGCTAGAGCTCCAAGGACTATTAATGCCAACAGCAACTGGCGCATCCTTATCCCACCCTAAGTTCAAACCCGTTGCACATTGCCTAGACTACCATTCGGGGGCAACTGCGGCAGCTTTGCTGCCCTTCCGCACTCATGACCTGGCTTGTTCCCGGGGAGCGGTGCGTCTCCGGTTGGCTGGGTGTCCCTGCAGCTATCGCTGAATGCCTTGAACTGCCCAGCTCATGAGAAGGGCGATACCCTTATTTGTCACCACCACTCTTTGCGGCGGGTCGGCAGCATTCGCCACCCGCGCAATTTCTTCGTTGAAAGCCTTCCAATCATCTTCTGTGAAAATGCTGAAGGCGCTCCGTTGGAACATCTCCCCCAATAAAACCGAGATGGCACCCCCGCGCGCGTGGAGTACCACATCCTCGATGTTGAGGTCATCACAGCGTCCGGTATCGAGCAGGGCAATCAATTGCCAAAGAAGCTGCCAATACCTCGTTCTATTCAGGCCCGCGCCGCTGTTGTCAGTGTCGGAATTCATGTGGGGGTCGCCAAAAAACAGGACGAGGTATTGTAGGACAATATGTCAAAGCGCAGCCCATGTCATCACTCCACCACCGTCAGCGGCGAGACCGCGCCGTATTCGCTTTTTGTCGGAGCTGGGTTGCGTCCGCAAAGGCGAGGTCGATTAGTTCGGCCATGGCTTTGCGCGCCGCCTTGGGGTCGCCTGTTGCTATGGCGTCGTAGACGCGAACATGATCGGGCACGGCATCGCGCTTCAGACGTTGTGTGCGATCCTTGAACTTGGTGCTCCCGGTCACCACGGCGGTGACGCTAGTAGACAGTGAAATGAGAAATGGATTGCCGGAAGCTGCCAAGAGACTGGCGTGAAAGTCATGATCGGCCAGTCGGCCACGTTCGGTATGAAGCGTTTCTTGCGTCATTGTCTTGAGCGCCGCGGCCATAGCGTTCAACTCGGAAGCACGGCGGCGGGTTGCCGCCAGAGCGGCAGCTTCTGGTTCGAACATCTTACGAACCTCGAAAAGATAGACCAACAGGTCTCGCCGCGGCTCGCTGCTGAACATCCAGCTCAAGACGTCAGGATCAAGCAGATGCCATCGCACCGTGTCGGTGACGCGGGTACCAACTTTTTGTCGAGCTTGAACCAAGCCCTTCGCAATAAGGATGCCAACAGCTTCGCGGTAAGCCGAGCGTGACACATTTCGCTCACTGCTGGCCTCCAGCTCGGTTTCCAGTATCGTGCCTGGAAGCAAACGGCCGGAAACAATTTTGCTGCCGATTTCGGCGGCGATCTTGCCGGGTATGCGGATTTTGGAAGGGAGATTCATCGTGCCATTCCGTTACTGCGCGGAAGGGCCGCAAAGTGCGAATCTCGTCCTAGCCCCGGGTTTATATACCCAACTGCTATCCTGCGCTAACTTCGCCCGTAGGGCAAACGTCAGTCATGACGGCGCAGTCAGATCGAGGAATAGGTCCGAAGGGGATGGAATAGGTTAGGTCGCTTGCTCGATTCCTTGTAGCGCAAAGGCCATGAGCAAGGCGAAGCCTTTTCGTCTTGCCACCAAGGACCATGGCGCATCATCGGCGCGCATCATGGCGGCAATTTCGCTATTGAGATTTGCCCAATCGTCTTCTGATAGGAAGCTGAAATCTGCAGTAGCGCCGAACGTGCTTTTCAACAACATGGATATACCACCAGCGCGAGCATGCGATTGGACGTGTTCCGCAGTTAGAAATTCATAGTTCCCGCCGTCGGAAGCCGCTATGAGCTCCCACAACAGCGATCGGTACTTGGCCTCAATCATTGTATGCCTTAGGTGCAACCTGGGACTTCAGAACTAGTGACCCGCGGAATGCGTGCAGAGCGCCGGACATGTGTCGCACTTCTGTTACGCCCGAATGATTGCTCGTACGGCACCCTGAGGGTCGTCGACCATGCGAATTTGGTTGTCGAATATCATCGTTTGCATTCGCGTCGGGTCGGTCGGGCGCCATCCAATCCCAGGGTCGCCAGTGGTAGCGAAATTTGCCCACGCTGTGGCCATCCTCTTGGCCAGTGCCTGCGCTTCTGGTGTGTTGCCGGTGCCTTGCTCGCACCGCTTGGTGTTGTCAAAGCAAAATGCAAGCTCGGAGGTGTGCCAAGCTCCTGCCACGCCATCCAGCTGTGGTGATTGCCAGGTGAACCAATACTGATAAGCAGGCGCACCGCCGATCTGTGACTTTAGCCTGATCATGCGCTCCACATTATTTCGCTGGGCAAGGCCTGCGACACCGTAAGATAAGGTGCGGATTGATTTGCCTGGGTTGGCGGCCTTCATGGCGTCTACCAACCGGTTCGCTTTATCTGGACCGTAGATCTTAGCCAAGGTGCCGCGCCATTCCGCCTCGCTGGGATTGGAATGATAGCTGTAACCTTCTTCGCTGACGGAACCGATGATCAGCGGAATGTCTTTGGACAGTTCAGGCGCTTCGTCATGGAAGGGACGCATCGGCACGACGCGGCCATCCATGGTCGGCGCCCAACCCGCACGCCGAATCGCGCCGGGGCCAAAGAACGGACCCGGCGGCAAGTTGGAATTGACCTTGGCAATGGCGGCTTGGCCGGCCGCATAGAGCTTTGACCATTCCGTCTGTTGCAGGCCAGCGATGTCGTTGGGCCTCAGCCCGAGCTCCATCATCAACTGCCGCGCAAGCGCCCGTGACTGCTCTGCGTCAGCAAAGTTGCCACCTCCGCCCGATTGCACAGCCGCGCGATGGAAAAGACCCTTGGCGGAAGGCATGCCCATTAGGCAAGTCACTTTCGAGCCACCACCAGACTGCCCGTAGATCATCACGCGGTCAGGATCGCCGCCGAAATTGGCTATGTTGTCCTTGATCCAGCGCAACGCCGCCACCAAGTCCGTCATGCCGACATTCGCGGATTCCGCGTAAGCCGGTCCGCCAATTTCCGCAACGTCCAGAAAGCCAAGCACATTAAGCCGGTGGTTGACCGACACTTGAACAACATTGTGATGTCGGGCCATCTGCGCGCCCTCATGCGAGGGCAGCTCATAGGCCGAACCGAAGGAAAATCCGCCGCCGTGAAAATAGACCATCACTGGCCGCTTTCCCGTAAGGCCAGGCGTCCAGATGTTAAGCTTCAACATGTCTTCGCCAAGATAGCCATCGTCCCAGTCAAACAGGAACGATGTCTCAATGGCTTTGAAGTCGTGGAGGGTTTGGGGACAGTTGGGCCCGTAGATTAATGTATGACGTTCATCCTCCCATGGGATTGGTGGCTTGGCAGGAAGCCACCGATTTGCGCCACCGGTATCTTGGCCATAAGGCACACCTTTGAAAGTGAAGACGCCTCCATCAACGAAACCGCGGACTTTGCCGTATTGTGTGCTTGCGACTGCAGATTTGGGCGTACTGCAGTTACCAGGATCCTGATGAGCGCTGACTTTCGTGCTATCCGCCGCTTGAGCGTCTCCTGCTAGCGAGGCCAAAGTTTGACTCGCAGAAAGAAATAAAGCCGCGCGACGCGTGAAAGAAAAGCTGCAGGGCATGAGACGGATCCTTTCCCGATGATTTTTGCGCCACCTTAGACCTCTTATCGAACAAGAAAAGATATTGTCCGACAATAGCGCATGAAAATCGGGTGTCCGCGCTGAAGCGGGAGCACCAAGCTTTACAATGTTGATAGTGGGCTGAAGCCGAAATTGGCGAGTTTTCGATGCCAGCCGCGACAGCTGACCCGGCTTAGCGAAGCTCTCGACGAGCCCGAGAAAGAACGACTCGGATGAAACATCGGTTGGTTCGCACGTCTATTGGTTGCCCCCACTTGGTGTCTCAAGTGCCATTATGGTCACAGAAAAAAAGATAACGCTACCAAGCGCGCGGCCGCGAAAATGTCTTCTGCACTGAATGAGCTGCGAAAGAATCGTGTGAACGCAAAGGCTTACACATGACTCCGCAATCTCAGGAAGAAGGTTTAAAGTCAGCCAAGTTTCAAAAGCGGACAATTGTCCTACAAAAACGTTGTTGGACGCTACCAATTTTTCGGTACGTTTCGCCCAACCAAAAACTAAGCAAGACCATCAGGGGGTCCTATGAATACTGCAAAGTTCAACAAGATGGCGCTCATGTGCGCCGCAAGTGTCGTGGCTCTAACCGCCGCAGCACAAGCGCAAACTGAAAACGTCGAGCAGGTCACCGTTACCGGTTCGCGCGTCATTTCCGACATCACCCTGTCGCCCACGCCGCTCACGGTCGTGACGGCCGAGCAGTTGCAGGCCACGACACCCACCAATATTCCCGACGCCTTGAACAAGCTGCCCGACTTCATCGGCGGCTTCAACCCTCGCCGTCAGGGCAACGGCTCGGAGAACGGCAGCGCCAATACGCTGAACCTGCGCAATCTTGGGCAAGCCCGCACCCTGATCCTGCTGGATGGCCAACGGGTCGCTCCGTCCAACGCGGGCGGTACGGTGGATGTGGACTCGCTGCCGCAGATGCTGGTGAGCCGGGTTGACGTGGTGACCGGCGGCGCTTCGGCGGTTTATGGCTCCGATGCCGTGGCTGGCGTGGTCAATTTCATCCTCGACAAGAAATTCACCGGCTTCAAATACGACGTCAACGCCGGCATCTCGAAATATGGCGATGCCGCGGAACAGAAAATCGGTTTCGCCTGGGGCACCGACCTGTTCGGCGGAAAGGGGCATTACGAGGTGTCCGCGCGCTACTTCAACCAAGACATGGTCCCGATTGCCGCGCGTCCCTATGGTTACCAGAACCAGACCTGGGTTGAGACCGGTACCGGCAGCGCCGCGGCGCCATTTACCGACGTGCCCTTCGGCCGGCTTTTCAACCAATCCCTGAACGGCACAATCAATTGTGGCACCGGCTGTTCGCTGAACAATTACACTTTCGCCTCTGCCGGCAATATTCAGCCGATGACACACGGTATCCCCACCGCGACAGCAGGCGTAGAGTCGGGTGGCGACGGCGGTTATGCCAATCCCGCCGATACGACATTTCAATCCAGGCAGCGCCAGGCCGAATTCTTCAATCGCTTCAGTTATGACATCACGCCGGACATCAATGGCTATATCCAGGGCGGCTGGTCGGAGTCGTACGACTACTCCACCTGGACGCCGCTGACGGTCAGCTCGGCCGGCTCCCGCCCCAACAGCTTCTTCACCGACAATCCGTATCTCTCGCCCGCGACGCAAGCTGCGCTGACCGCGGCTGCCACGGCGGCCCGCCATTTCGTTCCGGCGCCGGTTTCTTTTACTCAGGTGGCCGGAAACATCACCAGCATCGCGCCAGCCGTAGCTCCGGGTACGCCCTACTTTTCTGCCCCGCATTATGTGAACACGGTCGACGGGCAGCATGCCAGAACCGCGCACGATATCTATGAAACCAGAGGTCTGAACCGGGTTTTGAGCCTGACAACAGGCCTGACCGGCAAGTTGAGATCCTTCGATTGGGATCTCTACTACAGCCATCAGGAAGCCCGGACGGATGTGAACGATCCCCAGAACACCAACAACGCTAGATATATGGCGGCGCAAGATGCCGTCATCGCGCCGGCTGGCACAACGGTCAATGGCGTGAATGTCGGTGGCACGATCCAGTGCTGGAGCGCAATCCAACCGCAATTTTCCGCCCTATATAAAGGCTGTGTGCCGATCAACCTGTTCGATCCGGTCAACGGCATTTCTCAGGACGCTTACAACTATATCAAGTCGGATACCTTCTGGGCCTTGACCCAGAAGCTGGACAATATTGGCGGCAGCATCTCCGGCGGCTTCGGCTTTGGCCTGCCCGCGGGCGAGATTACCGGCGCATTGTCGGCGGAGATGCGCTGGCGCACCTATGACCTGAAGAGCAATGCCCTCCCGACGGACTTTGTGAACTGCACTGGTTTGCGCATGTGCACAGTCAATGGCGGTGCCGCCCCCGCGCTGTGGACCCAGAATGTCAATGCGCCGGTCAGCGCTGATGACAATGTCTGGGAAACAGCCCTTGAGATCAATGTCCCCATCCTCAGGGACGTTCCCCTGGCCGAGGATCTGAACGCCGACATCGCTGGCCGCTACACCGACTACTCCATTTCCGGCGCGGCCGAGACCTGGAAGATTGGTGTCAATGACAAGATCAACGAAACCATCCGCCTTCGCGGCACCATGTCGTTCGATATTCGCGCGCCTAACCTCAACGACCTGTTCCAGCCGGTGGGTATTTCCTCGACCGGGTTCAACGACCTGTTGACCACCGGCAACAACAGCACCCAGCTGGTCACCAAGGGCAACGCTGGTCTGACGCCGGAGCTCGCGCATACCTATACGCTGGGCCTGGTGCTCACGCCGGAATTCCTGCCCGGCTTCAGCACCTCGCTTGACTATTATCAGACCCATATGTCCGATGCGATCACCGGCATCAGCTATCAGAGCGTGACGGTTCAGAATCTCTGCATCGGCAGTGCACCGGCCTACGACTCGCCCTTCTGCGCACTCGCCACCCGGCCTATCGCGCCGGGGCAGCCGGGCTTCACCTCGACCGCGAACTATCCGACGCAGATCTTCAACCAGCCGCAGAACAGCGCCAAGGTTCAGATGGAAGGCTGGAACTTCGAAGCGGATTACAACTTCGACTTCGCCGATGTGTGGAGCGTCATACCAGGTTCAGTGACCTTGCGGCACCTTGTGACCTACCAGCCCGTGCTGGAGACGCAGAACCTGCCCGGCACTGCCTTTAACTGGACGAACCAGCCCAAGACCCGCATGACCACCTTCATCGGTTACCAAGTTGGCGATTGGGGCTTCAATGTCCAGAACCAGTGGCTCTCCGGCGCGAAGAAGGCCACCGGCTTCGTCAACCAGAACTACACGACGCCGCGTCTGCACAGCTACAACGTGATGGACGTTACGATAGACCGCAGGTTCGACCTGTGGGGCGGTTCCTCCGATCTCTATTTCAACGTCCAGAATATCGGCAACACGCGTGCACCGCTTCGGGGGCAGAACGCGTCGGTGCCGGGGCTCTTCTATCCTGTGATCGGGCCCTACAGCGATATGGGCCGCTACTTCACGATCGGTCTGAAGGGTAACTTCTAGGATTGCTTGGATCAACACACCGGCGCCGCGCTGCAGCGCCGGTGTGTCATCCCGGTAGGGCGGCGCGTATGAGAAGAATGATATTGTTGGTGGCTTGCGCTCTGTTAGTCCCCGTCGGGGCCAGCGCCCAGTTGCCGGCCATGACATTCCCCTCCGATCCCTATACCGCCTCCAGCCCCTTGTCGCGAACGCATGTGCCCTTGGCCCAACGCATCGCGCATGGCGCGGGCCCCGATTATCCTTCGTTTCCTGCCGTCCATAACGGTTCTGGTCCCATGAATTTCATGGCGATGTTCGACGGGAGGGGAAATCGCACTGCCAAATTCAACCTTGGTGTAAACTTCCTGTTTCTCCATCGAGGTGTGCTGCCGCCTGGCGGAGGCATCGGGGAACATTTTCACAATTACTGTGAGGAAATGTTCGTCATCCTGGATGGCGAGGCTGAATTTTCCATCGACAGCCGCGCGTCGGTTTTGAAGGGCCCAGCCGGTGCTATTGCACGACTTGGCCATAGCCACGCTATCACCAACCAATCCAGCAAGCCGGTCCAGTGGATGAATATCAATGTCGGCCTGCTGCCGCGCTACTACGATGCTTGGAACTTGGATGACGGGAGGGTCGGTGCCCCGAAAGACCCGATTCCACAGTTCATTCATATGAATCTGGACAAGTCGCTCGACAAGCCCATGCCGAACTTCGAGGGCGGCAAGGGCACGGCGATGTATCATCGCGGCCTTGACCCCAGCGCTTTCTATACGACCTGGTCCTACGTGGATCACCTGCTGTTGCCACCCGGCGCCACCGCCGGCCCCGTGACCAAACCGGACATGGCTGAGGTCTATTATGTGATGAGTGGAGAGGGCACGGCGACCATTGACGGCGAGACCGTCGAGATCCGCACAGGAGATGCCGTTCCCGCGGCTCTGAACGAAAGCCGCAGCTTTGCCGCAACCGGCAGCAGCGCTCTCGAACTGATGGTGATCGGGGTGGCAAAAGATTTCGAGAGCAAGAAGGCGTATATGCTGAGTGCTGAAAACCGGCAGCGTACCGGCCGCCGCTGATGTGCGGCGCGGGAAATGCCTTGGTTTCGCGCGCCCAGGTCGTACGATCGACAACGATGTCCATATCTCGACGTATGGCGATTGCACGCTTGTTGGCTTTTGTTTGCTGCACCCTCGCTATCAGCTTGCCTCGTCAGGGTGCAGATGCCGCTGGCGCCGATGAGTGGAGCAACTACGGCCACGATCCGGGGAATATGCGGTATTCCCCGCTGAAGCAGGTCACGCCAGCCAATGTCGGTGCGCTTGCGCCGGTCTGGACCTTTCATATGCGGCCGGCAAGTCCGGATGTCGCGGCGGCAAATGTGCAGGCCGGTCCTCCGGATCGTTTCCGGCCAAACTCAAGTTATCTCGGGTCGGAGATGACGCCGCTGGTGGTCAGGGGATTGATGTTCCTGGCGACGCCTTACCGGCGGGTGGTGGCGCTGGACGCGACATCGGGCAAACAAGTCTGGGCCTATGACCTGCCGGGGTCTGATGCTTCGGCAAGCCGCGGTGTTTCCTATTGGTCCGGCCAGCGTGGTGCCAAGCCGCGGGTAATCGTTTCCACCCGCAACGGAAATGTGGTTGCCCTCGATGCCGCCACCGGCGAGCTTGTCAGAAGCTTTGGCAGCGAAGGGGTAATCAAACTCAAAACGCCGGAAGTGCTGAACGGCTTTCCCAAGGGCTTTTTCGGATTCTCCTCCCCGGTCCTTGTGCTGGGCAATATTATTGTCGCAGGAAGCCGGGTGCAGGAGGCCCCCACCCTTGGTCCCGCCGGCGATGTGCGCGGCTTCGACGTGCGCACCGGCAGGCTCTTGTGGACCTTCCATACCGTGCCCCGCGCCGGCGAAGCGGGGTTCGACACCTGGGAAGGCAACAGCGCCAAACAGCGCTCAGGGGTCAACGTGTGGACCACGGTCATTGGCGATGAAAAGCGGGGGATCGCCTATCTTCCGGTTGCGGCGCCGACCTTCGACCGCTGGGGCGCCGACCGCCATGGACAAAATCTCTTCAGCGACTCCATCGTCGCGGTGGATGCCAAGACAGGGAAGTATCTCTGGCACTTCCAGACCGTCCACCATGATATCTGGGACCTGGATCTGCCGAGCGTGACGTTGATAGAGGTGAGGCGGGCAGGAAAGGTCATTCCCGCCATCGCGGTCATGAACAAGACCTCGATCCTCTTCATGCTGGACCGGGTCACTGGCAAGCCCCTGTTCGACGTGAAGGAGGTGCCTGTCCCGACAGAGACCGATATTCCCGGCGAACAGCCCTGGCCGACCCAGCCCATCTCGGTGACGCCACCTTTGGCAAAAGTGACTTATGACCAGGGCGACGTGGCAGATGTCACGCCCGAGCTGAAGGCCTATTGCGACAATCTGATCGCAGACAAGCACGTTGTTGCATCGAAACTGTTTCAGCCGCTGCGGACAGATTCAGCGGTCGCCAGCTTTCCGGGCAGCCTGGGCGGCGTTGATTGGGGCGGAGCCGCTTTTGATCCCGGCCGAGGGCTGTTGATCGCGAACACCAACAATCTGGCAGCCCTGGCGACCATGGCCGCTCGTCCCGATGGCAGCTACGGCATGAAGGACGGATATCTCTATTTCTGGAACCCCAAAACCCGCCAGCCTTGCAACGCTCCGCCCTGGGGGCAATTCAGCGCCGTGGACGTCAATACGGGAAAGATCAAATGGCAGGTGCCGCTCGGGGTCAGTGACGAGCTACCGGCCGATCGTCGCGACACGGGCCGGGTCAATCTGGGCAACCCGATGGTGACCGCCGGAGGCATCGCATTTATCGGCGCCACGGATGACAGCCGCTTTCGCGCCTTTGACACCACGACAGGCAAGCTGCTGTGGGAGATGAAGCTGCCGGCCACCGCGTCGACTGGCCCCATCAGCTATCGCGGAAAAGACGGCCGCCAGTACATCGCTGTCGTCGCCACAGGCGGAAACAATGCGGGTGTGCCGGCCACTGCCGACGACGTTATGGCCTTCGCCCTGCCTGACCACAAAGCGCGTTCGCACGATCTCAATTAGGTGGATTATGAAATCGGAAAAAGAGCAAGCCGTTTCGTCCCAACATTCTTCAACGGGTTCCGGTCCAATGGATCGCCGCCGCTTCATGGAAGGCGCCGCGCTGGTGGGGGCCGCCTTGGTTTTGGACGCGAGTATCTGGGGACCGGCGGCCGGGGCCCCGACTGGCGCTTCGACAGATTCTCGCCTGCCTGACGGAACCGAGTTTGTCAGCTGGGAGCAGCCGCTAACCTTCTCGAAGACCTATTATGTCGACAACACCGCGCCCAATGCCGATGACAATGGCCCCGGCGACAAGGCGCGGCCTTTCCGCACTATCAGCAAGGCTGCCCAGCTGCTGCAGCCCGGCGAACGCGTGATGATCGCGGCCGGCACCTATCGGGAATGTGTCCGTCCGGCACGCGGCGGCATAGGTCCCGCCCAAATGATCAGCTATGAGGCCGCCCCCGGCGCGAAGGTCTTCATCAAGGGCTCTGAAATACTGAAAGACGGTTGGCAAGAGGAGAAGGTTTCGGAACGCTTCAATGCCCCTCCCGGCACCGGTATCACCGCTTGGCGCCATGAGCTGACCAACGCGCTGTTTCCCGACGCCTACAACCCCTTCGCGCTGCCCAGCATCATGGGAAGCTGGGGGTGGCTGGATACGCGGATCGTCGATATGGGCCCGTATCTGCGTCGGCGCGGCCTGGTATTTGTGGACGGCAAGCCGTTGGAGCCGATGGAACAGCTTCGCGAGCTGGCAATGGCAAAATTGCCGCCGGTCCCGGACTTCACGAAACCGCCAGCGCCGTTGCTTGGCATGCCCCCGCGCCGGCGCGGTGCGCCGGTCATGCAGGAAATCGGCGGATCGCCGGACGCGCGCTTTTCGGTGGATGACTCGGGAACGGCGATCCATGTCCGCTTGGCGTCAGGCACGCCTGCCGATCATATGATCGAGGTTACAACCCGGCAGCACACCTTCATCCCGGCGCACAGCGGCATCAGCTATATCCGGGTGAAGGGGATCACCTTCCAGCATGCGGGCAATCCTTATCCCTTCCCGCAATACGGCATGGTCTCGCTCGCCGGTGGCGATCACTGGATCCTGGAAGACAACACATTCGAATGGGCCAACGGAGGTGGAATCGATATCGGCAGCGACGGTAACAGCGCGGGCGCGGCGAACCCCGGCGCGTCGCAAATCCTGCGCCGCAACACCTTCCGGTATTGCGGGATCGAGGGTATCGGCGGAATGGGAACCTCCAATACCCTAGTGGAAGACAATCTGATCGAATGGTGCGGCTGGGCCGACGCTGAACGGGGCTGGGAGGCGGCCGGCGCGAAATTCCACCGCGCGAAGAACATGATGTTCCGCCGCAATGTGATACGGCACATGCGCCATGCCAACGCCGCCTGGTGGGACGTCGATAACGTCAACTGCCGTATCACCAAGAACATTTTCGCCGACGTGTTGACGGTCGGCGCTGCGGTCCACATGGAGATGAACCCGGGGCAGAACTCGCTCGACAACAATATCATATGGGATGTTCGCAATGCCGAGCCCGGTACGCCCGGACAGCGCGGTTGCGCGGGGTCGGGCATTTTCGACAATGCCACAGACAATCTGATCATTGCGCAGAACTTGATCGGCCGTTGCGACAATGCTGGGATTTTCGCCATCATCCGGCAAGACCGCAATATCAAGATCCACGCGTCCGGCAACAATGTCGCCAACAACGTCTTCGTCAAATGCAAATCCGCTATCAACTTCCTCAATACGGACAATCGGGCGGATGGAAATGTCTATGTCGATATGCCCGACCAGTTTTTGGGCCTGTTCGAAGGCACTCCGCCGCCAGACTATGACCCGAACGCCTGGACCCACATCAAATTCTACGACCTCGCGGCCTGGCGCGCGCTGAAAGGCTGGGACAAGAATTCCGTGATCGCCGATGCCCAGATCGCCTTCAATCCCGACACACTGGAGCTCACCATCACGAGCAGCAAGCCATTCCCCCAGGTGGGCGCGGTCAACCAGATACAGAGCGATTTGTTGGGCAAGGCAACGGGACCAAGCAGGGCTGCAGGCCCGCTGGCAAAACCGGGAACCAAGGGCGCCTGGAAGCTGGACCCGCGGTTGCTGACCTGAATTCATCAACAGCGATTGCGGAGCCAGGAAAGCGGACACCAAGCGAACGGGGAAATCATGCTGAGCCGTACCAGAGCTGTCTTTCTCGGGCTTTTGCTTGTCATGCCGCTAAAGGCGTCGGCGCAGCCCGGCACGCTCCCGGCGGTGCCGCTGAATCCCCCACCGAACGCCCCCTGGTTCGACACCAACCTGTCGGTCGCGCGGCGCGCCGAGGCGCTGGTTTCCCAGATGACCCTGGAAGAGAAGGGCAAGCAGCTCGTCAATCGGGCGAGCGCGATCCCGCGGTTGGGCGTACCGGCTTATAATTGGTGGAGTGAGGCGCTGCATGGCGTTGCCATACCCGGCGCCACCACCGTTTTTCCGGAGCCGGTAGGCCTGGCTGCCAGCTTTGATCCAGCCCTGGTGCATGAAATGGCGGTTGCGATCTCGACCGAGGCGCGCGTCCGCTACAACAGGGAGCGGCGCGAGGGTCTTTACGCCGGGCTCGATTTCTGGTCGCCCAATATCAACATCTTCCGCGATCCGCGCTGGGGCCGTGGCCAGGAGACCTATGGCGAAGACCCCTTCCTGACCGCGCAGTTCGGTGTCGCCTTTATCACCGGCCTGCAAGGTGACGATTCCGAACACCCCCGCACCATCGCGACTCCGAAACATTTTGCGGTGCATTCCGGACCGGAGCCGACCCGCCACACCATGGACGTGGCCGTCAGCAAACACGACCAGATCGATACCTATACGCCGGCTTTCCGTGCCGCCATCGTAGATGGCAAGGCCGGATCGCTGATGTGCGCCTATAACCGGGTCAATGGCCAGCCTGCCTGCGCCAGCGATTTTCTGTTGAGCGATCTTTTGCGCAACGCCTGGGATTTCAAAGGCTATGTCACTTCGGATTGCGGCGCAATTCGGGATATCTATGAAGGGCATCACTTCACCAAAAGCTTAGCGGAGGCGGCGGCGGTGTCGCTCAAGCACGGCGTGGATACCGATTGCGCTGATTTCGGAGAGGGACCGATAGCAGGGGCCAAGGCCTATTCCGATGCCGTATCGCAGGGTCTGGTGCCGCAATCGATGATGGATCAGTCGCTCACGCGGCTATTCGAGGCCCGTATCCGCATGGGCATGTTCGATCCGCCCGAGGCGTCGCCGTATTTCGCCATCCCTGACAGCGAGATGGATTCGCCGACGCACCGCGCGCTGGCGCTGCGCGCCGCGCGCGAAAGCATGGTGCTGTTGAAAAATGATGGGCTGCTGCCGCTGAAAAAATCCGTGAAGCACATCCTGGTCGTCGGTCCCTTGGCGGACCAAGTGCCGGTGCTGTTGGGCAACTATAATGGCCAGCCCAGTCATGCGGTGACGGCGCTGGATGGCATCAAGGCCGCCTTTCCCGACGCCAGCGTGACCTTCCAGCCGGGCACGAACTTCTTGCGCCTGGCGGACGCGGTCCCGGGGTCGGCGCTGAAGACACCGGATGGCCAGCCGGGAGTGAAGGCAGAATATTTCGCTTCGAGCGATTTGTCGGGCATGCCGCTTCTCACCAAGGTTTATGCGCGGCTGGACTTCTCCATACGAGGATCGGGGCTGGGCCGGGCCATCGAGGCGCAGGGCGCCAAGTCTTCACGCTTCAGCGGCACGCTGACCCCGGAGCAGGGTGGCACCTATGAAATCGGCCTGGGAACGCCGGATACGAAGTTGTGGCTGGATGACAAGCTGATCGTCGACAATACAGTGAACCAGGACACGCAGCGCGGTCCGAAGACCATAGAAATGCCGCTGCAAAAGGATCACGCTTATACCTTGCGTATCGAGCAGACGCCCAGCATCGGCACTCCGGTGCGTCTGGTCTGGCGGCATGTCATCGCCGATCCCCGGGCGGATGCGGTCAAAGCGGCAAAGGATGCCGATGTCGTAATCGCGATCGTCGGCATTACCTCTCAGCTGGAAGGGGAGGAGATGAATGTCAATCTGCCGGGTTTCAAGGGCGGCGACCGCACCAGCCTTGACCTGCCCAAAGACGAGGAAGACTTGCTGAGGACGATGAAAGCCACGGGCAGGAAGATGGCCGTGGTGTTGATGAATGGCTCGGCGCTGGGCGTAAATTGGGCGGCAAAGAATGCGGACACCATCCTTGACGCATGGTACTCGGGCGAGGAGGGCGGCAATGCCATCGGTCAGACATTGGCTGGCGACAATAATCCATCGGGGCATCTGCCTGTCACCTTTTACACCGGAGTGGATCAACTTCCGCCCTTTGACGATTATTCCATGGCCAATCGCACCTATCGTTATTTCATTGGCAAGCCGCTTTATCCCTTCGGCCATGGCCTAAGCTATACCCGCTTCTCCTACAGCGAACTGAAAATGGTGCCATCGCTCAAGGCCGGCGATCCGCTTGGCGTGGACGTGACGGTGAAGAATGTCGGCACCCGCTATGGCGAAGCCGTGCCCCAGCTCTATCTGGGCTTCCCTGGCGCGGCTGGGCAACCCATCCGTGCCTTGCGCGGAATCGGGCGGGTGGCCTTGCAGGCCGGCGAAAGCCGCAAGGTGCATTTCGAATTGAACGACAGGGATTTATCAAGTGTGACGGTCGCTGGCGATCGCATCGTTGCGCCTGGCGCCTATCGGATCACCGTGGGCGAAGGCCAGCCGGGCACTGGTGCGGCGATCGTACAGGGACAGCTTGTTGTCAGCGGGATGGCGGCGCTGCCGCAATGATTTTCGGAGGAAGAAAATGAAACGGATCACGCGGCGCAATTGCATGGCGGTGGCGCTCGGCGGCGCCGCCGTTATGGTCGCTGGCCAAGCCCAGGCGGCAGTGGCCGGCTCCGACCCCCAGTCCCTGGCCGGCCTTGCCCGTGCCAGGGGGCTCACAGGTTTCGGTAGCGCCATAGGCGGCGTGGGCCGGCCGGGCAGCGCCTTCAGCGATCTTGGGGCACGCCGGATCCAACTGCGTGAATGCAATATTCTGGTGCCAGAGAATGAGCTTAAATGGACGGCGGTACGGCCCCACCGCAAGGATTTCGATTTCTCCGGAGCCGATGCCCTGGTCGATTGGGCCGAGCAGAATGGCATGAAGATACGCGGCCATAATCTTTTGTGGCTGCGCCCCGACCGCAATTCCGACTGGCTCAACAATTACGATTTCGGCGGCCGTCCTGGCACAGAGGCGGAACGGCTTCTGCGAGAACACGTCACCACTGTATGCAAGCGCTACGGCAATCGCATTTTCACCTGGGACGTCGTCAATGAGGCGATCGATCCTGTCACAGGCCGGATGCGCGATATGGTGTTCAGCCGCCATCTGGGCGATGACTGCATGGATATCGTCTTCGATGCCGCCCGGAAGGCCGCGCCGCAGGCATCCTTGGTTTACAACGACTTCATGACTTGGGGCGACAACAGTGCCCGCCACCGCGAAGGTGTACTCAAGCTTCTGGACCGCATGAAAAGCCGCAAGGTCCCGGTGGACGCACTGGGGGTGCAAAGCCATATCGGCGCCGGCGAAATCGGTAATGTCAAAGGCACCATGACGTTCGATGCCCGTGAGGAAAGAGATTGGAAGAACTTCATGGACGCGGCGACCGCGCTTTATCCGCGCCTGCAGATAACCGAATTTGACGTCAGCGAGATGGGCACCCCCGCCGACATTCCTGAGCGGGATCGCATCATTGCCGATCTGGCGCGGCGGTATCTCGACATGATGCTTCGCTATCCGGGACTGGATCTTATGATGTGCTGGGGGATGCTGGATCATCATTCTTGGCTTCAATCACGCACTCGCCGCGCCGATGGCATGTTAAAGCGGGGATGTCCCTATGATCCCAACTACCAGCCCAAACCTCTGCGCCAGGCCATCGCCGACGCCTTCCGTAACGCACCGATCCGCCGATAAAGTGCGGTGGCGCCGCGGCGTGCACGACGCTGGGATGGTCATTTCAGCCTGCGTGATGATCCCAAGGCGCGCTCCGTGGGCGGCGCGGTCAGGCCGATGCTTTTTGGACAGAGAAATACATCGATGAAGTCATAAGGGGAGGCCGCTATGAAAGCGTTCACTTTTTTCACCGCCTTGCCTGCCACCGCTGCCAGCGCATTGCCGATCCCGGCGACCGCACAAGCATCTGCCAGCGAGCTCGACAGCCATATCGATGCGGCCAAGAAGGCCGCGGGGCTGGATTACCGCGCCACCTTCGTCAATCTGTGCTTTCCCACACCCTTCCCAGGCGGTTCACGGGGCGCGGCAGCACTGCTCACGCCGCGGCCGGCGCCCGAACGCGGCACCTGGTACGCCTCACCTTATCAAGTATTCGACAATCTCTACTGGCTGGGCACGCGTCAGCATTCGTCTTGGGCGCTGAAGACCAGCGCAGGCCTCATTGTCATTGACACCAACTTCGCCTGGGCTACGCAGCCGGAAATTCTGGACGGCCTGGCCAAGCTGAAGCTGGACCCTAAGGACATCAAATACGTCATCCTCAGCCACGCTCATGGGGATCATGACCAGGGTGTCGCGACCCTGCAAAGCAAGTTCGGCGCCAAGGTGGTCATGGGCGGTCCTGATTGGGATACCACGCTGAAGCGGGCGCCCGACGTGGCCGGGGGGGTGCCAAAGCGCGGACCAGGCGACATTTCTGTAGGACCGGAAGGCACCAAGGTGACGTTGGGCGACACTACGGTGGACGTCATCTTCACACCCGGGCACACGCCGGGGACCCTGTCTTATGTCTTTCCCGTCAAGGACGCGGGCAAGACAGTGATGGTGGCCTATTCGGGCGGCACTCTCACGGGCGCCTTTGGCACTGACGGTAGGCGCTGGGACGAATATATAGACTCTCAAAAGCGTATGGCCCAGGCGGCCGCAGCTGCTGGCGCCTCGGTGATCCTTTCCAATCACAGCGAGTATGACAATGCCTATACCAAAGCGCGGCTCGTTGGTGTGAAACGCGAAGTCGGAGAAGACAATCCTTTCATTGTCGGGCAACAGAGCGTGCAGAACTACTTCACCGTGATGGAGGAATGCGCCACCGCATCCAAGCTGCGCAACGCCGCGAAATAGTTTGAACGGTTCGCCAGCCGTCACGCGCTCAAGGAGAAACTCATGAGACTATGGAATCGTCGCCGTATGCTGTCCCACTTGGGCGGAGCCGCCAGCGTGACTTTGTGGCCGACGCCTTGGGCCGACGCGCTGGGGCTTGGCGCCGACAAGATCAAGGTGGTCCGCTACTTCACCAGTGCCGGCGACGCCCAGGGCCGTCAGGGCCAGCCAATGGTCAATCAGTCCGCCAATGTGGTGATCATCGAAACCGAGAGCGGCCTCAAGGGTATCGGCGAGGGTGGCGAGCCCCGCACTATGGAAGAATGTGCTGCAATGCTGATTGGGCAAGATCCCTTTCGCATTGAAAACATGTGGCAGCGTATGATGCGGGGCTATTTCTATCCGGCGGGGCGAGAGAAGATTCATTCCCTAGGTGCGCTGGACCTTGCGCCGTGGGACCTCAAGGGCAAGGCGGCAGGCTGGCCGGTATGGCAATTGCTGGGCGGCAAGTCGCGCGACTATGTCGAGCTCTATGCGACCGCCTATCCTCGGCCCACGCCTAGCGCGACTATCTCCGACACAGCGCGTGCCTGCCGCGATGCAGGCTTTCGTGTCTATCGCAGCGCCGCCGATATCGGCGGGGGGCGCGAGGTAGATCGTTTCGCTCTGGTCCGGCGGATGTTTGAAGACTGCGTCGCCATGCAAAAAGCCGCGGGGGATGGCGGCTGGGCGATGGATTTCCATACCGAACTGGATCCGCCCGACGCCATGCGGTTGTGTCAGATGATCGAGGAGGCCAAGCTTGCCCCCTATTTTTGTGAAGACCTGATCCGCAGTGAAAATGTCGACGCCTACCAGGTCATGCGCCAGCGCACCAAGCTTCCGATCGCCGTGGGTGAGCAGTTTGGCTACAAGTGGGATGTCAATACGCTGATCGAGCGCCAGCTGATCGACTATGCCCGCGTCACCCTGCCGAATGTCGGCGGCATCAGCGAGTTCATGAAGATCGTTGCCATGGCCGAGACCCATTATGTCGGCATGATCCCGCATTTCACCGGCCCGATTGCGGAGGCAGCCTTGGTCAACTGCTTGACGGCCACTTCCGTGCCGGCGCTGATGGAAATGCTGGGCGACGGCAGGCGCACCTGGCCTCACTTGCCCAAGGTCTATGACTTTAAAGACGGCAAGCTCTGGCCTAATCAGCGCCCGGGTTTGGGAGTAGAGGTGGATCTGAGCAAGCTGACAAAGATTGGCGAATACGCGACCTACCGAGCCGGCATGCTGCTCAATCACCGGCCCGACGGTTCGTTTACCAACTGGTAGATATGCCACTACGATGACGTCTAAGCTGATTGGCATTGGCATTCCGTCCGTCGGCAATACCGTCGTCCCGGAGGTACTGGCTGGAGCAAATGCGGTTTTGGAAGGCGCTGGCTTCCAGCCGGTTATTGGCGTGTCCAACTAAGCCACAACGAGAGGAAGAACTTATCGAATTCTTTTTGAGCTGGCGGCTTGCAGGCATACTGCTCGCCGGCCTTGAACATACCAACCGCGCCAAAACTCTGCTCAAGGGAAGCCGTATTCGTTTGGTTGAGCTACTCGATACGGACGAAGAAGGTGTCGACATTGTTGTCGGTTCCTCACTGCGGCGGGCCGGAAGAGCATCGAACACCTTTTGGGACATGGTTATCGCCGAATCGGCTACGTTGGCCACGACATAAAATTGATGTCGCGCTGGAAAGCGCCTCCGGGGTTTCCAGGCGCAAGGCCGACACTACGCAAAATTCGCCAGGTCGCACTTCGGCGGACCCGTCCTCCGCGAAGTGTTACCGCTAAGTCTTTGAAATTTCTTTCATAGAATGTCCGGGCCTGGGCGCGTTCCCCGCTCTGCTACCCGCCCGCCGGTGAAAATGCAGATCCGACCGGATAGGACGCTACGGTGCAAATCGCTCTGCAACCGCCTTTGCATGCGCGATTAGACCCACATCCTCGGCCTGTGCCCAACTCTGCAGGAGCTCTGAGTAGCTACAGTACCGGAAATCGACCTCGCCGCCCGCGGTCCTCGCGGCGAATTCGCCGATTTCATCAAGGTGGCACTGCAGCGATGCAGCCGGTATGGGGGGGCCATCTGGCCATGCGGACGGTTCAGCAAACAAATAGAATAGGACAGGGCGTTTACCGGCGTAGGCCTTGCCGGGCTGGACTGAGGTTCGGAGGCCAAAGGCATGTTTGATGAGCTGTGCTGCATCCAGGTGCCTGAAAAGCAATTTGCCATTTTTGAGATCATCACGAACTTGTTCGTAACGGCCCATCTTGGCTCCCCAGAGAGGTCGCCAATAGGCGTCCGACAAATCCGCACTGGAATGCGACCGGAAGGGCTCATAGCGCTTCGATTCAATTCCTATAACCGATGCTTTAGTTTCCGCAACCGCGTCTAGGCAGGGATGCCTGCCCCCGCTCCAGGGGAATCGAACCAGCATTTCCAGGGTGAGGGCGACCACCGGCCACCCGAGGTCGCCACAGCCCGGTAACGGCGGAAGCACCTGAGGACGTCGCAGAAAATAGCCAAATGTGTTTGCGACGAGTGCTGATGACGATTCAGCGCTGAGTATCTTGCCGCTGGCTATCTCGTTGCCGGGTGCCCTCGCATATGCAGCAGTGATGAGATCGACCGGCAGCCCCGGAAGCCAGGTTAATTGAGCCATGACACCATCCGAAAATCGAGGGGGGCGCTAAATCTGGGTTGCCGAGGTGACTTTTGCCTTCACCTCTTCAACAATATTCTGCAACCCGGCCCACATCTCTTGTTTGCCAAGTTCGGCGAGGGGCACTGCCGGCCATCCTGTCGCTTTCGTTGTGGTAATGGCTTGGCCGGGAAGGGCCTTGAAGCGCGCAAGAAGGGCGAGCCGGGTCTCTTCGCTATTGTAGGCCGGCGTTTCTTTGAGATATTGAAGCGAGCATTCGAATTTTGCGGTGCTGCGCCTTACAAAAAACGGCCAAGCGCGCTTTCCATCAGGACGGGGTAACCAAGCGTACATAGCATCCTGAGAGTCGGTCATGCCGACCTCAAATCCTTCTGCTCGCAGCCACCCGAGCGATTTAACAGCCATTGCGGCAGCCATTTCACCTTTGGTTTCTCGTAAGCTCGCAATCCAGCTTTCCTCTTCCAGCGGCGGCTTGGCGGGGTTGATCGCTTTCGACGTCGCGGCCCGTTCAGTTGCTCCCACGAGCCTCGGCGCCAAAAGGCGCAGACCATTTGCTCCAGTGAAATGTTCGACCTCTATCGCGAGAACTTCCGCAGGACGCATTTGCTCATTTAGGAACTCCACGATGCGGCGCAGCTCTTTCGGAATGCGATCGGCGACGAAAACCATGCGGATCCTGCCGGCGCGCAGATTTGCCTCAACCTTTCGCCAGAACGAGTCGGACTGCTCGTCCCCAAGGAAGTCTTTTAGCTGCTCTTCCGGCTGACTCCCGGCTTGCTGGACCGTGCGGGTGAACGACTCGACGATTTGCTCGATCGGCCAATAGGCAACACCATTCGCCGCGTAATCGAGCATTTGCGCCACGACTTCCCTGCGCGCTCGTGTGTCAGTGGCGCGTTTGACTTCCACCAGCACTGGAACACCTTCATTGTCTAGAAACAGATGGTCCAATGACCACCGTCCATTGCCGTCCAACTCTTCCGGCACAGGCGCTTCGCGCTTCACAAGAAGGAGACGACCCCGGGGGCCACTGGCGTAGCCAAGGAGCGCGGGGTGGTCGCCCAGTAGGGTCTGAAATAATTCCTCTGAATCATAGCCGCACTGTTCGAGCGCCGTCAGCGCATTCTGGCCATCGACCATAAAAACGGTTGAGCTCATTGATCCCCCAAACCAGCACGGAGGCTATGGGCGGGAATAGTCGGCCACAACCCGGCGCTGGGGAGTCGGTTAATCGGGGGGTAACCCCCGCGGCGACCGGGGGGTTAGGTTTGGGGGGATACCCCCCGGGGGCCGGGGGGTGGGGGTACCCCACAGGGGGGCCGGGGGGTGGGGGCGTACCCATAGCGACTGGGATGCCGCCGCCTTCTCGTGATCGACCAATAACGGGAAAAAGCCAAATTTCTCATCACGCGAGCATACAGGGCTGGTGGCCGTTTTTGGGCCTCGGGACGTGTCCGGACAGCGCTCGGACTTCGCGAGGGCAACCACCGCTGATCCTAGAGCTTCTCCTGCAAGGTGCATGTTTCACAACCTGGCTGACACGCTAATCGCTCCCGATAGAGTGCCGAAGCAGGTGGCGGGGATAGCGCCCGGATACCTATAGGCGAAGAAGCTCCGGCTGCGCATCAGCGAGCTTCCGGAGGCGCCCGGCGCTGTTCCCAATCTCCGCCGCCTAATCCGATCCGCAGACGACCTCTTTAGGGGGCCATGCGCCGAGCGAGCGCAGCAGGGTATCAGCCGTTTGTTCTGCTGCGCTTCCGGGCTCTGCTCGCACCCAGATTCCCCTCAATGCCCCCTCCATGCCCGGTTGTTGTGCGCCTTTGCGCAGGTGGGCTTCAATCAAGCTCAGCTTGAGAGAATCGTCGAGTGCACCGGTGAAAGGAGGCAGATGCTCGGTCATTGCAGAGCCACATTCTGAGCTGCCTTCCTGGATATTTTTTAAAGATGTTCTGGTTTGAGTATAATCACTGTCACTTTCCGTAGCAATTTCAATCCCATGCTTTGCCGCGTTGCGACTACTATTGGCGTCGGTTGCGACTGTATCGGCTGCCGGTGCGACTCCTCCGTCTTCCTCCAGCTTTGGATACACTACTCGATAGACTCGTCTCTTCCTGCTCGCTACGAACCGGTCATCCCGTACGATGTACCCGTCAGCAATGAGCAGATGAATCGCCCGAAAAACTGTGCTCCTGTCCAACTTACACTGCTCTGCCAGGGTCTCCACTGAGGCCCAACAGCCCTCTTTAGTGCGATTGATGAGCGAAAGATGATCCCGACTAGCGATGGCGACCAGAACTCTGTATTTGGAGAGCAACCCACGGTCGCGACAAGCGCTCTCCGGGAGCGCTCCAAAAAGCCGCACCCCCGGCTCGCGGCAGGTGAGTTCCTCCTTGCGGTTAAAGGCCATGGTTCGCCAGTCCCGACTCGACAAGCTTCCTGATGTCCGAATCTCGCCACGCCACAATGCGAGGCCCCAATGAGATGGATTTAGGAAAACGTCCCGATTTAATGCCGGCGTACCAAGTCGCCCTGCTCACCGGTATTACCTTGAGCACCTCCTTCAGGCGCAAAAGCCGCTCGCTGTCAGTCATCGTAAGCTCCCGTTAGACGGGAGACTGATTGATGCGAGGTCGCACTGCCCCGGAGGACGAAACCTTTGATTGTCGGAAAGCTATTGAATCGGCATCATTTTCCGTTTCTCACGCTGCCAGAACTTCGCGAGCCTAGGTACGAGTTTGCCCTCCGGGTCATCGAAAAGAGGCGCTAAGGCTGCAGCGGCGAATCGCGGAAAGGGAGATTTTTCGCTGGAAGGGAGTGCCCAAGCCTCGGCCCCGCCGACCATCTGAATGTAGAGATTGGCCAGCGCGTGCATGGCAGTCCGAAGGCTCCTCGTTGGGGGTCGGCCGCCCGTACTACCTCTCCGTCTCTTACCGGCGTCATCCTCGAGAATGTGATTGAACATGGTGTCTTCGCCCTCGGGCCATACACGATCCTGGGCGACGGCGGCCAGTATCCGCCCGACCTCATCTGTAAGGTAACGAAGGTCACCCATCGATAGCGCGGCGCCAGCGTGCGTTAGGACGCGCCTAACCTCGGCTAAGCTTGCTTCGTCATGCGCTGGGTAGGTGCTCATTCGAGTTGGCCAGGGAAAGACGACCAGCGAAACTCGGCCCAATAAATCGTGCCCAGTCTCCCATAAGGGCTCGCCGTTTGATGAATAGATCTCCACGCCTATAGGCGGCTTCCACCTTGCTCTCGATCGAATGGGCGAGCGCCATTTCTATTACGTCGTTCGAGAAGTTGGTCTCTTCCGCCGCCCAGTCCCTAAACGATGAGCGAAAGCCATGAGCGGTCACATCGAGGTTTGCTCGCTTTAGAACCTGCATCATCGCCATGTTTGACAGTGCCTTCGACCCGCTACGGCCCGGAAAGACGAAATGATTATTAGGTCCTGCGATACGTGCTTTGGCCAAGATAAAGCGGGCGTGGTCGGAGAGAGGCACCCGGTGCTCTCTGCCAGCCTTCATCCTTGCTCCCGGTATCGTCCATACGCCGTTGACCAAATCCATCTCTTGCCAACTCGCATAGATGACTTCACCGGTCCGAGCTGCAGTGAGAATCAGGAACCGTAGCGCCAGTTCGGCCAACGACCCGCCCTTTAAAGTCTCGAAAAAGCTTGGGAGCAAACTGTAATCCATGGCGCGGTGGTGCCGAACCGAACGCACCTTAGCCTTACGGGGCAAGGCATGGCTTAAGTTGGCTTTCCAGACGGCAGGGTTCTCACCCTCCCGCATCTTCCTCACTTTCGCCCAATCGAGTATCGCCTCGAGCCGGCCGCGGAGGCGACTAGCCGTTTCGGGACGTGCTAGCCAGATTGGTTCAAGAACCGAGAGCACGAGCCGGGCGTCAATCTTCGCAATCCCGACGTCCCCGATCTTCGGGTAAGCATATGTTGAGAGGGTATTTCGCCATTGCTGCCGGTGCTTTGGGTTCTTCCAAGCCGGCTCCTGGAGAGCGATGTAGGCTTCGGCGCATTCTTTGAACGAAGTTTGGCCCAGTTCGGCCAGGAGCCTCTGTTCTTTGGCTGCCCTCTTGGCTTCCAGAGGATCAATATCATCGACCCGTAGTCGGCGGCACTCGGCCGCCTTATTGCGGGCATCGGCGAGGGAAACGTCGGGGTAAGGGCCTAGGCCCATTACGCGCTCGCGCCTGCCGATTTTGTACCGAAAAATCCACGATCTGCTGCCGCTTCGGCTGACAAGAAGGTACAGGCCCCCGCCGTCGCCATATCGCCCGCATTCTTTGATCCTAGCGATGCTCATAGCCGTCAACGTGTTCATGGTTCAGCCATCCCACTACCCACTTCGCTACCCACTTCGCGCGGCAGATTGTGCTGGACTACGGAATCCTTGTCGAGACGCTGAATCCGACTAATGCCCGGATTTATTGGCCTATTCGTGTGCCTAACGGACAGTACTAGATGACGTCAGACGAAGATGATGGCGGATGGGGTGAGATTCGAACTCACGGTGGCGTTGCCGCCACGCCAGTTTTCAAGACTGGAGCCTTAAACCGCTCGGCCACCCATCCGTCCGGTTTTCCTTAGCTTTTGCCAAAGGTTACGGCAACCGCCGTTGAGTGCGGGCGCCGCTGCCGCTAGCTTTTTACGGTCACCCCGGACCGATTCCCTGATGAAGGTGTCTTTTCGCCTGTCTGCGACCGCTTTGGCCCTGTTGGCCGCAGCCTGTACCAGCACGCGCCCGCCGCCGCCTCCGCCGCCACCGCCGCCCGCTGTCACGGTGCCGCCCAGTGTCGGAGTGTACAAGGTCGGCCAGCCCTATCAGGTGGACAATATCTGGTACTACCCCCGCGAGCAGCCGGACTATGACGAGACCGGCATCGCCTCCTGGTACGGCCCGACTTTTTATGGCCACAACACTGCCAATGGCGAGCTATATGATGGCAATGCCCTGACAGCGGCCCACAAGACGCTGCCTATGCCGGTGAATGTCAGGGTTACCAATCTGGAGAACGGCAAGTCGCTGGTGGTGCGGGTCAATGATCGCGGCCCCTATGCCCGCGGCCGCATCATCGACCTGTCCAAGCGGGCTGCCGAACTGCTGGATGTGGTCGAGACTGGGACCGCCCGGGTGCGCGTTACCTATCTGGGCCGGGCCGATCTGAACGGCAAGCCGCCGTCAGAAACCCCGCCGGAGATCGCCAATGCCCTGCCGGCCGCGCCGACGGGGAAAGTGTCGACCGAGGCACTGAACATCGTGCCCGGCGCGACGGTGGCGCCGGAGCGCAAGATGGACCGGATGCCCACCGCCCCGATCCCGCCGCAACTGTTTGCCGAGAATCAGCCGACCGGCCAGGTCACCAGAGTTCCCGTGCCGCCCGCCACGCACCTTTACATCCAGCTGGGCGCCTTTTCGAAGGCCGAGAATGCCAGGGCGTTGCTGGCCCGGGTTGGGGGGGACCTGCGGATTTCCACTCTTCAACGGAATGGCCAGACTCTTTATAGAGTTCGCAGTGCGCCGCTGGCCTCGGTCGCCGATGCCGATGCCGCGCTTTCCCGGGTCACCGGCGCAGGCGCCAATGATGCCCACATTGTGGTGGACCAGTAACTTTCCGGAGACCTCATGCTTCGCCGCATTCTTGTGCTTCTGCCGCTGCTTCTGGCCCTTTGGGCGGGGAACCCGGCTCTTGCCGCCATAGACACCAGCGCGGAGCACGGTCTGCTCATGGATGCCGAGACCGGACAGGTGCTTTGGCAGAAAGATGGCATGACGCCGATGCCGCCGGCATCGATGTCCAAGCTGATGACCATCGATTTGCTGTTCCAGCGTATCAAGGATGGACGGGTGAAGCTGACCGACACCTTCCCGGTGTCGGAACGCGCCTGGCGCACCCAGGGCTCGAAGATGTTCGTCGAGCTGGGCTCGCGCATCCCGGTGGAATCCCTGATCCGCGGCATCATCATCCAGTCGGGCAATGATGCCTGTGTGGTGGTGGCCGAGGCCTTGGGCGGCACCGTTGAAGGCTTCGTGGACCTGATGAACAAACGGGCCAAGCAGCTCGGCCTTTCCCAGTCCACCTTCGTCAATCCCGACGGGCTTCCCGACCCGCCGGGTCAGCTGATGAGCGCGCTCGACCTGGCCAAGCTGGCGCGGCACATCATCACCACCTATCCCGGCCTCTATCACTATTTCAGTGAGCGGGAGTTCGTCTGGCACAATATCCACCAGCCCAACCGCGACCTGGTGCTGGGCGCGCTGCCGGGCGCCGACGGGCTCAAGACCGGGCACACGGACGCAGCCGGCTACGGTATTACCATTTCGGCCAAGCGCGGGGACCAGCGCCTCATCCTGGTTCTGAACGGATTGCGCTATCCCCAATACCACAATGATTATTTCCCCAATATCAAACGCGCCGAGGAAGCCGGCCGGGTGATGGAAATGGCCTTCCGGGAGTTCCGCTCCTATCCCGTGCTGAAGACCAACCAGATTGCCGGGTCGGTGCCGGTGGCGGAGGGCAGCAAGCCGACGGTGGCGGTGACGGCCGCCAAGGCCCTCAATGTCACGATGCAGGTGGATTCCCACTCCGGCATGAAGATCAACGTGAAGCCCTATCCGGGCCTGAAGGCGCCGGTCCATGTCGGCCAGAAGGTCGGTACCCTGACGATATCGGCGCCTGATTTTCCTGGCCTGACCGTGCCGGTCTATGCGGCCGAGGCGGTGGGCGAACTGGGGATGTTCAGCAAGGCGTGGAATTACGCCTGGCACTTCTGGAAAAAGTGAGCAGTCCGGTCACCACGGGGCGCTTCATCACGCTCGAAGGCGGCGAGGGCACCGGCAAGTCCACGCAGGTTCGCCGTCTTGCGGCCGCGCTGCAGGCCAGAGGCATCCAGACCCAGATCACGCGCGAGCCGGGCGGCGCACCGGGCGCGGAAGAAATCCGCAAGCTGATGGTGGAAGGCGAGCCCGGCCGCTGGAATGCCATCACCGAAACCTTGCTCGCTTATGCCGCCCGCGCCGATCATGTGGCGCGCACCATCGGCCCGGCGCTGACGGACGGCCGCTGGGTGATCTCGGACCGCTTCAGTGATTCAACCTTTGCTTATCAGGGCGTGGGGCGGGGCCTCGATCGCGAAACCATCCGGCGGATCGACAGCGCGGTGCTGGATGATTTCGCGCCCGACCTGACCTTGATCCTGGACCTGGATGTGACGATCGGCCTCGCCCGCGCCCACGCCCGGTTGCAAAATCAGTCCGGGTCGGAAAACCGGTTCGAAAAGTTCGGCGCCGATTTCCATGAAAGGCTGCGTCAGGCCTTTCTGGACATCGCGCGCCGCTTTCCCCAGCGCTGCCGGGTGATTGATGCCTCCGGCACCGAGGACGAGGTCGCGGAACAGATTTTCGCGGCGGTCAGCGCCCATTTTGACCTGTAGTATAAATCGCCATGGCCAAGCGTTCCGCCGAACCCAATGACAGCGACCGGATCGAGGGTTTCGATCACCCCCGCGAGACCTTCGCCCTGGTGGGGCAGGACGATGCCCTGCGCCGTGCCGCCGGCGCCTTGCGCTCCGGGCGGCCACCCAGCGCCTGGCTGATCACCGGCGCGCCCGGCGTGGGCAAGGCGACCCTGGCCTATCGCATTGCGCGGTATTTGCTGGCTTATGGCGCCACCGATGCGGGACCTGAGGACCTGTCGGTACCGGCCGATCATGTGGCCGCGCGCCAGGTAATGGCCCAGTCGCATCCGGGCCTGTTGGTGCTCAAGCGCGCCGTCAATCCCAAGACCGGCAAGCTGATGACGGTGTTGTCGGTGGATGAGATCCGGCGTCTGGCCGATTTCTTCGGCATGACGTCGGGCGCCGGCGGGTGGCGGGTCGCCATCATCGATACCGCCGACGACATGAACGACAATGCCGCCAATGCCCTGCTGAAGATGCTGGAGGAGCCGCCGGCCGGCGCCATGCTGCTGCTTCTTTCCAACACGCCGGGACGGTTGCTGCCCACCATCCGCTCGCGCTGCCAGCGGCTGGATCTGCGGCCGCTTGACGATGCCACGCTCGAGGACGCACTGAAGCGCACGCTGCCGGAGACGGGCGCTGCCGACCGTGCGTCGCTGACGCGGCTTTCCGGCGGCAGCATCGGCGCCGCCCTGACCCTGGCCACGGGCGATGGCGCGGCGCTGGCCGAGGAAGCCGACCGGTTAATCGACAACGCCCGTAGCCCCGATGTTCTGAAGCTGCTGGATCTGGGTGAGCGGTTGTGGCGCATCCGGGATGGTTTGGAACTGTTCGGCGGCTTTCTGCTGGAAAGCCTGTCGGCCCGCATCCGTCAGCGGGCGCGGAGCGGCGCCGGCAATCTCGAGCCCTGGATGGCGCTGCTGGCGCGGCTGGATGACGATTTCAGCCGTGCCGTGGGCCTGAATCTGGAGCCGCGACAGACCTTGCTGTCGGCGGCGCGCGATATCTCCCATGTGGCACAGGCGCGGACGCTCTGATGCCAAGCAACTATCTGGTCGACTCCCACTGCCATCTGGATTTTCCCGACTATGCGGGCAACGTGGATGCCGTGGTGGCGCGTGCCGAAGCTGCGGGTGTGGGTATCTGCCTTTCCATCGGCACCGAGCTGAAACGCTTTCCCGGTGTACGCGCGGTGGCGGAGAAATTCCCGCATGTCTGGTGCAGCGTCGGCGTGCATCCGCATGAATCCGAGAAAGAGCTGCTGGACGATGAAGCGGCGCTGATCGCCGAAGCGGCCCATCCCAAGGTCGCGGGCATCGGCGAGACCGGTCTGGACTATTACTACGAACATTCCCCCCGTGCGCCGCAGCAGAAGAATTTCCGTTCCCATATCGCGGCCGCCCGCACGCTCGGTCTGCCGGTGATCGTCCATACCCGTGATGCCGACGACGACACCATCGCGATTCTGGAAGACGAGATGGGCAAGGGCGCCTTCACCGGCGTGATCCATTGTTTCACCGGCACCCAAAGGCTGGCGGATGCGAGCCTGGCGCTGGGGCTTTATATTTCCGTTTCCGGCATCGCCACCTTCAAGAATTCGCAGGCCTTGCGCGACGTGATCAAGACCGTGCCGTTGGAGAAGCTGCTGGTGGAGACCGACGCGCCGTTCCTGGCGCCGGTGCCGCACCGGGGCAAGACCAATGAACCGGCCTTTGTCGTGCATACCGCCAAAATGCTGGCGGAGCTGAAGGGGATAAGCGAAGAAGAATTGGCTATGGCCACCACTGATAATTTTTTCCGGCTTTTCTCCAAGGTGCAGCGTCCCGCATGACGCTCGAAGTGCGGATTCTCGGCTGCGGTTCCTCTGGCGGCGTGCCGCGGCTGGGGGAGGGAACGCCTTATTGGGGCGCCTGCGATCCGGAAAACCCCAAGAATCGGCGTTCGCGCTGCTCCATCTTGGTGACGGACAAGACGCAAGCCGGCGAGACCCGCGTGCTGGTAGATACCGCACCCGACATGCGCGAGCAGCTTCTGGCGGCACGCATTGGCCGGCTGGATGGTGTGTTGATTACCCACGACCACGCCGACCAGTTGCATGGCATGGATGATTTGCGTGCCATCACGCTCAATATGAAGCGGCGGCTGAATCTGTGGAGCGATCGCAACGGCATTGCCGGCATCATGAGGAAATTCGCCTATTGCTTCGAGACACCGCCCGACAGCGACTATCCGCCCATCCTCAATGCCCATGAAATTCCCGAACCCTTCAGGGAATTCACGATTGAAGGTCATGGCGGCCCGGTGCCTGTCCTGGCCTTCGGCCAAAATCACGGCCGCATCCGCAGCCTGGGCTATCGCATCGGACCCTTGGCTTATTCACCCGATGTCGACGGGCTTGATGAAAAAGCCTTCTCGGCACTGGCAGGGGTAGAATGCTGGATCGTGGACGCGCTGCGCTACACACCCCATCCCTCCCACGCCCATTTGAGCCGCACCCTGGAATGGATCGAACGCGTAAAACCCAAACGCGCGGTCCTCACCAACATGCATGTGGACCTGGATTACGACAGGCTCCTCAGCGAACTGCCGCCCGGCGTCGAGCCCGCTTATGACGGAATGGTCCTGAGCTTCTAAGCCAGGCTGTTACTGCGTCCCGTTGGCGTCCTCGGCATAGTTGTGCTGCATGGTCGGGCTGCGGTTGAAAGCCAGCCGCGTATCCATTTGGCCCGGCGCCCAGCCGGCGCGGTGGAAGCGGCCCGGCAGCGCCAGAACCACATCGCCGGCCTGGCTGACGATCAGGCCCTTGCCCTCCATCTCATAGGCGATCTTGCCTTCCAGGATGAACCAGAACTCGTCATTGCCGATGTGGAAATGACCCTTGTTGGTGGCAGGCGGGATCGGCACGCCCATGCCGCGGATGATGGCGGCCTGGTTGTCATGGTCGCCCATGAACAGGCCGCCGCGCGGTCCGCCGGTGGGATATTTCTCGACGAAGTCCTTGAAGAAATCCATGTAAGGCTTGTTGACGCCGCTATAGGTGTCCATGCCGCCGCCGACCGGCTTTGTGGGATAGCTCACCTTGACATAGTGCTGGCCGTCCTTGGGCGGCGGCGGCGCGCCGAAATCGGCTTTGGTGCCCACCGGATAGGAGGGCAGGATGCCGCCACCACGCGTCACCTCGAAGCGTAGCGAGGGTTCACTGCCCACCGTCTCCATGCTGTAAGGCACGCGCAAGGGAACCTGCACCAGAAAGCCCTTCTTGGCGATGAACGGTTCCTGGCCCTTGATGGTGAAGCGTATCTGGCCGCCCCAGATAACCCAGCAGGTGCGATCGTCGCCGTAAAACTGCGTGCGGGTCTTCTCGCCCGGCCCCATGGATATCCACTTGGCGCTGTAGCGCTCCGTCTCGATCACATCCTCGGTCCAGTTCGCCTGGCCTTTGTGCTTGGCCATGACGTCGGACAGGCGGGTGATGGGTTTGTTGACTCCGGTATATTCCTGCATCTTGTCCGGCTTGGGCGCCCAGTCGAGATAGACCTTGCGATCCTGCGCGGTTGCCGGAATGGCCAGCAGGGCGAGGGCGCAGACGGCGAGCTTGGTGAGAGGCTTCATCATTCGTCTCCGCCTACTGCTTTCCGCCGGCGTCTTCGGCGAAATTGTGGAACAACAGAGGATTCACATTGAACGATAGCCGCGTGTCGGTCTGGCCGTTGGCCCAGCTGGCGCGATGAAAGCGCCCCGGCGGCACGAACACCACATCCCCCGCATCGGCGGTGAACAGCGGGGTACCCTCGATCAGATAGTCGCACTTGCCTTCCAGAATGAACCAGAACTCGTCATGGCCGATGTGGAAATGGCCCAGATTGGTCGGTGGCGGCGTGGGCACGCCCTTGCCGCGGATGATATTGGCCATGTTGGCCTCGTCGGCCATCACCAGATGGTCCTTGGGGTTCGCCACCGGATCGGCCGCCACGACGTCCTTGAAGAAGTCGCGATAGGGCCGGTTCACCGCATCATATTTGTCGGGCTGGGTCGGGGTGCTGATCTTCATGTAATGCTGGCCCGCCTTGTCGGCCGGCTTGGGCTCATCACCGGGATAGAGCGGCAGGATACCGGCATGGGTCACTTCAAAGCGCAGGCTCGGCTCATTGCCGATGGTCTCCATGGAATAGCGCACCCGCTGCGGCACCTGGACCAGAAAACCCTTGGTCGCCACGAAGGGCTGCTGGCCTTCGATGGTGAAGCGTATCTGGCCGCTCCACACCACCCAGAAGATGCGGTCATCGCCCCAATACATGGTCGGGCTTTTGTCGCCGGGCTGGGCCTGGATCCATTTGATGTCATAGCGCGGGGTCAGGATCACCTGTTCGCTCCAGCGCGCCTGACCCTTGTGTTTGGCCAACACCGCCGGCAGGCGCGTGACGGGCTTGTTGGTGCCGTACGGAACCAGCTTGTCGGGCTTGGGCGACCAGGCATACCAGGCGTCTTCCGCCAATGCCGGCGCAGCCAGCGCCACGATCAGCGCCGCGGCAAAGCCGAGCACACTTTTCCTCACCACAGGCATCAGATTCTGCTCCGGTCTTGTGATTTTGGGGCCCCACGCCCGCATCTTGCACGGCGCTTTCGTTCGCGCGCCGGGACAGGTTTTCACTTTTGCGGAAGGCTGTAAATCGGCGCTGATACCCATTCGCCAATCTTGCTGCGTCGCAACAGGAGACCCGAAAATGCCGCACAGGAAAGGGCGGGCTTTTTCCTTGACTTAGTGTCAGGCGCGCCCAAACGTCAGTTTGCTGTATCGAAGGATTTATCCGTCCATGGCCACGACATTGAAGCGGCGCCACTTCATGCTGGGCGCCGCGGCTGCCTCACTGGCGGCCGCCGGTCTGCACACCACCGAATTGTTCGGCAAGACCATCAAGCACAAGCCGCTTGACCCGGTGAATCCGGACATCCTGTTCGGCACCACCAGTTCCATCTGGGGCGGAGCAGGGGTCGGGGCCAAACAGACGCACGACACGCCCTGGGCGATCAAGCGCATCTCGGAAGTCGGCCTGCAAGGCATCGAGTTCTATGGCGACGGCATCGAACAGTACCGCGCCAACCCCAAGGAACTTGAAAAGCTGATGGATGCCGCGAACCTGACGTTCATCGGCGCCTCCAATGGCGAGAAGGGACAGTCCACGAACTTCATCGACGTGGATCAGATTCCCAAGACCATGGCCGACCATATCGCCTTCTGCCGTGATTTCCTGCAGCCGCTGGGCTGCGATCACTGGAAGATCAACATGGGCGCGCGCCCGGCCGGCGGTCCCAGTGAGGAGCAGCTCAAGCGGCTGGCGAACACGCTGAACGAATTGGGCGCCAAGACCATTGCTATGGGCGTGCGCCTGTCGCCGCATCCCCATATCTGGGGGCCCTTGGAGCGCGAAAAGGACATGCGCTGGGTGATGGACCACACCGATCCCAAATATGTCTGGATGACCGCCGATACCGGCCATCTGGTGCTCGGCGGTGGCGATCCGGTCCAGATCATCAGCGATTATTTTCCGCGCGTGTCCGAGATTCATCTCAAGGACACCTACGCCAAGTATCGCGGCAACACCCAGACCCCGACGCCGGAGATGCACAAGCAGGCATCGGTCTATCACAATCTCGGCGGCGGCGGCGTGGACTTCCCGGCCGTGTTCGAGGTGCTGCGCAAGCGGCACTTCAAGGGCTGGGCGATCTTCGACGTGGATGGCCCGCGCAAGGGCGACGACGGCTATGACGCGATCGGCGGCAACCGCGAGCTGGCGGTGGATGACTATATCTCGCACAACATCAATTACCTGCGCGATGTGCTGGGCGTGAAGCTGCCGCCTTATTCCACGTAACGCCGCGGCCAGCCAAAAGGAGACAGGTGCATGTCACGCCGTTCAACCGCTCTTGTGGCAAACATCGTCTGTGCCGCGATGCTGCTGGCGACGCCGGCTTTGGCCGCCCACTATGAGGGCGAGCTCGATCCCGCGCCATTCGATGCCACCACCAGGGCGATCCTGCTCGGCAGCATCGGCACCGTCAGCGCCACGCTCACCGGCAACACACTTGCCATTCACGGGGCCTTCTCGAACCTGACGTCCAACGCGACCGGCGGTTCGGTACGCATCGGCCTGGCCAAGGGCGTCCCGGGCGAGGCGATCGGCACCCTGATCGTGACCCACGGACAGGACGGTGATTTCTCCGGCATGGTGAAACTGTCTGCGGCCCAGCTCGCCGCGCTCAAGAGGCAGGCGCTTTATGTCCGCATCGACAGCGAGAAGGCCCCCGACGGCAATCTGCAGGGCTGGCTGGAAGAGACGGGAAACTGATATGACACGCACCGCAAGGATTCTCGCCGGCGGCGCTGCGCTGATCGCGCTTGCGGCCGGTTATGCCGCGACCGAAAAAGCGTCCGCGCAAGGACAAGGCGTCTTCACCCAGGCCCAGGCCGATGCCGGTCACACCGTCTATGCGGCGAGCTGCGCCGGCTGCCATCGTGCGAACCTGGCCGGCGGCGGCGATGCGCCGGCGCTGAGTGGTGCCGGTTTCAAATCGTCCTTCGGCAATCGCTCCACCAAGGATCTCTACGATTTCATCTTCAATTCCATGCCGGCGGGCGCGCCCAAGAGCCTGTCGGAGGCGCAATACACCGACGTCACCGCCTATCTGCTCTGGGCCAACGGCGCCAAGGTGGGCTCCACGGCTTTCAGCAAGAACACGGATGTGAAGATTTCCACCATCGCCAATGGCCAGACACCGTCGGCGGCGATTGCCGCGGCGCCGGGCGCCACCCTGGGCAAGATGGCGGCGATGGAAGCCCGCGCCGCGGCGGAAGCCGCGCCGCGGCCGCTGGGCCTGACCGTCAAAGGCACGGTCAAGAATTACGTGGACGTGACCGACGAGATGCTTACTCACCCGTCGGACGATGAATGGCTGATGTACCGCCGCAACTATGCGGGCTGGAGCTTCTCGCCGCTGAAGCAGATCACGCCCCAGAATGTGAAGACCCTGACCCTGAAATGGGCCTGGAACATGAATGAGGGCGGCGCCAGCCAGGTCACGCCCATCGTCCATGCCGGGGTGATGTTCCTTTCCAACACCTCCAACACCGTGCAGGCGTTGGACGCCCGCACCGGCGAGCTGATCTGGGAGAACCGTCTGGGCCCGATTTCCAAGGTCGCCTATGGCGGCACACGGAGCCTGGCGGTCTATCACGACAAGGTCTATGTCGCGACCACCGACGCCAAGATCCATGCGCTCGATGCCCGCACCGGCAAGGTCGTGTGGGAACAGATATTGGGCAATCCCAACAACTCCGCCACCGGCGGCGTGATGGTGATGCGCGGCAAGGTGTTAACCGGCATGACCGGCTGCGACAACTATTCGGAGAACAACTGCTATATCAGCGCCTTTGACGCCGACACCGGCAAGCCTGCCTGGCGCTTTCATACCACGGCGCTGGAAGGCGAGCCGGGCGGCGATACCTGGAACGGTTTGCCGAACCTGCTGCGCGGCGGCGGCGATACCTGGATCGCCGGCACCTACGATCCGGAGCTGAACACGACCTATTGGGGCGTGGCTCAGACCAAGCCCTGGTTCCGCGCCAGCCGCAAGAGCGGTAACGCCTCGACGCTCTATTCTTCGTCCACCCTGGCGCTCGATCCCGATACCGGCAAGCTGAAATGGTATTTCCAGCACGCGCCCGGCGAATCCCTTGACCTGGACGAGGTATTTGAGCGGGTATTGATCAATCACGGTGATCAGAAGACGCTGATGACCATCGGCAAGCCCGGCATCCTGTGGAAGCTGGATCGCGTCACCGGCAAGTTCATCGCCGCCAAGGAGACTGTGTTCCAGAACGTTTTCTCCAAGATTGACCAGAAAACCGGCGCGGTGACCTACCGCCAGGACATCATCGACCAGAAAACCGATCAGTGGCTTTCCTCATGCCCCGGCCCGGAAGGCGGTCATGACTGGCAGGCCACGTCTTACGACCAGCCTGACGATCTTCTGATCATTCCGCTCAGCCAGAGCTGCGTGATGATCCAGGGCCACGAAGTCGACATGAAGCTGGGTGGTGGCGGCACCGCAGGCTCGCAGAAATTCTTCTTTATGCCCGGCACCCACCAGAACATGGGCAAGCTTGCGGCCTATCGCACGTCGGACATGAAAGAGGTCTGGTCGTGGCAGCAGCGCTCGCCCTTCCTGACCGCGGTGCTCTCCACCGCCGGCGGCGTCGCCTTTGTCGGCGACTTCGATCGCCATCTGCAGGCGGTCGACGCGAAAACCGGCAAGGTGGTGTGGAAGATCCGCCTGGGTAACACCGTGCAGGGCTATCCCGTCAGTTTCAGCCTGGATGGCAAGCAGTATATCGCCGTGGCGTCGGGCCTTGGCGGCGGCAGCCCACAACAGAAGCCCAGCATGCTGCTGGACGAGGTGCATCGGGCTTCCACCGGCCATGTGCTCTACGTTTTCGGCCTGCCGGATTGACCTGTTGGCCTCAGGCGCGCGAGCATTAGGTGCGTTCGCGACCGGCAGGCATGACATGAGCGCATCAAGAACGGGCTTTCTGGCAGTCTGCGGGCTGCTCGCGGGAACAACCGCAGTATGGGCGGCATCGGTATCGCCCGATCTGGTCAAAGGATTGCGCCAGGGCGGCTATGTGCTGGTCATGCGTCATGCAAGTTCGCCGCCCATACCACCGGTCAGAAGCGCTGCCGATCCGGAAAATACCGGCCTGGAACGGCAGTTGGATGAGAAGGGGCGCAAATCGGCGGAAGCGATGGGACGCGCCTTCAAGTCTTTGCGCATCCCCGTCGGCGAGATTTTCTCCAGCCCCACTTATCGTGCCCAGGAAACGATAAAGCTGGCCGGCTTTGGCCTGCCAAAGCTCGTCGGCCAACTGGGCGACCAGGGTCACAGCATGGCGCGGCTGAACGGGCCGGGCCCCGCCGCCTGGCTGAAAACCAAGGTGGCGGAAATGCCCGCTGCGGGCCGTGACACCTTGATCGTAACCCATATGCCCAATATCGCGGCGGCCTTTGCCAATGACGCCGAGGGGCTTCAGGACGGCGAAACGCTGGTTTTCAAGCCGGACGGCCATGGCCACGCAACCTTGGTGGCCAAGGTCCCGATCCAGGACTGGGCGAACAGCGTTCCGTGATAGCGGCTGCCGCTCGCGCGTGCTCGCGGCGTTCGCCACTCTCCCGGGTCCACTGGACCTGCCCGCAAGACGTGGCTCACTTCCCGGGCATGAACATGTGCACGCTGACGATCACGAACTCGCCCTTGACGTCCTGGAACTGATGCGCGGTTTCCGCCGGCACCAGCAGGATGTCGCCCTTGGCCAGCGGGAATGACTTGTCGCTTCCCTCGATACCGGTGCCGGTGTCGGTGGTAGCACCGGGCCGCGGCGGCTGCACGCCGGTCAGATGCCCGCCCATCACCAAGGTGGCATTGCCCTGAATCACAGTGACCAGCTCGGCCTGCCCGTGATGCACGGTGGGCGGGGTCAAGCCGGTGCGGTACTCCAGCAGGACCCGATAGGGCCCATCCACGGCCACGGGCTGCACCGAATTGACGTTCGGCGATTTCTGCGCCGCCTTGGCCTTGGCGATCAGGGCCGGAATGTCGGTGCCGGCGGTGAACAGCTGCATCGGCGGCTGCGCCGGTTGGGCCAGGGCGGGCAGTGGGAGCAGGAGCAGGGCGGTTGTAAGCAGGGTTGTTTTCATTTTTCTTCCCTTGATGTCCTTACCCTGAGCTTGTCGAAGGGTGAGGAGCGAATTGCCGCAAGCAAACGAAATGATCCGGTGGACCATTTCGCGTGACGAACGCCGCGAGCTTAGGCGAGCGGCTGGCTTGCGCCTACTGCTTGGCCCCCGCTCTCGCATCGAAATTGTGCATGCCATAGGGCCTGGGATTGATGGCGATGCGGGTCGACATGCCGTTGCCGGCCCAGCTTGCCCGGTGCCAGCGTCCCTGCGGCGCATAGACCACATCACCGACATTGGCGGTGAATACCGGCATGCCTTCCATCTTGTAGTCGATGGTGCCCTCGGCGATCACCCAGAACTCGTTATAGTCGATGTGAAAATGGCCCTTGTTGCTGTCGGGCGGTGTCGGCACGCCATGGCCGCGGATCACATTCATGAAATTGGTGGTATCCGAGACGAAGGCGTGATCGCCGGGCGTGGCGGGGCGCTTCACGAAGTCGCCCCAGAAATCCAGGGACGGCTTGTTGTGTTCGTCATACTTGTCCGGCGGCGTGCGATAGCTGGCCAGCACGTAAGTCTTGCCTTTCGCGGTCGGCGCGGGGCCTGCGTCCTGCGGCCCACTGGCGGGATAAAGGGGCGTGCGGCCCGAGCGCACGACTTCCAACCTCACGCTGGGTTCGCTGCCCACCGTCTCCATCCAGTAGATGTTGCGGTAGGGCACCTGCACCAGCCAACCCTTGGACGCCACGATGGGCGCCTGGCCGTCGATATGGAACCGGATCTGGCCCGAGGCGACGTACCAGAAGATGCGGTCATCGGCCCAGAATTGCGGTTTGGTTTTCTGCCCCGCGCCCATGGAGATGTAGGTGGCGTCATAGTCCTGGTCATGGACGATAGGCTGCACCCAGTCCGTCTTGCCCTTGTGGGCATCCAGGATCTCGTTCAGCCGCCAGATGGGCTTGTTCGGCGCCTTCCAGGGCGTCAGCGGTACCGGCTTGGGCGACCAGCTGTACCAGATCTTCGCATCCGGCTGGGCCGCGGCCGGAACCAAAGCGGCCACGCCAAAGGCGCCCGCCAGGATAAAGCTGCGAAGTTTCATGCAATTGTCTCCCCAAGCCCATGTTCTAACTGGCGAAACAATGTCCGCTTTGTCCAGGCAAGACAACCGTCAACAGAACGAAAAGAACGAACAAATACCTGCCCGGGCCGGTGCCGAAAGGTGTAGTATCATGCGGTAACTTTCCCTCGGGAGAGTCTGATGAGGCGTTCTGTCCTGTTGCTGGGCGCCGTGCTGCTCGCGGCCGCGATCCCCAAGGCCGTGCATGCCCAGACCATCGTGTCCATGGGCAAAGGCTGGGCCCATGACTGTTTCGTTTATGCCAAGGCCGGGGTCGATCCCTATGACGGGGTCGAAGTCTGCAACCTGTCCATCGCCAACGAGGCGCTGACCGTCAAGGACCGCGCCGCCACTTATGACAATCGCGGCGTGATGCTGGATCAGCTCGGTCGGCTGGACAAGGCCGCCGATGATTTTCAGCGCAGCATGGCGCTGGATCCCAAGCTGGGTGATCCTCACGTCAATCTCGGTTCGGTGCTGATCAAGCAGAAGCGTTATGACGAGGCGCTGGAGAGCATCAACCGGGGCATCGAGCTGGGCGTCAGCTTTCCGCACATCGGCTATTACGATCGCGCCGTGGCCTATCAGCTGCTGGGCCGCTTCAAGGAGGCCTATTTCGACTACAAGAAAGTGCTGGAGCTGGAGCCGAATTTCACCCAGGCCAGCGAGCGGCTGAAGGATTTCGTCGTCACGCGCGTGCCGGCCAAAGCGCCAAGCTGATCTGAATCCGGCCGGCCGTACAGTTCCATGAAGGAGAGCAGGGGGCTTGAGAGAGTCCCCGCCCCGGCTTACGCTCTGATTCATGAGCCGAGCCGTGCGCGACAGCGAAGACGTGGCCGAACTCAAGGCGCTCTATGACCGCCTGGCGCTTGCCGTCGAACGGGCAGCCGCCACCATGCATATCCGTGGCCATGACTCGGAAGCCTTCGCCGTCGAAGACACCAAATGCGTCGCGCTCTGGGACCGCATCCGGTCCAAGATCAAGAAGTGAGCTGCGGTGCCGAAGGCCGCGAACGCCGCAAGCTGAAGCGAGCGGTCCGCAAGCCAGGCGGCGACTTCAAAATATCGTCGTGAACCAGCGCCTTAGGCAGGTATCTTAATCCGGGCTCTCAACGGCCCTGGTGCCGGAAATTGCGCGCCTTGGCGCTCACCTGCTTGTGGCCTTTGCCGGCGCTGCCGGGGGAATCGCTACCGGGAAAATCGTTGTGCGGGGCGGACGCCTTGTTCTTCAAGGCGCGGCGCAGCGCGTCGGCCATGGCCTTTTTGGGATCTTGTTCGCTGTGCTGATCGGAATCCTTGGGCATGTCCAAACCTCGGCGCTACGGGCGAGGGCATCCCGCCCGGCGCCAAGGATATATGTGCAGGCGTTTTCCCGCCATCGTTTCCTGAAAGGCCGGAACCGAAGCCGGCCGTATCATCCGGCGCGGTAGATTTTCTGCCTTAGCGCAAGCAAAAGCGGCCTGAAGCCTGCGTAACAAGCCGCGAACCGGGTGGGACGCTGGAAGACGTGACGGATATCTGCTCGCCGCAGCTTGAGGATGTCCCGGTAAAGATGCTCGCTGCCGGTTGAGCCGGCGCCATCGGTATCGAAGATCAGTCCAAGCGATCTGGCATGACGCATGGCATCCAGCACCAGCACTTTCCCGGCATCCTTGTGAGGCTTGCACTCGTTGATGTGCGGCCTATGGGAGGACATCCAGTAATAATAGCGATCGCTATCCCAGGTGCAGGCGATGGCCGCGTCATAGTCCGCCGATGCGGCCGGCCTGCTCGCGGCAATGATCCGGACAACGCCCCGGGTCGAACCGGTCCTCAGCAGTTCTTTGGCAAGGTGGAGTGAACGGGCGGGACGGGCATTCTCCAGCACCAGATTGGTGTGGTAATAATCCAGGAAGTCGTCGGCGCCGATCTCCCTGATCTCCAGGCATTCCTGTGCTCGTTTTAATTGCGAGCGCGCCTTTGATTTCATCAGGGCCAGAACGTCGCCGTCACTTGGCGCCCATTGGTATGTTGGCACGCGAGAATATTCAAAACCGTTTCGCGTGAACGCATCCGGCACATCCTGCGACCAGCCGGCATCTTCGCTAAAGACCAGATAGAGCGAGATGGTGGCCGGAAGCTGCCTGACGAGGTCTTCCAGTACTTGTGCTCTGCGGTTTGACGTCAGCCGCGGTTCCAGGTGAAGCCCTGTCGGGATGGACCAATCCGGATTTCGGCCCCAGCGGAAGCCAAGTCGGGAGCGCCGGACGAAATACGGAACACTCGCCAGGACTTCGCCATCCTCGAGAACGGTTGCCTGACGATATTGTGCGGACGCGGCGAGAACGGCACCCCGCCAGTCCTTTGGCACAATCACCGGCGCGGACGTCTGGTCGTCGAGAAGGTCCAGGCGCAGGGCATCCGTGGCCTGCAGCAGCGATGAAACACGGGACAGCAGAGTGTCGAGGGCCACCGGTTTGTCACTCATCCTGTTGTGGGGCACGCTCAGGGAGGCCAGCATCCCGCGCAAGCATTCATGAGTGCGCGGCTCCTAAGAAGTTGTGAGTGCCGTCAGGGGTTCGGCTTGGTGCGTGCTTCCAAACCCGTCGGAGCCCCCAATTGGCCAATATTATTGGCGATAGTATACTTGACAAATGCAAGGCCGAGGCTTAGCTTTGGGACATAAGGAGGTAGTCCCATGGTTGCCAAACTTCCCGCCCGCTTCACGAACGCCGATGCAGCCCGCAAGCATCTGGAAGCAATCCAGTGGCCCGATGGCCCGATTTGCCCCCATTGCGGCGCTCTGGATCGCCAGAGCCGTATCGAAGGTGGCCGCCCCGGTCTCCTGTTCTGCGGTCACTGCCGCAGCCAATACACGGTCACGGTCGGCACGATCATGGAGCGCAGCAAAATTCCTTTGAATACATGGCTTTATGCCAATTACCTGCTTTGCTGCTCCAAGAAAGGCATCTCGGCCCATCAGCTCGCCCGCATGTTGGGCGTCAGCTACAAAACCGCATGGTTCCTTGCCCACCGCATCCGCAAGGCCATGGACCCGATCCCCGGCTCAGAACCCCCTCTGGGAGGCGAAGGCAAGATCGTGGAAGCCGATGAGACGTACATCGGCAAAAAGGACGGCAAGCGTAAGCATAAGGGCGCTGGCGGCTACCAGCACAAGCGCACCGTGGTCTCCCTGGTCGAGCGCGGCGGCAAAATCCGCTCGTTCAAGCTGGGTAGCCCCAACCGCAGCGAGATCGCCGCCACCATCCGCACCAACGTAGACCGCGCCTCAACCCTCCATACAGACGGCGCTCAGGTCTACAAAGGCATCATGCCCTACCGCAGCCAGCATGAGGCCGTTGATCACAACAAGACCTACGTTCAGGACGGCGTGCATACCAACACCCTTGAGGGCTTTTTCAGCGTGTTTAAGCGCGGCATGGTCGGGACTTACCAGCATTGCGGCGAGCAGCATTTACAGCGCTATCTGGCGGAATTTGATTTCCGTATGAATACCCGCACCAAGCTTGGCTTTACCGACGATATGCGCGCCGATCAGGCCCTGAAGGGCATTCGCGGCAAGCGTTTGACCTATCGGCGGACTGACAAAACCTCAGACAATCAGGCAGCTTGCGCTTGATTTCATCCGCTGGCGCAAGGCCCGTGGATATGAGGTAATCCCCTTCAAGCGCCAGTTCTGGGGAAAGAAGGCGTGGCATAGGGCTGCCAAGTTTTCCCATGATCTGTAGTGACATAGCACTGGCTGGGAGGACCGATATTCATGAGCAACTCGACACCTGGAGTCACCGATAACCCGCACGCACCCGACGTATATGCCGATGCGGCAGCAGGCTGGTATGTCCTGAATGGAAACATCCGGATCACCTTTGAAAGCGCCCGGGCGAACCACGGAACGCCACCGGGGCCGGTCAATCGCATGGTCATTGGACGCCTCGTTATGCCAACCGTGATGGCCGAACAAATGTGCAAAGAGATGATGAAATTCATCGAGGCCCAGCGGGCAGCGGCGCAGCCGGTAGACCAGGGAGCGCCACCCCCAACGCTTAACTAGCGACCTTTGGCGGCTTCTTGCTGGCTCCCGGCTTCTTCTTGGCCTTGGGCGTGAACGGATCCGGCCTCATCTTCAGGAGCCGCCGCAGATTTTCGTCTTCTTTAGAGGGCTTGGACATGTCCGGTTACCCAGGCGTTGCAGGAGAGCGCCACTTCATTACCTCGCTAGGCGAGATAATCATGAGGTGGGGCTACATAGACACGCTATTGGCCCAAACTTGCAACGTGCTATTCGAAGAATTGGGAGGCCACTCCTCCGAGAAAACGCCGCCTGTGGCCCTAGGGCGAAGGCTGGCCTATGTCGGGAAGTGCTTCCGAAATAATCCAAAACTGGCCCATCTGACCTCTATGGCGGCCAATCTGTGTATTAGCGCCGAACAGATTGCCGACCATCGCAATTACATTGCGCACGGCTGCATAACGGAATACGTCCTGAATCTCCCGGTTCCCGAGCTTCAATTCACAAAACTGGACCCAAAGCCTGATGGCAGCGGCTATCAGCAATGGTCGAGGCGATTTACCGAGGCCGATCTAGTCCAGCTCAGCGACGCGGCGTTTCAGGTAGTCTTGGGTCTGACCCAGTTGGGCGATGGCATGAGAAAGGTCATCGCTAGCCAGAAGGGCACCAAGAAGGCCTAACGCGGCCCCGGTGCTGCTTTCCGATCCTGTCTCGAACTTGGTGAGGTGTGACACTACCAAGTCCATAAGGCGGTCAATCTCATGGTTTGGAGCGTCGGCCTGTCGTGCCATAGCTATTGGCGCTTTCTGCATTTGTCAAGTATACTATCGCCATATTATTTCCCATAATATTACTTATACGAAAACTTGCGGCGATAGTATACTTGACGTACCGGCCTGTTTAGAGGGATTCTAACCCCTGCTTTCCAGGTTGTGCGCCAAGGCCACCGGGTGGCCCCGGGATACTGTCGTCCTATTTTTCGTATCTGGGGCCGCCCGCTATGGGTTTGTGTCGTGGCCGGTCTTGGGGACTTCCCTTTGGAAGTCAGGATCAAAAGCCTCAATTACCTTGCCGATCTCACTATGGATGTCCGCCATAGCTTCGATAGCGTGCTGCCCGTCAGCGAGCGTTATGTGGCTGGCGCTCTCATAGTGCATGAACATTTCGTCGGGGAATCCGGTCGCGCGTATTGCCTCCGCACGGGCGTCAGAAAGCCGCTCTATTTGCCGATATGTGAGCCTTCCGGCGATTTCAACCAACTGCCTATGCCGGTCGGGGTTGGTAATATCCCTGAGGGCCTTCGTCCACCGGGTTTGGCTGAATGGCTGCAGCCGCTTGAGTGCTGCCTGATGGTCGGGACTGAGCCGGTGAAGCCAACAAGCTTTTTCCCTTTTGGGCGTGGCGAAACAGTCTGGAATGTGGGCGTTCCACGCCTCTGGAGTGTCTTCGATGATAAACTTCGTTCGGTTATCGAACTCTCCCGTATCAAGATAGAACAACTCAAAAACGAGGTAGTCCAAGGCGGCTTTGAGGTTGTACGCGATCTCCCCGATCAGGATGGAACACAGCGCCGATGGGGGGAAGCTGACCTCAGCGGTTTTGATGCTGGGGTGCATGGGACCGGCAAAATAGGTCCGGTTGACCTCCGCCTGGAGGCTTTTGATGTGTTCGCCTGCCCGCGCTACTCTCGCCTTGGCATCATAGAGGGATGGCTGTCTGCCATCGGGATCAGTCATGTCAAAGCCGCCTGATAATAGCCGTGACGCTGTACTGGCCCGGATGCTGAAAACCCCGCCCAAGCCATTCACGCCCAAGGCAAAGCCTAAGGCGAGTCGCGGTAGCGCCAAGGCCACTTCTTCCAAGGCAAGCGGCGAAAAGGCGTGACTTCATAGCCCCTAGCCTTACGCCAGCGAATGAAGTCCATTGTGACCTGACGAATTGTCTTAGGCTGCGTCAGTCCGCCGATACGTCAGGCGCTTTCCGCGGATGCCGGCCAATGCTTTCAGCGCGCGCATATCATCGGTGATGCCCAGCTTGGCGCGGTTATTCATGCGGAAATCGAACTCAGCCAGATAACGCGGCAAATGCTGCTCGCTCATGTGCTGATAGGTGCCGACAAGCCCGCGCTTGAAAATGCTGAAATAGCCCTCTGCGCTGTTCACATGGACGGTCTCAGCCAACTTGCCGGGGCGCGTGAACTGCTTGTTGTGGTCAACCGCCTCATGCGTGAGGTTGAACTTGCTGTACTTGTAATGCTTCGCGCCATCGGTATGCAGGGTGCTGGCGCGGTCCACTTCGCTGTACAGCGCATTGTGAATATCCATGCTGATAGGCTTATCGGCCCCGGTAATCACGCGTGAGCGGACCTTGCCGCCGCGCTCGATCAGGGAGACGAATTTCAGATTGTGCTTGCGGCCCTTGGAACGGGACTTGGGCGATTTGCCCAGTTCGGTCTCATCAGCCTCAACTACCTGCCCCTCACCGCCCAGCGGTCCCTCGGAGCCTTCCAACGGCACGAAAGCCTCGCGGATGCGCATGGTGAGAAACCACGCGGTTTTGTAGGTGACGCCTAACATGCGGTGCAGTTGGTGGCTGGAAATCCCTTTCTTGGAGGCTGTCAGCAGTTCGGTAGCCAGGAGCCATTTGGTCAGGGGGATTTTGCTGCGCTCAAAGACCGTGCCCACGGTCACGCTGAAGGGCTTCTGGCAGGGGCGGCACTTCCAGACACCGGGACGGGTGGACTTGCCCTGCAAAAGGGTGGCTTCGTTTATTGCGCCACAATGCGGGCAGATCGGACCTTCCGGCCATTGGATAGCCTCCAAATGCTCGCGGGCTGCGCTCTCGTCGGTATATATTTTCGCCTTTAAATTCAGCGTCATAGCGGCTAGTCCCAAGAATATTGGTGCAATACTAGCCGCAAGTGCTCAGTACGTCAAGTATATAATCGCCAAACTTGCCGGATGGCCGGATTGGGCCTTGCGCCGTCCCCTGGGGCCGCCCCGCAACCTCTCCAAGTCGATAGATTGGAAGGAGCGTTGGCGTGAGCCAGAGCGACCATCAGAAAACAGCCATGAACCTGAGCCCCACCGAGACCGCCACCCGCTTCGGCGTCAGCATCAAGGCGCTGCGTCTCTATGAGAGCCGCGGCTTGCTCAAACCGCTGCGCACCGAAGCCGGCTGGCGGACCTACGGACCGGACCAGGTCGCGCGGCTGCATCAAATCCTGGCGCTCAAGCGCCTGGGTCTGCCGCTGACCCGGATCGCCACGATCCTGGCTGGCACAGGCAGCCTGGAACCAGTGCTCGAACTGCAGGAACGGGTCCTGGCCCGCGAAGGTGATCGCCTCGCGCGGGCGCTGGAGCTGGTCCGGGCGGCGCGGGCCAGGCTCCGGGATGGTCAAACCCTGTCTGTCGACGATCTCGCAACCCTCACAACGGAGACGTCCATGACAGGCAAAGCGACTTTGGAAGATCTGCGCGACGTGCTGGAGCCCATTACCCACCGGCATTACACGCCGGCGGATCGTGCCGCGTTGGCGGCGAAGCCTTACGACCAGGCCGAGATCGGCCGCCAGTGGATGGCGCTGATCGCGGAAGCAAAAGCGCTGATGGCGGCCGGCGATCCCGCCTCACCCGCGGCCCAGGATCTGGGCCGGCGCTGGAAGTCGCTGTACGAGCAGTTCACCGGCGGTGACAAAAACATCGAAAGCAAAGTGAATGCGGTGTGGCGCGATGCCTTTGCTGACCCGGCTTCGGCGGCGCGGCTGCCGGTGTCGCAGGAGATGTTCGCCTTCATCGGTGCTGCGCTGAAAGCGGCGGACAAGCGCTAGCTCTGCCGGCGGGCGGCCGCATGGTGCGCAGCCGCCCGCCCTCAGGTCAGAAGAACAAGGTCGAAGGTGAAGGCCTGCACATTTGCTGCGCTGAAAGCGGCGGACAAGCGCTAGCTCTGCCGGCGGGCGGCCGCATGGTGCGCAGCCGCCCGCCCTCAGGTCAGAAGAACAAGGTCGAAGGTGAAGGCCTGCACATTTGCTGCGCTGAAAGCGGCGGACAAGCGCTAGCTCTGCCGGCGGGCGGCCGCATGGTGCGCAGCCGCCCGCCCTCAGGTCAGAAGAACAAGGTCGAAGGTGAAGGCCTGCACATTTGCTTCGCTGCTCGTCGTCGGCTTGCAGATGGCCGCAGCCGGGTTGCGCCGCCGCGCCGCCAGGGTCGATAGCAGAATGTCCTTCTCGTTCAACGCCTCACCCGGGAAATACATCTGGGTCACCAGCCGGTAATCGGCATTGGTCACGTCGAAGTGGATATGGCGCGTCCTCAGCGTGCCGGACGGTTCCGGGTATGGGCCCGGCTTGATTGTACGCAGCCGGTAGCTGCCGTCGCGGCCCACCGCAAAGGATACGACGCCCAGGAAATTGGGATCGAGCGGCGCGGGATTGTGGTCGACCGGATTGGTGTAGCGGCCGGCGGCGTTGGCTTGCCACACCGTGAGGGTTGCGCCGGGCAGCGGCCGTCCCGATGTGTCCAGCACCCGGCCGGTCAGTTCGATCACCTGCCCCAGCGCCCGGCCGGTCTTGCCGGGATAGTGCGTCAGGTCCTGGTCGTGGTTCGCCGGCGCGCGCACCGGATAGAAAGGTCCCAGCGTCTCCTGTCCGGTCGGCGCCAGTTTCGCTTGTGCCTCGGCGCGGCCGGCAGCGCCAGATAAGGAGGCAGTCAGTGCGCCCATCACGGCGTCGCGGCGGGAAAATGGCATGTCGTAAGCCCCCTATCCCCGTCTTCAGCCTATTACCGGCCTGTGACCGTGGGCAATGGGCCGAGACCTCTTGTCAGCGCCGGCCTCACCCTCTCCTATCGGCCGATGACAAATCTGGATCTGACGCCCTCCCGCGATATCGCCGTGCTGCTGGAGGTGATGAAACGCCTGCGGGAGTGCTGCCCGTGGGACAAGGTGCAGACCTTCGACACCATCGCGCCCTACACCATCGAAGAGGCGTACGAAGTCGCCTCCGCCATCGCGGAAAAGGACTTCAAGGCCCTGCCCGGCGAACTGGGCGACCTGCTCTTCCAGGTCGTGTTCCATGCCCGCATGGCCGAGGAGGAAGGCCGCTTCGCCTTCGGTGACGTGGTCGAGGCCGTCACCGCCAAGATGATCCGCCGGCACCCCCACGTGTTTGGCGATGAACAGTTCAAGACGGATGCCGCCAGCCAGAAAGACTTCTGGGAAAAGCTCAAGGAAAGCGAGCGCGCCGCCGCCGGCCAGACCAGCCTGCTGGACGATGTTGCCAGCGCCCTGCCCGCGCTGACACGGGCCGAGAAGCTCCAGCGCCGGGCCGGAACCATCGGCTTTGACTGGAACAACGCCCAGCTGGTGCTGGAGAAGGTGGCGGAGGAAGCCCGCGAGATCCTGGCCGCGGAAACCCAGGACGAGCGCGAGGATGAGATTGGTGATTTATTGTTTGTAATCGCGAACTTGGCCCGGCATCTGAAAGTGGATCCTGAAGCGGCTCTGCGCCGGACCAACGCCAAGTTCACCCGCCGCTTCCAGCATATCGAAGCGGCGCTGGCGGCGCAGGGCATCAAACCAGGCGATTCCAGCTTGGAGGAGATGGAAGCGCTGTGGCTGGAGGCCAAGGCGAAGGAAAAAACAAGTTCAACTAAAAGCTGAAAATCAGCCCATAGCTGTCTGTTCTATCGTCAATTTTTTCGGAAAGCGATTCTGGAAACGGCCCAGATCGTCGGGGTGGATGCGCAGGAAGAGGCTGATCTTACCTGCCCGGTCGCGCCGCTCCAGCACCTGGGCATGGCGATAGGCAAAGGCCAACGCGCCACCGTCGGCGGCGTCCAGCTTCAGGGTCAGGGTGATGTTGCCACGCGTCACTGTGCGCTCGAAGTCGGCCAGCAGGTCGGGGATTCCCGCCCCCGTCAGGGCCGAAACGGCCACTGCCGGCCTTCGGCCATTGTGGCTGAGCAGACCCAGCTGCTGCTCCGGCTCAAGCAGGTCGATCTTGTTCAGCACCTCCAGCATGGGGCGGTCCTGCTCCACCCCCAGTTCTTCCAGAACCTTGAGCACATCGGCCTTCTGGGCAGCCGTCTCCTCATGGGCCGCGTCGCGGACATGGACGATGACGTCCGCTTCCAGCACCTCTTCCAGGGTGGCGCGGAAGGCCGCCACCAGCTCGGTCGGCAGATCGGCGATGAAGCCCACCGTGTCCGACAGGATGATCTTGGTCCCGTGCGGCAGCTTCACGCCCCGCATGGTGGGATCAAGGGTGGCGAACAACAGGTCCTTGGCCAGGACTTTGGATTCGGTCAGCCGGTTGAACAGGGTGGATTTGCCGGCATTGGTGTAGCCGACCAGCGCCACCACCGGGAACGGCACTTTCTTTCGCGCCTGGCGCCCAAGCCCGCGCGTGCGCTTGACCTTCTCGAGCTCCTTTTTGATGGCGGCGATGCGCTCGCCGATCAAGCGCCGGTCAGTCTCGATCTGGGTTTCGCCTGGGCCGCCCAGAAAGCCGAAGCCGCCGCGCTGGCGCTCAAGATGGGTCCAGCTGCGGACCAGCCGGGAGCGCTGATAATTCAGGTGCGCCAGCTCGACCTGTAGCCTGCCCTCCTTGGTCTGGGCGCGCTCGCCGAAGATCTCCAGGATCACGGCGGTGCGGTCCAGCACCTTGCTTTTCCAGGCCTGCTCCAGATTGCGCTGCTGTACCGGCGTCAGATGCGCGTTGACGATGATGACTTCGGGCTCTTCGGCCTTTGCCAGAATGGCGATCTCTTCCACCTTGCCGCTGCCCAGCAGGGTCGCCGGCGTGGGCCGCGCCAGCGGCGCGATTTGCGCTTCCACCACATCCAGATGGATCGCTGCGGTCAGGCCGACGGCTTCCGCCAGGCGCGCCTCGGCATCGCGCAACGCGCGCGCCGAAGCCGCCCGGTTCTTGGGCTCGACATGGATGACGAAAGCTCTGCTACGCAATTCAGCCTTCAGAAGGCTCGTCCTGAAGCTGGATCGGGCCCATCGGCATCACCGTCGAAATGGCGTGCTTGTAGACGAGTTGGCTCTGACCATCCCGGCGCAGCAACACGCAGAAATTGTCGAACCAGGTGATGTTGCCCTGAAGCTTGACGCCATTGACGAGGAATATGGTTACGGCGGATTTGCTCTTGCGGACCGCGTTTAAAAACGTGTCCTGGAGGTTCTGTTGCTTATCACTCATGGGTTTTCCCATTGTTTCAGCCGCGCGGAGCACGCGGCACCTTGAGCATCAGTCTAGCCTAATGCTGCAATTGCGAAAGGGAGAAAATCGCGGAAATCAGGCTTTTTTAGGGGCGGCAAGAGCGGCCGAGCGGGCAGCGTAAAGTTCGCGGATTCGGCGGGTTAGCGGCCCCGGCACGCCATCGCCGATTTTTTGTCCATCAATTGCTATCACCGGAATAGCCGCTCCGGTCGCCGATGAGAGGAAGGCTTCTTTTGCCGCCTTGGCCTGCGCCACCGTGAATTTGCGTTCGACAACCTTGCCGCCGGCCTGCGTCATCGCCTCCAGCATGATGCGGCGGGTGACACCGGGCAGGATTGTGTTGGAGAGATCACGGGTGACGACCTGGCCTTCTGCATCCACGATCCAGGCCGTGGTGGAAGCGCCTTCGGTGACAAAACCGTCACGGTCCACCATCCACGCCTCGAAGGCCCCGGTTTTGCGCGCGGCCTGCTTGGCCAGGAGATTGGGCAGAAGCTGCACCGTCTTGATGTCACAGCGCCCCCAGCGGATGTCGGGCTGGGTGGAGACGCCGATGCCTTTGTCCAGCCGCTCGGCCAGCGCCGCCATGTCCTGCGCGCGCATGGTCATGATCATGGTTGGCCTCGGCGGATCGGCCGGGGGAACATGGTCGCGCTTCAGGGCGCCGCGGGTGACCTGGATGTAGAGAAAGCCGTTGGCGATCCTGTTGCGGGCGATCATCTCCCGCATCACCAGCTTCAGCGCCGCCCGGCCCATCGGCATGGGCATGCCCAATTCGCGCAAGGACCGCTCCAGGCGATCGAGATGGGCGTCCTCGTCGGCCGGCACGCCGGCCAGGACATTGGCGACCTCATAGATGCTGTCGCCCAATTGCAGGCCGCGGTCTTCGATATGCACGCCCGCCTGGCCGAACGGCAGATAGCGGCCGTTGACATACGCCACACGGCCTGCGGGTGGCCGGCTGTCGGACCATTTTTTCATGGCGGCGTCAGTTCGGGAAGCTCTGCGCCGAACCCACGCCCAGCGACTTCAGCTTGCGATGCAGCGCCGAGCGCTCCATGCCGATGAAGGCCGCGGTGCGCGAGATGTTGCCGCCGAAGCGATTGATCTGGGCGATCAGGTAGTCGCGCTCGAAGATCTCGCGGGCTTCCCGCAGCGGCAGCGAAATCACCAGGTCGCCATTCTTGTTGCCGCCGACGCCCGAGCCCAGGTCGGTGGGTAGAAGATCGGCTGTCACCGCCTCGGTGACGTCGTCGCTGGCCAGGATCAGCAGCCGTTCCACGATGTTGCGCAGCTGGCGGACATTGCCCGGCCAGCCGTGGGTCTGCAGCACCGCCATGGCGTCATCGCCGATCGAACGCATGGGAAGCCCACCGGATGCCGACAGCCGCTTCATGAAATGGCCGACCAGGACCGGGATGTCGTCGCGCCGCTCCGCCAGCGAGGGCACGCGCACCGGCACAACATTCAGGCGATGGTAAAGGTCTTCCCGGAAGCGCCCGGCCTCGGTCTCCGCCCGCAGGTCGCGGGTGGTGGAACAGATCACGCGCGCATCCACCTGCACGCGCACCTGTCCGCCGACGCGGGTGAAGGTCTGGTCGATCAGCACGCGCAATATCTTGCCTTGCGTCTCCAGCGGCATGTCGGAGACCTCGTCCAGATAGAGCGTGCCGTTATGCGCCAGCTCGAACAGGCCGGTCTTGCGGGTGCCGTCGGGGGCTTCCACGCCGAAGAGCTCGGCTTCCAGCCGGTCCGGCTCCATGGTGGCGCAGTTGATGGCGACAAAGGCGTTGCCGGCGCGGCGGGAATGGCTATGGATCAGGCGTGCCGCCACTTCCTTGCCCGAGCCGGCGGGGCCGGCAATCAGGACACGGCTGTTGGTGGGCGCGATCTTGTCGATCAGGGCCCGAAGCTGGGTGATGGTCGGGGAATTGCCTACCATCTCGCCTTCGTCGCCGGCCTTCAGCTTCAGCTCCTGCACCTCGCGCTTGAGACGGGCCGCTTCCAGCGCCCGCTCCACCACATGAAGCAGCCGGTCGGCCTTGAAGGGCTTTTCCACGAAATCATAGGCGCCCTTCTTGATCGAAGCGACGGCCGTCTCGATAGTGCCGTGGCCCGAGATCATCACCACCGGCAGATCCGGCTGCTCATGCTTGATCGTGTCCAGCACTTCGATGCCGTCGAGCTTGGAGCCCTGCAGCCAGATATCCAGCACCACCAGCTGTGGGCGGCGACTGCGAATGGCGGCAAGCGCGCTTTCCGAGTCTCCCGCCACGCGGGTGCTGTAGCCCTCGTCATGCAGAATCCCCGCGACCAGGTCGCGAATGTCTTCCTCATCATCCACGATGAGGATTTCAGACGCGATCAGCGATCCGTTCTTGCTCATCTTCACTTCCTTTTATGTCGGCGGGACTTTCTGTCCCTTTGGCAGTCTTCTGACTGAAGGGGAAGGTAAGCGTAACGACCGCTCCGCTTCCGCCTTCTTCTCCGGTTTCGGCATCGGCAAGGACGATGTCCCCGCCATGGTCTTCCACGATCTTGCGTACGATGGCTAGGCCCAGTCCCGTGCCCTTGGCGCGCGTTGTCACGTAAGGTTCGGTCAGGCGATGGCGATGTTCCGGCGGCAGGCCCACGCCATTGTCGGTGATGCGGATGCTGAAAGTGGCATCTCTGGGTTCGAGCACGATGGCGATACGGCCGGGCTCGTCCTCGCCGCGGGCGATGCGCGCGGCGATGCTCTCGCCGGCATTCTTCAGCACATTGGTCAGGGCCTGGGCAACCAGGCGGCCATCGCCTTCGAACCAGACCGGATTCTTGGGCGCGTCGGTGGTGTAGGTGATGGAGGGATTGGCGACCCGCTGCAGGAACCCCGCCTGCTGCAACAGCTCCTGGGCATTCTCGCGGCGCATGACCGGTGCCGGCATGCGGGCAAAGGATGAGAACTCGTCCACCATCCGGCCGATATCGCCCACTTGCCGCACGATGGTGTCGGTGCATTGCTGGAAGACTTCGGGATCGGTGGAGATCTCGGCCGAATATTTGCGCTTGAGCCGCTCGGCGGAAAGCTGGATGGGGGTCAGCGGATTCTTGATTTCATGGGCGATGCGGCGGGCGACATCGGCCCAGGCCGCGGTCCTCTGGGCGCTGACCAGATCGGTAATGTCGTCGAAGGTGACGACAAAGCCCTCGGTCGAACCGCGCTCGGAGGTGACCTGCACGCTCAACATGCGCGTGGCCCCTGCCCGCTTCAGGCTGACTTCACCGCCGGCTCGTCCCACTGGCTCGGACATGGCGCGCCGGATCAATGGCGCCAGTTCCGGCACCGCCTCGGAATAGTGGCTGGTTTCCATGTCCTCCGGGGCGGCATTCAGAAGCCGCGCGGCGGCGCGGTTGACGATGGTGATGCGGCCGTCGCCGTCTATGCCGACCACCCCGGCGCTGACACCGGACAGCACCGTTTCCATGAAACGGCGGCGCGTCTCGTTCAGCCGGCCCGCCTCCATCAGATCGCTATGCTGGGCCGATAGCTGCTGGGTCATGCGGTTGAAGGCAAGGCCCAGGCTGGCGAGTTCGTCATCGTCGCGATCCACCCGCACCTGGGCATCGAGATCGCCTTCCGAGACCCTGCCCGCCGCATCGATCAGGCGGGAGATCGGCCGCACCAGCCGGTTGGCGGCCCACAGGCCCGACCAGATCGCCGCCAGCAGCACCACCAGCGAGACAACGGCGTAAAGGGCGGCGAAGACCAGCGAAACCTGGGCGCGGTTCTGGTCCAGGCGATTATATTCGCCAACCGCCGCCTTGGTGCGCAGGTAGTAGCCGAACACCTTGGGGTCGACCACCCGCACGGTTTCCAGATAGGCATCGTTGAGGGTCTGAAGCTGGACCAGCGCGGTGACGGTGCCGTTGTCGGGCGTATCCACGACCACGCTTTTGCCCGCTTGCACGAAATCGGCGGGCGAAGGTGGCGGCGGGTCCTTCAGCAATTGCTGTTTGGTCTGGCCGAGCACGCGGCCCTTGCTGTCCAGAATGTAGGCCGCCTGAAGGCCGCGGTTCTGGGTCATGGTCCCAAGCTTGGCGAACAAAAGGGCGGCGCGGACATGATGTTCTTCGTCGAACAGTTCAGGATCGCGCTGGAGGGAATCGGCGATATAGCGGATGTCGCCCAGGATGCTGGCCTCGTGCTCCTTCACGTACACCTGCGCGACATTGATGGCGCTGCCCAGCGCCTCCTTCACGCGGCCCGAGAACATGGCGTCGAGGCCCAGGTTCAGAGTGACGGCGGCAAATATCGCCACCAGAATGGCGGGCACCACAGCGATGGCGGAGAACCAGGCCACCAGCCGCACATGCAGCCGGGCGCCGGCGCGCCCCGAACGCCGCGTCGCCCATAGCCGCGCCAGCCGCCAGCCGATCAGCGCAGCCAGGGTCAGCACCAGACTCAGATTGACCAGGACAAGAACGATCAGGCCGGTGTGATCGGGCGTGTAAGGCGTGTAGCCGGTCAGCAAGGCATAGGTGACGCAGCCCGACAGCACCGCCAGCAGCATGACGCCGAAGGCCAGCTGCGAGGGCCGGGATACCGCGCGCAAGCTGGTGCGCCGTTCTGGAAACGTCGTTTCGCTAACCATCTTTTCCATTGGACCGGCCCCCGCCCCGAAACACGGTCCTTGGGGACAGAGTGTAGCCAAGGCACGCACTGTTGCAAGAATGCTGCGTGCTTTTTCCGACACAGCATGCGGGGCGGGGGAAAGGGCAGATTCTTGGAGATATGGGGCGAAATCGCTCGTTTCGGGTAGACCATGGCTCGCGTCGCCGGGCTTCGGACCTTTGATTTTCTGGCAGTCCCGGGCCCGCGCGGCTCAAGTCCCTGTCGGGCGCCGCGCTGCGCCGTTGTGGATCAGTAGTTTGCTGACAGTCCCTGGCTCGGGCCGCTCAAGTCGCTGTCGCGCGCGGCCCTGCGCCGTTGGAAGTTATTCGGGGCGTAGGCCCCGAATAACTTCCAACCCCAAATCCCGGATCTTCTTGCGCAGGGTATTCCGGTTAAGGCCCAGGAGCTGTGCCGCCCGGATCTGGTTGCCGCGGGTGGCCGCCAGGCAGATGGAGATCAGCGGCCGCTCCACCTCCTGCACTATTCTGTCATAGACGCCCGGCGGCGGCAGCCGATCACCCTGGGACAGGAAGTACTGGGTCAGATACTGCTCGACCGAGGCAGCCAGGGATTGGGGTTCCTCGCCTGCATCCGCCGGAAAGGTCCTGGCGGGCTCCTTCAGTTCGGCGCTGACCGCCGCGGCGGTGATCGTGTCGCCTGATTGCAGCACCGCCAGCCGCCGGATGAGATTTTCCAGCTCGCGCACATTGCCGGGCCAGCGATGGCGCCGCAGCAGGTCCATCGCCTCATTGTCCAACGTCTTGTGCGGCAGGCCTTCCTCCTCCGCCTTGCGCAGGAAATGGCGCACCAGGTCGGGGATATCTTCCACCCGTTCGCGCAGCGGCGGCAAACGCAGCGGCACAACATTCAGGCGGTAATACAAGTCTTCGCGGAACAGGCCCTGACTGATGAGCTGGCGCAGGTCGCGGTTGGTGGCGGCAATGATGCGCACATCGGTCCGGATCGGCGTGCGCCCGCCGACGGTGGTGTATTCGCCTTGTTGCAGCACGCGCAGGAGCCGGGTCTGGGCTTCCAGCGGCATGTCGCCAATCTCATCGAGAAACAGCGTGCCGCCCTCGGCCTGCTCGAAACGGCCGATGCCGCGGTTGGTGGCGCCGGTGAAAGCGCCGCGTTCATGACCGAACAGCTCGCTTTCCACCAGCTCCTTCGGGATAGCGGCCATGTTCACGGCCACGAAGGTGCCATGGCGCCGCTTGCCGTAATCGTGGAGCGCCCGCGCGACCAGTTCCTTACCGGTGCCGCTTTCGCCCATGATCATCACGGTAAGATCGGTCTGGGTCAGGCGCGCGATGACACGGTAGATCTCCTGCATCGCCGGGGAACGGCCGATCAGCGGCAGGCGCTCTTCCGTTTCCTCGCCCGCATCCCGTTTGCCTTGCGGACTGGCCAGCGCCCGGCCGACGACATTGGTCAGCTCCTTCAGATCGAAAGGCTTGGGCAGATATTCGAAGGCACCGCGTTCGGCGGCGGTGATGGCGGTGAGCAGCGTATTCTGCGCGCTCATCACCAGGATGGGCAGATCGGGCCGTATACGCTTGATGCGCGGAATCAGGTCGAAGCCGGACTCATCGGGCAGCACAACATCGGTGATGACCAGGCTGCCCTCGCCCGCCGAAATCCAGCGCCACAGGCCCGCGGCCGTGCCGGTGGTGCGCACGTCATAACCGGCGCGGCCCAGGGCCTGGTTCAGCACGGTGCGGATGGCGCTGTCGTCGTCGCAGATCAGGATGGTGGCAGGCATCAGGAGGCCTCCTCGCCGCGCGCTTGTGGCAGCAGCACGCGGAAGATGGTGCGGCCGGGAACGGAATCGCATTCCACCACCCCGCCGTGATCGCCCACGATCTTGGCGACCAGCGCCAGCCCCAGCCCCGAGCCCCGCGGTTTGGTGGTGACGAAGGGATCGAAGATGTGCGGCAGAAGATCGGCCGGCACGCCGGCGCCATTGTCGCGTACCGTCACTTCCAGCGGCAGCGAGACCCGTTCCCCGCCCGTGCCGGTGCCGAACTTCACACCCGGCCGATAGCCGGTGGTGATGGTGATTTCGCCTGCGGCTTCGGGCAGCGCATCCACCGCATTGCGCACCAGGTTGAGGAAAACCTGAATCAGCTGGTCGCGATCCCCGGACACCGGCGGCAGCGAAGGATCGAAATTCTCCTGGATGAGCACGCCGCGCGCAAAACCGGATTCCGCCACCTTGCGCACCCGATCCAGCACTTCATGGATGTTCACCGGATATCGGACAAAGCTGCGCGTGTCGCCGAAGCTTTCCATCCGGTCGATCAATCCGCGGATGCGGTCGCTTTCCGCGATGATCAGCTGGGTCATCTCGCGCTCGTCCGGCGCCAGCGCTTCCTCCAGAAGCTGGGCAGCGCCGCGGATGCCGGCCAGCGGATTCTTGATCTCATGCGCCAGCACCGCGGCCATGCCGTGCATGGAGCGCACCGCGCCGCGCGCCATGAGCTGGCGGTCCATGCGATGTGCCAGGCTGCGTTCCTGGAACGTCAGCAGCATGGCGCCTTCCGGTTCCGGTACCGGCGTGACGGTGACATCGGCGGCCCGCTCGCCGGACTTGGGCGTGGAAAGATCGATGTCGCGCTCTGCGGCGGAGGCGTTGCGATCGACCGCCTGGGCGACCAGCTGAAACAGCGGCGAGTGCGGCGCGATCAGGTCCGACAGGGTCTGTTTGCGCAAAATGGTAAGGCCGGTGTCGAAGAACTGCTCGGCCGCCGGATTGGCGTAGAGCACCTCCTGGCCGCTTCCCAGCAGCATCACCGGCATCGGCAGGGCATTGGCGAGGGTGCCGGTGCCGGTTTCGGCCAGCGCGGCATTCCGCAATTTTTGCAAGACTCCGGCCATAAATGCCTATTGTTTGGGCATCATTATATATCGCCAATAATATAGGCATAATTTTGCAAAGCAACAAAATATCGCTATGGGCCGTCCCGAAATGTTAGGGAGAGCCGGATTTCTCGGGGATATGGGCATTGGCCAGGATCGCGGTCTTGATCGTCGCCGCCGGCAAGGGCGCGCGGGCCGAGACAGAGCTGCCAAAGCAATATGAGCCGCTGGCTGGCAAACCCATGCTGCGCCGGACCGTGGAGGCTTTTCCCGGCTACCCGGTGCAGCTGGTGATCGGCGCCGGCCAGGAAGAATTGGCGGCGCGGATATTGGATGGCCTTGCACTTCCTGCCCCTGTCGCTGGCGGCGCGACCCGGCAGCAATCGGTGCGGCAGGGGCTGGAGGCGCTAGCCAAGGATGCGCCCGACTTTGTGCTGATCCATGACGCGGCGCGGCCGCTGATCTCGCCCAAGGTGATCCAGGATGTGGTCAAGGCCCTGGAAGCCGGTGCCGATGGCGCCCTGCCCATGGTGGCGGCTTCGGACACGCTGCGCCGGCGCGACGCGGCCGGCCGCTGGATCCTGGTTGATCGCGAAAATTTATATCGCGCTCAGACGCCGCAAGGCTTTGTCTATGCCAAGATATTGAAGGCGCACCGGGACCATGCTGGCCAAGAGGTTACCGACGATGTCGCCCTGGCGGAGCTGGCGGGTCTGAAAGTCGAAATGGTGGAAGGCGAAGAGAAGAACATCAAGGTGACGCGCAAGGAGGATTTCGCGCTGGCCGAGCGGCTGATCGGTATCGGAGATGTACGCAGTGCTTCCGGCTATGACGTGCACAAATTCACCGCTGGCGATCACATCTGGCTCTGCGGCCTGAAGGTGGCGCACACCCACGCCCTGGAAGGTCATTCCGACGCCGATGTCGGGCTGCATGCCATCACCGATGCCCTGCTCGGCTGCATCGGCGAAGGCGATATCGGCCAGCATTTCCCGCCTACCGATGACCGCTGGAAAGGCGCGCCGAGTTGGAAGTTCCTGGATCACGCCGCCGGCCTGGTCCGTGCCAGGGGCGGTGTGATCAATCATGTCGATGTCACCATCATCTGCGAGCGGCCCAAGGTCGGCCCGCATCGCGACGCCATGAAGGCGAAGGTCGCCGAGATTTTGCACATCGAACCCGCGCGGGTCAGCGTCAAGGCCACCACCACCGAAGGCCTGGGCTTTACCGGGCGCCGTGAGGGCATCGCCGCCCAGGCGATCGCCACGATCAAGCTGCCATGAGATTCCCGCGCGCCTCCACGGTCGTCGCCTCGGTGTTCGGCATCGGCTATTTCGACATCGCGCCCGGCACCATCATGAGCGCGATCGCCGTGCCGCTGGCGATCCTGATCGGCATCTTTGGCGGCGGCGGCATGGGCATTCTGGGCGCGTCCATCATCGCGCTGGTGATCGGCATCCTGGCCTGCGCCGATCATGTGCGTCAGACCGGGCGGGACGATCCGCCCGAATGCGTGATCGACGAGCTGGCCGGGCAGTGGCTGGCCTGTTCCTTCTGCCTTTTGACGTTTGGGGGCCTGTTGCCGGCAGCGCACATCTCCCTGCCCTCCTTCCTGCTGGCTTTTGTCTTTTTCCGGCTGTTCGACATCTGGAAGCCCTGGCCGGTGGGCTGGGCCGACAAGAATTTGACGGGCGGCATCGGGGTGATGACCGATGATGCCATCGCCGGCCTGATGGCTGGCGTGGTGGTGGCGCTGGCCCGTTATTTCCTGCCTCTCTAGTGTCGCGGTTTCGAAGTTCGCCCTATAGTGACATCAAGTTCCGAGCGAACTCGAAACCACAGAGACACTGGGATTCAATAATGGCTGGTGTCCTTCGATTCCGAAATTCGTCAAAGTTCGATAGCGATGTTCTCCGCTGATCTGGTGGCCCGCGCTGAAAGACTGCTGGCGGATGCGCGCGCCAAGGGATTCAAGATCGCCACCGCGGAAAGCTGCACCGGCGGGCTGGTGGCGGGTCTTCTGACCGAGGTCGCCGGCTCCTCCGACGTGTTCGAACGCGGCTTTGTCACCTATTCCAACCAGGCCAAGCAGGAGCTGCTGGGTGTGCCCGGCGCGTTGATCCGCCAGCACGGAGCGGTTTCCGAGGCTGTCGCGCGTGCCATGGCGGAGGGTGCCATCCGCCATTCCACGGCGCAGCTTTCCATAGCGATCACGGGGATCGCCGGGCCCGGTGGCGGCACCGAGGAAAAGCCGGTCGGGCTTGTGCACATCACGGCGGCACGCGCCGGCGAGGCAACCCTGCATCGCGAGTGCCGCTTCGGCGATATTGGACGCGACGAAGTACGATTGAAAAGCGTGACGACAGCGCTGGAAATGCTTCAGTCGCTGGTGTGAGCCGCCAGCTGGTCATGCGCCACCTGCTGCAGCGCATGGGTCTGAGGCTTGGAGAATCCCATATCCTCGGCCACCGTCTCATTGTCGCCCAAGGATAGCGGGTCCTTGCCCGTGATCTTGCCGAAATCCATCAGCGCTTCGAGATAATAGCCATAGGCGCTGGCGTGATAGTTGTCCCAGGCCCAGAGATCGATCTTGCCGGATGGAATACCGGCATAGGGATCGGTGCCCGCCACGCCCGTATCGAAAGCCCTGTTCCAGGCCAGTCCCACTGGGACCACGCCGGTGACATGGGCATTCCTGGCCGCCGCGTCATAAGCGGCGGCGAGGTCCTTGCCCATCTGGGTGATCGGCTTGCCGTGCCAGGGCTTGCCGTCGGGATAGGTCTGGTCGGCGCGGCTCCAGGTGGCGAAGAGCCACACATCCGCTTTCGGATTCTTGGCACGAAACATATCGGTGATCTGCTTGGCGGAGGAAATCAGCAGCGCCGGATCGCCGGGATGGGCCTGGTCCAAGGTCGAATAGCCGTGCATCACCACCACGTCCCAGGGCTTGTCGATAACGGCGCGCTTCTGCGCGTAATGAAAGTCCATCCCCTTGCCGCCCACCGTCTCCAGCGACACGGTGTAGTCCAGGCCCGCTTCCCTGGTGAAAGCCTTGAAGAAAGCCGGCACCCCACCAACCGTCTTGCCATCGGCGCCGGGGCCGTTGAGGTCGGTGACGGTCTCGGGTTTGTAGTAATGCGCCGCCGAATTTGCGCCGAAGGTGAAGCTGTTGCCCACGAACAGAATGGTCTTCGCCTCGGCCGGGGTGACCGCCAGCAGAAATACCAAAGCAAGCCTTTTCATTTCTGCGCCTCCAGGGTGTCGTGCGCCACCTGCATCAGGGCATGGGATTGCTGCGGCGAAATTCCCAAGGCTTCGGCGACGCGGTCCTTGCCGTCCAGCTCCAGCGGGTCATGGCCGGTGAGTTTGCCGAAATCCATCAGCGCTTCGAGATAATAGCCATAGGCGCTGGCGTGGTAGTGGTCGTAAGCCCACAGATCGACCTTGCCCGCGGCGATTCCGTCATAGGGATTGCCGTCGGCCACCCCGGTGTCGAAAGCCCGGTTCCAGGCCAGGCCCACCGGCACGATGCCGGCATAGCGCGGCTCTTCCTTCACCACTTGCTCATAGGCCGCCTGAACATCCTTGCCCATCTGCTGGATCGGCTTGCCTTTCCAGGCCGGCGCGGCGGTATCGGGATAGGTCTGGTCGGCGCGGCTCCAGGTGGCGAAGAGATAGAGTTTGGTCTTGGGATTGGCTTTCAGGAACATCTCGGCAATGCGCTTGGACCCGGACAGCAGCAAGGTCCTGTCGCCAGGATGATCGCGGTCCAGGGTCGAGAAGCCGTGCATCACCACCGCATCCCACGGCTTGTTGATGCGGGCCAGGATGTCGGGAACGGTGAACCAGTATTCCAGCCCTTTGCCCCCCACCAGCTCCGAGCTCACGTCATAGTCGGTGAGCCCGGCTTCCAGGGTGAACTGCTTGAAGATGGCCGGAACCCCCGCATAGGTCTCGCCATACTTGTCGGGACCGTTCAGGTCCTTCACAAGCTCGGGATGGTAATGCTGGGCCGCGGAATGGGCGCCATAGGTGAAGCTGGATCCCAGGAACAGGATGGTTCTGGCTTGGGCGGGTGAGACCACACATGCCGACAGCATGCCTGCCGCCAGCAGCGCCTTGAACGAAAGCACGCACCCTCCCCGCTGTTTTTCGGCACTATAGGCTCAGGAACGGGGACGGGAAAGCGCGGCGGCGCGCGCCTCGAAGGCGTCGGTCATCTTGAGCATGACCTTTTCGAAGGCGTGCCCGGCCACGCCATGCAGCAGCGGGTTTCTGAATTCGAAGAGGATGGAAAAATCCACCGCGCAGCCCTCATCCGTTGGCGTGAAGCGCCAATGGTTTTCCAGGCACTTGAACGGGCCCTTGATCTCCACCACGTCGATGCTGCGTGCCGCGGGATCAAGCGTCACTTCGCTGGTATAGCGCTCGCGCAAGGCGCCATACCCCACTGCCATCTCCGCGGTCAGGCCATTGTCGCGCCGCGACAGCACGCGCAGCGCCACCACCCAGGGCAGGAATTTCGGATACTGCTCTACATCCGCCACGATGCTGTACATCAGGTCGGGCGAATACGGCACAACGCGCGTCTCGTGATGGGTGATCACGCCCGGACTGCGAGCTGGCTGGCCCTGGCGGCCTTCAGCGCCGCGAAATCACTGTCGGCATGATAGGAAGAGCGCGTCAGCGGCGTGGCCGAGACCATCAGGAAGCCCTTGGCCCGTGCGATGCTCTCCAGGCTGGCGAATTCCGCCGGCGTCCAGAAGCGGTCCAGCCTGGCGTGCTTCTTGGTCGGCTGCAGATATTGGCCGATGGTGAGGAAATCCACCTTGGCGGCGCGCAGGTCGTCCATCACTTGCATGATTTCTTCCCGCGTCTCACCAAGACCGACCATCAGCCCCGACTTGGTGAAGCCGGTGGGCATCAGTTCCTTGGCCCGTTCCAGCAAACGCAGCGAGGCGAAATAGCGCGCGCCCGGCCGGATGGTCAGATAGAGCCGCGGCACGGTTTCCAGATTGTGATTGAAGACTTCCGGCTGGGCCGCCATCACCGTCTCGATCGCGCCGTCCTTGCGCAGGAAATCGGGGGTCAGCACTTCCACCGAGGTGCCGCGGCTTTCGCTGTGCACGGCATCGATCACCTTGGCAAAATGATCTGCCCCGCCGTCGGCCAGGTCGTCGCGATCGACCGAGGTGATCACCACATGGCTCAGCCCCAGCGTCTTGACCGCGCGGGCGACATTGGCCGGCTCGTCGGTATCCAGCGCATCCGGCAAGCCGGTCCGGACATTGCAGAAGGCGCAGGCGCGGGTGCAGGTGCCGCCCATGATCATCATGGTGGCGTGGCGCTTGGTCCAGCACTCCCCGATGTTCGGACAGGCGGCCTCCTCGCAGACGGTGTGCAGCTTGTTGGCGCGCACCACTTCGCGGGTGGAGATGTACTCTTTCGACACGGGCGCCTTGACCCGGATCCAGTCCGGCTTGCGCTGGATGTCGTTGTCCGGGCGGTGTGCCTTTTCCGGATGCCGTGCCTTGGCCAGGGTGTCGATGACGGTGGTCATGGCCGAGATATAGACGGGCGGCCTTTCGAAATCACGCTTGCCTGCTGTCGCGGCAGCCCCGCGTTTTGGGAATATGCTCCCAATTATGTACTTGACACCACAAGCCCAAGGAGTAGTATTTCCGGGCATTTTGAACGGTCCCGGCCATGTCTACCCTCTCAGACCCCCGCTTTTCCAACGAAACAGCCGCCCGGAAGTGGTTTGAGGCCGCGCGCTGGCCGCATGGCCCGGTTTGCCCCCATTGCGGCTCCCTGAGGCACTACGCCACCAAGAAAGAGGGCCGGTATCGCTGCGGCGAGAAGGAATGCCGCAAGGACTACACCGTCACGACCAAGAGCGTCATGGAAAGCAGCCACGCGCCGCTGACGCACTGGGCACAGGCGTTCTACCTGATGAACTCCAGCAAGAAGGGCTTTAGCGCCCTCCAGCTTAGCCGCACGCTGGGCTGCCAGTACAAGACCGCTTGGTTCATGCATCACCGGATCATGGAAGCGATGCGCCAGGGCGGCTTGGATCTGCCCCCGATGGGCGGCAGCGGTCAGGTTGTCGAAGCGGACGAAACGTATTTTGGCAACATCGAGAGCAAGAAGATGCGGACCAATCCCACAGCTCGGAAGCGTTATGAGGGACGCGGCCCCGGCAGCAAGCGCGCTATCGTTGCTCTGGTAGAGCGTGGCGGCAAGGTGCGTTCATTCCATGTGCCGCGTGCCGATCAGGTCACAGTCATGAATATCGTGAAGGACAACATTCATCACGAAAGCCGCCTGCACACTGATGAAAGCAGGCTGTATTTCGGCGCTGGCCGGTTTTTCGGCGCCCATGAAACCGTGAAGCACAGCGCGAAGGAATATGCGCGTGGGGACGTGAACACCAATTCTGCCGAAGGCTATTTCTCAATCTTCAAGCGCGGAATGCGTGGCGTGTATCAGCATTGCGGCGAAAAGCACCTGCACCGATATCTTGCGGAATTTGACTTCCGGTTTAATCACCGTCAGGCGTTAGGTTATACGGATGAGGCCCGTACTATCGCGGCCGTAAAGGCTGCCGAGGGCAAGCGCCTCACGTATCATCAATCTCGTTAAATCGGTCTCCTTGAAGGCGCTGGCAGCGCGTTTCTCGCGCTGGCGGGATAAGCACTAAGCCTTTTTGGCTTTCCGCGCCTTCCACAGACGCTTCTTCGCCTGCTTTGGATGCTTACGCGCCTTATCAATGGTGGCGCGGTAGTCCTTCGCCGTTCCTTTAAACGCGCCGACCAACGCGCGCTGTACCCGACGCTCCGTTTCTTCGGGACTGAATTGATCTGATTCAGATTGCTTGGCCATACGAAGAACTATAGCACGCCCCACCGCGTAAGCAGGCTGTGATTCGCACGGGCAATGCGCGTCGTCGGGCAATTGGCGGCCATCGGACGTGCCGTCACTTCTCCCGTGACTTCATCAGTAAAGTCGGCATCGGCAGCCACGCCGTTACCACGCAAATTCGTTCGCATGGTTCGGCGCATAAATGCGAGCGGTAAATACGTCACGTATTTCAATCGCTTATCGGAATGTTGAAAGACGTTTATGGCAAGTTATGCGCCCGGCATTTCGTGGTAACGGCGTGGCTGCCGATGGTGCAAGCGTCAAGCAAGGGCGTAACGGCGCGTTACGCTTGACTTCCTTTTTGAGGAGGCAGAGGTTTGGGACGGTCGGGAATCAGCCGACCGTCCCTAATGCCTGTCCGGGCAACACCAGAGGAGGTTCCGAAGATGATCGTCCAACCATAGAAGGGGCGGAGACCCCTTAACCTCCAGACTGGACGCCGCCTGCTAGAAGTGATTCTAGCGGGCGGCTCCTTTGTAGCACCCATGTGTTACGGGAGCAATAAAATGTCTGACGACACTGAATTTAGCCGCGTCATCGCTTTGCTAGAGACGCGGTACGTCGAAGCCCAAAAGCTTGCTGATGAAAAACTCGCCGCTCTGAACGCCGTACGCCAGGAAGCGGGTCTGCCGCCGCGGGCGGTAGGAACTGAAGGTGCCACGTGCGAAGGTGCCCCTGTCCTTACGCAAATCAAACGGGACACCTTCTACGGCAAAAAGCAGATGACCGCGATCCGCGAGTATCTGACCATGCGCCGTGCGCAGGGAGACGGGCCGGCCACTCCGCGTGAGGTTCTCGACGCACTTAAGGCTGGTGGCTACAGGTTCGAAACAAAATCTGACGACATCGCGCTGGTTGGGGTCCGTGCTTTGCTGCGGAAGGCCAACAACGTCTTTCACAAGCTTCCCGGTACCGGAAGTTACGGACTGCTTGAGTGGTACCCCAACGCCAAGCCCGGCCGTGATGAAGATGACGTGCCGCCGCGCAAGAAGCTGGTTCTCACGCGGAAGCATTCGCTGAAGCTCAAGAAAAAGGGCGGCCTCGTCCGCAAACTCCTTCCTGCAAAAGCAGATTCCGGCGGCGACGCCGAAAAGGATACGACGGCTGGCGATTGAGCCAGCCGTCGTCACCATACTGTCCTGCGTATTCGGCAAATAACGTACGCGCGGGACGGGCCTCCGGCCCCTTCCACAAGGGCACGGACCGAGGGGGATGCGCCACTCTGCAACGGGTCTGCGCATCCCCTGAGGGCATTAGCACGGACCTATTGCAGGTCCAAATTCCTAAGATCGCGTAAGTGACGGCCTGTCCTGAGCCGAGGTACCATATCTGGCCCGTGTGGTGTCAAGTACATAATTGGGAATATGCTCCTAATGTTATACTTCCCGTACCATTTAAGGCGTAACCGGGTCGTCCTCGGACCGGCCCGACCGGCCATGGCGCAGGCTTTGGCTGATTGCCCTTTCCAGCACATTGGGATCCTAAGCTTAGAATTCCACGTGGACAAGTTGTCGCG